>Ga0326727_10010888_pt1 | contig 21445 bp, 18 predicted proteins | sample MB2enrmetagenome_FD_207643 | JGI IMG/M metagenome (GOLD analysis project Ga0326727, IMG submission 207643) | Lab enriched peat soil microbial communities from McLean, Ithaca, NY, United States - MB29MY | ecosystem: Environmental > Terrestrial > Soil > Wetlands > Peat | place: USA: New York...
GCGAAACCTTTCCTTCATCTTCTCAATTTGGAGCCGCATTGCACTTTGCTCCCGCAAGTTATTCTCTGAGAGTTCACGTAGCTTTTTCTCCAAGTCTGCGAGCTGTGCTTCGAGGGACTTCTCCGGCAAATCCTGATAAAGGACTGCCGGTGCTTCGTCTTCGGGTGCCTTATGAGTTTCGCGAGCCATACTGAATTCCCTTCACCTATCCCGCCTACCCTTGCACAAACGCAGCCGCAGCCGCAAAGTCGAAAATCCTCCCAAATGTGTTCAGTAGGCGAAATATAGCCAGAAGGATACATCCATGCTGGAAGGGTGGCAACCGGCGATATTTGTGTTCGCGTAGGAAAGCGCCTTCGTGCGTTGCGGAAAGCAAAATCCTGGAATCAGGACGACTTGGCTCTGCACATCGGATTAGGCCGGACATACATCAGCAACGTCGAGCGCGGACTCAAGAACCCCTCGCTGCGGTCGCTAGAAATCTTTGCGCTTGGCTTTGGAATGACGCTCTCGGAGTTCCTAAAGGGCGTTTAGAGCGCGGGCGTCTCAAAATTTCAGTCCAAATTTTGGACTCCTGAATTTGCCAACATTGAAAAATTTAGCGGCAGGGTTCTTGGTGGCGAACTCGCTGGGCTTTGCAAAAGCCCACCCCCTAGCCCCTGCGCGGCGTGAGGGCGGCGGCGGGCATGGATGAAGCCAGGGCGTCACCGAGCGGGCCTGCGCACCAGAGGCGTTACCACGACCCGCTTGACGGCCGTCTCCACGGATTCACCTCGTCGGTTGTCGGCTATGCGCTGGAGAGCCGCTTTTTGCCGAAATGTGAGGGGCCTTCGGTACGGGTTTAGGTGACGAACCACAAGTGCCTTTAGGTAAAGATCGGCGTCTCTCACCATGCCGTCATTCCACTTCCGGGAGCCGCATTTCGGGCATTGGCGTGGTCCTGTGCCCGAGTCGGCAAACCATTCTTCCTTGCACACGTCGCAGCTCCAATAAGGGGCCATTCTCGCGACGAAACCCACTGTCCACCTCCCGGAATGACGATCATGCATTCAGTGTGCTCGCGCACGGAAATGGCGTCTACAGCAATCGTCCGCTGCGTGGAGTCTATCTCCCGGTTATTTCAAGCTGCGGGTGGGGATCGTTGCAGTTTACTCAGCAGGAAGGTGAGAACTTGCGAAGCTGATTGAGGTGAGAACTTTAATAGTGTCTTCGGCGTGCGACTAAACAGAAATGGACTTTGTAATGATTGTCGGGCTTGAAGCGAAACCAGCGGCTAGAGTGGTGCAACCATGAGCATGGGGAGTAGGGGAATTTGTGAGAACTTCGATAGGAACAAATGGCCATTGGGTTGGGCTTGCCACGTTCTAGGTTATCCCCTTTGGGGCCGGTTCTTGAGCCGCTGAATCCGAGTCTCTTTGGATGGAAAAACCGCGCTTGCTGCCCGTCTGGTGACTAAACGCACGTCACAACCTGCGTGGCCTGCGGAAGGCCCAATAGCCTGACCAGCCGAGCAGCAACAGGCCGAGAGCTACGTCGATTGGCTGCCAGTCCTCCCGGTGCATCCGAACCGGCAGGATCGGGTTCAACAGAAGCGCGACAGCCAGAAAAGCCCACATCCAGCCTCGTGGCCCCGCGCGGTACACCCTGACCGCCCAATAAGCCCCGCCCACGGTTGCAGCCGTCCTCAGCACCATGTAGAAGCTGTAGGGATGCTTCCCCTCTGCCGCGACCAGCAGGAACACGGCAACAACCACCGTAAGCAGAACCTCAACAATTCGATGCTGATTCACTGTTCAGTCCCTTCGAGGAATGATCCTCCTGCACCCCGGAGAGCGCAACTCTGCTTGAACCGTCCAAAGTCTGGTGACGCTGTGGTGACGATAGAACGAGTGCAAACAGAGGCGACCAAACGCCCGCCACCGTCGCTCTTGCTAAATCACCGCCTATGCGACACGCACAATCTAACTGTGCCCAGTTTTGTGCCCAGTGGCAACTTATACGGGCTTGTCTCTCGGGTAATTGAGAACTGGTAAGTCGCTCGAAAGACAAGGAAATATAAATATGATTAAGCCGAGCTAAGTGATTGATTCTGTGTCTCGGTAGAATATACAATCAAGAGGCTACCCGGTGGTGCGATATTCTTTTGCGCGAGTCTGCTGCATCGTTCGCATCTCCCGCCACCGTGGGTTCCGGTGCAAGCGAAAGCTTCCTGGGTGGTTTTCGGGCAGAAGCCCGCCAAGTCTTTCTGGGCGGTGTCCCATGTCCTGCCAGAGCAATTCCGCCGAGCCTTGCGCCGGCCCAGACAGGAGTTTACTAGAATGGCCAAGATTGCAAAAACAGGGGATCGCAAGAAGGTAATGGATACCTCCAAGAGCACCGACTGCCCAAAGTGTGGCAAGCCCACCCGGATCGTCAAACGCGTGAAGGATCGCGAGCGCAATGTTCCCGGCGGCGTCTTCATCTCCTGCTCAGTTTGCGAGTTCTACGAAAAGCTCTAACCGCCTTTACCCGTAGCATCGGCATTCGAACGCGCCTCCCGTTGAGGCGTGTTTTGCTTACCATCTCAACTGACCTTGCGATTCTGGAACTCAGCATTACCCATGTCCTGAGGGTGAGATTCTCCGGGCACAGCCGGGACGATGGAGAGGCTCTGCCCGGTGATGAGGCGCGCCCCGCGCTGAAATGAAACGTAGGCCCAGAACCACTCCCAGAGAACCTGCAGACGGCTGCGGAAACCGATGAGAAACAGCAGGTGGACGAGCAGCCAGGTGAGCCACGCGGTGACGCCGGAGACCTTGAGGCCCGCCAAGTCCGCAATGGCTGAGGAGCGGCCGATCGTCGCCAGGCTACCCTTGTCGCGGTACTGGAACGGTTTGCGAGTCTCACCGCGGAGGTCGCCCAGAATGGCGGCGGCGGCAAACTGACCCATCTGGATTGCACCGGGAGCAACGCCGGGAACCGGCTTTCCGTTCTTCTGAAGGATCGCAGCCAAATCGCCCAGCACAAAGACCTCGGGATGTCCGGGCAGGGTCAGATCGGGCTGCACCTGAACCCGGCCCGCGTGGTCGGTGGGAGCACCCAGCAGCTTGCCCAACGGCGAGGCCGAAACTCCAGCGCCCCACAGCACAACCGAGGCGGGAAGGGAAAGATCACCAAGATAGACGTGCGCTTCGTCGATGCCGGTCACCTTTGCGCCGGTTCTCACTTCAACCCCAAGCCTGTTCAACTGGCGCACGGCCGAAGCCGAAAGATCCTCGGGAAACGTGGGAAGGATCCTGGGTCCGGCCTCGATTAGAACAACGCGGGTGCTGCGCGGATCGATGGAGCGAAAGTCCGAGGTCAGGACGCGCTGGGCGATCTCGGCAACCGCGCCGGCCAATTCAACCCCCGTTGGGCCACCCCCGATCACCACAAAGTGGATGGGCTCGGCTTCATGATTCAGGCGGGCACGGCGTTCCGCAATCTCAAATGCCAGTAACACGCGGCGGCGGATTTCGGTGGCGTCCTCCACGGTCTTCAGTCCGGGGGCGTAGTTAGCCCACTCCGGATGACCGAAATAGGTATGGGTGGCGCCGGCGGCGACGATTAGGTAGTCGTAGGAAAGCTCGTTGCTGTCCAGCTGAACCTTGCGATGTTCGAGGTCAAAGCCCGTGGCCCGAGCCAACAGCACCGAGACATTTCTGTCATCTTTGAAGATGTGACGGATGGGGTAGGCAATTTCAGCGGGAGAAAGTGCGGCGGTGGCAACCTGGTAAAGAAGAGGCTGAAAAGTATGGTGATTGCGGCGATCGACCAGGGTGACACTGAGTTCTGCTTTGGCCAGAGAGCGTGCGGCATAGAGCCCTGCGAAGCCCGCTCCGATGATTACGACCTGAGGGACGGATTTGGTAGTTTGCATACTATATTCAGATGCTGGCCGCGGCCGCCGGACTCCATAGGGTTTGTTGCCCGAGTCTCCGGGGAAGCCCACCGGCGAAAAACTGCACGGAGTAATGAGTTAGATTAGAAAATTTTATGCAAATGAATCTGGTTGACTCCGGCTCATTGTGCTAATCTGTCGTGGTTAACCCGTCTGGATTCTGCGGCAATTTCTTTTTGTGCAGAGTCGAAGATTGGTAGATTCGTCATAGTGATTTCTTTCAGGGATGAAATCCCTCGACATGGCCCCAGGGTTCGCAGGTGGGGCGCAGCATTCTGAAGTTGTTTCTGATCCTTCCCGGGATCGTGACCGTAGCAATGTTGTAGTGCGGGGAACCTTCGCGCGTGAATTTGCGTTCATTTGATATTTCGGTGCTCTTGTTGCCTCCGGCTTGATCCGGAGATTAGACAATGCTCCGCGGTACTCTTACCTAGTCGGCGAGTTGATTGGGTCAAGCTGAGGGTGGGCAAATTTTCTCGGGCTCTGCGGTGAATAGGTTTTGCTGCGGCAGCCTGCATCTACAAACCTGAAAGGGAGCCATCCGTGGGAAGTTTTGCATCTTCGCAGGAGGTTAGACAAGGTTCAGCGCTGCGCAGTATCGAGCGCCGCGGGTCTTTCCGTCTGGAACAGGTGGCAAAACGCGGTTTCGATATCGCCTTTTCGCTGCTTGCATTGGTGTTTATCTGCCCAGTGCTACTGCTTATTGCGATCCTCGTGAAGTTGGATTCCGAGGGGCCGATTCTGTATATCTCGGATCGAATTGGCAGGAATGGGAAGCGATTCCGTTTTCTCAAATTCAGAACCATGGTGCGGGACGCAGACTCGCTACGAGGTTCGTTACTTCATCTGAACGAGCGGCGCGGAAACCTTTTCAAAATGTCGAATGACCCGCGAGTCACGCGGCTGGGAAGGGTATTGCGCCGCTACAGCCTGGATGAGTTGCCGCAGTTTTTCAGCGTGCTCACCGGCCACATGAGTGTGGTCGGGCCGCGTCCATGCCTGACCAGCGAATATGCGCGCTATACGAAAGAACAGCGCCGCCGTGTGGAAGCCGTGCCCGGCATCACTGGCCTATGGCAAGTAGAGGCGCGTCAGGATCCGCGGGTGGAGACTTATTTTGCGCTGGATATGTACTACATTGAGAACTGGAGTTTCTGGCTCGATATGAAAATTTTGCTGAAGACCGTGGTTGTAGTTTTTTCGGGAACAGGAATGTAGAGAAATCCAGAAGCGCATTCCAGACAAAGGGCCGAGGCCCTTTTTTATTGGTTCAAAACCAAGTTGTTGATGGCGCACGCGCCCCGAACGAGGCGAATTGCCGTTTCCCATGCTGCGGCGGAAGGAGGACAACGATTGCCAGAAAAGTCAATGGTGTGGAGGCGCGATTTTACCATGAAGTCAATGGTTGGGCGAGGTGCGGAACGATTTACTGGGTTGCCAATGGTCAGAGACGGAGCGATGTCTAATTGGTAAATGGTTTGGAAGTGCGGCTATTTTTCGCGGGAGACGACGAACTGGGGAAGCCAGAGGAGGGCACGCTTGAAATCGTTCTCCGGAAAATCTTTGAGTTGCGCGACCGCATGCTGGGCGAATTTTTCCGCCTCCTGGTTGGCGGCATGGATGGATTCGTAGCGGCGGAGGATGGCGAGAATGTCCTGGTGGGTGACGCCGTTGAAAGCGCGCTGCTCGAGGACGGCTTGGATCTGATCGCGCTCCGCGGAGGTGCAGTGCTCCAGGGCGTGGATGACGGCGAGGGTGGCCTTGCCTTCGCGCAGGTCGCTGGCAACGGGCTTTCCGAGGATTTCCTCGGAGGCGGTGAGATCGAGGACGTCATCGGTGATCTGGAAGGCCATGCCGACGGCGCGGCCGTATTCGCGCAACTGGAGCTGCTGTTGCTGGTTGGCCCCGGCGAGCACTGCGCCGAGTTGCATGCAGACGGCGAAGAGGCAGGCGGTCTTGCGATAGATGAGATCGAGATGGCTGTCGCGGGAGATCAGCGAACCGAGTTTTTCGATCTGGAGCAGTTCGCCTTCGACCATCTGCTTGGTGAGATCGGTGAGCAGGTCGAGGACCTGGAGGTTGCGCTCCTCTAGAGAGATTTGAAAGGCCTGCATGTAGAGCCAGTCGCCGGCGAGGACGCATTTGGGGTTACCCCAGATGGTGTTGGGCGAAGGGCGTCCGCGGCGGGTCTCGGCTTCGTCGATAATGTCGTCATGGACGAGGGTGGCGGTGTGAATGATTTCGACAACGGCACCGAGGCGTACGGCTCCGGCGCCTTGATAGTTGAGCAATTTGGCGGCGAGCAGAAGCAGCGCGGGGCGAAGACGTTTGCCTCCGCCCTGGCGCAGATATTGACCGATCTCGGTGATGGCCTGCACGTTCGACACGCTGTAGCCGCCGAACCTGCGCTCGATGGCCGCGAGGTCTTCACGGAGAAGGTCGAAGATATCTTTTCCGGTCGTTGTTGCCATGCTGTTTGACAATGCACCCTTAAAGAATCTGATTGGATTGCGCCGCTTCGGAACGGTCCCGGCTCCCCTGGCCGGGATTGAGCGCCGATCCACTAATTGTTGCGATAGTTCGTAAACTGCATATCGATCCCGAAATCGGTCTGGCGCAACAGGGCAATAATCTCCTGGAGGCTGTCGCGATCTTTTCCCGTAACGCGAACGATGTCTCCGTTGATGGAGGCTTGTACCTTCTTCTTTGCGTCCTTGATGGTCTTGACGATTTCTCGCGCCTTCTCAATGGCGATGCCTTGCTGGAGCTTGACCTTCTGCCGGACGGTGGAGCCGGCGGCGGGTTCGATTTTGCCGTATTCGAAGCTCTTGAGCGAGACCCCGCGCTTGACGAACTTGGACTGTAACACATCGATCACCGCCTTGAGCTTGTATTCGTCCGAGGAGGTGAGAACGAGCTCGTCCTTGCCGTCAAACTGAATGTCGGAATGCGAACTTTTCAGGTCGTAGCGCTGATGAATCTCCTTGAGCGCCTGCTGAATGGCATTGGAGACTTCGGGTAGATCCACGTTACTGACGATGTCGAATGAATTTTCGGCGGCCATTGGTTCCTAGTGTATGACAAAGTGAGGAATCGCGCATGGGTGAATTGGGAGTTTCGGGGTTGGCGGCGGGGCGGATTGGGGCAGCGCAGGGGTGCTTCACTTCGCTTGGAATGACACCACTTAGAACAAATTCGACTGCCAGCCTGATGTCAAATATCGTTCGTCGAGGCAGTTTTGGGGACTGGCTGGGAACCCCAATTCCTGGCGAGGTCGTTCCAGTCGGGATTGCTGGATTCGATGAGGAAGAGCTTTTTGGCCCGGAGCCATCCTTTGATCTCCTTTTCGCGGGCGATGGCAAGGTGAACGTCGGAGTGCTCTTCAAACCAGACGAGGCGGGTGCAATCGTACTTTGCCGTAAAGCCGGGGACAAGGTGATGCTTGTGCTCGAAGACACGGCGGTCGAGGCTGTTGGTCATGCCGGTGTAGAGCGTGCCGCTGTTGCTGGACATGATGTAAACCCAGAAGCGCTGACGCATGGGCGGGATGAGATCACAGAATCAACGGATGAAGCAAGGGGAAAATCGAGAGGTGGCTGAAAAGCTTGGGGCGGAACAGGCGATTTGAGCTGCGCTGGGGTCCTTCACTTCGTTCAGGATGACAACTTAGAAACAAAAACAAAAACAAAAACAGAAACAAAAACAAAAACAAAGGCAAAGGCAAGATCAGGAGCAAAGACAAGGGCAGGAGCAGGAGCGGGAGCGAGAGCAAACGCGCAGGTCAGCCTTGGTCTTGCGGGGGTGGAGCGGGGAGGCGGAAGAAGCGGTGGAAGTTCTCCAGTGCCAGGGAGCCGGCGGCCTCCGGGTCGAGCGAGCGAAGCTGGGCAAAGTGACGCGTGGTTTCGACCACGTAGGCGGGCTCGTTGCGTTTGCCACGGTAGGGGATGGGTGCCAGGTAAGGACAATCGGTTTCGAGAAAGAAGCGGTCGAGCGGGACCATGGAGGCCGCGTCGCGGATGTCCGCGGCCTTGGGGTAGGTGAGGTTTCCGGCGAAAGAGAGGATGAAACCGAGATCAAGCGCGGCGCGAGCCTGACTGATGTTTCCGGTGAAGCAGTGCAGGACGCCGCCGAGGCCGGTTGCGGCCCACTGCTGGTTGAGGATGGCAAGAAGATCATCCCAGGCATTGGCGCTGTTTTGGCTGGGGCGGCAGTGGATGAGGATGGGAAGCTTGACGGCGGCCGCCAGCACGAGCTGCTGGCGGAAGACCTGCCGCTGCACGTCGCGGGGTGAGTGGTCGTAGTGGTAGTCGAGGCCGATTTCGCCGATGGCGATGACGCGCGGGTGATGGGCGAGGCGCTCGATGGCCTCAAGATGCGCGGGCGTGAGCAGACGCGCCTCGTGCGGGTGGACGCCGATGGAAGCGTAAATCCAGGGGTAGCGCTCGGCGAAAGGAATGGCGCAGGCGAGGTCGTCGGGACCTTCGCCATTGCCGATGGCGAGCAGGGTGCGGACACCGGCATCGTAGGCGCGCTGGATGACGGCGTCACGGTCGGAGGCGAACTGAGAGCCGTCGAGATGGGCATGGGAGTCGAGGAACATGGGGGTCTCAAAGTGCTGGAACAGAATCGATTACCGGTTGAAAGGCTTGGCGCCGCAGTGGTGATTTGAGCGGCGCTGGGGTCCTTCACTTCGTTCAGGATGACACCATAGAAACAACAGCAAGAGCAACAGCAACTGCAAGGGCAACTGCAAGGGCAACTGCAGGAGCAAGGGCAAAGCGCGAGGGTAGAGGCAATGGCCTGGCACCCTCGCGTGTGTTGAGAACCTTGCGTTTCCCGCAGGTTTGCGGCTACTTCAGGCGGGCGCCGTTGGGGACGTCTTCCAGAAAGCTTGCCAGGGCGGGCTGGCCTTGTTCTCCGAAGGAGGCGGCCACGATCATGCCTTGCGACTCGATGCCGCGAAGTTTGCGCGGGGCGAGGTTGGCGACAATGACGACCTTGCGGCCTAGCAGCGCCTCGGGAGCGTAGGCTTTGGCGATTCCGGCGACGATCTGGCGGACTTCGGTGCCGATGTCGACGGTGAGGCGGAGAAGTTTGTCGGCCTTCTCAACCTTTTCAGCGGTCAGGACGGTGCCTACGCGGAGCTCGACTTTGGCGAAGTCATCGATGGTAATTTGGGCGACGGCGGGGACAGCATCTGCTGGCGGCGCAATTGGGGCGGCGGTCTTGTCCCCACATTCGCCAACGGCGGGCGGATGTGGGCCACCCGTGACGGTTTCCACCTCTGCTGACTGCGGCGGAGGTGGGGCACCGGGCTGGGCGGCGGTTGCGGTGGCGCCGGTGGCGGACTCGGCGGCGATTCTACGATCTTCTTCCATCTGTTGCATCCTTTCGATAGCGCTTTTGTCGGCGCGCGGGAAAACCGCTTCGATGTGGCCGAGCCGGGTGCCAACATTCAACTGTCCCCAGCGCAAGGTGTTGAGATCGGTCTGGGCAATATTGCCGAGGCCGAGCTGGGTGAAGATTTTTGCGGTGGATTCGGGAATGATGGGGTGGGCCAGAACGGCGATGATGCGCAGAGCCTCGGCCGCGGTGTAGAGAATGGTGGCCAGGCGGGTGCGGGCATCACGGTCGTCGGATTTCTCGGCGACGGCCCAGGGCTGAGTCTCGACGATGTATTTATCGACGGCGCTGAGCAAGGACCAGAGAGTCTCAAGGGCGCGCGAAAACTGGAAGGACTCGAAGAGCCGGTTGTAGGCGGCGATGGTTTCAGCGGCAAGCGCGGCAATGGCAGCTTCGGCGGGAGTGTGGGCGAAGGTGGCGCTGGGATAGGGGACCTCGCCGGCGAAGTAGCGCTGGATCATGGAAAGGGTGCGGCTGGCAAGATTGCCGAGGCCGTTGGCAAGATCGCTATTGAAGCGCTGCACGAGAGCGTCAAAGGAAAACGAGCCGTCTTGTCCGAAGACGATCTCACGGAAAAGGAAATAGCGCAGGGCATCGGCGCCGAGGACTTCGAGGATGGTCTCACTACGCACGATGTTGCCGCGCGACTTGGACATCTTGCTCTCCTCAAAGAGCAGCCAGCCGTGGGCGACGATCTGGGTGGGCAACGGCAATCCGGCGGCGAGCAGGAAAGCCGGCCAGTAGACGCAGTGGAAGCGCACGATTTCCTTGCCGATCATGTGCACGTTGGCGGGCCAATAATGCTGGTAGCGCTGCTGATCGGCCGCATCCGGGGAGCCGAAGCCGACGGCGGTGATGTAGTTGCAGAGAGCGTCGAGCCAGACGTAAATGACGTGCGCGGGATCGTTGGGAACGGGGATTCCCCAGGTAAACGTGGTACGGGAGATGGAAAGATCGCGCAGGCCGCCCTTGACGAAAGCGATGACCTCGTTGCGCCGGGTATCGGGATAGATGAAGGCGGGATTCTCTTCGTAAAGCTTGAGCAGCGGCTCGGCCATGGCGGAGAGTTTGAAGAAATAATTCTCCTCCTCGACGGTCTCGGTGATGCGTCCGCAGACCGGGCAGGGGGTGCCGGGAGTGTTGTCGTCGGCGTAAAGCTCATCGGAAACGCAATACTGGCCGGTGTAGGAGCCTTTGAAGATGTATCCGCGCTCCTGCAACAGGGTGAACATGGCCTGGACGCCACGCTTGTGCTCGGGGCTGGTGGTGCGGATGAACTTGTCGTAGGTGATGCCGAGGCGGTCCCAAAGTGCGCGGAATTCGCCGCTGACTTCGTCGGTGAGCTGCTGCGGCGATTTGCCGGCGGCGGCAGCGGAACGCTCGATCTTCTGGCCATGCTCGTCGGTTCCGGTGAGGAAGAGGGTGTCATGGCCCAACATGCGCTGGCGGCGGGCAATGGCGTCACAGACAACGGTGGTGTAGGTGTGGCCGATGTGCGGTCGCGCATTGACGTAGTAGATGGGGGTGGTGATGTAAAACTTTTCGGGTTGCTCGCTCATACGGAATCTCTCGATCAGAACAAAAATCTTGGAGGCGCGGCCGGGATCGGCGAAGCCTCACCGGAAAACCCGGGCGACGCAAGGTAGAGACGCAAGAAATTCAAGTATAGGAGGCGCGAGGGATTGGGGCAAACGGAAGGGCAAGGTTTCAAAGTTTCAAGGTTTCAAAGTTTCAAGGTTAAGGGCAAGAGCAAGGGGCAAGAGCAAGGACAAGAGCAAGGGGCAAGAGCAAGGGCAACTGCAAGGGCAACTGCAAGGGCAACTGCAATCAGTTCTTCAACTGCAGGCGAGCGTGGGGCAGCAGAGGCTTCAATCCCTTACAATCGAAGTTTGAGTCATCATCGCGCGGGGCTGCGAACGAGTCCGGCGAGCGGGCAAGGAATCAACGTGTATCTTTCGATGCAGAACCGGTTGGTGGCGCAGGTGCGCGCCTTCTTGAAGCAGAAATACGACATTGAGCTGGTCAACATTGTGGTGGAGCAGCCGCCGAAGATCGAGCTGGGCGAGTTTGCGCTGCCGGTGGCGTTTGAGCTGGCGCGCACGCTGCGCAAGGCTCCGCGCAAAATTGCCGATGAGATTGTGGCCGGAATCGGGCCGGTGGAGGGCTTCGCCAGCTTCGAGGTGGCGGGAGCGGGGTATATCAACGCGCGGCTGGACAGGAGCGCGGCGGCGGAATTGTTGGTAGCGAACCCACATCTGCTGACGGCGGCCGATGTGGGGCACCCGGTGAGGGGCAAGGTGCTGGTGGAGCATACGTCGATCAATCCCAACAAGGCGGCGCACATTGGACATCTGCGCAACTCGATCCTGGGTGACACCCTGGTGCGGCTGCTGCGGGCGGTGGGGTACAAGGTGGACGTGCAGAACTACATCGACAACACCGGGGTGCAGGTGGCGGACGTGGTGGTGGGATTTGAGCGGGTGGCGAAGAAATCGCGGGCCGAGATTGAGCAGCTGATTGCCGCGGGCACTGAGGCGGGTAACGCTGCACTGCCGGCCGCTGGCGCTGGGGCGGGTAACGCTGCGCTGCCGGCCGCGGGCGCGGGCCGTTTCGACTACTACTGCTGGGATTTGTATGCGCGGGTTTCGCAATGGTACGAAGAGGACAAGGCGAATTTGCAAGCCCGGCGCGACACTCTGCACTTGCTGGAGGTGGGCGGCAACGAGACCTCGGAAATTGCGCAGATGATCTCGATGGCGGTGCTGCGGCGGCATCTGGAGACCATGCAGCGGCTGGGAATTGAATACGACTTTCTGCCGCAGGAAAGCGACATTCTGCACCTGCACTTCTGGGCGAAGGCGTTTGAGCTGCTGAAGGCGGCCGGGGTTCTTTACTTTGAAGAGGAAGGGAAGAACAAAGGCTGCTGGGTGATGACTCGCCCGGGAACGGTGAAGGACGAGGCCGCGCCGGATGGTCCCGACGACGACGCGAAGGTGATTGTGCGCTCCAACGGAACGGTGGGGTACGTGGGCAAGGACATTGCGTACCACATGTGGAAGTTCGGGCTGCTGGGACTGGACTTTGGCTACCGGAAGTTTTTTGAGTACGCGGATGGGCGCTCGGTGTGGATTTCCTGCGATCCCAAGGACGGCGAGCCGGGAGCACCGCACTTTGGCGGCGTGGACGCGATCTACAACGTGATCGACGCGCGCCAGAGCGATCCGCAGGAGACGGTGAAGCAGGCGATCCTGCTGATGGGACACGAGGCCGAGGCGGCGCAGTACACGCACTTCAGCTACGAGATGGTGGCACTGACGCCGCGCTGCGCGATGGAAATGGGATACGAGGTCAGCGAGGAAGACCAGCAGCGCAGCTACATCGAGGTCTCCGGGCGCAAGGGATTCGGGGTGAAGGCCGACGACCTGCTGGATAAGCTGATTGCGGCGGCCAAGAGCGAGGTGGACGCGCGCCACGCCGAGCTGAGCGAGGCGGAACGCGTCGAAATTGCCACCCAGATTGCGATTGGAGCGCTGCGCTACTTCATGCTGAAGTTTACCAAGCAGTCGGTGATTGCCTTCGACTTCCGCGAGGCGCTGTCATTCGAGGGCGAGACCGGGCCGTACGTGCAATACGCGGTGGTGCGGGCGACCAACATCTTCCGCAAGGCGGGGATTGTGCCCGAGGATGCACTGGCGTTGCCGCTGGCAGCGGGTGCGTTTGCAGGCAACGACGACCTGTGGTCGCTATGGCTGGCGGCAGGGCAGACGGCGAAGGTGATGGAGCAGTGCATTGCGGCGACCGAGCCGGCGGCGGCGGCAAAACATGCGTTCCAGTTGGCGCAACAATTCAACAACTTCTACCACAAGCATCACATCCTGACCGAAGAGGATGCGGGGCGGAAGTCACTGCTGCTGGCCACGGCGGCCGTGGTGCGGCGGGAGTTGATGGCGACCATGGCGGTGATGGGGATTCCGGCTCCGGCGGTGATGTAGGAATGCGGCTGGGGCGGTTCCGCGGAAGGCGGAACTGGACAGGCGCGGCTGCCCGGCGGCGACAGGCACCGATCCGTTGCATGGGGAACTGCATGCGAAACGGAAGCAAGCCGCGCGGGGAAAATCGAGCGGTGGTTGAAAAGCCTGCAGCCGGGCGGGCGATTTGATCTGCGCTGGGGTCCTTCGCTTTGCTCAGGATGACACTGTTGAACGAAACTACTTGGCACGCGGCACGCCAAGCTCGGTGACGCGGGCTGCGCGCGCACTGGGCAAGGCCATGGCGTATCGATCTACGTTGGTTGCGTTGGCTGCTTTGGAACTGTTACAGGCAGGGCGGGATGAGGGGATGGTCTGGAGCCCTGGGGGATGGGCTCCAGGTTAGACATCGCGAGGGTCGACTACGATCCAATAGCGACGGCGGCAATTGGTGCAGCGGAATGGAACCTTTCCGGTAAGCCGGGTCCGCAGGAATTCAAAGAAATGCTTGCGATGAGAACGGAAAGCAGATTTGGAGCCGCAGTAATCACAGGCGCGCGCCCGCGCGGAGTGCAGTTCGTCTTCGTGTTCGAGTTCGTGGGTCTGGTACTCCATGGTTGTGGCCAATATCGAATCTCCTCGACAGATTCATTCTTGCTGCAATTGCAGGGAACGACACCATGCTAGAACTTCGGTGCCTGACCTGCAAGCACGTACAGGCATGGACGAAAAAAAAGAGGGCAGGAGTCCGCTCCTGCACCTCTATTTATTATCGGGAATTTTATTTTGCGCCATGGCCGGAAAAGTGACGGGCAAAATCGACCAGGGAACGGACGCCTACGCCGCTGGGGCCCTTGGGCATCCAGTCCTTGTTCTCCTCCAGCCAGGCGGTGCCGGCGATGTCGAGATGAATCCATGGAGTGTCGGCGACGAACTCCTTTAGAAACAAGGCGGCGGTGATGGCGCCGCCCCAACGTCCGCCGGTATTTTTGATGTCGGCGATGTCAGAGCGGATCTGCTCGAAATACTCGGAGTCGAGTGGCATGCGCCACATTTTTTCCCCGGTGCGGAAGCTGGAAGCGAGGAAATTATCGGCGAATTCGTCGTCGTTGGCGAAAACCCCGACGTTGTAATATCCGAGGGCGACGACGACGGCGCCGGTGAGGGTTGCGGCATCGATGAGGTGGGTGGCTCCGAGCTGGCGGGCGTAGCAGAGGCCGTCGGCAAGAACAAGGCGGCCCTCGGCGTCGGTGTTGATGATCTCGATGGATTTGCCGTTCATGGCGAAAGCGACATCGCCGGGCTTGGTGGCCTTGCCGTCGGGCATGTTCTCCGTGCAACAGAGGATGGCAATGACGCGCAGGTTGGGCCGGAGCAGGGCAATGGCGCGCATGGCTCCGATCATGGTGGCGGCACCACACATGTCGTACTTCATCTTCTCCATGCCTTCGGCTGGCTTGATGCTGATGCCGCCGGTGTCAAAGGTAATGCCCTTGCCGACCAGGCCGAGGACGGGCGCGGGGACGGGTGACTGTTCGCTGCCGGCCGCGGGCGCGGGTTCGTAGCGCATGACGACGAGACGCGGCTCTTGGTGCGATCCCTGGGCGACGCTCCAGAAGGCTCCCATTTTGAGTTCCTTGATTTTGTCGGGGCCGTAGACCTCGCAGGCGAGGCCGGTTTCGGCGCACATGGCGCGGGCACGCTCGGCGAGGATGGTGGGAGTCATCAGGTTGCTGGGTTCAAGGGCGAGAGTGCGGGTAAGATTCTGTGATTCCGCGAGGATGACGCCCTCGGCAATGGCCCGCTCGACGGAGTTGGCGTCAGCGGTGGCCGGAATGAGCAGGGTTGCTTCGGTGAGCTGCTGATCCTTGCGGTCACTGCGGTAGGTATCCACGTCGAAGTTGGCGGCGATGATACCTTCGGCGGCGGCCTGAGCGGCGGCGAAAGCTTCAACCAGAGTGGGAAGAATAAGGGCGAAAGATTTGATTTGTTTAGACTTGGCGGCGCGGGCGGCGGCTCCGGCCAGCTTGCGCATCTCGGCCAGGCAGAACTTGTCACGCTTGCCGGCTCCGAGGAAAAGAACGCGCTGGGCGGCGACCGTGGCGGGTAACGCTGCGCTGCCGGCCGCTGGCGCTGGGGCGGGTAACGCTGCGCTGCCGACCGCCGGCGCTGAGGCGGGCGAGAGCAGCCAGACAGGCTCGGCGAACTTGCCGGTGAGATCGGCAGCGGCTATGAGCGGTGCGGCCAAGGCTAGCAGAGCCGGGTCGGACGAGAGCAACTCCGGCGCAGGAGTTTTGTCGCCGTTATCGGCGACAGGGACGACGAGGAGCGGGGTTGCGACGGTGGAAGGAGCGGACGGGAGAAATGCGATCTTCATGCGAGCCTTTCTGTGTCAGATGTTCTAGCGGAACCGCAACCCACATCCGCGAAGTGCGGTAGCTGTGGGGCACCGCCGGTCTCTGTTGTTTCCAGCCCCAGGGCCACGGGCCGAGCCTCTTTCTCTACCTGATACCGATATTAAAGCGGATTGGCAAAAGGTGTACACCGTCCATGGCAGTTCGCGGGCGCAGCAGGTCAGGATTTCCGGCTGCGGGCGATGGCGTCGCGCGCCTCCTTGTCGGCGGTGCGGCGGCGCTCGGTTTCGCGCTTATCCCAGAGCTGTTTTCCCTTGGCGACGGCGACTTCGACCTTGACCCGGCCGCCTTTGAAGTACATCCGTGTGGGAATGATGGTGAGTCCCTTTTGCTGGATGGCGGCGTGGAGTTTGAGGATTTGAGCGCGATGGGCCAGGAGCTTGCGGGTACGCTGGGTTTCATGATTGAACTGCGCGCCGGGTGCATAGACGCCGATGTGGGCGTTGAGGAGAAACAACTCGCCATTCTGCACGAGTCCGTAGGAGTCCTTGAGATTGGCCTGGCCGGCGCGGATGGATTTGACCTCGGTTCCACGCAGGGCGATGCCGGTTTCGTAACGTTCGAGAAGGAAGAAGTCATGGGAGGCGGCGCGGTTGACGCAGGCGTCGCGCTCGCCGCTGGCGACCGGGTCGCGCTTGACGTTCTTCGGCTTGCTGGGCGCTGTCGATTGGGGCTGATTGCGGGCCATGATGGAATCCTGGGTTGGAGGCGCCGGGTTAAGTTCGAGGGCCGGCTTGCGCGTTGTTGCGAATTCCGTATCCTAACACAGCTTGATGATGGAGGCGGAGAAGGGCCGCTTGACGCGATGTTATAATCGGCCCGGTAATCGAAACAGTTCCCCGGGCTCCGCAGGCTGGCATCAGGGCCCTGCGCGGGAGGGGATATCTCCTTATGATTTTATCGTAAAGGATTGTGATGAATGGGTTCCGCTGCGGTTGCCTGGTTCTGCTGATCGCCGTATTGTTTGCGCTTCCAGCGACTGCCGACAAGGCAAAATCGCTCTACTCGAAGGGCCAGCATGCCGAGGCGAAGCAGCAGTACGAAGAGGCCTACGGATATTTCAAACAGGCCTACGACCTGCATCCGGACGATACCCAGTACCGCGCGTCGTTTGAGCGCACGAAGTTCCTTGCCGCCGCCTCGCACGTGCATCGCGGGCAGGTGTTGCGCGATGAAGGCAAGCTGAGCGAGGCCCTGAAGGAATTTCAACTGGGGGCGATGATCGATCCGTCCAGCGGCATTGCGCAACAGGAGATCAAGCGCACGCAGCGGTTGATCGAGAAGGCGCAGCAGCCGGCGACGGGTCCGCCGACCACGCGCGTTCCCCAGGACGGGTTGAGCGACCTGGCGGCAAACATCTCGGGGCCGGTGGAACTGGCCCCGATTTCACAGGCGCCGCTGACGCTGAAGCTGGTGGAAAACTCCAAGACAGTCTACGAAACGATCGGCAAACTGGCGGGGATCAACGTGCTGTTTGATCCCGACTACACGGCGAAACAAATTCACATTGAGTTGAACGCGGTTTCCCTGGAAGAGGCGCTGCAGGTTGTGGCGCTGGAATCGCACACCTTCTGGCGTCCGGTGACGCCTAATACGATTTACATTGCGCAAGACTCGCAGCAGAAACGGAGCGAGGTGGAGCAGCAGGTACTGCGCACGTTTTACCTGAACAACTTTTCCACGGTAAGCGAGCTGCAAGACGTGGCCAACCTGATCCGGACGATTCTGAAGGTGGAGCGGGTGCAGCAGTTTCCGGCGCAGAACGTGATTGTGATGCGGGGCACGCCGGCGCAGGTGGCGCTGGCGGAGTTGCTGATCAACAACCTGGACAAGGCGAAGTCCGAGGTTGTGGTGGACATTGTGGTGATGCAGGTGAGCAAGACAAAGCTGAAGCAACTGGGTATTCAGTATCCGTTCCAGGGCAGCACCAGCAATCCCACGATCACCTTGCAGAGTCCATCGGTTACCCAGGCTTCCACTACCAGTACCACCACGACTTCCACGAGCACGTCGAGCAGTTCCGGATTGACGCTGAACGACCTGGCCAACTTGAACGCGACCGACTTTGCGATCTCGATTCCGTCGTCCAGCGTGGCCTTCCTGATGGAGGACAACAATACGAAGATCATCCAGCGGCCGCAGTTGCGTTCGGTGGACGGGCAGAAAGCGACGCTGAAGATCGGCGAACGGGTGCCGATCGCGGTGGGCACATCGAGCTCAACGCTGACGTCGACGGCGCTGACCCAGACGCAGTTCCAGTACCAGGACGTGGGCGTGAACATCGAGCTGACGCCGCACATCCACAACAATATGGACGTGAGTTTGAAGATGTCCATCGAAGTTTCGGCGATTGACAGCTACGACACCATCGGCGGGCTGACCGAGCCGGTGATTGGACAACGCAAAATCGACCACGAGATCCGCATGCGCGACGGCGAAGTGAGCCTGATTGGCGGCATGATGGAGCATGATGACGTGGCGAGCATGAGCGGGCTGCCCTGGCTGTCGCAGATTCCGGTGCTGAAATACCTGTTTGGGCAGGGTCAGAAGTCGAAGACCGACAACGAGACGGTGTTTGCCTTGATGCCGCACGTGGTGCGGCGGCTGGACGTGGAGGATTTGAACATCCGGGCGGTGGATATTGGAACCCAGAACGTGATCGAGGTACACCACACGGTGAAGCCTGCGGCGTCGCCGGCGTCGCCGGTTCCCAGCGGCGCGCCCAGCGCGGTGGTTCCGGCGCCGGCGGCAATTCCGCCAGCTGCGCAGCCGCAGCCGCAAGTGATGGCGAATCCGGCGCCGGCAGCGCCGCTGGTGATGGCCAGTGCGGTTCCTCTTGGCGGGGGCACGGCGATGACGGATGCACAACCGGGGATGGCGAGTGCGGCGCCCGCGAAGCTGGGGCCGGTGCTGAGCCTGGATCCGGCGATGGTGAACCAGCCGGCAGGGGCGACGTTCTCCATCAACGTGACTCTGCACGGCGGGGAAGACGTATTCAGCGTGCCGGTGCAGGTCAACTACGACTCCAAGGTGCTGCAGTTCGTGAGTGCCTCGAACGCCGGAGCGCTGTCCAGGGATGGCGCCGCGGTCGCGCTGGTGCAGCGCGACGATGCCGAAAAAGGCGAGCTGCACGTATCGCTGGCGCGGCCGGCGGGAGCCAGCGGCATCAATCCCTCCGGGCCGCTGTTTACGTTGACGTTTCTGGCCAAAACGGCGGGGCAGGGAGCGGTTTCGGTAAGCCGGGCGATGGTGCGCGACCCGAACAACGCGGCCCTGGAGGCCAGCGGCTCGCAGGCCATCGTCAACGTTCGCTAGGAAAAGATGGACAGGGTGAGACAGAAGCGGCAATCGGGTATGACGCTGGTCGAGCTGATCGTGGCGGTCGCGATCATGGCGATTCTTGCGTGCGGCGTTTTGCCGATCAGCCGCACGGTGGTGAAGCGCGAACGGGAAAAGGAATTGCGGGCGGCGCTATGGATGATGCGCGACGCCATCGACCGGTATAAAGACGCGGCAGACCGGGGCGCGTTCATCATCAAGCTGGGGAGCGAGGGCTATCCTCCCGACCTGGATGAACTGGTGAAGGGCGTGGACGTGCAGGGAAAGAAGATCAAGTTTCTGCGCCACATTCCGAAGGATCCGATGACGAACAGTACGGATTGGGGACTGCGGTCAATGCAGGACGATCCCACGTCGGAATCCTGGGGTGGGCAGGCGGTGTTCGACGTGTACACAAAATCGACGGGCACGGCGCTGGATGGAACGAAATACTCGGACTGGTAGGCGAACGGCGCAGATGAATCTGAAACGGGCGGAACGGGGAGGGAAGTGGGCGGGATTCACCATGATCGAGCTGATCATGGTGATTGCGATCATCTCCATCCTGGCATCGATTGCGGCGATGAACTACCAGCACTCCATCTGGCGGGCGCGGGAGGCAGTGCTGCGCAACGACCTGTTCACCATGCGCAGCAGCATCGACCAGTACACGCTGGACAAGCAGGCGGCGCCACAATCTCTGCAGGACCTGGTGGAAGCCGGTTACATCAAGGCGCTTCCGAAAGATCCGATCACGAACCAGACGGACTGGGCGACGGAGCAGGAGGACTCGCTGATGGCGATTGACCAGACCAAGCCGGGGATTGTGGATGTACACAGTGCATCGAGCCAGGTTTCGTCGGAAGGAACCGCGTACAACACGTGGTGAGCGGAGTTTGAAAGTTGCGAGGCAGGCCTGGCGGCCTGCCTCTTTTGCTGGGCGCGGCTTACCACTTGGCGCGTTCGTATTGTTTGGGCCAGGCGATCTGCTGCTTGAGGACGCTGGCGGCGCGCAGGGGCCAGTGGGGATCGCGCAGGAATTCGCGGGCGAGCAGGACGAGGTCGGCCTGCCCGGTGGCGATGATGTGCTGCGCCTGCTCGGGTGAGGTGATCATGCCGACGGCTCCGGTGAGGATTCCGGCTTCGAGGCGGATACGCTGGGCAAAGGAAGTTTGATAGCCGGGGCCGAGAGGAATTTTGGCCGCGGGGACGATGCCGCCCGAAGATGCGTCGATGAGATCGACCCCGAGTGGCTTGACCTGCTTGGCGAGAGCGATGGAATCTTCGATGGTCCAGCCGCCCTCGGTCCAGTCCGAGGAAGAGATGCGGAGCCAGAGGGGAAGGCGCTCGGGCCAGACATTGCGGACGGCGGCGATGATCTCGCGCAGCAGGCGGGTGCGATTGTCAAAGCTGCCGCCATACGGATCGGTGCGGGTGTTGACCAGCGGCGAGAGGAATTGGTGGACAAGATAGCCGTGGGCGCCGTGGATTTCAATGAGGTCGAAGCCCGCCTCCAGGCTGCGGCGGGCTCCGGCGGCGAAGGCCTGGACGACGCGGGCAATGCCTTCGGCGGTGAGCGCCTCGGGCTGAATGGAGTCGGGAGTGAAACCCTTGGAGGTGGAGGAATAGACGGGACGCCAGCCGCCTTCAGCCACGGGCACGGGCACTCCTTGACCGCGCCAGGGAACGGAGTTGGAGGCTTTGAAGCCGGCGTGGGCGAGCTGGGTTCCGGGGACAGCTCCGTGGTGGTGGAGAAAGCGCACGATGTGGGCGAGGCGCTCGATGTGCTCGTCCTTCCAGATGCCGAGGTCGGATGGACTGATGCGGCCTTCGGGCAGGACGGAATTGGCTTCGGTGAGGACGGCGCCGGCGCCACCGGCGGCGCGGGCACCGAGATGGACCAGATGCCAATCGTTGGCGAAGCCGTCTTCGGCGGAATACTGGCACATGGGGGAGACGGCAACTCGATTACGGAAGATAATATCGCGGATTTGGAGTGGGTCGAACAGGTTCATAGGATTTTGATGATAGCAGAGGGGAATGGAGGGCGCTTCACGAGGTTGCCACCCCACTTCTACCAGAGGATGGTGTCCAGTACCAAGACATGGTTTACAGGGTGTTCCAACACATCCTTTACAGTTTTGGTCTTAGAACTTGGTCTGGCAGCCAGCGTTCGACGATCGTCGAACGCTGGTTGCCGAGGTCGAGTTCCCGGATGAGGGTCGTGCAGTAATAGATCTGAGCGCGGTCCTCGATTCTCACGACCTGTACTCTCTCGCCACTCAGGGCGGAACTGATTTTCCAGCCCCGTCCTCCCCAGTGCACCTTGTATCTTTGTGATAGCGACATTCGATGACAGAGAATGTTGTTGTGAGGGAGCCGAGGCCATCGACTTCCTCACGCGGCGGGCGGCTCCCGTTGCC
>Ga0326727_10010889_pt1 | contig 21444 bp, 18 predicted proteins | sample MB2enrmetagenome_FD_207643 | JGI IMG/M metagenome (GOLD analysis project Ga0326727, IMG submission 207643) | Lab enriched peat soil microbial communities from McLean, Ithaca, NY, United States - MB29MY | ecosystem: Environmental > Terrestrial > Soil > Wetlands > Peat | place: USA: New York...
TGAACAAAAGGGGTTCTCCCCCCGGCCCTCCTCTCCCCAAAAAACTTCATTCAATTTACATTGGGTTTGCATCGTTCCCGCGACTTGTTGTCCGGCGGGAAAACCAGAACCACTGTTCCTTTTCCAGGGGGCTGCCGCCCCCGGCCCCCGCATTAAACCACAGCCGGTGTTGCGCCTGTATCCCCCCTGTCGAGGGGGTCCGGGGGGCATCATGCCCCCCGGCGGGGTCTGGGGCGGAGCCCCAGCGGGGTCCAGGGGCGCCGCCCCTGGTTTGGCTCCTATACTTCGTTGAAAAAGGTGTCGCGTTCGACCGGGGTGAAGCCGGCCGAGGCGATGTACTGTTTGAGTTCGGCCACGGTCAGGCCTTTGGGCGTATCCGCGCCGGCGGCGTGGCCGATGTTTTCCTCGATCAGGGTGCCGTCGAAATCGTCGGCGCCGGCCCACAAGGCCATCTGGGCGGCCTTGATGCCGGAATAGACCCAGTAGGCCTTCAGATGCGGGATGTTGTCCAGCACGAGCCGGGACACGGCCATGAGTCTAATCAGGTCCACGCCGTCCGGGCCTTTGGCCGCGAGCGCGTTGCCGCCGGGCTGGTAGGGCAGGGGGATGAAGCAGGTGAAACCGCCGGTTCTGTCTTGCAGGTCGCGCAGGGCGAGGAGGTGGTCGATGCGGTCCGCCCAGGATTCGATGTGTCCGAAGAGCATGGTGGCGTTGGTCGGGATGCCGAGCCGGTGGGCGGTTTCGTGCACCGCGAGCCAGCGTTCCCCGGTGACTTTTTCCGGGCAGAGTTTGGCGCGCAGCTCGGGTGCGAAGACTTCGGCCCCGCCGCCGGGCAGCATGTCGAGCCCGGCCGCGCGCAGGTCGGCGAGCACGCGTTCGTCGCCGAAGCCGTAAGTGTCGGCCAGGTGGGCCACTTCCACGGCGGTGAAGGCTTTGACCACCGCGCCCGGTCGTTCGGTTTTGGCGGTTTTGACCAGGTCGAGATAGTATTCGTAGGGCAGTTCCGGGTTGAGTCCGCCGACGATGTGGATTTCCCGGATCGGGTCCTTGATGCGGCTTCTGATCTTGGCCCGGGCCGCCTCCATGTCCATGGTGTAGGCCCCGTCCGCTCCGGCCCGCTTGCTGAAGGCGCAGAAGCGGCAGGCGTTGCGGCAGACGTTGGTGAAGTTCAGGTGCTGGTTGTAGACGTAGTAGGCCTTGTGGCCGAAGCGCGCTATCCTGGCTCGCATGCCGGCCCCGCACAGGTCATGCAGGCCGGTTTTGGTGGCCAGTTCCAGGGCTTCTTCGCGGGAGAGGCGGCGGTCGATGTCGATCGTGTCCGTATTATTTCGGCGTGTGTCCATGGCTTTGCCTTTGGGAGCGATTCAGGGTAGCCGAAAGGCCTCGGCCAGCCCGCGCGTTCCGGTTAGCACGATTCGATTTGTCGCGCCAGGGGCGGGAGGCTGGGGGCCGCGGGGGTATGGAAAAGCCTCCGGAGGCCAAAGGGGCAGGGCCCCTTTGGAATCCCCGACGGGATGGGGCAGTCTGGTCTGTACCACGGCACGGACCGGGGCGGCGGCTTCCTTGTTTACTCTAAAGCGGAGGCCGGGGCAGGCAGCCCTTGCTTTCTCTAAGCAGGGCCGGGGGCGGCAGCCCTTGCGTTCTCTAAAGCGGGGGCCGGGGGCGGCAGCCCCCTGGAAAAAGAAAATTGGTTCTGGTTTTATCTTAACCGGTCATTCGTGAAATAGTTTTTTGAGCAAGGCCTCACAGTATGAATTCGATCCTGTCCAAAATTTGGAAAATCAAACCCGAAGCCGCGCCTCCCGGGCTGAATCAATGGGCCGAGGCGCTCGGCGTCTCGGAACTCTTGGTCAAGCTGCTGTACAACCGGGGCCTGGCAACCCCGGAGGAGATGGACGTCTATTTGAGTCCGGGCTTGCGCCATCTTTGCAAGCCCGAGGCCATCCCCGGTCTGGCCGAGGCCGCGGGCGTCCTGGCGCTCGGGCTTACTTCCGGCAAGCGCCTGGCCGTCTGGGGCGACTACGACGTGGACGGCCTGACCGCGACCAGCCTGATGCTGGAATTTTTGCGCTCGCGGGGCTTTGATCCGCTCTGGCACATCCCCAATCGGCAGACCGAGGGGTACGGGCTGAATTGCGCCGGCATCGAGGAGCTCGCCCGCGCCGGGGCGCAGATGCTTTTGACCGTGGACTGCGGCATCACGAGTCCGGCCGAGGTGGACCGGGCCGGGGCGCTGGGCCTCACGGTAATAGTCACCGACCACCATCTGCCCCATGGGCCGCTGCCCAAGGCCGCGGCGGTCTGCAATCCACGGCTCGCGCCCTGCGGCCTGGAGCATCTGGCCGGGGTGGGCGTGGCTTTTTTCCTGGCCGCGGCGGTCAACCGCCTGCTGCCGGGCGAGCCCGCGGACATCCGTTCGCTGCTCGATCTGGTGGCCCTGGGCACCCTGGCCGACGTGGTGAGCTTAACCGGCGTCAACCGCGTCCTGGTCAAGAACGGCCTGCTGCTCATAGGCGAGGCCGCCCGTCCGGGCATCTACGCGCTCAAAGAAGCCAGTTCCTTCCATCCCCGGGCCAAGCTCGGCGCCGGGCAGGTGGTGTTCGGCCTGGCCCCGAGGATCAACGCCGCCGGACGCATGGGCGAGGCGGAGGCCGCCTTGAAACTTTTGCTGGCCGGCGACCTGGAGCAGGCCAGGCCGTTGGCCAATTTTTTGGACCGGCAAAACCGTCTGCGCCGCGACGAAGAGGAGCAGATCCAGGAGCAGGCCATGACCCAGGCCGGGGAACAGGCCGAGCGCATGGGCCTGATCCTGTATTCGCCTGGCTGGCACGCCGGGGTCATCGGCATCGTGGCCTCGCGGGTGGTTGAGGCGACCAACCGGCCGACCCTGATTTTAACCGACGAGCGCGGCCTGATCAAAGGCTCGGGCCGTGGCGTTTCGGATTTCGACCTGTTCGCCGCGCTTTCCGAGTGCCAGGAGGCGCTGGCCGGATTCGGCGGACACCGCCAGGCGGCCGGACTGTCTCTTGCGCCCGAGCGCCTGGACGAGCTGCGCGTTCTCTTCGACGCCGCCGTGCGCAGGCAGCTCGGTGACGCGCCTGGCCTGCCGAGCCTGGTCATCGACTCGCCGCTCGCATTCCCCGCCATCGACCACACCCTGGTCAAGGAGCTCGACCTCATGCAGCCTTTCGGCATGGGCAATCCCGAGCCGGTTTTTCATACAGGCGATCTTGTCCTGGAGGGACGCCGCGAGTTCGGAGCGAACCATCTCATCCTGGAGCTGCGCGACCCTGTCTCAGGCCTGAAACACAGGGCCAAGGCCTGGCGCATGGCCGAAAAAATCTCCGCGCAAACCTCGGGCAAAACCCTGGCCCTGGCCTATACCCCCCGCCTGGATCAATACCACGGCCTGGACACCATCGAATTGCGGGTCAAGGACGTCCTCGTCGGATAAGACCGGGGAGGAACTTTTTTGCACTTCGAGAGCACTACGTGCTCCCCCGTTCGTCAGGGGAGCACGAAAATGAAGACATTTTCTGCCTCCCCCCGCGAATAAAGTTTAGGGCTGTCCGAGCTAAGGAATTCGCTATCCGCTTTCATGGGGGCCGGGGGCGAAGCCCCCTGGAAAAATACCAGTGGTTCTGGTTTTACTCTTCAAAGGGCTGACGCGTTCAGGTTTGAAAGCAGAAATCCAGAACCACTTTTTTCCCCCAAGGGGGCTGCCGTCCCCGGCCCCCGCATTAAGACAAGCGGAGAATCCATTTCAACAATTTAATAATATTACGAAAAATACGGGTTGTTGCTCGTTAGCTAGGACAGCCCCTAAAAATTTCTCCCCTGAGCCTACTTCAAAAAGCTTTCGGGGTTGTCCCTGCCCCCTGGGGAATGTCCAATTTTAATCCATCATTTTCGTCTGTTGAGAGGCATTCGGCTCGGCTTCAAGCGGGGGCGGGGGCGGCGGCGCGATTTGTCGGCCCGGCACCAAGCGCTCAATAAGCCGCGTCCGTTTCTGGGCGCGAGCCTGCTTTTTCCGATACCCGCCTCACTCTCCTATCGCCGGGCACCGGACTGAGCTGGGACAGCTCCCGATAGTGCGGGTGGGGGGCTGATTTTCGAATCGCCTCTCCATTTTTCGCCCTTATTTCTTTAGTGTGACAAGTATAAAATTTTTGACCCACGTCAAAAAAAGGTTGGTTTTTGCTTGCCATTTTACCAGGGGAAAGGTACACCCCCCGCGGGGTGAGGGCCCCTGAGGGCAGCGGATTTGATCGGTTTGGCAATCAAAACGGAGGGAGCTTCATGAAACGGTTTATTGTCCTCGCCTTGGCGGCGGTTTTCGTGCTCGGCCTTGCCGTGGCAGCGAACGCTGAGACCGAGGTGGTCATGTCGGGCGATGCGCGCATCCACGCCAACTTTGTCACGTACGAGAATTTCACTCCTTGGAACGCGCGCGGCATGAACTATTTCACCGGCGCTCCCCAAGCCGCCATCGCGGGCATCTCTCCGGCCACGGGCGCGCAAGAGAATTTCACCATCTGGGAGCGTTTTCGCCTGAAAACCGATTTCATCGCCAACGAAGCCCTCATGTTTCGGTTTGGCATCCGGGTCAACAACGCCGCCTGGGGCGCCTCCCTGGCCGTGGATAACCCGCCGGTGGCCATCGACGTCAACCAAGCCTACCTGAAGTTCTACATCCCGGGCACCCAGGCCCAGGTTAGCGCCGGATACATGCCCCTGGCCCTGCCGCAGTCCAAGATCTTCGGCGGCTCGGTCATCCTCGACACCCAGTGGGGCAACACGTCCGCCGCCGCCGCCGTGATCGATATCCCGGTGGTCCCGGACACCTTCGCCGTCAAGCTCGGCTACACCCGCTTGCTCTCCAGCTCCGCTGATTTCTATGCCGGCGGGGCCGGCAGCCCCGCAACCTCCCCGGTGGCCTCCTCGGTTGACCTGTTCTTCCTGGCCCTGCCCCTCACCGTCGACGGTTTCCAGGCCATTCCCTGGGCCACCTACGGATTGGCCGGCCGCGAAGCCAACTGGTCCGGTCTGCTCGGCGGCACCGTGCTCGGGCCGACCGCGGCCTGGGGCGAGGTCGATTCCAGCATACTCATGAACATGGTCTCGGCCCCCAGCGCCATGCAAGCCACGTATACGGGCTTTAATTCCATGTGGGCCAACCAGATGAACAACTATTATTGGGCCGGCCTGCCGCTGAACATCACCACCCTGGATCCGGTCAATTTTTACGCCGATGTGATCTACGGCGCCGGCGCCATGGGCGATCGTGTCATGTCCCAGCGCAGCGGCTGGTTCATCGATGCCGGCGTCGAATACACCGGCCTGGATTTCATGAAACCCCAGTTGATGGGCTGGTGGAGTTCGGGTGAAGACGGCTTCACCGACGGCTCCCACCGCATCCCGTTCACCCGCGAGTTCTGGAACGTCGGCGGCTCCTTCCTGTACTCCGGAAACGCCACCGCCTTTACCCGCAACACCTTGCTGTGCAACCCGACCGGCTCCCGGGGGCTTGCGCTGAGCTTCAAGGAAATCTCCTTTGTCAAGGATCTCACCCACCGCCTGACCATCGCCGTGGTCAACGGCACCAACTCGCCGTCCTGGGCGCGCGCCGTGTCAGCCACGGGCCTGGAAGGCGTTTATGCCACCATGGGCAAAGATCTGACCACCGACGAATGGCTGATCGGCGTCAACTTCGATCATATGTACAAGATCTATGAAAACCTCGACGCTATCCTCGAACTCGGCTATGCCAACGTGTCCGGTTTGCGCGCCAGCGTCTGGGGTCCCCGCGACGTGAACAACGCCGGCGACGCCTGGAAGGTCTGCTTCGGTTTCCGCTACACCTTCTAAGCGTCGCGTCGCCATCCTGGTCCGGCTTCTTCGGGCCGGGGCCCCTCGGGGCCCCGGCCTTTTTTTCGGCTCCCGTCTGGGGTTCCCTTCGGCCTTGGGATGACAGCAGCTCAAAATTTAAATAAGTATTTTATAACAGTATGTTAAAGCGGCAACAGACGAGATGTGGTCCCAACCTGTTGAATAATGACAAGTTAAAATTATTTGACGGTAAAGTTTTTTTAACTTTCGTCAAAAAAAACGTTGACGCCGCGCATTGCAGGCCTTAATTCAATCCCAGTACATGCTGGATCGGCCTGGTCCACCATGTAAGACCACAAGGGATGGATGATGCGAAACCGTTTTCGAACAGCAACTGGAGGAAAGTCAATGAAACGCCTTACCTTGATCGCCTTGGCGTTCGTCTTCGTGCTCGGCCTGGCCGTTGCCGCGAATGCCGACACCGAGGTCAAAATGACTGGGGACGCCCGTATCCACGGGAACTTCATGTCGGGTTACAACTTCACCCCCTGGAACGCCCGCGGGATGGGTTACTACTCCGGCACCGCGCAGGCCGCGATCGCTGGCGTCGCTCCTGCCACCGCTTCCGAAGAAAACTTCACCATCTGGGAGCGCTTCCGCTTGCAGACGGACTTCATCGCTTCTGAGAGCCTGAAGTTCCGCTTTGGCATCCGCTACAACAATGCGAACTGGGGTGGTACCAATGCCGCCATCGACAACCCGACCAGCTCCATTGATGTCAACGCTGCCTACCTGCAGTTCATGATCCCCGGCACCGAGGCTCAGGTGAGCGCCGGTTGGATGCCGCTGGCTCTGCCGCACTCCAAGATCTTCAACGGCGGCCTCGTCCTGGACACCCAGGGCGGCAACACCGCGGCTGCGGCCTTGGTGCTTGACATCCCGGTCGTGAAAGACACCTTCGCCATCAAAGCCGGCTACACCCGCCTGCTCAACGCCAACGCCGACTTCTACAGCGGCGGCGGCGGCGCCGGCGGCAACGCCACCACCCTGGTGTCCGACTCCCTGGACGCCTTTTTCCTGGCCTTCCCGATCACCATTGACGGCTTCCAGGCTATTCCCTGGGGCACCATGGCGCTCGCCGGCCGCATGGCTAACTACACCGAAGGTTTCACCAACATTGCCAACACCTCTGCCGGCAGCGGCAACTACGGTCCGTATGACGGCGGCTTGGCCCCGAACCTGCTGAGCGCCGCTTCCACCCTGCAGTTCGCCGCCACCGGCCAGAACAGCATGTGGGCGAACCAGATGAACACCTACTGGTGGGCTGGTCTGCCTTTGAACATCACCGCTCTTGATCCGGTCAACATCTACGCCGACGTGATTTACGGTAACGGCAACTCGGGCGACCGCGCCATGGCGCAACGCAGCGGCTGGTTCATCGACGCCGGCCTGGAATACGTCGGTTTCGACTTCATGAAGCCGCAGTTGATGGGCTGGTGGAGCACTGGTGAGAACAATTTCTCCCAGGGTTCCCAGCGTATGCCGATCATCCGTGAGTTCTGGTCTCCGGGCGGTTCCTTCCTGTACCAGACCGGTGCTTCCGCCTTCACCCGTTCGACCCTGCTGGCCGACCCGCTGGGTTCCTGGGGCCTTGCTCTTAGCCTGAAGGACATCACCTTCATGAAAGACCTGAGCCACACCCTGACCTTCGCGATGGCCAACGGCACCAACAGCGCCAGCTACGTGCGCACGGTCAACGAGTTGGGCCTGGGCGGCGTCTACATGGTCATGGGCAAGGACCTGACGGTCGACGAATATCTTGGACACCAAGTACATGATCTACGAAAACCTCTCCGCTATCCTCGAACTCGGCTGGGCTACCGTGACCGGGCTGAGGGGCAGCGTGTGGGGCACCCGGAACGTGGACAACTACCAGGACGCCTGGAAGGTCGCTTTCGGCTTCAAGTACACGTTCTAGTTTAGACTACGGCGACAGCGTCATCCTCCCAGCCGGGGCCCGCAAGGGCCCCGGCTTTTTTTGCCTCTGAGCCCGGGACCACAGGGCTTTGCCCATTTGGCCCCAGGTATCTTCTTCCCCCCTGGCCCTTGCCAGAGCGGCTCGGCGAGATTATGAGTAACGGCATAGCTGTGATCGTAATCCGTTTTACGGGAGGATTTGTATGACCGAGTATCCTATCAGCGCGCCACGCACGCGCGCGATTGCCCTTTCCGCCTTCATGCGCGGCGTCTATGCCTGGATGTCCATGGGCCTGGGCCTGACATCCCTGGCGGCCTTCATGACGGTGTCGAGCCCGGCGGCGATGCAATTCGTTTTCGGCACGCCGGGCGTCTTCTTCGGCCTGATCATCGCCGAACTGGCGTTGGTCATGATCGTCAGCATGGCCATCGGCAAGTTGTCCGGGACTGCGGCCAGTCTGCTCTTTTTGCTCTACAGCGCGCTCAACGGGGTGACGCTGTCGGCGGTGCTTTTGGCCTATACCGGCGCCTCGGTGGTCAGCGCCTTCGTAATCTGCGCCGGCATGTTCGGGGCCATGAGCGTTTACGGCCTGGTCACCGGCAAGGACCTGACAAGCTGGGGCAGTTTCCTGTTCATGGGCTTGATCGGCATTTTGCTGGCCTCGGTGGTCAATATTTTCGTGAAGAGCGCCGGCGTCAATTTCGTCATTTCCTGCCTCGGAGTGATTGTGTTCGTCGGCCTGACCGCCTATGACACCCAAAAGCTCAAGGTGATGGGCGAAAGCGCGCCCGCCGATGACGCCCTGGCCGTCCGGCGCGGCACCATTTTGGGCGCGCTCACGCTGTATCTCGATTTCATCAACCTGTTCTTGATGCTCTTGCGCCTGTTTGGAAGCCGGCGCGACTGATCCGGCCCGGACAAGGCAGACGCCGTAAGGCGTGACCGATATCAAACCATGGGAGCCATGGGGGCGTTCGCCAGGCAACGCCCCCGCCCCCTTTCCGGACAGGCCGTTGAAAGTCAAAAAAAAACGCACCCCAGCCAACGTCGCTCCGAAAAAGCCGTTTTCTCCCTTGGGGAGTCTTATCGCCTTTGGCATGCGCCTGCGCGCCAAGCGTTACCAAAAGGGCAAGCTTGATTCCTGGGGACCGTCCGCTCCCTGCGTGTCAATCGGCGGCGTCAGCCGCCACGAGAACGGCCGGGTGCTTTTGTCCGCCTGGATTTTGGGTTGGGCCCTGGCCAAGAAGCTTTTTCCGGTGGTTTTGACGCCCCCGATCGGCGCCGCGCCATCCCAGGCGCCGTTTCTGATCGAGCCGGGCGCGGACTTCCGCGAATCCGGAGCCGAGGCCTTTTTGCTGGCCAAGTATCGCCCCGAAGCCAAGATCTTGGTGGACAAGGATTTGTCCCGGGCCGGCCGGACCGCCGCGAAGATCTGGCAGCCGGGGCTTTTTGTCCTGCATGACGGCTTTTCCCGCCTTGAGGCCCAGCGCGGGATCGACGTGGTGTTGCTCGGCCGGGCGGACTTGGACACCGCCTGGAACCGGGTGATGCCTTCGGGGCCGTGGCGCGAGGGCGCGGACGCGCTTACGCGGGCCGATGCATTGGTCCTGCACATGGACGCCGAGGATTTCGAAGCCAGCCGCAAGCTCATCGAAGAACGCCTGCTTCCCCTGGAAAAACCCATATTCAGTTTCAGTTTCAAAATCTGGCAGGTCCGCGAGCCGGGCGTGGGGCCGGTCGCGGATTTCGAAGAAGAGCCGTACATTCTGGTCTGCGGCGATGCCGAGCAGCATCTCGCCAGCCGGGCGGCGGAGAAGTTTCTCGGACACAAGCCCAGGTTCCGGCTGACTTTTCCCGACAACCACCGGCCGACCACTTTCGATGCCCAGAAGGTCGCCGCCGAGGCCAAGCGGATGCGTTGCGGCCGTGTGCTGTGCGCGCCCAAACAGGCGGTTTGGCTCGCGCCCATGGAAGGGCCAAAGCTGTACGTCTATGATCCGGAAATCGGCTTTGGGCCGGGCTTTGGCCCGCTCAGAAGTTTCGGGGAATGGTGGAGCACGGCCTGGCTCGGCATGCTCGAAGAACGCTGAGTTTGTCCGGCCGCGAGTGCGCGGCCGTCCCTCTCTCGCCTGCGGGGTCCCGCAGGCCCCATCAAATCCATTTTACGGTTGAGCCGTGGTGCGTTGCGATTAAAATCTGATGACGTTTTTGCGTTGTCGGTACCTGCCGATCACAAAGCCGGCCAGGATGCCGATCATGCAGCTTAAAAGCGAGGTGACGCCGAAGAAGGCGACCAGGACGTTGACGTTTTCCGGAATGCTTTTGCCGAACAGGATGCGGGAAAAGGAGTACAGTATCCAGATCACCAATCCGCCGTGGAAGCCGAAAAACAGGCCGTCCATCATGCTCTCGTGGACTTCCACGGATTCGATGTAATGGTAGCAGATGAGCTGGGTGATCACGCCGAACATGGTGATCGACCCGAACGAGGCCATGGTTTGGATGACCATGACGATGAGCGAGGCGTACCAGTCGTCGCCCTTTTGGATGGAGACGATCATGCCGGGCATGGCGGCCAGAGTCCAGATGCCGATCAAGGCGAGCATCTCGTAGCGGCGGGAAACGAAGTCCGCGATTTTATCCGATAGTCGGTTCATAACAGCTCTGATTGCATGTTCCTCTTGCCGGGGAATGGCCCGGAGAGGGATTGGTAGCCTCATGCCGCCAAGAATGCAAGACGCCGGGGAGAGTGGCCATTGTTCGCCTTGAATCCCCCCTGGGTTCGTTGTATGAAGAAGGCGACGCGCGGCTTTGCGGGCACGGCCCGTATGGCTTTGGGGACTGCGCGCGCCGGAGAGGCCATGCCGGATCGTTATAGGATTTACTTTTTCCGCCCGGGGCGTAAGTTCGCTTTGGGCCCGGCTTGGCTCACGGTGTTTTTGTTGTGCTGCCTGGCGCTGGTCGCCTCGGCTCCCCCGGGCGTCTTGGCCGCCGAGCGCACGGCGCAGTCCGGGCAGCTTACCGAAAAAAATGGCCTGTATTTTGTTTCAGGCGAGTCGGCTCCTTTCACCGGGGTGGTCCGGGACTACGACCAGGCCGGCAAGGCGCGGACCGAGCGTAAGTTCGCCGCCGGCAAGATCGTTGCCGTGGCGCAGTGGTATAAAGACGGCAAGATGGCCGCCGAGACCGTGATTTCGGCTTCGGGGCTGACCAGGAAGCTTTGGTACGAGAACGGCAACCTCGAGGAGGAGACGCAGATCGTCTCCGAGCAAGGGGAAAAGGTTTCGGAGAAGAGCAAAATGTATTACGAGGACGGCAAGCCCAGGCTTGAAGTCGAATACCTGCACGAGAAGCTGCAGGGAACGCTGCGGGAATACGCCCCGGACGGGAGCCTCTCGCGGGATGAGACCTACGACCAGGGAAAGATGACGCGCAAGTCCAGGTGACGCTTCCGGGCCGCCGGTTTCCGGCAACACACTGCAACCTTTGGAGGAGCCCATGCCCCAAGTCGCCCTGATAAGCCGGGCCGGCCGAGTTTGTATCCTCGGCGCTTTGGTTTTGACGCTGTGCGCCGCCGCCGGCTGCGGCACCGACAAACTCAAGAAAGAAATTGAGGACAAGAACAAGACCATCGTCCAACTCGACGAGCTCAAGAGCAAGGCCGAGGCGGATCTTGCCGCCAAGGACCAGGAACTCGCCGCGACCGTGGATAAGCTCCAGAAACAAAACGCGGATACCAAGCGCCAGTTGGACAACTGCGGAGCCACCCTGGCCGAGCTGCGCGCCAAGGTCAAAGCCCTTTCCAAGTCGGCCAAAAGCGCCGAGGCCAAAAATTCCAAGACAGCCAAGACCGACAAGACCAAAAGCGAAACCAAGACTAAGGCCAAGACCAAGACGTCTTCGGGCCGCGAGGGGGAGATGTGTCGACCGTCTTGCCTGCATTGAAAAAAGCGCCCGCCCTCACCCGGCGTTTTCTCGCCGCCGCCGCTTGCGCCTTCATGCTGGCGGCCGGGAGCGCCCAGGCTCAGCCGGTCGCCGACAAGTCCGTGCCTTACTCCGATCCGAAATATCTTTTCCGTCTGGCCTATCCGGCCGGCTGGCGGCAGGTCCCAAGCGATATTCCCTACACCGTCCTGGCCGTGGACAACGGCGCCTCGGGCGTGGGCAGACAGACCGTGAGCGTGCGCGTCTATGCCCTGGCCGATTCCAACTACGCTGATCCGGCCGAATTCGTCTTTCAATTCCTCAGCGGGGTCGAAGACGGCGGCGGCTTGGACGGACTGACCGAAAACCATCCGCTCAAGGACGTGTTCCCGGACATCAAGGCCTTGGAATACGGCGAGAGCTCGGTCGGCGGCAAGAGCGCTTTTTACATCGTATCGCAATACCAAAGCAAAGAGGACGGGGTCGAAACCCCCTGGAGCGTGGTGCAGCTTCTGACCATGCGCGGCGACGACGTCTTCGAGCTCTCCTACAGCGCGCGCGCTGCCGATTTTCCCAAACAAAAGCCGGCCCTGGCGGCCATCATCGAGACCTTCGCCTTTGAATAGGCGCCCGCCGCCCGCCCCACGGCCCTTGCCGGCCGATGCCCCGGCCAGACCGGTTTTCCCCTATGCCGCCGTGCCGGCCTACGACCAGGGCCGGCTGACCGGCGTCTCGCTCGTTTTTCCGGACAAAACCCTCCAGGCCTTTGGCAAGAACTCCGGCGAACGGGAAACGCGCGCCGCGCGTGATGCGGCCGCGTCTGGCAAAACGCCCGTGTTTCTGGGGGCCGGACTCGGGCAGGGGATCGCCGCATTTCTTGAGGCCAGCGACTTGCCCGTGGCCGTGGTCGACCGCCAGGAACCGCTATTGGCCGCAACCGGGGTGCGCGGGCGCTACCAGGCCGACCCCAGGGTGGCCTGGATCGACGCGCCAAGCCCGGAACTCGCGGCCAAGGCCGTGGCCGCCTGGCTCCGGTCGCGAGGCTTTCCCGAGGCGGCGATCATCGCCGACCCCATCCAACTGCGGCTCGACCCGGAGGTTTGCCGGGCCGTCAGCCAGCGCGTCGAAGCGTTGCACAGTCCGCTCTTCCGCGAGGCCTTCGGCTATGCAAAGTTCGCCGCGGCCGCGCCGCGCGTTCTGCTGCTGCGCAGCGATTATTTCCTGTGCCGGGAGATCCAGGCCGCCTGCGAGCGCCTGGGCTTTGCCGTGATGAGCGTCGACGCCGGCAGCGGGCGCGGGCAGACCGGCTTTATCGAACGCTTTTTAGAAGCCGCGCGGGAGTTCAAGCCCGACTTCGTCATCACCGTCAACCATCTGGGCCTGGACCGCGAGGGCGGATTTACCGCCCTGCTCGAACGCATGCGCCTGCCGCTGGCCTCCTGGTTCGTGGATAGCCCGCGCCTGATTCTGCACGACTACGCCGGGCTGGTCAGCCCGTTTGTTGCGATCTTCACCTGGGACAAGGGCGCAGTCCCGGCGCTTCGGGAGTTCGGCTTCGAGCACGTGAGCTTCCTGCCCCTGGCCACGGACGAGACCCGGTTCGCGCCGCCCGCGCGGGCTGTGGATGCGGACCATCCCTGGCGCTCGCGGGTGTCTTTCGTCGGGGAATCGATGCTGCGGCCGGCGGCGGAAAACGCCGCCCTGTTGGTCGAATACCCGAAGCTACTCGGCCGGGTAGGGGAGTTGGCCAAGGCTTTTGCCGCCCGCCCCGAGCGCGAGGCGCGCGAGCTCATGCGCGCCCGCCATCCCGAGGCCTACGCCGAGTACCTCGCCCTGCCCGACGAAGAAACCCGGCTCGCCCTGGAGCTGCTCGTCACCTGGGAGGCCACGCGCCTGTACCGGTTCGAGCGTGTTTCGCGGCTGATCCTGTTTTCTCCGCTGATCGTCGGCGACGCGGGCTGGAAAAAAAGCCTGGCGGCCTTTGGCAGGGCCTGGCGCTGGCATGGCCCGATCGACTATTACCGGGACCTGCCGGGATTTTATCCGCGAAGCGACATCAATTTCAATTGCACCAGCATGCAGATGAAGGGCGCGGTCAACCAGCGGGTGTTCGACGTCCCGGCCTGCGGGGCGTTCGTGTTGACCGACGAGCGGGAGCAGTTGGCGGAACTGTTCGAGATCGGCAAGGAAGTGATCGTGTACCAGGGGCCGGAGGAGATCGAAGACCTCGTGCGGTACTACTTGAGTCACGAGTCCGAGCGGACGGCCGTGGCCCAGGCCGGCCGGGCGCGGGTGCTGGCCGAACATACTTACGTGCATAGGTTGCGGGCGATGGCTGAGGCCATGCGGGCGATTTATTCTTAGCGACCGGCTAAGAAAAAACCAGAACCACTGTTCTTTTTCCAGGGGGCTGCCGCCCCCGGCCCCCGCTTCAAGTCGAGCTACTCAATCCCCAACCCGCCCCACAGCGCGTCGATCCTGGCCTTGACGGCCGGGTCCATGCGCAGGGAGTCGGGCCATTCGCGGAAGTGGCCGTCGTCCGGGCCTTTTTTGGTGGCGTCGATGCCGATTTTGCCGCCGAAGTGGGGGTACTGCGAGGCGTGGTCAAGGGCGTCGAGCGGGCCTTCGGCGATGACGATGTCGCGCTTGGGGTCGACGTTGTTGCCCAGCCGCCAGAGCACCTCGGAGGTGTTCTGGACGTTCACGTTTTTATCCACGACCACGATGATCTTGGTGAACATCATCTGGCCCAGGCCCCAGATGGCGTGCATGACCTTTTTGGCCTGGCCCGGGTAGCGCTTGTCGATGGAGACGAAGCACAGGTTGTGGAACACGCCTTCGAGCGGCAGGTTCATGTCCACGATCTCGGGCATTTGCTTCTTGATGATCGGCAGGAAGATGCGCTCGGTGGCCTTGCCCATGTAGCAGTCCTCCATGGGAGGGGGGCCGACGAGCGTGGCCGGGTAGATCGGGTTTTCGCGGCGGGTCAGCGCGGTGACGTGGAAGACCGGGTAGTCGTCGGCCAGGGAATAGTAGCCGGTATGGTCGCCGAACGGGCCTTCGCGGCGGCGTTCGCCGGGATCGACGTAGCCTTCGAGCACGAACTGGGCGTTGGCCGGCACTTCCAGGTCCACGGTCTTGCATTTGACCAGTTCGACAGATGAACCGCGCAGGAAACCGGCCAGCAAAAATTCGTCGATGTCGTCGGGCAGGGGCGCGGTGGCGGAATAGGTCACGGCCGGGTCCGGGCCGATGGCCACGGCCACGGGCAGGCGCTGGCCCAGCTTTTCGGCCACGTGGTAGTGGTAGGCCCCGCCCTTGTGGCGGTGCCAGTGCATGCCGGTGGTGTTCTTATCAAAGACCTGCATGCGGTACATGCCGGTGTTGCGCTTGCCGGTCTCGGGGTTCTTGGTGGTCACGCAGGGGAAGGTGATGAACGGCCCCGCGTCGCCGGGCCAGGTGGTCAGAACCGGCATGATCGACAGGTCCACGTCGTCGCCGGTCTGCACCACCTGCTGGCAGGGGGCGCTCCCCACTTCCTTGGGGAAGATGCCCGCCAGCTTGGCCAGCTTGGGGATGAGCTTGAGTTTTTTGATGATTCCGTCCGGGCGCTCCATCTCGATGAATTCGCTTATGGTCTCGGCCAGGGCGTCCAGGCTTTCGCACTGCAAGGCCAGGTGCATGCGGCCAAACGAACCGAAGGCGTTGGTCAGCACCGGGACGCGCGAGCCCCTGACGTTCTCAAAGAGCAGCGCCGGGCCGTATTTCTTGCTCGTCCGGTCGGTGACCTCGGCGATTTCCAGGTAGGGGTCGAGTTCGGTTTGCACGCGCCTGAGCTCGCCCTGGCGCTCCAGGGCGCGGACGAAGTCTTGCAGATCTTTGTAGGCCATGGTGTTACTCCGATTGTTACGATAGGGCGAATTTACCCGACCCCCGGCGCGATGACAAGGCAATGGGATTTGAAACGGGGCCGGGGCGGCAGCCCCTGGAAAAATATCCGTGGTTCCGGCTTTCATTCTTCCATTCCGGGACCGGCGCGAGTGTGGAAAACGGGAAAACCAAAACCACTGTTTTTTATCCAGGGGGCTGCCGCCCCCGGCCCCTGCTTGAGAATAATCCAAGGCCGCCGCCTCTTGCCCCTGCTTTAGAGTGAGCCAAGGCTGCCCGCCTCCTGCCCCCAATTTTGGAATGAACCAAGGCTGTCGTCCCCCGGCCCTCGTTTCAGAATAAGCCGGCGCCGTCATCCCCGGCCGGATCGCCGAACATGGCCCGGGCCTGGGCGGCGAAGGCCTGGAAGGTGGTTGCGGAGTAGAGGATCAGGCTGACGTGGGCGGCCAGTTCTTCCTTGAGGCCGTCGGCGATGGCGGCCAGGGCGATGGGCGCGGCCAGCTCTAAGGGGAAGCCGTAGGCCCCGCAGCTGACGGCCGGGAAGGCGAGGGTGGCGGCCTGGTTCGCGGCGGCCAGGCGCAGGCTGCTCATATAGGCGTTCTGCAGGACGTTCGGTTCGTTCGCCTTGCCGCCGCGCCAAATCGGGCCGACGGTATGGATGACGAATTTGGCGGAAAGCCCGAAGCCCGGAGTGATGACCGCCTGGCCCGGCGGCAGGGGGCCGCGCTCGCGCACGATGTCTTGGCAGGCGTCGAGCAGTTTCGATCCCGCGGCGCGGTGGATGGCTCCGTCCACGCCGCCGCCACCGACCAGGGCGGAATTGGCCGCGTTGACGATGGCATCCCCTGCATAGGCGGTGATGTCGCCCTTCGCGACGATCAGACGCCCGGCGCCTATCCGGTAGGAAATCCGGTTCTCGGTCATGGTTTTTCTTAACGTTCTCTAGGGATGCGGGCAAGTCCGGCGGCCGGGCTTGATATGTAAAATAAATAGCTGAATCATACCAATGTGTAACATTTAATATGCTGAAATTGTAAACGAAAATTAACGTAACCGGGTCTTAACAAATGCTTCCTCGAGGAGTAAAAAGCCGATCAGTCGAATGGATTTCAATGGTTATGCCGCCGGGCGCGCCCCGGCAAACGAGGTCCGCCGTTTTCATGTCCGTCCCTTCCGCCTGGCAGGCCCTGCGGGGCATCGAACGCTTCAGCCTGTGCGACTGGCCGGGCAAGGCCTGCGCCGTGCTCTTCTTCGGCGGCTGCAACCTGCGCTGCCCTTTTTGCCACAACGCCGGCATCGCCTGGACCCCGGAGCGCCATCCGGAGTTTTTCGCCCCGGACGTCAAAAAGTTTCTGGCGGTAAGGTCCAAATGGCTCGACGGGATCGTGATTTCGGGCGGCGAGCCGACCCTGGTCCCGGGGCTGGCCGGCTTTTTGGCGCAGGTCCGGGAGTACGGCCTGCCGGTCAAGCTCGACACCAACGGCAGCCGTCCCGAGGTGGTCGCCGAACTGCTGGGGGCGGGGCTCATCGACGCCGTGTCCGTGGACCTCAAGGCGCCCTTTGCCGGATATTCCGAGGCCACGGGCGGACGCTTCAAGCCGGTCGCGGCGCAGTCCTGCCTGACGGCGATGTTCGGCCTGGCGGCCGCGCATCCGGGCCGGTTCATGTTTCGCACCACGGTCACGCCGCATGTCAGCCCCCGGGATCTGGACGCCATCCGCGCCCTGTTGCCCGAAAACCATACGCTCACCGAACAACCCTATGTCCAACCCAGCGAGGAAGATTCCCATGCCACAGCGGATACGCAAACGCGACGGACGCGAGGAGACCTGGTCGCTGGAACGCATAGCCCAGGCGATCCTGAAAGCGCTCAAGGCCAACGGCGTGAGCGACCCGATCCTGGCCAAGCGGTTGGCCGGCAAGGTTGAGGTCAGGCTCGCCGACTGCGAGGCTCCGGAACAGGAGCAGGTCCAGGACCAAGTCGAGCAGGTGCTCATGGAGTCGCGCCTGTTCGGCGTGGCCAAGCGCTACATCATCTACCGGGAAAAGCGCCGCGAACTGCGCGAGCAGAAAGCCGCCTACCTGGACATCAAAAACACCATCGACGACTACCTGGACAAATCCGACTGGCGGGTGTCGGAAAACGCCAACATGAGCCACTCCTTCCAGGGGCTCATGCTGCACCTCTCGGGCACGGTCCAGGCCCGGTACGCCCTGGAGAAATATCCCGAGGAAGTGCGCCAGGCCCACGAGCACGGCTATTTCCACCTCCACGACCTGTCCTTCGGCCTGGCCGGCTATTGCGCCGGCTGGTCGCTGCGCGACCTTTTGCTGGAGGGTTTCAACCTGGAAGGCCGCTCCAGCGCCGGCCCGGCCCGGCATTTCGATTCCGCGCTCGGCCAGATGGTCAATTTCCTGGGCACGCTGCAGAACGAATGGGCCGGAGCCCAGGCCTTCAACAACGTGGACACCTACCTGGCCCCGTTCATCCGTCACGACGGCCTAAGCTATGATAAGGTCCGCCAGGCGGTGCAGAAATTCGTCTTCAACCTGAACACCACCTCGCGCTGGGGCGGCCAGAGCCCGTTCACCAATTTGAGCTTCGACCTCTCTGTGCCCAAGCACATCGCAAGCGAGGCGGCGATCATCGGCGGCAAACTCATTGACCAGACCTACGGCGAGTTTGCTCCGGAAATGGCCATGTTCAACAAGGCCTTCCTGGAAGTCATGCAGGACGGCGACTACCACGGCCGCATCTTCTCCTTCCCCATCCCGACCTACAACGTCACCAAGGACTTCCCCTGGGACAGCGAGATCGGCGAACTGCTCCTGCAACTGACCTCCAAGTACGGCGCGCCCTATTTCCAGAACTTCATCAATTCGGACTTAAACCCCGAAGACGTGCGCTCCATGTGTTGCCGCCTGCAGATGGACTTGCGCGAACTGCGCAACAAGACCGGCGGGCTCTTCGGCGCGGGCGACCTGACCGGCTCGATCGGCGTGGTGACGCTCAACCTGCCCAAACTGGCCTACCTCTCCCAGGGCGAGGAGGACTTTCTCGACCTGGTCTCGGAATACGCCTACCTGGCCAGGCAGGCCCTGGAATTCAAGCGCAAAATGATAAGCGGCAACCTGGATCGGGGCATGTTTCCCTGGACCAAACGCTATCTCAAAAACGGCTTTGCCGGGCATTTTTCCACCATCGGCCTGGTCGGCGGCCACGAAGCCTGTTTGAATCTCCTGGGCAAGGGCATCGAAACCGAAGCCGGCATCCGGTTGATGACCAGGATGCTGAACCTGCTTCGGGAAATCACCGCCCGCTTCCAGGAAGAAACCGGCAACCTCTACAACCTCGAAGCCACCCCGGCCGAGGGCACCAGCTACCGCCTGGCCAAGATCGACAAGGCCCTGTATGCCGACATCAAGGCCTCGGGCAACGGCACGCCCTATTACACCAACTCCACCAACCTGCCGGTCGGCCATTCCGACGACGTGATCACGGCCCTGGAACACCAAAACAAGCTCCAGCCGCTCTACACCGGCGGCACGGTCTTCCACACCTTTCTCGGCGAGGCGGTCAGCGACACCAAGGCCCTCAAAAGCTTCATCCTCAAGGCCCTGACCATGACCAAGATCCCCTATCTGTCCATCACCCCGACCTTTTCCGTGTGCCAAAGCCACGGCTACATCCGGGGCGAACATCACGACTGCCCCGAGTGCGGCGAGCCCGCCGAGGTCTATACCCGCATCGTCGGCTACTACCGTCCTGTGTCGCGCTGGAACAAGGGCAAACAGGCCGAATACGCCGACCGGCTGGTGTACAGCGGCCCCTGCGACGTGTGTTAAGGAGAGCAGGGAGCGTAGCAACGTAGTGTAATAGTATATAAGCCTCCGGCGGCCAAAGGGGCGGGGCCCCTCTGGAATCCCCTGCCGGGAGGGGCCAACGGCGGCGACGGCTTGGAATCTAAAATAGTGATGTGGATATCATGAATACAAGAATTTTTTACAAGGTTTGCCGTGGTATGTCTGCCGGCGCGGTGATCGCCGCACTGGTCTTGCTTGCGGGATTTTCCGCCCAGGCTCGGGCCGCGACCTACCAATGCATACGGCCGGACAAGACCGTGGTCGGCGCCGTGACCACCGATTCGAGCGACCCGGACGTGGTCTGCAATCACAACTACAAAAGTTGCAACTTGGTCTGTACGGCGGTCGAGCACATCGTCAAGGAAGGCAAGGAGGCGGTCTGGGGGACAACCTCGCCCGGCGGCGTGACCATCCCGGACGAAAATCCCTCGAATACCGCCCGCGAAGTGATCGAAAAAGGACTTGCGCAGTAGGACGGCGGACAAGGCATTGCCGCCGGGGAGTTGCCATATGCGGTGTAAACGGTTGTTGCCGGCGTTGATCGCCTTGCCGCTCGTCGTGGCGGGCGTCTTGACTGTCGTTTCCGGCGTGGGCTTTTGCCAGGCCCAGACCGAGGCTCAGGCCGAGACTCGCCAGGCCCGGATCAATCCCGATGAAACGCCCGACTACTGCCACCGGCAGTATGAAAAGTGCATCGAGGACTGCGACAAGGACCCGCTGAACAAGACCAGGTACGACCTTGAGGCCTGCTATTCCTCTTGCTGGAGCACCTATTCCGGCTGCGGCACATAAACCGGCCGGCGGTCCCCCGAACGTCGCCGGGGCAGGCCCGGCCACGGGCGGCGTTCTGTCGGACGCGCCTTGGCTGAACGCACTCGCCGAGATCTGGCTCGACGCCGAGATCGTGAACACGCCGGTCGCCCGGCGCGTGGTGAAGCGCCTGCCCGGTCTGCCCAGAAAGGTGGTCGAGGGCGGCCAGACGCCCCCCGAACCGGTTCGCGGCCGCGCCCTGCACCTCAAATATTACCAGGGCCGCTTCCTGCGGCCTTGCCCTGGGACCAAAAACTACCGCTGCTGCGGCTACCGCATCGTCCACATCGGCGAAAACTGTCCCCTGTCGTGTTCCTACTGCATCCTGCGGGGGTATTTCCGCGACAGCAAGCTCACGGTCTTCGCCAATACCGAAGACATGTTCGCCCGCCTGGACGCGGCCTTCGGCCGCGACAAAACCCGCTTGTTCCGGGTCGGCACCGGGGAGTTCACCGACTCCCTGGCCCTGGAGCCGGCGACCGGACTCTCCCGCGATTTGGTCGGATTCTTGGCCGGATACGACAATGTCCGGCTGGAACTCAAATCCAAAATCGTCGATCTCAGCTGGATGGATGTCGCCAGACCCGGTTCGGTCCTGCCCGCCTGGTCGCTCAACGCCCCGGAAACGACGCGGCGCGAGGAGATCGGCGCGGCCGCGATCGAAGAGCGCCTGGCCGCCGCCAAACGCTGCGCCGAAGCGGGCTTCCGGGTCTGCCTGCATTTTGATCCCATGGTCCTGACCCCGGGCTGGGAAGAGGGCTATGCGAAGGCCGCGGCCATGATCTTCGACTACCTCAAACCAAGCCAAATCGCTTACGTCAGCCTCGGCTCGTTTCGAACCATGCCCGAACTTTTCACCAGGCTGGCCGCTCTGCCCACGCCGCCGCGTTGCCTCGGCGGCGAGTTTGTCACCGGCCTGGACGGCAAAAAACGGCTGCTGAGGCCGCTTCGGGTGGCTCAATTCCGGCATTTGGTCGGCCTGCTGCAACGCGGCGGGCTTGACCGCCAGCTTTATTTGTGCATGGAATCCGATGAAGTCTGGAAAGCGGTCTTCGGCTACACCCCGCGCAAACTCGGCGGCCTGGCCAAACACCTCATGAACCGGGCGTTCGGGCAGTGAGACCAGGGGCTCCGCCCCTGGACCCCGCCGG
>Ga0326727_10010890_pt1 | contig 21443 bp, 17 predicted proteins | sample MB2enrmetagenome_FD_207643 | JGI IMG/M metagenome (GOLD analysis project Ga0326727, IMG submission 207643) | Lab enriched peat soil microbial communities from McLean, Ithaca, NY, United States - MB29MY | ecosystem: Environmental > Terrestrial > Soil > Wetlands > Peat | place: USA: New York...
CTCGCTGGGGGGAATCCATGCCTGGGCCAGCCATGCCCACTATTGCGCATCAAAAGCCACTCTGCATATGCTGACCCAGGCCATGGCCAAAGCCTTTGCCCCCGAGGTGAGCGTCAACTGCGTCGCGCCGGGATGGATTGAGATTGAAGGAGAGGAAAGTAAGCGCGCCACCGGGCAGGCGGCGCATTTTGCCGCTAAAACGCCTATGCAACGCAATGGCAGAGTGGAAGACGTGGCCCAGGCAGTACTCTTCTTTGCCACGGGGCCACACTTTGTCACAGGGCAGGTTCTGGCCGTGGATGGCGGGCTGGGACTGTAGAAGTTCTATGGCTTCACTGGCGTGCAGTTTGCATGTCCTGTGAAGTCGCGTAGCGAAAAAAGCTGATTCTTCATAGGTTAGATTGGCTTCCAAAGTTTCACAGCCAAATATTCGTTGGTCTGGATCATGCTAAACGTTCCCCTAAAAGTTACCAAGGTAACATTTTTATGTATACAATATTGCATAGTGATAACCATCACAATGCTCCGTGGTAACCATCACATACCAGTCAATTTGCCTGTGACTAGCATCGGCGGCATCTTGTGTTGTACCGAAAGGAGAACACTATGGCAATGCAGAAAGCAACTGAATTTGTCAACTATCTAGCCGAACATCCTGAAGTGGCCTCCAAGATGCAGGGGTTCACACTGGATGAGCTGAAGAAGGCGGCTGCGCACGCGGTTGAGGAGCACAAGAAGAGCGGCTCTCTCAAGGGCGCCGGCGCGGCGGCTTACATCAGCGTAAGCAGCATCATTTAGCGATAGCATCAACTGCATTACAAGAAGGGGGGCGGTATGGATTTTAAGCCTCCCCACTCCGCTCCCCGCACTTTGTTCGAGATTCCGGCACGGCTGATATCACGTGTCAACGTGATGTCCTGAGGGTTTTTCCGCCCAGAGGCGCACCGCATGTCCAACACCAACGACGCAGTGATCGTTGTGCCGCCCTTCGCCAGCGTCGCATATCCGGCGTTGGCTCCGCACGCGCTTCAAGCGAGCGCGCGCGAATCTGGATTGAACGTAAAGGTACTCTATGCAAATATCTTGTTTGCCCGCGCCGCAGGATGGGGGTTGTACGAATCGCTTCAAGAAAACGATTTTGGGCTTGGTGAATGGATTTTTGCCGATGCGGCCTTTGAAATACCGCCGGCAAAGCCGCGTACAGAAAAAATGAGTGATCCCGCCTGGCTAGCGCGCCAGATAAACTCCGACTGCACGCTTAGAAACGCCCGTGTCATTTTAGATATTCTTTCGCCTCTCAAAAAGAAGACCAGCCTGACGCCCATGGATGGGAAACAACCACATACGGAAATCGATTGGAAACAACTGCAGAATGAAGCTGCAAACTGGGTCGAGACGACCGCCCAGAGCGTTGTTGATGCTGGTTATAGAGTGGTAGGATGTACGACAACTTTCGGCGCGATGACGCCGAGTTTGGCGTTGCTGAGGAGGGTCAAGGAGATTGACCCCTCCGTGATCACTATCCTTGGCGGTTCACTGTGCGAAGCGGAGATGGCCGATGGTGTCATATCGACCGGTGTCCCGGTAGATTACGTCTTTTCCGGCGAAGGGGAGATCGGTTTCCCTCTGTTCCTGCGTCAAGTGCTGGACGGCAAGCGGCCCACGGAGCGCATACTCCGCGGAGAATGCGTTGCGAACCTGGATTCGCTGCCTCTTCCCGATTTCAGCGAGTTTATTGCTCAGGTCAAAGATCATCCCGAATTGTCCGCCATAGTGGAAAAGCGACATATTCCTTACGAATCGAGCCGGGGCTGCGGTTGGAACGCGTGTACGTTCTGCGGGCTGAGCGGCGCGCAAAAGCGATCGCGGAGAAAGTCGCCGGAGCGGGTCATTGCCGATTTGCGAGTCCTTCGCAAGGAGTACAACCCGGAATGCATACTGATGACGGACCTGATGATGCCGCCCGCTTACCACAGTCAGCTAGTCCCGCGCCTGGCGCGCGAATCCGCTGGAATGACTATTTTTTACGAGCAGCGGGCGGAGATCACTCTGCGCCAGATGATCGCCTTCAAGCAGGCGGGGATTAGCGCTATTCAACCTGGCATCGAGTCTCTCTCGCCATCCCTTTTGAAGAGGATGAATAAGGGCATAACCTCATCCGCATGTGTTTCCATGCTGCGCTTTGCCCGTTCCGTTGGAGTGCGGGCAAACTGGAATATGATGTTCGGTTTTCCCAACGACGAAGGCTCCGATTACGAAGAGATGTTGCCGATCGTGCCGCTGCTCAGCCATCTTGAAGCTCCCGTCAGCCTGGTATCAATGAGGCTCTTTCGCTTCAGTGCTTATCATCGCTATCCGCAGCGATTCGGGGTGCGCAACCTGCGCCCGCGCCAAGTGGATTTGCAGATCTTCCCCGAATACACGGAGATGTCGAAGATCGGCTACGTTCTTGCCGGCGACTATCCAAGCGGGATCCTCGATAACTCATCCCTGGCAATGCATTTTGCCCAAGCCATCACAAATTGGCAAGATCATTGGAGACTCTATGTCGATTATGGGTTGGAGTTTACTTTGCCTTCGCTGCATGTGAGCCGCCTTTCTTCCACGGAATACCTGTTGACGGACCGGCGCGGGCTGCCGCAAGGGGATCAGGAGTTTACACTCACTCGAGATCAGGCGAAAGCCGTTCTGCTTCCTTTCCCGCTCGGCCTCAGGGACGAGTGCCGATGGGCAATTGATCGTAAATTCTGTGTAGTTCTCGATGGCATATCTTGTCCTTTGGCCACCGCGGACCCCGAACTCATTCTGGAATTGGAACAGGATTGCGAGCCGTACGAGCCGGAGGCGCGCAATCAGCGGCTCGACTTCTCAGTCTTGCATTCAGATCGGTTATCCTGGCCATCGTCATCGTGCCAGAACGGAGATGTTCAATGAACCTCACACTGGGAATCACCAACCGGTGCAACTACGATTGCAAACATTGCGGAGTGGAATCCGGCCTGCACGACCGCCGCAGGTTGACCGTCGAAGAAATGAAAGATTATATCGATCAGGCCGCTGCAATGCAGGATGAAGGTCTAAAAATCAGCATTACTGGCGGAGAGCCCTTTCTCTGTTTTGAGGATGTCGTTGAAATTATCGCTCATGCCAAAACAAAAAAAGCACAGAGAATTGGCTTGGTGACCAACTGCCATTGGGCAACCAGCTACGATCTGGCAATACGAAAACTGAAAACGCTTCAGCAGGCCGGGCTATCCGCCATCAGTTTCAGCGTAGATGAATTTCATCTCCAGAACGTCCCCATCGAGAACGTTCGCACCGCGTTCAGAGCCGCTGCCGATCTGGACATTTACGTGGGAATTAAGGTTGTTGTCTTCAAAGATTCGTCAAGAGCGGCTGATTTTGCCCGCGAAATGCAAGACCTCACGCTGGGAAGAACAATTTCCATCGAAGAGATTCCTTGTCTTCCAGTTGGCCGCGCGCGGAGCTTGCCCGATGAGATGTTCCTCTATACTCCCGGCCTTCCGCAAGGCCGCTGCCACGGGCTGGGCGGTTTTGTAGTGGAGTGTGACGGCACGTTTTTCACCTGCTGTGTTCCGGGCTGGCCCAAACGATTGAGTTGCGGCAATGCCCGGCATCAGAGTATCGCGGATATGGTGGACCATGCCTCCAACACCAGCTTTCTCCTCACCATGAGGGCAAATGGTCCAGCCTACTTTGTTCCTTTCTTCGAGGAGGCTGGGGTGCCTATTGCGCGTGACAGGTTTGTATCGGAATGTCATCTGTGCCAAACCCTTCTGACAGCGGCGGATGAGTCTCCACAGGGCGAGGCGGCGCTGCAAGCGGCCAGTCAAGCGTGGTTCGCGAAGCAAGCTGATATGGGTAACGCCTTGAGCGTGATTGCGGAACTTGTGTGCGAATAAGGAGCTGGTTCTCGATCAACGCTCTAACTGACCTACTTGCCAACGGAGAAGAGGCGCTTGAAAAAGCCGCGTTGGCTGTCCTTGGAGAGATAGTTTGCGGGGTCGTCGCCCTCGCTCTTCCGGGACGGGGCGGCGAACTTCTTGGCGTGGAATTTCAGCGGCACGCGTTCCCATAGTCCCACAGGCTCGGGCTGCGCCGGCAATGGCGCCCCCTCGACGGCAGCCCGCGGATTGGTCACGCACAGACGTTGCGCAGTCTCCTCGCCGGCTCGCTGAGCCACATAGTTGTAGACCTTCTTCAGATGCGGCAGCCGCCCGGTCATGTTGTGCGCGTCGCTGGCCAAGAAGTGAATCCAGTTGCGTTCCAGCAGCTCGTTGGAGAAGGCTTCGGCCATCTTGCCGAAGCGGCCATACAACGAGCTGGCTGTGACTTGGACCAGGCATCCATCACGCATCCAATCCGCCAGCATCTCCGGCCGGCCCAGCAACGCGGAATAGCGCTCCGGATGGGTGATGATCAGGGTATAACCAGCCGATTGCAGCATCAACAGAGCATCGCTTATCTGCGGGGGAATCGAGGTGCTGGCGAATTCAACCAGCAGGTAGCCTTTGCCGTCGATGGAGTAACGGAAGGGGTTGGCCACCGCCTCGGAGACATTCTCCGCGGTCACGTGGAAGTCGCACGCCAGGCTCAACTCCATCTGGCCTTGCAACAGCTCGCGCAGCTCCGCGTAACGCTCCTCGATGAGCGGGGCGTTATATGGATAGCGTTCACTGGCATGCGGGGTGCAAACGATGCGGGTCACGCCTTCGGCCGCGGCCTCCCTCGCCATGGCCAAGGAGGTCTCAAGGTCGGGCGATCCGTCGTCCACTCCGTAGATCAGATGCTGATGAATGTCAATCATTCTGTGCCATCCTCGGAGCCGGGGGAGAGAAGGGAACCGGACCAAGCCGCTTCGGCAATGGTGTGCTAAGTGTCGTGGCTGCCGTGAAAACCGGGAAAGATCATGGCCCCTTATTTCATGCACTTAGAGTATCAGCTTCCAGGCGGTGAGATGAAAAAAGTTACCCTGTGGTGGTCACGCTTATCCGAGCCGCCGGGTTTAGAATTTATCTTTGCCTGGCGACCGGTAATTTCCGGTCGTCTACGGTGAGACTTCACGGGAAAAGAGGTTTTTCATGGCCGGTATCTCTCGTCGAGAACTGCTCTCATCTGGACTTGCTCTTTCGGCTTCTTCCCTTGTGGCCCGCTCGGCCTGGGGGCGCACCGTGGCGATGATGGCCGCCTCCCCCGGCGCCGCATCCGGACAATCGCAATCGGCCGTGGCGCCGCGCGAGCGGCTGCTGTTCGACTTTGACTGGAAGTTTCAGTTCGGCCACGGCACCGACCCGGCCCGCGATCTGGGGTTGGGCTCCGGGCAGGGAGACTTTGCCAAGACCGGCGATTTTGCCTTCGCCAAGGCCAAGTTCGACGACTCGAAGTGGCGCACGCTCAGCCTGCCCCACGATTGGGCAGTCGAGTTGCCCTTTGTGCGCGACGAGGCGCTGAACTCGCATGGCTTCAAACCCCTTGGCCGCCGCTACCCGGAGACCAGCGTGGGCTGGTACCGGCGCGAGTTCGAGATTCCGGCCAGCGACGCGGGCCGGCGCATCATGGTCGAGTTCGACGGCGCCTTCCGCGACGTGCTGGTCTTCGTCAACGGCTGCTTTATCGGCCGCAACGACAACGGTTATGCGCCATTTAGTTTTGATCTGACGGACTTCCTGATTTATGGAGCGAAGAATTATATTGTGGTGCGCGTGGACGCCAGCTATGGCGACGGCTGGTTCTACGAGGGCGCAGGCATCTACCGGCACGTGTGGCTGGCCAAGACCGATGCGCTGCACCTGGGGCAGTGGGAGAGCTGGGTGCGAACGGAACTGAAGGATGGCAAAGCGCTGCTGAAGTTCAGAACCGTTGTTGTGAATGAGGGACCAAAACTCGAAGAGGCAATTGTCGATTGGACCATATATGACGTTGATGGAACGATGATTCCACGTGGTGTTGGAGCTGGACGAGGTTCACCGATTCAACCAGGTGAATCGGTCGAATTCACGGGACAGATGTGGATAAGCGACCCGAAGCTATGGTCGCCTGAAACGCCGAATCTTTATCGAGTTGAAGTCTCAGTAGGCGCGCAAGGCAAGACATGCGATGCCGAGCGAGTGAGCTTTGGCGTGCGCACAGCGGTCTTCGATGCAGACAAGGGCTTCTTCCTCAACGGCAAGCCGATGAAGATTCAGGGCACATGCAACCACCAGGACCATGCGGGCGTGGGCGCGGCAGTGCCGGACCGCTTGCAGTGGTTCCGGATGGGCGTGCTGCGCGAGATGGGCTCGAACGCGGTGCGGACTTCACATAACATGCCCACGCCGGAGTGGGTGGAGGCCTGCGACCGCATGGGCATGATGATGATGTGCGAGACGCGGCAGATGAGCTCCAGCCCCGAAGGCATGGCGCAATTGGAGGCCATGGTCAAGCGCTATCGCAACTCGCCGTCCATCATTCTGTGGTCTATCGGCAACGAGGAGTGGCATTTGCAGAACGACATGGCGGATGAAGGCGCGAAAATTGCCGCGACGATGGTGCGGCGCTGCCACGAACTCGACCCTACGCGCGTGGTTTCCGCGGCGGTGAACGGCCCCAATGATAAAGGCGTCAGCGACGCGCTCGATATTATTGGATTTAATTACGTGCTGCAATATCCCGATGACTTTCACAAAAAGAATCCCAAGCGGCCCATCTACGGCTCGGAGACGGCCAGCGCCTTGGCGACGCGCGGCGTGTATACGACCGACCCGCTGCGCAATACAGTCAATGCCTATGACTCCAAGGCGCGTTGGGGCGAGACGGCCGAGGAGTGGTGGAAGTTCTACGCGACGCGCGAGTGGGCGGCGGGCGGCTTTGCCTGGACCGGCTTCGACTATCGCGGCGAGCCCACGCCCTACGGATGGCCCTCCATTAACTCGCAGTTCGGCATCGTGGATATGTGCGGATTTCCCAAGGACTCCTTCTATTACTACAAAGCCTGGTGGGGCAAGGAGCCGGTGTTGCATCTATTCCCGCACTGGAATTTTGAGGGCAAAGAGGGCGACGAAATCCCCGTCTGGGCGCACACGAATCTGGACCAGGTTGAACTCCTGGTAAACGGCAAGAGCCTGGGCAGTCAGAAGGTTCCGAAGCTGGGCCACGTGGAGTGGAAGGTTAAATACGAGCCGGGGGTGATCGAGGCGCGAGGCAGCAAGGATGGCAAGGTGGTGCTCACCGAAAAGCGCGAGACCACCGGGGAGGCTGTGGCGATCCGCATGACCGCTGACCGCATGGAACTCATTGCCGACGGGCAGGACGTGGCGATGGTGACCGTCGAGGCGCTGGACAAGGAAGGCCGCGCAGTGCCGACGGAGAATCGCCTGATCGGCTTCAAGGTCTCCGGGGAGGGGGCGTTCCTGGGCGCGGGCAACGGCGATCCCAACTGCCAGGAGATCGACAAGGAGCCGCACCGCTCGCTCTTCAATGGGCTGGCGCAGGTGATTGTGCAGTCCACCAGGAACGCGGGCGAGATCCACATTGAAGCGGTGACGGAGGGTTGGTCAGCCGGACCGGAGATGACCCCGGCCAAGCTGGTGATCGTCACTCTCAAGGCCGAGTTGCGGCCGGTGGTTGCTTAGCGCGCAGCGCGGGGCGTATCGGCCCCGGTGGTATACTCACAACGTCAGGCGCGTGGCGCATGGCGCCATTTTTCTCTGTCTCTGAGGTTCCCATGTCCGGCCACTCAAAATGGGCCACAATCAAGCACAAGAAGGGCGCGCTGGATGCCAAGCGCGGCAAGATCTTCACCCGCCTGATCCGGGAGATTACCATCTCCGCCAAAAGCGGGGGCGGCGACCCTGACGGCAACCCCCGTCTGCGCACTGCTATCCTGGCGGCCAAGGCGGAAAATATGCCGCAGGAGAACATCAAGCGCGCCATCCAGCGCGGCACCGGCGAACTGGAAGGCGTCAACTACGAAGAGATCAGCTTCGAGGGCTATGGTCCCGGCGGCGTGGCCGTCATTGTGGAAGTGCTGACCGACAACCGCAATCGCGCGGTGAGCGAAATTCGCCACGCCTTCACGAAGAATGGCGGCAACCTGGGCGAGTCCGGCTCGGTGCGCTTCATGTTCCACAAGAAGGGCCTGATCGCCATCGAAAAGCACGCGGCCACGGAAGAGCAGTTGATGGACATCGTGCTGGAACATGGCGGCGAAGATCTGAACGACGAAGGCGACACCTGGGAGATTGTCTCCGATCCGGCCGACCATGAGGCGGTTGCCGCAGCGGTGAAAGCTGCAAAGATTCCCACGGTGATGTGCGAGGTGACCATGGTCGCCTCCACCTACACCAAGCTGGAAGGCAAAGAGGCCAGTCAGATGATCCGCCTGCTAGAGGTTCTGGAAGATTGCGACGATACGCAGAACGTCTATTCGAACTTTGACATGGACGCCGATCAGATGGAAGCAGCGGCCGGCTAACGGAGCGCCGGGAGCGTTGCAGGGCCGCCCAGTTGTGGCGGCCTTTTTATGAAAATTCAGAGATCCCATCCAGGGGAGGGAAGAACGTTGACACGAATTGCAAGACTCTTCGCGTTTGTCTTGATGGCAGGAACCATGATCGCCGCCGCCCAAACTTCGGGTGGCCCCAAGCCCGCCGCCGGTCCGGCAGCAGGCAACCCCGTAGCCCAGGTTCGCAACGCCCGGAGCTGGGAGTACGGCCCGTTCGTCAACTATGGCAACGGCGTTGGCGATCGCTCGCAGTACAAGTTTTTCTGGGCAGGCTTTCAGTTGGCCAAGCCGCTGAGCCCGGTTGTTCATGCCGGTATTTTCAGCGGCCAGTTCGAGTTTGGCGGCAACATCATGCCCCTTTGGCAGGCCTACACTCCGGCCCCGCACACGGCGACCTATTCCTGTGTAGAACCGGGAGGGGGATCGGTCAGTTGCGTTCTGCCGGTGGGCGGCGGCACATACCGTGGCGTCAGCCTCACCCCGGTCATCTTTCGCTGGAACTTTCTTACCCAGTCACGGCGCGTTCAGCCTTGGTTCCAGGGTGCAGGCGGGCTGATCTACACCACTCGCCAGTTTCCGCCGAGCTATTCGAGTACGCCGACGTTCCCCGTCGACGGCTCGACCAGCGTGTGGAACTTTGCGCCGCAGGGCGGCTTGGGCATCCACTACTTCACCCGCGAGAAGCGCTCCATCGACCTGGGGGTGAACGCCGTGCACATCTCCTCAGCCTCGCTGGGCGACCGCAACCCCGGCGTCAATGCCAGCATCCAGGTGCAGGTGGGCTACACCTACTGGAAGTGAGTGCGTGAGGTCCTGAACGAAGTTGCGATAGCCTTCTTTCCGAGGCGGCCTGTGAGCGGACTAGCGAGTGGATGCGTCCATTGATTGGGTTCGATCCGCAAACCAAGATCCTGGAACGCCGCCTTGCGGCTCCCATGGCCTGACCGGTAGATGCATGAACGTCCAATCCGGCCTGGAAGGCACATTCGGACGCAGCCCAACGGGTAAAATGAAGATGGAACAGAAACGGCGTTGTGGGCCATCGGGTGTGGGCGAGCGCGGGCTATGAAGACGGCTTCCGCCCATGGATTCTTGAACTGCAGCAACTGTGGAGGATGGATTCGTTGAAGTCATTTCTGAGAGTTTCAATTCCGGCTATCTTGTTTGCCGCGGCCGCTTCGGCGCCGGCGGCACAGTTGTCCGCCGATGCCCGCACCGCCATTCCACATGATGTGCAGCAGTTGGTGGTCATCGACTACCACGCCATGGAGAACTCGACTTCGGCCATGGATCTGCGCGAGCGCGTCATGCCGCCCGAGCTCAAACGCTTTGAAGAGGCGCTGCATAAGTCCGGCCTGAACGAGAACCACGATGTCGAGCAGTTGGCCTTTGCGCTCTTCCGCCCCAAGAGTGACGGCGACCTGCTGGACACGGTCGGCGTCGCCCAGGGTCAGTTCTCCGTGCAGGATATTCTGGCCAACTTCCGCAAACAGCAAGTGAAGGCCAAACTGGTGCGCGCCAACCGGGTCTATCCGATGGCCAAGACCGGCATGGTGCTTTGCTTTGTCAATCCCTCCACCATGGTCTTCGGCGACTCGGATGCGGTGGGGAAGTCGCTGGACGCCCGCGATGGCATCGCGCCCAGCCTGCTCACCAACGGGCCCATGATGGACGCCATGAACGCCGTGGACTCCGAGCCCTTGTGGAGCATCCTCGACCAAAAAGGCACGCAGACCATGATGAAGCAGGTGCTGGGAGAGGCCGGTTCGCTTACCGACTTTGAAACCGTGCAAAAACGCTTGCAGGCCTCCTGGTACTCGATGAACTTCCAGCACGGCGTCAAATTCGATCTCACCATCTCCACCGGCGACAGCTTTGCCGCGGCCACGCTCTCTTCGCTGTTGACGGCCGCGTTGACGCTGCGCAAGATGAGCGGCTCGGACGCCGAGAAACAGGCGTTGACCGCCACCTCCATCTCCTCCGACTCCGGGCGGCTGTCGATCCACTTCGCCACCTCCGACGCGCAGTTCAGCAGCCTGTTGCAATCCCCGCTCTTCAGGGGCATTGTGCGCTAGAGCGGCATTTTCTGTTTCCATCCGGGACCCGGCGGGCGATTTCTATCTGGAATCGCGCCGCCGCTGCCCTTTTCCTCGTGCGAGAGTGTGCGCTCAGAGAGAAGCCAGAGTAAACATGTCCTCATTGTGAGTGTTGAAGGTGGCTTTATCTTAAGGAAAAAGCCACTTGGCGGTGTTTGCTCCGGGTACAGCTACTCTGGTTTCGCTCAGGCGGTGGCGACGGCTTCGGGCTCCGGTTGCGCATGGGCCGCAGGTTCTTCCCCGCGCCTTTCCATCGCATTGCCAACACACACCTGGTTCCGGCCATTGCTCTTGGCCGTGTAGAGCGCATGGTCGGCGATTGCGATCATGTCCGGGGCGTGCCTGTCAGCCTGGGGAACCAGCGTGACGCAGCCGATGGAGACGGTGATAATTCCAAAGGGGCTGTTGCTGTGAGGCAGCTGGCGGTTGCGCAGCGATTCACAGATCTCGTTGGCAACGTGCAGTGCGCCCTCGCTCTCCGTATTCGGCAGGACAACCACAAACTCCTCTCCGCCGAAGCGCGCCATCAGATCTCCGGGCCGCGAGACCACATCCATGCACGCCTCGGCAATCTGCTTAAGGCAACTGTCGCCGCGCTGGTGCCCGTAGGTGTCGTTGTAGGCCTTGAACAGGTCTACATCGAGCATGAGCAGGGAGAGGGGCTGGGGGTTGCGCAGATTACGGCGCCACTCAATAGACAGGTACTGGTCGAAGCGCCGCCGGTTGGCCAAACCTGTCAGCCCATCCGTCAAGGCCAGCGCCTCCACGGAGCGGTAGGCCTCCCGGAGTTGTTCCTCGGAGCGTTTGCGTTCGGAGATGTCGCGGACGGTGTTCATAATTCCTGAAGGCACGCCTGTTACAGGATCGCGTACCAGCCGCAAGGCAGCCTCCACCCAGAGATAATCTCCGTTTCTCTTCCGGACGCGGCACTCGACCAACGTATCCTCTCTGCCGGAACGCAATTCGCGCATTGTTTCCACAACTTTGTGCTGGTCCTCGGGATGCACCAGTTGGAGACTGGTGTGAGCCGTAGCTTCCTCCGGCTTCCAGCCGAACATGCTCTGAACAGCCGAGGAGACGTAGGACCGGTTTCCGTTGAAGTCGGCGACGATGATTAGATCGCGTGAGTTGTCGGTCACCAGCCGGTGCAGGGAAACGATCTCCTGGAGTTTGAGCTCGGTGGCCCTCTGCCGCTCCATGACTACGGAGATGCTATAGAGCATCAGCATGGCGGAGGCAAGGAAAATCTGCAACTCGATGGTTGCCCCGAGGGGGGCGAGGAAATTGGACAAGGTGAACGGACCCTGGCCGTGCGCGGTGTACCAGCTTCCAACCCCGGCGACGATGAGCATGGCCATAGCTGCTCGTTTTAGCTCCAGGCGAAGAAGAACCAGGACCAGCAGGGGGTAGAGAAGAAATGGCAGTTGCAGCCTGGCTTGAGAGAGCGTCGCAAAGCTGGCGGCCGCAATCAATATCAGGTAATTCGCCGTTGTCTTGAGGCTTATGGAATCGCTAAAGCGGGCGCTCAGGATGGCAACAAAGACAGGCGTGGCAACGCTGGTGCCCAGACCGTCGGAGGAAGCCCACTGAAGAAAAGCAGTACCCGTTGATTCATGGAGCCAGGGCGCGGCGACGAGGGCAAAGACGGATGCGGTTGCCAGAGGAGCGGCGACAACAGCAAAAGCAAGGAAACGAAGGAGGTAGTTGTATTCGGTAAAGCGCGGAAGCTGGGCCGTGCGGCCCCGCAGCAGCAGTGCGGCAAAGAGAACTTCGGCCAGGTCTAGCGCCGTGGCAAGCAGAGTGATACGCCAGGGAGTGTGGGCGAGTGTGCTGCCGAATACATGCGCAATCAGACCCACGGTCAGATAAGCGATCCAGCGGCGCCGCGGAGCCAGAAGGAGATAAGAGAGCAGGATGCCGTTTGCGACCCAGATCAAATAGGCCACGGAGGAGACACCTGAGAAGGCCGTGGCCAGAGTGACAAAGAGGAAGCACACGGCCAGTGGCGCGGCGGAGCGAAATCTCCGCAGACGCGGAACTCGCAGACGGCTATTCACGGATGCAGATATGCCGCGCATCTTTCTCCTCTCACCTTTCTTATCGGAGGGATTGGGGCAGGGAACAGCCGAGAGAAGTCTTTTTGCTGTTGATTCCTAATGACGTTAGAGTAGAGTGGCCCGGTGGATTCAAGGGCATTTCTGCGGATTGGAATTACTTTACCTTGACGATGGCGTCCGTCAGTTGGGGATGAAACTCCGCTTTGCCTCCGGGCAGCAATACAATCTCGATCCGGCCCTCTTGCAGCTCAAAAAGCATTGGCCCTTCCACCTGGGTCAGCCGTCCGTCGCTCGCCGTGTACTGTACCTTGATCGGGCCGCTGCCGCGCAATTGGATGCGATAGTGGTACTCCGCGTCCGCCGCCAGAGTGTTGGCTCCGAAACTGGCGCTGGGATAATCGACTTCCAGCAGCTGAATCGGTCCTCCCGTATGGTTTTCGACCGTTGTTTCCACGTGATACGAGTGACATCCGGACGCTACTGCGAGGGCCGCTACCGTGACCACTGCCAAAATACGGGGATAAACCTTCATTCCGGGCTCCCATCGGTTGTGCCTTCCGTTGGGGTCTGAGCTGCCAGCCTCTTTTCCACACGATCCAGCCGCTTCAGCAGCTCGGGCAGCCGCTGGAAGATGGTTACCGCGCGCAGCCACACGCGGTTGTCAAAGCCCGGCGAACCGGAGATCGTCTTGCCTGCCGGAATATCGTGCGAGATGCCGGTCTGCGCGGTCAGAATCACCCCGTCGCCCACCGTGCAGTGGCCGGCCACGCCCGCCTGCCCGGCTAGGATGACGTTGTTGCCCACCACCGACGAGCCGGCCAGGCCGGTCTGCGCGCAGATCAGCGTGTTCTCACCCACCCGCGAGCCGTGACCCACCTGGACCAAATTATCAACTTTTGTTCCGTCGCCGATCTCGGTCGCGCCAACAGTCGCCCGGTCGATGGTGGCGTTGGCCTGCACATCCACGCGGTTGCCCAGCCGCACCGGCCCCGACTGCGGAATCTTCTCCCAATGGCCTTGTTCGTTGTTGGCGAATCCGAAGCCGTCCGCGCCGATGATAACGCCATTTTCCAGCGTTACGTGGTCGCCAAGAATGCAATCTTCCCGCACCACGGCATGAGCATGGGCAAAGAAATGAGTGCCAGTCTCGACACCCGGATAGAGCACCACGTGCGGCAACAGCGTGGCCTGTTCGCCCAGCTTGACACGAGAGCCAATTACCACGTAAGCCCCAATGTGCGCTCCCTCGCCGATGACCGCCGTCGGGTCGATGACCGCTGTCGGATGGATGCCGGGCAGGTAAGACGGCGGCTGATAGAAGAAACCCAGTGTGCGAGAAAAAGCGTGGTAAGGGTTCTTGATGCGCAGCGTTGCTGCTTCAATCTCCGGAAACTCCGGCTCGACCAGCACGGCGGCGGCTCGAGTCTTGCGCGCCAGGCCGCCGTACTTGGGATTAGCCACGAAGGTGACCTCCGTCGGCCCGGCCTCCTCAATCCCTTTCACGCCTGTGACTTCCAGCTCCGCGTCTCCGCGCAGCTCCGCGCCCAGTTTCTTTGCCAACTCGCCTAGCTTCATGGCTAGAATTGTACTGGAATAGCTTGATATTTGTGTGATCCGGCTGCTTTTAAGGCTTGGGCGATGCCTGCGGTCTGACTTCCGCAGTCTTCTTCGAGTCCTCCCGCGGGCTCACTTCGAGCATCTGGATCGGCCTCTCCACCTCGATCAGTTCCAGGCCCAGCGTCTTGAGCAGGGCGGCCTTGGCGGCTTCCACATCCTTTGCGGGAAACACCAGCTCAGCATCAAACCTGCCCTCGATGCCGGTCTCGTTGACTACGGGAACGTCAAACGCACCCTCTAATCCTTTGGCCAGATCGTCCAGGGACTCATTGACGATTCTGAGTTGCCCTTTGAAGTACGGAGACCGCATAGGCGACCCGTTCGCCATGGCTGTTGGCGTTAGCAGGTTTTTGCTCGCATCCGTCACTTTCAGCACATATGCTCTCTTGGTAACGGTCTTCCACTGGCTCCGCAGATTCAGGCCGTGCGTGATGGCTGACTGAAGGGAGGGGGCTATCAGTGATTCAACATCCTCACCTGTTGCCCACGCGGCATGAAAGTTATAAAGCCCTTCAGGCAGTGAATCTGCAACAATCAGGCGATCCTTGTCGAATGGAATGTCATATGCAGTGAGTATGAGTTTTTCAGCACTCCGGCCATTAATGTCTATATAACCTGGACCCGCGGACATATTTCCCCATTGAAGCATATCCTTGAGGATGCCTGGATCCTCATGCTTGAACATTTGCAACATTTGATCCGTAGGCTTCGCATCGGGCGCTTTGGTCAAAGAAACCTCGTAGAGAGGTTTGACTGCCACAGCAGATTTTGCCGTGGGGGCCGACGAGGGTTTTTCGAGAAATGTGAACTTTACACTCTTTCCGGACTCCACAGCCTGCAAATCGGCGGCTTCGACATTCTCCGGGTGGGTTGCCGCTACGATTCGTCCATTTTTGCCCACAATGATGGTGACCGGCCGATCCCTTACGCCGTACCAGGCATAGACGCTTCCTGTTGTGTCGATGCCCGCCCACCCGGCCATCTTTCGTTTGGCAAGAAACGCTTGAACGACCTTAGGGTCTTCATCGTCTACGGAGATGAACTGGAACCTGGCCGGATCAAGTGAGGCCGCGAGTTGGTTGAGGTGCGGTAAATTGGCCACACAAGGTCCGCACCACGTCGCCCAGAACTCCAGCACTACCACTTTGCCGCGCAAGGCGCCCCAATTCACCCTTGCCCCTGGAGGCGCTTGCAACAGTTGTGTGAATTGCAAAGGCGGAGCCGGGGTTCCGGGTTCGGGGAGCGTTGAGGCAAAGAGTGATCCAGGTAGAATCGCGCCGATGAAGCCTAAAAGACAAAGTTGCGGGAGAGCGAAATTACGTATTATTGCAAACGATTTCATGTATCTCTCCAGAAAATCTATATTCTCGTGTGGACAGAGTGCGCCCGAAGGGCAATCAATTGACTTTCAGGTCGTAATACGTATCAGGTCTGGCATTAGTTCCTTCAAAGAACACGATCGCTACACGCCGCCTGCCGCATCAGGTTCGCTCGTGGGAAACAGCTCCGGCTGCTCCGTCACCCGGCCGGCAGCTACGGTCCGCTTGCGGCTCGCTGCGCCAATCAGGCTGACCACCTCTAAAGTTTGGATCGCCTGTCGCGGCAGATAAATCCTCTGCGTGTTGGAGCGCGTGTCTGGCGGGGTGAGCAGCAGACCGGCGCCCTCCACCAGGGAGCGGTCGTTGGCCGCCAGACCCTCCAGCTCCTCGCCGTCGGTCAGGGTCATGCGCAGCCACAGGCCGGGAGTCCGCGGGCGGATGGAGAAACGCTTGTGCAAAAGCCGCTCCGGATTCGCCTGTTCACCTGCCAGGAAGTCGCGCACATAGCAGACCCACTTCACCTGTTCCCAGCCGATGCGTAGAACTTTGCCGGTCAGGTCCAGAATCTCCAGCTCCGCCGCGTCCTGGCCGAAGTTGGTTCCCGCATAGCCGGCGCACCAGTCGCGGCTGAACTTGCGTACGATGACCGGTTTGCGCTGAGAGGCCATTGCACTGGATTGTCGCACGGCGCGCCAGTGCCGGGAAGGGAAAAAGCTGCATATTTGGTGCACAGGGCATAGCCAAGCGGGCCGACTTGTGTTAAGGTACGGTTTGCAACCCATTCTGGAGTCTGTTGTAAGAGCAACCGCATCAGACACTTGGCTGTGGAAATCAGAGGCGGAAGCAGGAAACGGAATGCCCGACTATATCTATCTCCTGGAAAACCGGCTTTCGGCAGACCAGCAGAGCGCCCTGCGCCATGTGCGCGAGGCAGCCCGCGAAGCCGGGACTATCCTGTTTCTCACCGGGGACGCGGTACGCGACCTGACCAGCGGCCATGCCGTCCGCGAACTTGAAGTTACGGTGCATGGAAATGCGCTCAAGCTTAAGAAAACAATCGTGAAGCTCGGCGCCAAAGTGTGGGGCGAAGACGAGGATGCCCGCGCCCTATTCCTGTGTTTTCCCGGCACGGTTCGTCTTGATCTGGTCAGCGCCCACCGCGTCGAGGTTCCCAAGCCCGGAAAGTTCACCTATCACCCCGCTTCCATCCAGGAGGACCTCCGCCGGCGCGACTTCACCGTCAACGCCATGGCCATCTCTCTCAACGAGGGCTCGTTCGGGCTGCTGATGGACCCTATGAACGGCGCCGCGGACATCGAGTCCCGAACCTTGCGCCTGGTCTCCAACTACGGCTTCCTTGAAGAGCCCTCCCTGCTGATTCGCGCCGTGCGCTACAAGGCGCGCCTGGGCTGGGAGATGGACCCCAAGACCCAAACCCGATACTTGAACGCCCGGGAAGAAGGGGTGATCGAACGCCTCTCCGCCCAGGCCAGGAGGCGGGAACTGGAGCAGATTGGGCACGAGGAAGAAGGGCTGAAGGTTTTGCAGGCGCTTGAAGCCGAAGGCTGGATGAAGGTTCTCTTCCCAGACTGGACCTCTGCCAAGGCCGACGAGGAGGCGCTGACAGCCCTGCATGATCTGGCCGTCGAACTGCTCTTGCAGGGTGTTCATGCCGATATGTCGGCGGCGCAAATGCGCTTGCTGACCGCCAGGATGTCCGGCAGGGAGCTTTCCTCTCTGAAGAAGCAGATGCTGCGCCCCGGCTTCGTCGAGGAGTGGAGCAACCTGGATGCGCTGGCTACCGGATTTGCCAAGGCACTGCTCGCCAAGCAGAACGCCACCCCCTCGACATGCTTCAAGCTCTTCACGAGCTATGATCCGGAAGCTGTTCTTTGGCTTGGATTTACCAGTAAGGATGCGGCCGTCATGGAACGCTTCAACCTCTTCCTCAAAGTCTGGCCCGAAGCCCGCCAGCGCATCCCTTATGCCCTTATGCAGGAGATGCGCATCACGGCTGAACTGCCTGCTTACGGCGAGATCGTACAAGAGGTTTTTCTACAGCTTCTCGACGGCAAACTGGCCACGCCGGAAGAAGCACGCGTCTTCCTTGAGCCCCATTCGCCACCCGCTCCGCCGCCCCAGGTCACCATTAAGCGGCCTCGGGTCAAGCGCGGAGCCGAGGCCAAGCTGAAAGGGGAGGCCTTTGACGACGAGTCCGAGGAGCACCTGGAGGATGAAGAGGATCTGGACGACATCGTGGGAGATGACGATGTCCTTGATCTGGGCTTGGCGCTGCCCAAAATCGATCTGGATGTGGACCTCACCGAGGAATCCGATACTACTGCCGGTGAAGACGAGGATGTGGTTGAAGACCTGACTGAGAAACCGGCGCGCTCGCCAGCTCTGCTCAAGGGCATCTCCAAGCCACCGGCCCAACCACAGCAGGAAAAGGCAGAAAACCCTCAGCTCGCTCCAACTCTAGAGGCTCAAGCAACGCTGGAACCCAAGCCCGCGGCCCCGGCAAAACCTGACCAGAGCAACATCAAGGCACCTACTGCCGCCACTGGCTCCAAATCCAAGTCAGCGCCGGCCAAGGCTGCGCCCGCGCCAGCAGGCAAGCCAGATCCGAAAGGAAAGCCCGCGGGACAGAAGTCCCCTGCAAAGCCGCCGGTCAAGGCTACTAAAAAACCTCCGGCGAAGGCTCCGGCCAAGTCTGCCGCAAAGACTGTAGTGAAGACTCAGGCGAAGACTCCGGTCAAGTCTGCGTCTGTAAAGAAGAAGCCGATTCCTGCGCAGAGCGCCAAGCCGGCCAAGACAGCCAAACCCGCCGTCAAGAAGGCCGCATCCAAACCGGCCAGGAAGCGCTAGACTGCCTCAAACCCTTTTAGCCACAGGCAATAGACCGAAGCCCGCTGCAATGGATCAAAGTCTTAGCCGGCGGCCACCATATCCGCCGGGGCGGCTGCTGTCAGCATCATCCGGATTGAATCGATCACCAGGTCGGGTTGGTCGAGATGGATCCAATGCGCGCTTTCCGGCGCAATCACCTGCTGCACGTTGTTGCCGATGCGGCGAAGGCACTCGTCGGAGAGCGGCGATGATTTCCCGGGGGTCAGCACCAGCACGGGAATCTTCTGGATGGGCTCGGCGTTCTGCATCTCACGGACGGTGTCGGGCACGGCCTCGACGTGGCTGCGCATGCCGGCGAAGTTGCCGGGCCGCGACCAATGCGCGGCAATGATGGGCCAAACCTCGCGCGGCATCTTGCCCACCTCGTCCTTGATGCGGTCCAGCACATGCTGACCGCCATTGCCGGCGGCGCCGGCTAGCCGCCGCGCGGCGTGGCCTGAGCGCAGGAAGAGCGATGTGACAGCGAAGCGGGCAACACCGATGCGCGCCACGGGGATGGCGATGCGGAAGAGCTTCTTGCCGCGATCGAGCTCGGATTGCTTGGCAGGGTCCAACGGCGGCCACTCTTCGATTCTCATGGGGTCTACCAGCACCAGGCTGGCCACCTCTTCCGGATAGTTGAGTGCAAAGCGGCGCATCACCAACCCGCCAAAGGAATGTCCCACCAGGATGTAAGGCGGCTTGACGTCAGCTCCCTCCAGCAGTTGATGCAGTTCGGCGGCAATGTTGGCGGGTGTGCGCGCCGTGCGGCAAGGGCTGCTCCAGCCCAGTCCGCCGCGATCATAGGAAACTGTCGAAGCAAACCGCGAAACCGGCTCCTGAATGTGAAACCAGTTCAGATTGGTGGCGGCAATTCCGGCTTCAAATAAAACCGTTGGGTAGCCCGACCCCTTTTCCACGAGGTAAAGCCTGCGCCTGCCTCCGATGTCGATCCAGCGGCCTCCATTTGCATAGCGAAGCCGGTCGGAACGCGCGCCAAGGCACTGATACACAATGCCCGCTGTGATCAGGGCCGCAGCCAAAGCGAGGATGGAGAGAAGCAGGGCCATGGGTTGTCCTAAAAGTGCGTCAGTTGCGCGGGAGTGAAATCCTTCTCGCTGAGGTTAGCCTTGGGCGCGCCGCGGTCGATAATCAGCAGCGTTGAACCGGCCTGGCCGCGAATCTTCGCCTCCACCTGGTGCGCCGACCAAACGCCGCCCTCCTGGCGCAGTCCGAAGTAGGTAAACTCCTTCACCCTCCCGCCTTTCAGCGTCTTCTCAACATACACCGGAAAGCCAATGCGGTGATCGAGCCAGGTGGTGACCTCGGCGTAGTGGCTTTTATCGGCTGGGCCGGGCGTGCTCTTCACCACGTCGCACTCGCGCGCGCCAAACTTTGCTTTGTCCAACACCGTTTGCCTCGTCCAGAAGTACTGCGCTTCCAGAAAATCCTCGTAGCTGAATTCATTGCCCAGCGGCCCATCGCTCCATTTGTCGAAGGGAAGAATAACGGGATTTGCGTCGCCGGGGTGAGCAATTTTGACCACGTTTGGCCCATTAGGACGCATCTCCAGCAAGATGTGGGCGGGGAGATGGCCGGGCCACAATGTACCCGCGCCCGTCTTCGAGCCCGTGCCAATCTCTATGTACACGCGCAGCACGCCGGGAAACCAATGTGCCTTGATGGTGATGGGATAGCTGATGCGGACGCCGTTCGCTTGCACCCGAACAAGATGGCCGCTGGCGCGATAATCCGCCGACTCGATGCGAGCGCGCGGCGCGGCCAGCACCGTCTTCACATCCGCGGCATGATCGGCCACGGGCAACAGCATCGCGGCAAGCAGGATTGCGGCGCGGGCAGCCAGGGCAGCTTTCATGCCTCGATCCTTCCGTCGCGCAGGCGAATCTGCCGCGCCGCCGAGTGCGCAATCTCGTTCTCGTGCGTCACCACAATCAGCGTCATTCCCCGCTGCTTCTGAATCCCAGTAAGAATCTCCATGATGCGCGCCGAGTTGACGCTGTCCAGGTTGCCGGTCGGCTCGTCGGCCAGCAGAATCTCCGGGGAGTTGGCCAGCGCGCGGGCAATCGCCACCCGCTGCCGCTCGCCCGCGGAGAGTTCATTGGGATACTGCCTCAAACGGTCTTCCAGACCCATCTCGCACAGCAAATCTTCCGCACGTTCGGCGCGCTTGGGCGGCGTGGGGCTGAGGGCCAGCATCGGAACTTGAACATTTTCCAGAACGCGCAGCGTGGGCATCAGATGAAACGCCTGGAAGATGAAGCCGACGCTCCGCGAGCGATAGGTGTCCAGATCGATCTCTGAGCCGAGCCGCGCATTCCTGAAGAGAACCTGGCCGCTGGTCGGTGAGTCCAGCCCTCCCAGCAGTTGCAGCAGGGTGGATTTGCCGCTGCCGCTCGGTCCGCTGATGGCTAGAAACTCCCCGGCTTGGATGGCGAGATCGACGCCGCGCAGGGCCTCGATGCGTCCCTCGTCGTAGCTCTTGCGCAGCTCGCTGACGGCCAGGATCGGTTCAGTCATGACGCCTAGCCTCGACGGCTAACGCTTGCGGAGTTCTCATGCGCCCGTGCCAGAGATTCTTACCTGCAAAATCTGTAAAGGAGAGTTGGCTGGCCATGACGTAGGGAAAAGTCCTCGAGAGATGTGAAGCAGGGCTGGGGAAGCGGAAATTGGATAAAAAACTTCTCGCAAAGCTCACTCTTAGCAGCCGCCGACAAATCAACTATCGCCGGGGAGCTTTGCTTGAACTCGCCGAACTACACGGGCCCGATGAGCAACTTGGCTCGCCGGACCCGCTGAAAACCTAGTTACCGGTTGCCGCGCGAACCGCCGCCGCCGCTGCCTTTGCGCGCCTGGTAGCAATCCCGGCAGAAGACCGGGCGGTCGCCACGCGGCTCAAAAGGCACTGTTGTAGGCTGGCCGCAACCCGAACAAATCACAGGTG
>Ga0326727_10010892_pt1 | contig 21441 bp, 25 predicted proteins | sample MB2enrmetagenome_FD_207643 | JGI IMG/M metagenome (GOLD analysis project Ga0326727, IMG submission 207643) | Lab enriched peat soil microbial communities from McLean, Ithaca, NY, United States - MB29MY | ecosystem: Environmental > Terrestrial > Soil > Wetlands > Peat | place: USA: New York...
AGCCCGACGATGTCTTCGAGCTTTTCCGTAAAGCCCGGATCGTTGCTGGTGCGGAAACGCTTGACCACATGAGGCTTCAGTTTGTGAGCGCGGAGGATTTGATGAACCTTCGTGTGACTGATGCCCACCTGCTTGGCGATTTCGCGCGTTGACCAGTGAGTCGCGTCGCGCGGTTTCTGCGTTTGCACCACCTTCAGCACCCGATTGATCACCTTTTGACCAATTGGCGCTTTGCCCGGCTTGTGGTTGGGCTGCTTCAGCAACCCTTCCACACCCCGCGCGTTGAACCGACGTACGACGTCACTTACGGTTTGAGGATGAAGCCGCAGCACTGCCGCAATATCGTTGGTTCTCTTGCCCTCTGCTCGCGCCAGCACCATCTGCAGCCGAGCCGCCTGCTCGCCGCTGAGTGATTCGGTTGCCAACAGCTGATCAATCATTTGTCGCTCGGCTTCGTTCAATTTCGGTAATACCGCTGCTGCCATGCATTAAGAATAAACCATTTCATATATTTGTGCAACTCTTATTTACTACACACTAGCAAGGTGCTTTGCGGCCAAGCTCAGGACGACGCCGCGACCGCAGCCCATGTCGAGGAGCTGTTCGTCGCCTCGAAGTTGAAGAGCATCGAGCAGCTCTGACCATACCCGCAACTTCCCCTTTCGGGTTGAATACACGTAACTCATAGTGGTAGCCAGTGGAAAGAGACCAAGGAAGAACCCAATGGATGCTGGCAGCCAGTGGCCAAATAGCGCAAGGATGACATCGAGGCCCCAGAATACGAGCACCACCCCGCCCGGCACGAAAATGCCGGACGGATTATCGAAACCATAGTCGCCTTTCGGCTCTTGATATGAAGATTTCACAGGTCTGTCTGCTGAATCTCCCTCTGAAGACTGTTCAAGCCCGATCCCCCGTATGGGAATTGGACACGTCTGTAAAACCCCTTATTGAACGACTGACTTCAACTGGTCGATCTCATAGAGACTGCGTGCAACAAGAACGAAATCAACCCGCCGGTTCTTTTCCTGTCCTTCCTCAGTTGAGTTGTCCGCCCTGGGGCGATACTGTCCAAGGGATGTCGCGACGAGCTGCAAAGGATCAACGCCACACTTTTCCTGCAGAAACTCTACAACGTTGGCTGCACGCGCCGCCCCAAGGTGCCAGGACGTGGGGTAGAGTCTCAAGGTTTCGGGGCTTGAAATCGCAACCGCAGTGTTTCCCTCCACTCGAACAATTCTGTCAGGCGCACTCTTGAATACGCCTGCGAGTTCCTTGAGAAGGTTGAAGCTCTCTGGTCGCAATTCTGGGGAGTCAGGTGCAAAGAAAACAAAATCCTTTACGCTGACGATCAGCACATCGCGAAAGCGTCTGATATCGAGATCGCCTCTTGCGATCTCTGCTGCGAATAGCTTCTTGAGTTCTGCGATACGGGCGTCAAGGTCTGTCTGCTCCCTCTGGGCTGCCATTTTAAGAGCAGCGTCGCTTTTCTTCAGCGCATCCAGTTCCGCGTCCTTGGCTGCGAGCTGCTTCTGCAGATCGTCAACTTGGCTTTGCAGTTGGCCAATACGTGGATCATCCTGGGACGTCTTTGGCTGGCTCGCGCAGGATATGAGGATAACGATGCCTGTCAGCACTGCCAGACTCTTCAGTTTTCTCAAGGGTCGACCTCCTTTCTAACAGCAAGGATTTGATTGCACCAACTTCTCAAAGCGGACAGAAAGAGGAGTGGCGGAACGCGCCACTCCCCGCGATGACTTTCTTTCCTGACAATCACGCTTAGGATCGTCACTGTATGACCGACTTCAACTGGTCGATCTCATACAGATTACGGGCAACCAAGATGAAATCAACTCGCCGGTTCTTTGCCTTGCCCTCCTCCGTCGAGTTGTCCGCCCGTGGACGGTACTGTCCGAGGGAGGTAGCGACAAGCTGCAAGGGATCAACGCCGCACTTATCCTGCAAAAACTGCACAACGTTCGCCGCACGCGTAGCACCTAGGTGCCAGGATGTGGGGTAGAGTCTCAAGGTTTCGGGGCTTGAAATCGCAACCGCAGTGTTTCCCTCCACTCGAACGATTCTGTCAGGCGCACTCTTGAACACGTCTGCCAGTTCCTTGAGGAGGTTAAGACTCTCCGGCCGTAGCTTCGGCGAGTCAGGCCCGAACAATACAGAGTCTTTGACACTCACGATCAGCACGTCCCGGAACCGTCTGATGTCGAGATCGCCTCTGGCGATCTCTGCGGCGAATAGCTGCTTTAGTTGTGCGACGCGGGCGTCAAGGTCCTTCTGGTCCTTCTGAGCTTCGATTTCAAGAGCCGCTCGCTCCTTGTCAAGCTCGTTGATCTTGTCCTGCAGTTCAGCTTTGTCCTTGTTTAGAGCATTGATCTGGGCGAGATAGTCCGCTTGGCTTTTCATTGATCCTGACTTAAGCGATTCCAGATTCGCCGCGAGATCATTGTTCGTCTTGTTGAGCGCATCAATCTTCGCGTTTAGAGAATTGATCTGTGCGTCCTTCTCGGCATCGGTCTGCTGCAAGCTGTCCAACTCCGTCTGAACTTGGCTAAGCTTGGCATTTGTTGCCGCAAGCTGGTCGTCAGAAGCCTTTTTCTGCGCGGTCAAATCAGCAACCTGCTTTTGCAGGTCGCCGATTGTTGAATCTTTGGCGGCAACCTGTTTCTGCAGATCGTCAACTTGGCTCTGCAGCTGTCCGATCCGGGGGTCCTCCTGGGGAGCCGGTTTCGGTTGGCTCGCACAAGATGCGAGGAGAACGATGCCCGCAAGAGTTACAGTGATTCTCAGTACTCTCATACAATCTACCTCCTGTTCTTTTGTCTTTAGCCGCTGTGGGGGCCTCAAATAACTTCTCGCCAAATAATATTTTTGCGCGAATATACTATGCGGTGGCGACCGCATCCGCACGCAATTCGGGAAATAGTTCTTCGACCCCAACGAATACCGGAGCGGCTGGTTCCGCCCATGTGGGGTTTCGATCAGCCTCTCGAACTCGTTGGCTGACATGAGTCTTAATGAGGTTGAGGGCTTTCGCCTGATATGCTTGCCAGTCGTTCTCAATCTTCTCGCTGTTTAGGAAGAGCACCAATGGTGCTCGAATCGCCATCAGGTAAGGAACGATGGGATAATCCAACAGAGCTTTCCGGTAATTCATCGCCACCCCTTCGTGAAGAATGTCCAAAGGCGAGATGTTCTTAACCGCCTCCCACGCTTCGTTGAAATGCGAGGAAGGTCCCAAAATGTCGTGCCCTGTCGCACAGCGGGGACACCAGAACTCCTTCATTTGTCCGAGGACTACAAAAAGCAGTTCAACTCCTGGGTAATAAGCCACGGCGAGGCGATCGACATTTATAACCAAGCCGACGATTCCGCTGGGGTCCTGAGGACTATTGTCGACGACTTGAATAATCATTCTGGGCTTGTCGTTCTCGGCAAGGAGAACGCAGTCGGGATATATAAGATTTCTCTTGCGCTGCCCTGGCTCTTTCTCTGTTGATGTGAGGTCTTCACGAGGTAGATCGAGCCGCCAGCCAGGTTGCTCAACCTGGAACCGATTCGCCTTTTGGTCGATCTGAACTCTTTCCCCATTTAGCGAATTCAAGACCTGCTGGTGAACCGACATGACCTTCTCCTTTTTCGGCCACTGCATTGAGCCATGCCACAAGCGCTGTGCGAGAATGACCCTCGATTCCTTAATGCAAGTAGAATATAATATCATTTCTTAACTGGGGCCGCAGGAATATCAATTTTAGCAGTTTCCTAGCGCATGAGAAGAGGCAAACGGTTGTGGGAAGACGAGTAGTGCACTTTCGCCGAAGGACTGATCCGCCTCACTTTTCATTGTGAGGCGATTGCTGTCGATCCGAATCGAGGGGCAAAGTGGCAAATGCAATCAAGGTGTTCTTACTGATCCTCAGCGCTCTGTTCCCGATTGTCAATCCGCTGGGCGATGGTCCGCTTTTTCTTGCGCTGACCAAGAACTTAACCTCAGAGGAGCGTCGTGCGCTCGCGTTTCGCGTCGCACAGAACAGCTTCTTCCTGATGATCGGGTCCTACTTCGTCGGGTCCCATCTTCTTGGCTTCTTCGGAGTGTCGTTGCCCGTGGTGGAGGTTGGCGGCGGATTGATCGTTGTTTCGATGGGCTGGACACTACTGATGGCGAAGGAGCCAGTCCACACCACAAAAAAAAGCGCAGGCCAGCAAAGGGACAAGTTTCGCCAGGCGTTCTATCCACTGACATTGCCGCTGACGGTTGGTCCGGGGTCCATCTCGGTGGCCGTAACGTTAGGGGCCAACACGACGCACCATTACGGGGTTCACATCCCGATCATCATTGCACCATTTGTTGCAACAGGCTTGATCGCTGCTAGCATTTACCTGTGCTACGGATTTGCAGATCGACTAGCACGAATGCTTGGGGAGGCAGCGACTTCTACGATCATCCGGCTGTCATCCTTCTTGATGTTGTGCATTGGGGTTCAGATCGTGTGGAACGGTATCAGCGCTCTGCTGGTTTCTGTCAAATGAAACGCCAAGGACGCTCGGCAAGAGAAAGCAGATAGTCATGCCGCCTTGCAGGTTTCGCATAGGGGTTGATATAATGCCTCAAGGGAGAATTTTATGAAGAGATCAGGTTTTTTCTTGGTTTTCTTCATTCTTTCAACGACGGTATTTGCACTCAACCAGCCCACGGAGCTTAAGGGCATAAACACAGTAAATGTTGCGGTTGCAGACCTCTCGGATGCCCTTGTCAAAGACGGAGTTGAGAAGGAAACTCTTGCAACGACACTGGAACTTGCTTTGAGAAAAGCCGGACTTACCACGCTGCCAGAAGGTCAATGCGACGGCACGCTTCCGACCATTTCCTTACATGTCTCGGGTATCAAAGAACCGAACGGAAGATTCTATGCAACAGAAGTTTCTTTGGCGTGCTTCGATAATGTCTATGACAATAGAACAGCCGGTCCCTTCAGTGCCATAATCTGGTCAAAGGACGAGCTTCAACTCTTGGGCGTAATAGACCTTAGTCGCGTGGTTGAAGCCGAGAAGAAGCTCGTCGGCATGTTTCTCAGTGACTACGCCCAGGGGAACTCGCAGTAAAGTTGGTCCGCACTTTTTTGCGAACGCATTCAAGGGGCATGTGCTGTACTGCAGGCGTCTGATGCGGCGGGCCTCCTCCCTTCACTGAATCCACAAAGAATCTACATGCAATTTCCTATGTCACGGCCGTCGGCGAGTGACTGGAACTGTAGGAACGAACTTGCGCCGTACTGGCCGCTTTGATCTGCGAACTTGCCTTTGCCTGTTAGAGCGGCGCGAAAGCCAAAGTTTCCCTTGGTATGGCGCCGCCAAACTGTTAAATTTGCGGCAGGAGAATAAGGATGTATGAAAACTAACAGTCGTACTCCTGCTTCTGCAAGCGCCGATCGGCACCAGGAACTGGACCCAAAGCAGCTCGCGTCTGCTCCGTTAGATGAGGTCAAGCGAATAGTCGACTTCCACGTTGATGGCATTTCCGATAGCGAGGCGGCTGAAAGGCTTGCGCGGTTCGGTCCCAACGAGCTACCCGAGGAAAAGAGAAATCCTCTTTTGAAGTTTCTATCCTACTTCTGGGGTCCCATACCGTGGATGATCGAGGTGGCGGCGGTCTTCTCCGGCCTCGTGAGCCACTGGGAGGACTTGATTATCATTGTGCTTCTTCTCGTGGCCAACAGCATCATCGGTTTCTGGGAGGAGTTTCAGGCCGGTAATACAATCGAGGCGTTGAAGGCCCGGCTTGCGCTGAATGCCCGAGTGAAAAGGGGCGGCGCCTGGACCGGAGTTCCGGCCCGTGAGCTTGTCCCAGGAGATATCATTAGGCTTCGCATCGGGGACATTATCCCCGCGGACGCACGGCTGCTTGAAGGCGATCCAATCGAAGTGGACCAGTCGGCTCTGACAGGGGAATCACTTCCTGTCACCCACAGCTCAACTGATGCAGTGTACTCCGGTTCAATCGTGAAGCAGGGAGAGATCGAAGCCCTCGTGTACGGCACCGGCGTCAACACATACTTCGGCCGCACCGCGCAGCTGGTGGAAACGGCGCAGACCCGAAGCCATTTCCAACGCGCCGTTCTGCACATCGGCAACTACCTCATCATCATCGCCATAGTGTTGGTCGTACTGATCGTGACGGTCGCACTTTTCCGCGGAGACCCCATCGTCACGACGCTTCTCTTCGCCTTGGTACTGACGATTGCCGCCATTCCTGTGGCAATGCCCACGGTTCTCTCAGTGACAATGGCATTCGGCGCTAGGTTTCTTGCGGCGAAACAGGCCATCGTGAGCCGACTAGCCTCTATCGAGGAGCTGGCGGGGGTTGACATCCTTTGCTCCGACAAAACAGGCACGCTAACGCAGAACAAACTTACCGTTGGACAGAGCTTTGCAGTTGAGCCAGTATCCGCCGAAGAGGTTCTGATCGCGGCAGCGCTCGCAAGCCGCGCGGAAAATCAGGATTCCATCGATCTTGCCGTCCTGAGCGGGCTGAAGGATCAACGGAGCCTTGCCGGATTTCGCGTCATCCACTTCGTGCCTTTCGACCCGGTACACAAGCGCACCGAGGCCACCGTGGAAGGTCCTCAAGGCAGCTTTGTCACCACTAAAGGCGCCGTGCAGGTTATTCTTGCCCTCGCATCCCCTGAGCCGACGGTGAGGGAAAAGGTGGAGAAGGCGGTTGACGGTTTTGCGGCGCGAGGATTTCGCTCTATAGGCGTGGCTCGCAAGGACGGGAAAGGTGCGTGGGGATTCCTCGGGGTGATCCCGCTTTTTGACCCGGTTCGTGATGATTCCCGTTCGACGATAGAGACTGCAAAGAAGATGGGCATCTCGGTCAAGATGGTCACGGGAGATCAAGTTGCCATAGCCAAGGAGACGGCTCACCAGCTCGGACTGGGACCGAACATCGTCGACGCGGTGCGTTTCACAAAATCAACGCGCCAGGACGAGGAACAGCTTGCTAGTGAGATCGAGCGGGCGGACGGCTTCGCCCAGGTCTTTCCCGAACACAAGTTTCATATCGTAGACGACCTGCAAAAGCACGGCCACATCGTGGGGATGACGGGAGACGGGGTCAATGATGCCCCCGCATTGAAAAAAGCGGATGTGGGCATTGCCGTTTCGGGGGCTACGGATGCCGCCCGCTCCGCAGCAGATATCGTGCTCCTGAGCGCGGGGTTGTCGGTGATCGTGGACGCCATCAGGGAAAGCCGCAAGATTTTTCAGCGAATGACCAACTATGCGATGTACCGGATTGCCGAGACGATCCGCGTCCTGCTCTTCATGACTCTTTCCATCCTGGTCTTCAATTTCTATCCCGTCACGGCGGTGATGATAGTCCTCCTCGCGCTGCTCAACGACGGAGCAATCATCTCGATCGCCTTCGACAGGGCTAGAACCTCGGAAAGGCCGGTTGCCTGGGATATGCGAATGGTGCTGGGCATGGCAACGGTGCTTGGCGTCGCAGGGGTAATCGCTTCATTCGGGCTTTTTTACCTGGGTGAGAAGGTCTTTCATTTCGATAGAACATTCATCCAGACTCTGATGTACCTGAAGCTCTCCGTGGCGGGAACCCTGACAATCTATGTAACACGGACACGCGGGCACTTCTGGTCGTACCGTCCTTCGCTTGCGTTGTTTGGGGCGGTTAGTGGAGTGCAGTTGATCGCGACTTTCATCACGGTGTACGGACTATTCATGCAACCCATCGGCTGGCTATGGGCCATAGCAGTGTGGGCCTACGCGCTGGTGTGGTTTCTCTTAAACGACCTTATCAAGCTGGCCGCATACCGGCTCTTCGGCAACCGCCAGGAAACGGTGCTGGATGCTATGAAGAAATCCGGCCGGGTTTACAGCGAATCGTAGTCGGAAGGTGTACCGAAGCGCTGCTTGACTCCAAATCGCAGAAGAGGACTTCGTCAAAAACGGATTTTCTGCAACTGTCGCCGAGCAGTTCTATCCGCCGTCAGCCGTCAGCGGCGGGCTGAGAACTGGCGCAAGACAAAATCAAGGTACTCCCCAACAGCCGTGGCAGGAGAGCTTCCATCGTTTGTTAGTGTCAGCTCACTGGACATGGATAATCACCTTTGCTCGTCGCTCGACCGTGCCTCAATCGCCTCATGCGCGGGTCTCGATCTGAACGATTTGGCTTTCCGAGCAGTTGAAGTACGGTGAGACCTCGTTGACGGTCAAGGGCCATCCGTCTTCCAAGCCGAAGCGCATCTTCAATACCTCCCGCTCACGCGGTGGAAGTGTATCAATCGCGGACTTTTCGTGCCAGACAACCCTCGACGGGTCAAGAAATAAGCAATCCGACTTCAAGGTTCCGCCATTGAACCTTGATTCCCTATAGCGGATCGGTAATGCGTCGATGTCCCAGACTTTGTGACCCGGCTGGCAAGATACATGGCGTTCTCTCCCTTGCCGCAGCCACAACCAAGGACTGAGCCGCGGAGTCTGGCTTCGACTGCCCTTCCGCATAACCTCTACCCATTTAGAAATGAGCAGTATCTTTGCGGCGGGAGGCCCTGTGACTCGCACTAAGGAGTTTTGAATGCCCGAGCCGAAACTTCTGATGAGCGGTATCTCCTTCGGCGAGCAGCCACGCTGGCACGAGAACCGTCTTTGGTTCTCCCGACTGGGGTGCACGCGAGGTTATTGCCGTCGATCTCCAAGGCAATAGCGGAGATCAAAGGCGTGATACCGCGAAACAGAACTCGCTTGGTGGTTTCGGCACAATATACCTATCCAACGGGAGAAACGCTTCGTCAGAAAGAAAAGCCTATGGGGAACATCGTCATGACGCTGCTTGTGCCAAGAAAGCCGCAGGAGGAAACCGACTATCCTTATGCGGCTCAGATTGTCTTTCCCAAAGAACTGAACCCAGGGGAGGCAACCCCTATTACTTCTGTTCGCCTCATAGACAAGAGCGGGAAAAGGGAAACGATGCTACGAAGCGTGGAGTTTTATCACCCGAAAGAATGGCGAGCGGCAACACTCTCCGAGCAAACCCAATACGCCGCAAACTTCAAAGGCAACCCGCAGCCCTGGTATTGTGTCCTGAATAGCACCAGCGAGAGCGTCTATGATTACCCAGGCTCTGGCGACAAGGACACCAACAACGGGCAGCAGTGGTCGATAGAAAACCTGGAAAGCGATTGGAAAGTCGAAACAAAAATGCGACAAAGGTGTGAGGAAGAAATGGGCGCCGAGTTCAGTAGACGCATCGCCAAATGGGGCGAAAACGAGTGGTAAAGACAGAGCCGCAGAACTCTCTCTGAATGCCTCCTGACCCGCCCCCGCTGTGTCTTGCGGTCCATCGAGAACCCGTTTTTCACGGGGAGCAAGCGGGTTCCCCTGAGCATCTCGTCGAAGAGCCTTTTCCCTGCAGCACTCAAAAGAACTGATCGCACAAGGGCGAGTGAGTTTCCAGGACAGGCACTTTGGTGTAGGATCACTCGAAGGGAAGAAGACATGCGTGATTCTGCCGTAATCCCATTGGTTATTGTCTTAGTGAATGTGGGCGAGCGTGTACTGGACTCGCTGCGCCGAAAGGATGCCGTAGCCAAATCACTGAAAACGTCTGAACACGATAACGCCGACAACCTGTATGAATCTTGATGTCCCTTTATCTATGTGGTTGTCTTGCTTCTTACTGCCCTTCTCAACCAATTTCAGATCGGCATCGTTGAACCACATCTCGTTTTCACCGCCATTGGCGTCGTACTGGTTGCAGCTGGTGTCGTCATTCGTGTGGTCGCTATGCGAACCCTTGGCAAGTTCTTTACACGGACGCTCCAAATACGAGAAGGACATCATGTGGTCTCTGATGGCATCTATCGGCGTGTTCGTCATCCAGGATACCTGGGAGACATCGCTCTCTTCGTGGGTTCAGGCATCGCAACAAGCAATGTCATCACCACCGTGCTCATTCTCGGTATGATGCTCACTGCTTACGTGCGAAGGACGGCGGCGGAAGAGCGGATGCTCACCGATCAACTCGGCAAGGAGTACTCTGACTTCAAGGCAAAGACCTGGAAACTCATTCCTTTCGTTTTCTGACCTTCTTCTTGACTCCCATATATTCCAGCGTGGAACTTTGAGACGCACTTATGCGGCAGGAGGATAACAGTGACTGATGATCCGTTGAGCAGCATAGCGGGGGTTGACCCCGTTCTTGTAGAACATGTGAAGAGCGAGGATGACTGGGCGTTCGCCGATGGCGCGTTGCCCAGGAAGATAAAACTCCTGATCGCCGCTGCCTTCGACGCAGCCCAGGGAGCAACCCACGGGGCAAGATTTCTGGCGGAGCAGGCGGTCAAGGCGGGGGCATCAAAGGAGGAGGTTGGAGAGGCATTTCGTGTGGCATATGTGATGAGCGGTCGAGGGAGCGTCTATGTCGCCGCCCATGCCGTGAAGGACTTATTCCCAGACAATCTGTGAAAGTCCATCCGCTAGAGGGCGTACAAGCCCCGGATGGCTTTTAGCAGTTCTGTTGAAGGCACGTTCTTCATGAGAAAAACCGACGCCCCAGCCTCCATGATCTCTTCTTTTGCATCCTTTTCGTCATGCATCGAAAGCCCGATGACCTTGATGTGAGGATTCTCAAGACGTAAGAGACGAGTCGCCTTTATGCCATCAAGTCCGGGCATTTCTATGTCCATGAGAACAATATCTGGTGACAGTCGCCGAGCAAAGTCCAAGGCTATGCGCCCATTCTCGGCCTCGCCAATGACTTCGATATCCTCATTCATGTTAAGCATAACGCCTAGCGCCTGACGAACAACGGAATGATCATCTGCTATCAGGACCCGAATTTTGGGATTGCAGCTATTCGCCTCGGCTACGGCGAACTCAGGTTCAACGGTCGGAGTAACAGCTATCGTGAAAGCGCTACCTTCCCCTGGAGCGCTCCGGATTCTGAATTCACAACCACGGTTCAGGAGTCGCTCCCGAACTGCAAACAATCCAAAGCCTCCCTCCACCGAATGCTCTTGCACAAAAGAAGGATCAAAGCCTACACCCTTATCGCTGATGGTGATGCTGATCTGACGGTCTGAACTAAATACTTCAATCTTTCCTTTTTGAGTCTTAGCATGTTTAGCGATGTTAAGAAGAAGTTCTTGAACTGAACGATAGATCATTACCGTCAAATCATCGGTGAGATTCAAATGATCGAGCGCGGTTTCCAAAAGGATATTCAGTCCGTACTTCTCGTTCGCCCAGTCTGTAAGCCATTCCAAGACAGCGATAATATTTCCCTTGTACAGCACAGGAGGGCAAAGCTCCGCCGTCAGCGATCTTGTGATACGTAAACTGTTTTCCAACAAATCCTGACAAGCCTTGAGAGCCTCATCTTCAATGCATTCCATGCGTATCTTCGCACTTACAAGGAGCTGCTGCAGTTCGTCGTGTAAAACTCCCGCTAACTGACGACGCTCTCTTTGTTCGGCAAGGGTAAGCTGGGCGCTCATTTCGTGAAGTTGATTGTTGATGTGTTCAAGATTCCTTAACGCTGAGTCTCTTTCTGCGTGCGCTCGAAGTGCTTGAATTCCGAATGAAAGATCACCCGCCAGCTCCTTGAATAGATTTAGCTCATCGTCATTGAAAGCCCTTTCTTGTTGGGTTGCGACGGTGAGTGCTCCGAATGGTGGCTTTCCTGTCTCCCGTAACGGCACGGATATAGAGGTCCGTATTCTTTGGAGTGCTTTGTCCTGCTGCCAGATAGAGGGAGTTTGCTTTCCAAGCTCGTCGGACCAAATCACAAGTTGGTTTTCTCGAATAGCCGTCCCGCTTGGTCCTTGTCCTCTTTCGACATCCGACCAAACGATTCCAAGACTCGTGAGGTGTTCCAAGCTAATTCCGACACTGGCTATGGGACGAACCGACTTGGTTTGGTCCCGTTCAGCATAGCCGACCCAAGATGTTAGGTAGCCTCCACTGTTGACAATGATTTCACAGATAGTCTGAATAAGTGTTAATTCATCAATAGCTGTTACCAACGCCTGGTTACAATCAGAAAGCATTCGGTACAACCTTGTTCGATTTTGAACCTTGTTTTCCAGTGATTCGTTGAGCGACTTGAGTTGGTGCTCCATTTTCTTGCGCTCGGTAATGTCTTGGTTGACCCCTGCCATCAATAGAGGCTTTCCATTCTCTTCGAACTGGATGACTTCACCCACTGTGTTAAGAAAGCGAGTCGAGCCGTCCTCTACGACGATACGAAAGTCAAAGCTGACTGACTTGCCCGCTGACATGATTTCGTCAATCTTGCTTTGCACGGTCTCCCTGTCCTCAGGATGAACGAAGCCCGCAAAAGATTGCAGGGTGGGAGTGAACGTAGTTGGCTCAACTCCGTAGATGGTGTACAGCTGAGCCGACCAGCGCAGTTCGCCCGTTTGGATGTTCCATTCCCAGCTTCCAATCTGGCCAATCCGTTGCGCCTGAGCCAGACTCACCTCGCTCCTCTTTAGGTCCTCTTCCGCCTCTTTTCGTTGAGTGATATCGCGCATGATGCCGTCTCGATACAAATGACCTTCTGTGGGCTTATCTTTGACCAAAGACATATGATTAGAAATCCAACGATATTCACCCGTCTTTGTCAGTTGGCGGTACTCGCCCGTCGCCTCGCCGTTCTTCTCCAACTGCGCTAGAGCAGTCCGCAAAGCAGGGACATCTTCGCGTTGAACCATGCTCATTGCTGTTTCGATACCCTGCGCCATCAGTTCAGCTGGCGAGAAGCCCACGACTTTTTGGCAGGACGGGCTAATGTACTCATAGCGCCCTGTCTTCAGGTTGAGTCGGTAAATGCAATCCAGGGAACTCTCCAACACTGAGCGAAAGCGATCCTTTTCGCACTGGATTTGTTCCTCGGCCCTTTTTTGTTCGGTGATGTCCATTCCGTAGAAACGGACTAGGCGCGGATTTTCAACAAGGAAAACGGTGAACAGGAACCAACAAGACACGTCGGACTTGACAGTGAGAGTGGTGTTATCTCTTTTCCCGTCGGCATATTCGGCCACGGTGTCACGAAGCCATGGCTGACATTCAAAGTTGCCGAATATCGCTCTTGCAGCGGGGTTAGCGTAGACCACTTTCCCATCTACGTCGCTCTCAAACACAGGATTCGGGTTCAGATCGGGAAACGCATGTCCCAAGTCAGAATCACCTTTGCTATCGTGCATGGTCTGCTCCAATAGGTACGATTCGAGGCCATTTCCCTTCAATGCGAGAGTATGAAGTATGCCTATCATAGAAGAGACCGCAAGTCAACTTTTCTTCCCAAAGGTCCCTAAGGACCGAGCGTGACTGTTCCGAGACGTCCCCTGCGAAGCCGCACGTAGTAGTTTTGCCCACCCCGCCTGCAATCCAGCCTTGTTAGTAAGGTGAGATTTTGCGGATGCTTCTGGGAACATCCGCTTTCTGTTCGTAAAATGGAATTGGAATCCGCTTTCCGCCGCGATAGCTTTTCCGAAACAGGAGAATATCTATGGCAAAGATAGGCTACAACCCCTCATGTCCAAGTCTTGAGGACTCCAAAAATACGCAGGAGCATGATAGAGATCGGTCGCTGCGTCGTCTAGGCTAGCAAAACATCTGGGTGAAATCTGGCCGGACAAAATGTCTTGGGTGTCGATTCCAGAAATCACGGATAGCAGGCGCAGGTAAGTAGTATTCGGGTCGCTTTCAAAGCAGACGAAGAGTCCGGGTTTTTCCCAAAAGACAGTCAAGTTGGACAGTAGGTTTAGCAGAAAGAGAGTTGGGTCACTCCCCGAAACAAGCGTAAGCGTATTTGTCAGGACTCTCTTCTTAATGATGTTGGTCTTGCAGGCGACGTCGAGCATCATCATGGCGCGGTGAAATGAACGATCAGTCCATTTGGAACCGATGGGGGTCTTGCCTTCCGGGTGTTCAGTTCCGTGCCTGAAATGAGTTGCATACCCAGTGAAAACTAGGTCATCCGGTTCTTTGAAGGGGCGTTGCCTAAGGCAGAAGGTCACTCGAACGCCTCTATAGGCAACTATGCTTTTGGAGCGTGACCAAAATCGCCAAAAAAGGGCGATCTTCTATTAGTCCCGTTTAGTCCCGGAAAATAAGCGAAATAGGGATAGTAGTATCCCCATTTCCTTATTATGTAAACACTTATGAGCCGCGCCAGAGTCGAACTGGCGACCCACAGCTTAAAAGGCTGTTGCTCTACCAGCTGAGCTAGCGGCCCTCAAGGCAAGGTAATGTACGCAGTGTCCTTTTCTTTGTCAATTCGTAACTAACTATACATCACGCTCACTTCGAAATACCGGACAAATGTTAAGTATTCAGGAAGAATGAGCTAATGAAACGCTCAAAGAATGGGAGGGGAACAACTGTACTTGGCCATACGCCGGTACCTCGCCGGAAGATCCTTTCAGCGTATCAAGCGGGCCCCGAAGCGATCACCTCTCTGATCCAATATCTGGAGCAAGTGGAAACGCTCTCGCAACAAGTGAAACAGCTGCTGGAGCAGAGCCGTCAACAAGTGTCAGAACAGCAGCAAACCTCCCTCCGGCGATAGGATAGCGCGAGGGACCGTATCCAAGACGCACGAAGAGCAAGCGCAAGCCCGGAGGCCGGCCCGGGCACGACGGGATAAGACTGAAGCACGTGAAGCGTCCCGACCAGGTGGCGGTGCACCGTGCCGTACGATTGAGAAGAAGTTATACCTCCCTGCCGGGGGCAGCCGGTTCGAGGTGACGATCGACGGCGACTCTTCGAGGTGCCTCCGATAGCGGAGATCAAACGCTGCCCCCTGTGGACGGGGCTCTCCTGTCATGACTTCATCGATAATCAGATCCTCGCGTGCAACCTGGAAAAAATAATGTATCGAGCATGGCAAACTACCTTGCACCAATCTTGATCAACTTCTCCCGTAGTGTCGCCATTGTCTATTCTCGCGCCGGCTTCGGTGGCGCCGTCAGGCGGAAGAAGTTCCCACCACCTTCTTGACTTCTTGATCCACTGCTCCGCCATCCCCTATGGTTGTAAAAGCGGACAACGTTCTTCTTGCTCCTGTGGGAGGCGGTGCGTCGGACACTGCCGGCGGAGGCCGCGCGGGCAGTGCAGTGTGGAGCGCAGCTGCGAGGGTACGGAATCTCCCTCAAAGACTACGAGCTGCGGCCCTACCACAGGAACGCGCAACTGATGGAGGATCTTTTCGGGGTCCACCTCAGCCACGGGACGCTGGCCAGTATGGAGCCGGAATGTGCCCGGCAGCTGCAACCGCTCATGGAGCCGTTGCGCCAAGCGGTGCGGGATGGAACGCGCATCGTTGCGAGCGTTCCCCTGGAGTTGGGTTCATCTTCACCAAGCTCCGCGCAGACGGCGGAGGTCGCAGCGTCGCGGAAGCTGTTCGCGACCATCCTTGGAAGTAGCCGGCAGCTCAGACGTCCCGTTGAAGAATCCGGGTAGCCGAAACAACACGAGAGCCGCACACGGATAAGGGGAGTGCTGTCGGTCCTCAGTGAAAGGCAAGGGAGAATTGACATGAAAACAGAGAAGAAAAAGCTTCGAAGGAGGTTTCGAGCATGAAAGCGACTTGCAACACGATGCTCAGACGCGGTAGACTAGCGACAAAGACTACGATATTCTCGGGCAAAATTCTCGGGCCAAAATCGCAAGTCATCTGGGGAATCTCGGGTAATAGAGATGAGAAAACTCGCTTTTGGAATTGGCCTGCTCGCCCTGGCCCTGCTTTTCGCAGGCTCCGCCTACGGAGAGTTGACCGTGGGCCTGATGCCTGCGTACAACTCCGTCCCCCTCGTGGTTGCGGAAGCCGCGGGGTTCTACAAGGCCAACAACGTGGAGGTGAACCTCGCTCCCTTCAACGGCCAGCTCGAGCGGGAGACCGCCCTCCAGACGGGGGCCATCGATGGAACGATCTCCGACATGATCAACGCGATCCAGGCATGGAGCCATGGCTTCGGGGCAAAGGTGACCTCGGTGTCGGAGGGGAACTTCAGCCTCCTTGCTTCACCGAAATGCAGGCTCGCGACGCTGAAGGACTGGCCGAAGGGCGACGGCCGGAAGGTCAGCTCGGGTCTCCTGGAGAACAGCATCGTGTATTACCTCACCGAGCGGATGCTGAGTTCGGCCGGAGCCGATCAGTCCCGCCTGGAGCTCGTGCCCATTGTGCAGCTGCCGGTCCGGCTGGAGATGCTTATCGCGGGCAGGGTAGAGACGGCCTGTCTGCCGGAGCCTCTGGCAACTCTTGCGGTCTCCCGGGGGGCTCGCGTGCTTGCGGACTCCGATGGCATGGGGACGACCCCGGGGGTAATCCTGTTCACAGGGAAGGCGCTCAGCACGAAGTGGGGGGAGATCCTGTCCTTCTACCGGGCATACGACCAGGCAGTCGACGAGTTGAATGCCCGGCCGGATCGCTACCGGGAGGTCATCGCTCAGAAGTGCGGTTTCCCGCCCGTTGTGGCAAAGCTCATGCGCCTGGGCAGGTTCCGCCATGCGTTCCTTCCGCCCGAGGCACTCGTCTCCGACGTCAGCGCGTGGATGAAGGGCAAAGGCCTGGCCGACAGGCAGCCCTCCTACGAGGACATCGTAGAGCGTGGCTTCCTCTCCGATCATGCTCGAGCTGAGTGAGTGCAGCGCGGGCTACGGTGACCATCCAGCGCTGAAAGCAATCAGCCTCACCGCCCGCACAGGGGAGATCGCATGCCTCGTCGGCCCTAGCGGCTGCGGAAAGACAACGCTGCTGATGCTAGCCGCGGGCCTGATGCCTCCCTCGCGCGGCGCGGTCCGGCTGGAAGGCAGCCCTGTGCAGCCTGGGGACATGCGCGTGGGCCTGATCCTTCAGCAGTACGGCCTGTTCCCGTGGTTCACCGTTAGGGAGAACGTCGAGCTAGGGCTGAAGATCCGAGGCTCGCCTCCCGAGGAGATCAGGCGGCGCGCAGGCCGGGAGATCTCGGGGGTGGGCCTGCAGGGGCTGGAGGGCCGTTTCCCCCTGCAGCTCAGCGGCGGCCAGCAGCAGAGGGTGGCCATCGCGCGCGCTTTCGCGCTGGAGCCCCGACTGCTTCTTATGGACGAGCCTTTCTCCGCGCTGGACGCCCTGGCGCGGGAGCAGCTCCAGGACGACCTCCTGGGCGCCGTCCGCGGACGTGAGACTGCAATCCTCCTCGTCACCCACAGCATCGAAGAGGCGGTCTACCTCGGCCGCCGGATCTGGGTCCTCGCCGGCTCGCCGGGGGCGATCGCGGGGTGCTTCGAGAATCCTCATCCCGGTTCGCCTGACTACCGGGAAGAGCCGGCCTTCTTTAGGCTGTGCAGCCAGGTACGCTCCCTCATGGCGAGGGAAAAAGTCGCCTGACAATGCTAAGGAAACATCTCGCACGCGGCAGGCTGTTCGGTCTGGCCTGCGGGATCGCAGCAGTCTTGGCCGTGTGGTGGTGCCTTTCGCTGCTCGGAGCCGGCCAGTTCGTCCCCGGTCCGGGTCCTGTGATCCTCAGATTTCTGACCCTTTTCCCCCGGTCCCTGGCGCTGCACGCGGGCGCGAGCCTCGGCCGCATTGCCGCGGCGCTCGCCTTGTCCCTTGCCACGGCAGCGCCGGCCGGAATGGCGATCGGGAGGAACCGGAGGCTGGACCGGGCCCTCGCGCCTGTCATCTACATCCTGTACCCCGTGCCGAAGATCGCCCTTCTGCCGGTGCTCATGCTGGTCTTCGGCCTGGGAGACCCTTCCAAGGTCCTGGTCGTGTTCTTTGTTCTGTTCTTCCAGATCCTCGTGACCGTGCGTGACGCAACCCGGGAAGTGCCACCGCAGTTCCTCGTTTCCCTGCGTTCACTGGGGGGAAAAAGGCGGCACGCGGTCCGCTACGTACTGCTGCCCGCTCTCACGCCCGCCCTTCTCTCCTCCCTGAGGATCGGCACAGGCACTGCGCTCGCCGTCCTTTTCTTCTCTGAGACGTTCGGGACGAGCACCGGACTGGGATGGTTCGTCATGGAGAGCTGGATGCGCATATCGTACACGGACATGTTCGCGGGGATCCTCTGTCTCGGGCTGCTCGGCTTAGTCCTGTTCCTCGCGATCGATTTCCTCCAGCGCGGTCTGTGCAGGTGGCAGGACACCGACTCAACCCGGCCGTAATCGGCCACGCTGGGCTATGGTCTCCGTCGTCCTATCGGGCCCAGCGCCTCCTCATATGTCAAAGCTTTCGGGGATAGCCTTCAGATCCGGATGTTTAGATCAAAGGTCATCCCTGCAGCCGGCCGGCCCCAAGGTACGCCCCGAACTGAAGATTGCCATGTTTGATGACCGAAATGAGCACCTTGATGCCGCCGCCAACAGTAATGTAACCCAGGTTGATCCCTCCGCGAATGGCAAGCAAGTTCATCAACTTGCCCGGGAGCCGAGGTCTGTTGAAAGTTTCAGGCTCGGGATAGGCGCGGGACCATGTCCAGCGCTTTCAGGAGGCTAAATCCGAAAAAAGCCGAACACCCCGCCAGGAACAGGAAGGACGCTACCAAGCGTGCCTTCGCAGCGCGCAATGTGATCGCCAGCCCCTCCACGGGAAAAAACTTCGCCTCAACGGGCGTACTAACTTTCCATCCTTGTAGCTCACACGACGTTGATTCGCCAAAAAAGCATCAGACGAAGCCCAGGAAACACGCGCTGCAGATCTCCCCGGATTCCGTAAGACGGGCACGGACGAGCTTGCCTTTCAGCTTCTCTTCAATTGGAACGCCTTCGACCATGACTTTGAGATAATTAGCGGAGACTCCGTGAGCAGAGCCTGGCGGCCGCGACGGCGCCGCCCCCCCCTCGATCAGCACCTCCACTTCCCTTCCCAGCCACGCTCGCGCGTAGCGGTCCAGCAGGATTCGCGAGATAGCGCCAAGGTCTCTGGCGCGCTGGTCCCGGACGCGCTGCGGTACCACAGGGCGAAGCTTCGCCGCTTCGGTGCCTGGCCGCGGGGAAAAAGGAAAGACGTGAAGCGCCGCGAATCCTGCCTCATGGATAAGGTGAATCGTTTCAGAATGCTCCTGCGGCGTCTCAGCGGGGAACCCCGTGATGAGGTCAGCGGCAATAAAAGGGTCGGACTTTGTGTGACGAAGAAGCTGCACGCCCTGAATCAAGCGCGCCGCGGCGTAGCGGCGCTTCATCCGCGCAAGCACGCCATCCGACCCCGACTGAGCGGGGAGATGAAAGTGCGCGCACACCCTCGCGTGAGACAGGCTGTCTGCCAACTCCCCTGTTATGGATTCAGGCTCGAGTGAAGAAAGTCGAAACCGGGCCTTGCGCGTGGCATCTACTAGCTCACGGATAAGGCGCGGGAGAAGAACGTCCCCGGAACGGTAGGAGGAAATGTTGACGCCCGTGATGACGATTTCCTGGTGGCCCTGGGATTCAAGATCTGCCGCGCGACGAATCACCTCGTCCGTTGACAGGCTCCGCGAGGGACCACGTGCCTGTGGCACGCGGCAGTATGTGCACCAGGCGTCACACCCGTCCTGCACTTTAAGGAAAGCGCGGGTGTGAAAGCTTAACTGCTTCGTGCGGAAGGCGAAAGGGTCCTCGGCGGTGGAAGTGGATCCCGCAGGAAGCTGCAATAGGCCGGTTTGCAGGTCCGCGGCCTGCGTCACCGTTTCTGCCAGCGTAAGAAGCCTGCCTTTCGCGGATTGCGGGACAATGAGGATGTTGCCGCCCAGGGAGGAAAGGGCTTTGGCTTCGAGTTGAGCGGAACAACCTGTGACTATCAGAAGGGAATGCGGGTGTTGTCGGGAAAGGCTGCGGACGGCCGCCCGGGATTTGTGGTCGGCCCGTCCCGTCACCGTGCAGGTGTTGATGACATAGACTTCGGCGTCCTCATCCTCCCTGACGATATCGTTCCCCTGTCCCCGAAAGGACGATGCCAGAGCCTCCGTTTCACATTGGTTGAGCTTGCACCCGAGGGTGTGAAAAGCTATCCTCATCCACCCTTGAGCTTCTGCGACACCCTGTCCTTGCCTCTTTGGGCGTCAACCAGATTAGGATCAAGTTTCAAGGCATGTCCGTACGCGTCGGACGCCCAGGTCCAGTCATCGGCGAGCTCGCGCGCCCACCCGAGGCGGGACCACCACTGGCCATTGTTCTGGTCGTAGTACAGCGCCGTAGAGATAGCGATATCAGCGTTCTGGTATTCCTTAAGACTGATGTAGACTTCCCCCATGAGCCAGTAAACGCGCGCTATACGTTCTCCGTCAGGCCGCAGCGCGACGTACTCCTCCAGGTTCCTAAGGGCGTCGGTTGTCTTGCCAAGGAACGCATCGGCCTCTCCTAGGATTTCGATGACGCGCGGATCATTCGGATTGATGACGGCGGCTTTCTGGCCGATGTCTAGCGCGTCCTGGTACCTTTTGAGCTTTAGGAGAGACCATCCCATGACGACGTGGGAGTCGATGCTCTTGGGCGATTCGGCCAGTTCCTGCTGGCAGACCTTAATGGCATCCTCGAAACGGTTGGCCCTGTACAGCTCCAGCGCGTCAGGCTTGTCCTGGGCAAATGCCTGCATGCCGGCAACGAGCAGGCCGACGAGTGCCAACAAGGCAATGAGAGATGACTTCATTTCTGCCCGCTCCCGCCGGCTTGCCCGCTTCCACCGCTCGGGAAAGGCGGCCTCTGCTGTTGCGGTTGCTGCGGGCCAGGGACGCGGTGCACTTCCACGCTGCGCAAAGCGTCAGGAGAACGCTGCGGCTGCCCTTGAGGGCGCGGCGGTTGCTCTGGAGAACGGGACTGCTGCTCGGAAGCACGCGGCGGCTGTTCGGAAGCATTCCCCGTGGCAGGGGTTGCTCCGCCTGCGGTTGCGTTGGTCGAGCTTTCTTTCCTTGCCGGCTCTCCGCCCATGTTGCAGTTGCCGTTGAACTTGCATCCGCTTTCCATCACGAAATCCGGGGTAGTTATATCTCCGTCCACCCTGGCCGTTGAAAACAACTCCACGCGGGAGTGGCCCAGGATGTCTCCATTGTGACGACCCTTGGATGAGACAACATCCGCCTCAGTGGTAGCTTCCACGTAGGCCTTCTCTCCTATATAGAGCGAGCTTGTGGACTTGATCTCTCCCTTGAACTTCCCCTTTATCATAAGGGGTTTCTTGAACGTCAAGTGCCCCTCGAAATCGATGTCCTCCGCAAGGATTGTGTCAATTTCGTGCTCGTCGATGTCCTTGATCCTTACCTCAGCCATGGAAGTCTCCATTCATGAATCCTAGCGTATCTACGCCCCCGCGGCATGTCAAGGCAATTTCAGTTTGCTCTCCAAAGATTCGTTGATGGCGATCATGATGGAGTCCAGAGACCGTGACAACCGGGAACGCATTTCTCGCGTATGAGGATTGTAGCGCTGCAGGTCGAGGAAAAGCTGCCACGGATCATT
>Ga0326727_10010893_pt1 | contig 21440 bp, 16 predicted proteins | sample MB2enrmetagenome_FD_207643 | JGI IMG/M metagenome (GOLD analysis project Ga0326727, IMG submission 207643) | Lab enriched peat soil microbial communities from McLean, Ithaca, NY, United States - MB29MY | ecosystem: Environmental > Terrestrial > Soil > Wetlands > Peat | place: USA: New York...
ACGGGGTGGTAACCACCAAAATCGATCGCCTCGGCCGGCAAATGCGCGATGTTAAAGAGATCTTCTCCGCCTTGAAGGAAAACCTGGACCAGATCATGGCCAACCTGCAGGACGGCCTGATGCTGTTCACCCGCGATTGGCGGGTGGTGCTGGTGAGCGCCTCGGCGGAACGGTTCACCGGCTGCGCCCGTGCGGAAATGCTGGGCCGCCGCCTCGAAGAGGTGTTTACGCGCGAATCGCCGTTGGGCCGGCTGGTGCTGGACAGTTTCGAGCGCCGCCAGCCCGTCGCCGGCTGTGAAATCGAAAGCGCCGGGCGCTCGATCGAGGTGGCGCTCGACTTCATTGCCGAAGGCGGGGAAAGCATCGGCGCGCTGCTGACCATGCGCGATGCCGAGTCGGTGCGCCGCATTGAAAACGAGATCGAATTCTCCCGCCGCCTGGCCGCCATCGGCCGCCTCACTTCCGGCGTTGCCCACGAAGTGAAAAATCCCATCAATGCCATCGTCGTTCACCTGGAAGTCCTGCGGGAAACGTTGCACGACCTGGATCCCGCGGCGCGCCGGCACATGGACATCATCGGCAGCGAGATTCAGCGCCTGGATCGGGTGGTGCAAACGCTGGTCGACTTCACCCGTCCGGTCGAGCTGAAACTGGCGGAAACCGACTTGCAACGCGCGGTCGAGGAAGTTGTCCTGCTGGCTGCGCCCGAAGCCGAACGGCAGGGGGTACGGATCGAACGCGTCTCGTCCGCCGCGGCCCTGCCCGTAAAAATCGATCTGGACCTCGTCAAGCAGGCCGTCTTGAACGTGGTGATTAATGGCGTGCAGGTCATGTCCGGCGGCGGCGTGCTGAGCATTCGGTTGGACCGCGACGAAACTGCCGCACTCATCGAGGTGCAGGACGAAGGGCCGGGAATTCCGCTGGCCATCCAGGACAAGATCTTCAACCTGTATTTCACCACCAAAGAGAAGGGCAGTGGCATCGGCCTGGCGATGACCTATCGCGTGATGCAGTTGCACAGCGGTTCGGTAGAGTTCGAATCAGAGCCGGACCGGGGCACCACCTTTCGTTTGCGCCTCCCGCTGTGCGAGTCACCCACGGCCGTTGTCCAGGAAGCCACCATCCTGGGCAGTTCCACCGGCGATTCAGCCATTTGAAGCAGTGGCCAGTGGCCAGTGGTCAATGGCCAGCAGGACGAAAACGGAGGCGCCATTTGAAGCAGTGACCACTGGATTCAAAATTCCTCTGTGTCTCTGCGCCTCTGTGGTGGGTTTTAACTGACCACTGGCCACTGGCCACTGGCCACTGGTTTCTGACCACTGCTTCTGCTAGTTTGCTGGAAGAGACACGCGGGATGCGACGAGCGCCCCAATTCATCGCCGTGGTGGTAATCCTGGCTGTGCTGGCATTCTTGAGTGGGTGCAAGAAGAAGAAGCCGCCGGTACCCAGTCCGCCGGAGCAGGCTCCGACGGTCACTGCGCCTCCGCCGCCACCGCCGGAGCAACCGCCTGCGCCACCGCCGGAGACGGCCACCCCCTCGGCGCCGGCGCAACCGCCTGCGCCACCGAAACACAAGCCGAAAGCTGCAACTCGTAAACCTCCGCCAACGCCGCCCCCGCCACCGGAAAAGAAAACGGTGGTGAAAGAGGGTGGTACTGCCGGGAGCGCGCCCTTGGCGGCCGATGTCCCCGTTGCGGCTACCATGCAGCAACGCCAGACCACGGCGCAGTTACAGGCCAGCACGGAAGCCGATCTCCGCGGCATCAATCGGGCTCTCTCCGACGAGGAGAAGGCGATGGTGCAGCAGATTCGTGCCTATCTGCAACAGTCGCGCACCGCCGATGCCGAAGGCGATACCCAGCGCGCCTACAATCTGGCGCTCAAGGCCCACCTGCTTTCCGCGGAACTGGTCAAGAGGTAGTTTCCAGTTTCCGGTTTCCAGTTTCCAGTGGCCGAAACGTAAGAAAGTTCTCAGTCTCTGTTCTCAGCTCTCAGTAGCCGAAACGTAGGCAAGCTCTCAGGTTCCCGGTTCTCAGTTCTCGTCGGCCGAAAAGTAAGAAATCCCAATCAACACCAATCCCTGCTCCCCCAACGCCTGTCATTCTGAAGCCACGCGCCCGCAACAGCTTGGGCAATTGCCACTCCGCCCGGACGCGTGGCGAAGAATCTCTGCATTTCGGCTCTATGTGCTGGCGCCATTTGTGGGTAACGAAGAGACTTCACGTTTACTGTCCAAGAGGCGCTCGCACTGCCTTCTTATTTTTTCGGCTACTGAGAACCGGGAACTGAGAAGTGGTTCCCGGCCACTGGAAACTGGCAACCGGAAACTATTCTAAGAATCTTTCAAACACCTCATTCGCCAACAAACGTCCCTTAGCCGTCAAGCGAATGACTTCGCCGCCCTGCTCGCACTCCACCAGGCGCATCGCCTCCAGTTCCGAGATAGTGTGCTGCAGGTCCGCGGGAAGACCGTATTGCTCAGCTATGGAACGCAGATTCACGCCGCGGTTCAGGCGCAGGCCCAGGAAGAAACACTCTTCGCGAGCCGAATCGCGCGTAACCGGGGTGCGCTCGCAGGTGGCGCCGGCAAGGTAGCGTTCCAAAGAATCTGTTGTGGCAAAACGTATGGCGTCCAGCTTAGCGCCGCTTGTCGGCTCTGTTCTGCCGGAAGCCCCTGCCAGCGCCGTCGTGGTCAATTTTCCGCCTTGTTTTCTCGGCGATTCTGCGTCTCTGCGCTGGGTGTTGGGTTCCCGGTCCTTCGGCTGCCCGCTGGCAGCAGGGAGGAAGGAATGCGCATCCAGACCGAAGCCGAGATAGGGCCGCCGCGTCCAGTACTTCAGATTGTGACGAGATTCGCAGCCGGGCCGCGCGAAGTTCGATATCTCGTACTGCGGAATGCCGGCCTTGGCCAGGGTCTCACAAGCCTGCAGGTACAGGTCGGCCATCAGATCCTCGTCGGGCACGAAGTGGGCGTGGTAACGCGTGCCGCCGGCCAGAACCTCTCTGCCCAGCCGGGAATCCTGATCGATTTCCAGCAAGTAAACGCTGACATGCGACGCACCGGCCGCAATAGTCTCCTGGAGCGAGTAATTCCAGGTTTCCGCCGTCTGGTGGGGAAGGCCGGCGATGAGGTCGATGTTCAGATTGCCGAGACCGGCACTGCAAAGACGGGTGATGTCCGCCAGCACCGCCGTGCGGGTGTGCAACCGTCCCACGGCGCGCGCCTCCTCATCCACGAAGGACTGCACGCCCAGACTGACCCGGTTGACTCCGCCACGTACCAGTCCCTCCACTACCGCGGGACTCAAGCTGCCCGGAGCGCATTCCACCGTGATCTCGGAATTCGGTTGGATGTCGAAATTCCGCCGTAGAGCGTGAAAAATGCGCGCCAATTGTTCCGCTTCGAACAGAGTCGGCGTGCCTCCTCCGACGTAGATGGAATCGACTTGGCTTTCGAACTCGCCGCCCATTTGGGCTGCGAGTTTGCGCGCTCCGTCCAGATCGGCACATAGCCTTTCGGCATACCGGTCATACACCGCCGCCACCGATTTCCTACCGCCAAGTCCGTTCTCCTGGCGAAGCGAGACCACATCCGAGGCAAAATTGCAGTAGCTGCACTTAGACCGGCAGAACGGAACGGAGATGTAGATACCCACGGGCACAATGCAATTTGTAATTGGTAATGGATAATTTGCAAAGTGCGAACCCAACACCCAACGCAGAGACGCAGAGACGCAGAGCAAAACAAGAGAAAAATCGAAGTGGGGGCTTGACCTGTCCTGTTCTGCGGTTCTGCGCTTCTGCGTTGGGTGTTGGTCCTGCTCTGCGTCTCTGCGTCTCTGCGTTGGGTGTTGGGTTGGTTTTGCACCTTCCGGGGGCGCCGACCATCTAAAATGAGAGCAGATGGCGCATGGGCATCCACATGACGAGGATGTGTTAGGGAAGGCTTACGACAGCCGGCTGATGAAGCGGCTGCTCACCTATCTGTGGCCCTACAAGTTTCGGGTACTGCTCACCCTGGTGGCCATCGTGCTCAAGAGCGCCGCCGATATCCTCGGTCCCTATTTGACCAAGGTGGCGGTGGACAAATATTTAGCGCGCACCGGCCGGGAACACTCGTTTCTGGACCGCTGGCTTTCCCCGCAGCCGCTGGTGGGCATCGCGCAGATTTCCGCCCTGTTTGTGGGCGCGCTGCTGGTCAGCTTTTTCCTGGAATTCGTCCAGACGTATTTCATGCAGTGGACCGGCCAGAAGGTGATGTTCGATCTGCGCTCGCAGATCTTCCGTCACCTGCAGCGGATGCACGTCGGCTTCTTCGACCGGAATCCCGTAGGGCGGCTGGTTACGCGGGTCACCACCGATGTGGATGCCCTGAACGAAATGTTCACCGCGGGCGTGGTCTCCATCTTCGAAGACGTGTTCGTGCTGGCCGGAATCATTGCCATCATGCTCCGGATGGACTGGCGCCTGGCGCTGGTCACTTTCGCGGTCCTGCCGGTGATTTTCCAAATCACGTTGATGTTCCGCAATTCGGTGCGCGATTCTTACCGGCGCATTCGGGTAGCCATTGCGCGCATCAACGCTTATTTGCAGGAGCATGTGTCGGGCATGTCGGTGGTGCAGTTGTTCAACCGCGAACAGCGGGCTTACGACGCGTTTGCCAAAATCAATCGCACTCACATGGAGGCCTTCAAGGACGCCATCCTGGCTTATGCCCTTTACTATCCGGCGGTGGAAATTCTGTCGTCGGTGGCCATCGCCACCGTAATCTGGTTCGGCGGCGGCCAGGTGCTGCGCGGAGCCACGACCTTGGGCGTCCTGGTCGCCTTTATTCAATATGCGCAGCGCTTTTTCCGTCCTATCCAGGACCTGAGCGAGAAATACAACATCCTGCAATCGGCCATGGCGGCCAGCGAACGTGTTTTCAAGCTGCTGGACACCCCGGCTGAGATCGTATCTCCGGCGCAGCCCCAAACGGTCACCGGGCCGGCCAGCATTGAATTCGATCACGTCTGGTTCGCCTACAGTGAACGTTCTGCCGGCTCACATCCCGCCGCTGCCGGCAGTGCCGCCGGCGAACGCGGGCAGGCTCCGGAATCGGATTGGGTTCTGCGCGACGTCAGTTTCCGGATTGAACCGGGGCAAACCGCGGCGATTGTGGGCCATACCGGGGCGGGCAAGACGACGTTAATGTCCCTGTTGCTGCGCTTCTACGATGTGCAACGCGGCGCTATCCGTATCGGGGGCATCGATGTGCGCGATATGGAATTAGGGGATTTGCGCCGCCGCTTCGGGGTGGTGTTGCAAGATCCGTTCCTGTTTTCCGGCACCATCCGCGACAATATCCGGCTGGGCACCGACTGGATCAAGGATGAAATGGTCGAGCAGGCCGCCGAGCAGGTGAATGTCGCCGATTTCATCCGCAGCCTGCCTGGCGGATTTACCGAACCCATGCAGGAACGCGGGAGCACGTTATCCACCGGCCAGAAGCAGCTCATCTCCTTCGCGCGTGCCCTGGCGCACGACCCCAGGATTCTGGTGCTCGACGAAGCCACCTCCAGCGTTGACACCGAAACCGAGTTCCGCGTGCGGGAGGCGCTTTCCCGCATGGTCGAAGGCCGCACCTCGCTGATCATCGCCCACCGCCTCTCCACCGTGCAGCGGGCCGAAAAGATCATCGTCATGCACAAAGGCAGGCTCCGCGAAATGGGCACCCATCAGGAACTGCTCGCCCAGCGCGGTATTTATTGGAAGCTGTATCAGCTCCAGTACAAGGACCAGGAATTGGCCGCGCCCGCCCCCGCTGCCAGTCCAGTAACCACCAGCGCCAGCGCGGACGACTAGCCCGGAAGCACGGAAAACACCCAACGCAGAAACGCAGAACCGCAGAACAGGACCAACACCCAACGCAGAAACGCAGAACCGCAGAACAGGACCAACACCCAACGCAGAAACGCAGAACCGCAGAACAAAACAAGGGGAAAACCTAACACCCAGCGCAGAGACGCAGAGTCGCAGAGAATTTGGGAATTAGGATTTAGGATTTAACCACCCTCCTTGCATTCGGGTGCACGAGGATTCTTGAAATCCTAAATCTAAATTTTCCAAAATCTGTTCTGCGGTTCTGCGCTTCTGTGTTGGGTGTGGGCTCCGGTTTGGCTGACCACTGGCCACTGGCCACTGCCCTTTGCAAATTCCCAATTACAAATTACAAATCCCCCCAAGCCTGTCATTCTGAAACCCCGCGCTCGAATAACGTGGCCAGTTGCAACAGCGCAGCAGGCGCGGGGTTGAAGAATCCATGCATTGCGGCCCCATGTGCAGTTGCCCTTTCTGCGTGAGCCGGATGTCAGGGGACCGACCCGAACCGGTGCAATATCCAGGGTTCAACTTTGCAAACCACCAATTCTAAAACCCTACACCTGGCACAGAGACGCAGAATCGGAGAGAAAACACGGCGGAAAATTGAACTGGGGTTTTTTCTACCTGTTCTGTTCTGCGGTTCTGCGCTTCTGCGTTGGGTGTTGGGTTCCCCACTTTGCAAATTACCAATTACAAATTACAACTTACCTATGCGTTTCCTGATCTCGGCCGGGGAGGCTTCTGGCGACACCTACGGCGCACAGCTCATTGCCGCGCTGCGCAAACGCGCGCCCGAGAGCGAATTCTTCGGCCTCGGCGGCGCCGCCATGCAGGCCGCGGGATGCCATGCCGTGGTCGACGCGGCCCAGGTCGCGGTTGTGGGACTAGTGGAAGTAGTGAGTCACCTGCCGCGCATCTACCGCGAATTTCAGTCCCTGCTGCGCGCGGTGGATGAACTCCGCCCGCAAGCCGCCATCCTCATCGACTTCCCTGACTTCAATTTCCGCCTGGCCCGGCAACTGCATCAGCGTGGCATTCCGGTGTACTACTACGTCAGCCCGCAATTGTGGGCCTGGCGCCCGCAACGGGTTGAGTTGGTGCGCCGCTACGTCCGCAAGATGCTGGTGATTTTCCCTTTCGAAGAAGCCTGGTATCGGCCCCGGGGAGTCGATGTGCAGTACGTTGGCCACCCTCTGGCGGATTTGCCGGTGTCCTCCGCCTCTCGCGAGCAATTTGCCGCGCAATATAGATTGAACCCGGAGAAGCAGTGGATCGCGCTCCTGCCCGGCAGCCGGCGGAAGGAGGTCGCTCTTAACCTTCCCCATATGCTGGGAGCGGCGGCGCTGCTGGGGAGCACGCAACCGGCGGCCTTTCACTTCATTTTGCCTGTGGCGTCGACGCTGGACCCGCAGGAGTTGGAAAAGCAAATTCAGCATTACAACCACTCGGGCGGCGTCGAACTGCCGCTTGCCCTAACGCGGGATGCGCGAGCGACGCTGCAGCACGCCCGCGCCGGCGTAGTGGCCAGCGGCACCGCGACCGTGGAAAGTACGCTCATCGGCACGCCGTTTGTCATGGTTTACCGGGTCGCGCTCCTGACTTGGTTAATGGGTCACCATATGGTCGGGGTATCGCATTACGCCATGCCGAATCTGATCGCCGCCCGGCGCGTAGTCCCCGAGATCGTGCAACGGGACTTTACCGCCAAACGGGTATGGGAGGAGCTACAGAAGATCATCCCCGACGGCGCTCCGCGGACGCGCATGCTGGCTGGTCTGGCGGAGGTACGTCAGGCCCTTACTCCCGGCCGGCAGACCGCCAGCGACCGAGCCGCCGAAATCATTATGAGCACAGTCGAATAAAGGCAGCTCTCGGCCAGACAACACCCAACGCAGAGACGCAGAAACGCAGAGCAGGACCAACACCCAACGCAGAAACGCAGAACCGCAGAGCAGAAATGGGAAACCAACATCAGACGGAGAGACACAGAACACCAGGCAGAATTTCCCAATCTTGGTCTTAATCATTATCATTCGAGGCTTTTTCTCTGCGGCTCTGCGTCTCTGCGCTGGGTGTTAGGTTCATTGACGCTTCGGATCCTGCTGGCCGAAGACCGAGGACCGACGACCGACGACTGTTTGAGTTTTCTGGCCGAGAGCCGAGAGCCAAGAGCCGAGAGCTGCTTCTGTTATCCTTTTTCTATCGGAGAACATCCAATGAGCGGGTACTCTCGGGGGAGCGTGATGAACCGGCTGTACTGTCCCATGGCGCTGCGCAACCGAGCCGCCGGCAATTGGATTGCCTATTGGGCCTTGGTGCTGGCGTTGCTGGCAGCGTTACCGGCGCGCGCCGCCGAGAAGCAGCGGCTGCGGGTGGACAGCTATGTGATTGACGCCACGGTGGTTCCCAGCTCCCACAAGCTGTCGGCGAACGCTCGGGTCACTTTTACCGCTCTGGATGAGCTGGCCACGGCTACTTTCGAACTGCACAACGCCCTTCGCCTTACCAAAGTTCTCGATGCGGAAGGCCACCAGCTCTCCGCCGAACGGGTTACGCAGGATTCCACCATCCGCGTGTCGTTGCCCAGCGGTCTGCAAAAAGGTGCCAGCACCGTTTTGACCTTCGAGTACGAAGGTATATTGCAGAACGCCGACGACAGTCCCGTTCAGGGGTTGAGTCTGGCCAAGGTACAACCGGACATTTCCTATCTGCTTTACGCCGGCCGCTGGTTTCCGGTGGTGGGGTACGGCACCAATCGCTTCACGGCTACGATAAACGTAACCGTCCCCAACGGCTACGTGGTGGTTGGCAGCGGCCAGCAAACCATCAAGCCTGCGGCGGCTGGCGCTGCAGACTCCAGTGCGGCCCCCGGTTTGAAGCGCGGCCGTCCGGCCGAGCGCCGTGCCCCCGCCGCCTCGCCGGTCATGGCGGGCGGCCAGACTTACACCTACGTATGGGATAAACCCGGCTTTCCCGGGACGATTATCATCGGCCAGTTTGTGCCCGCCAAGTTCAACCAGGGGGGCTTCAATCTCCAGATGTATTTCACGGCCAAACACAAGAATGAAATCCAGCTTTATGCCGACACCGCCACCAGGGAATACCAGTTCTATACGTTGCAGTTCGGGCTGCCGCAATCGAACCTGCTGAAGATTGTCGAAATTCCTGACGACACGGTCCCCTTTGCCTGGGCGCCGGAGATTGCCGCCATTGCCTCGCGTTCGATCAGCGACAAGGTGAGCTACCGCCTGCTGGCCAACGCCGTCGCGCATCAGTGGTGGGGAGCCGACGTCAGCCCGGCAACCAAGGATGACTGGTGGCTGGGCGACGGCGCCGCCCGTTATTGCGAAGCCCTGTACGTGCAATCGGTCGCCGGCGAAGGCGGGTTCGAAGAAGCCTTGAAAGACATGAGCGTCGGCGCCTTGGCCTACGATAATGTGCCGCTGTCTCGTATCGACACTCTCGATCTCTTCTCCCCGGAATTCCAGTCGTTAGCTACCGACAAGGGCGCCATGATCCTGCACATGCTGCGCTGGGTGGTCGGCGAGCCGGCATTCGGAAAGCTGATGCGCAACTTCGCCACCCAGTACGGCGGCAAGCCGGCCAACGTGGACGACTTCCAAAAACTCGCCGAGCAGGTTTCCGGCCAGCAGCTTACCTGGTTTTTCACCCAGTGGCTGGATTCCACGGGCGCCCCGACCTTCAAAGATAAGTACACGGTCTATCGGACGGCGAAGGGCTTTCGCGTCGTGGGCGAGATTGCCCAAGACCTTGACCTGTTCCGCATGCCGGTAGAGCTGAAAATCGAGACAGATGGCAAGTCGGAGACCAAGCGTATCGACGTGGTGGGCACCAATTCACCCTATGCGGTGGAAACCTTTGGCAAGCCCCGGCGGATCATCATCGATCCGGACCAGCACGTGCTGAGCAATTCCCCCGCTTTGAAAGTGCGCACCGGTATCTTGCGCGGCCAGCAACTGGCGCAGCAGGGCGACCTCACCGAGGCGCTCAAGGAGTTTCAGAAGGCCCTGGATTCCAACAAGAATAGTTCCCTGGCCCACTATCGCGTCGCCGAAGTTTATTTCCAGCAGCGGAACTATCAGGCCGCCGCCAATGCCTACCGCGACGCATTAAACGGTGACGGCGAGCCGCGTTGGACCGAGGTCTGGAGCCACATTCAGCTGGGAAAGATCTTCGATCTTACCGGACAGCGCGAACGCGCCGTCAATGAATATCGCCAGGCGGTACAGACCGGTGACAACACCCAAGGGGCGCAGGAAGAGGCCCACAAATACCTGCAATCCGCCTACACCAGAGAAAGAACCAGCAGCGCGGCAAACTTACAGTAAAAGAAACACCCAGCGCAGAGACGCAGAGACGCAGAGAAGGATTTGGGATTGTGGATTCTGGATTTGGGATTTTAGACTAGCCGTTGTGCCGTCCCGCGTGTTGGCGGTTGAAATCCGAAATCCAAATTCCTAATTCCCAAATTCTCTGTGTCTCTGCGTCTCTGCGCTGGGTGTTGGGCTTGTTTCTGCGGTTCTGTGTTTCTGCGTTGGGTGTTGGGTTTACTTGCGCGCAAACGTCATCCCCGACAACTGCCGCACCAGGTCCTTGTCCACCCCGCGGTGCATCAGCAGCACCTGAAAATACTCGCCCATCCCGGCGGGTGAGACCAGGTGCTTCAACTGCAGGTTCAGTTTGATATGCTCCTGCGGCAGTTGCGCATCTGCGAAAATATCTGCGAACTGGTTCGGTTCGCCGATTCCCATCAGGAACTGCGCTTGCGTAAGAATATGTCCCGCGTCCAGGCCGGCCGTCAGGCCAACTTCGCGCAGGGCGGTAAAGTTGACGTTGGCCGTAATGTCCTGTTCGCCGGGCGCCTCGTATGGGGTATCGGAAATGGTGTGCCGCCGGAAAGCGCGGACCGTACTGCAAGGGCGTCCGGCAAGCAATTCCTCGCGGGTGTACCCGTAATCGATGGCCACCACAAACCCGCGCTGCACCAATCCGGCGATCCGGCGCATATAATCCACTCCGGCCAGGGTCGCTTCCGCCCGTTGGTTTTCCTGGGGATGGACGCCGTAACGGTCTAAAAACGCCAGCGCTTCCGGCGTGGGCGGTGCGAAACTCTCGACCAAGCCCTCGCCGTCCAGGGCGACGCGAAGTTCTCCCCGGCTGTCGATCACCTCCACCGGCAGCGCGTCGAAGAATTCATTGGCAAAGACAATTACGTTGGCGGGAAGCTGCGGCACATCGTCGAGACTGCCGGCGATCGACACCTTCCCCGGCGCCTCCCCGCGTGCTGCAGCGCCGGGCGCCGGCCCGGGGGATTCTCCTCCGAGGTAACGCGCAAAGCGGTCCCGCAACCGCAGGCTCAGCCGCGGGGAGCGCTCAATGAGCGTGTAATGCATGGCCTCGAGAAAATCGGGAAATTTCTTCTTGCTCCATTCCAGCACGTCTTCGGCAAACAATCCGCGGCCCGGGCCCAGCTCAATAATCGCAATGCGCGCGGGGGCGCCCAAGGCTCGCCACATTTCATCGAACTGCCGCGCCAGCAGCTTCCCGAATACCCCGTGGACGTCGCTGGCCGTGTAGAAATCCCCGGTTTTGCCGAATTGCTCGGCGGCGCGCGAATAGTAACCCAGCTCCGGCTCGTAAAGACAGAGTTCCATGTAGCGCGAGAAGGGAAGTGGGCCGCGGCGGCGGATCTCCTCGGCAATGCGCGCGCGCAACTCCATCACGCCTCCGGCACGCGCCGCGCGCTCCCGTCCTGCGGCGTACGGACAAACATTTCGATCAGGTAATCGTGCAGGCAGTCGTAGAGCTGCCGCTGGAACTGCCATGCGAACTGCGGGTTATCCAGATCGCGCGGATGTATATCGAAGCGATAGGTGTGAATTCCGGGGCGCGGCTCCCGCAACGCGATCGTTACCTCCACCCCGTCGCCCTTCGCGCAGGCGTCAAAGCGCAGCAGCGGATGCTCGTAGAGCCGGAGCTGCCCCAGCACCCGCTCCAGGCGAGAAGAGGAAGAGATGGCCTCGTCGTTCACGCTGATGATTGTAGCCCCGGGAGTCAGAAGATGGTTCTCAGTTCCGGGGGTGGCCCACTCAAGCCTGGTTTTGGCTTGGGTGGGGCAGTTTCCTAAGCTTTCTCTTCTCTGCGATTCTGCGTTTCTGCGTTGGGTGTTGGTCGGGAAACGTGTCGCCTGGCTTGCGGCTTGTTGCTGCCCTGCCGAGAGCGGAGAACTGCCTTCATCTGCTGGCCAAAGACCGACGACCGAAGGCCGACGACTGCCTCCGTGTTTTCTGACTGCTGATTCTCTGCGCTTCTGCGTTTCTGCGTTGGGTGTTTCCCTCCATGTCCATCTGCCCAGAGTTCCAACAATCGATAAGCCGGTTGAGAACCTCCCGACGGGGTGAGCTTTGAGCCATTGTTAATCCTCCCCCTAACCCTGGTTGGTTTTCACGGATACGGGAAACTGGATGGTCACGGATGGGCGAGATGTTGCCGATTACCGGCGAGGTGAATGCGATTTCCTGAGATCAGCAGAAATGTCCCGTATGTCCCGGAATTCTCCGAATTTTCTGTATCCGGATTTCGCCCGAATTTCTATGTAAGAATCCAGCCAAACAATACATGTTCCTATATATGACGCACTATAATGTGGTTCAGCCATGAGCAAACAGCAATCGACAGGAAAGTGTCATCTCTGCGGGGAGGTGGTCGGCCGAGCGTCCATGACTCGGCACCTGAGCGCATGCCGGCAACTGGCGCCTACCGAACTATCGCCGACCTCTGCAAAACAAGACTGTGGCCCGAGCTTCCATTTAGCCGTGGAAGGGCGTGACGCCAAGGCGTACTGGGTGCATTTGGCGATACCGGCGACAGCCCCCTTGAGTAAACTCGACCGTTTCCTCCGGCGGACTTGGCTTGAATGCTGCGGCCATCTGAGCGCCTTTGACATTAGCGGCGAGCGTTATGCTTCCGCGCCCGGGGATGGAGAACGGAGCATGAAAATGCCGTTGAACCGGGTGCTTGAGGTCGGGATGAAGTTCTTCTATGAGTATGATTACGGTTCCACCACGGCTCTTGCGCTAAAGGTGGTTGCCCTGCGTGACCAAGGTACGCCGAAAGGTACCGTGCAATTACTGGCCAGAAACGAGGCGCCCCAGGTGAGCTGTCATCGGTGCGGCACCGAGCCAGCCACTCAGATCTGCACCGAATGTGCATGGAATGGGGAGGGCTGGCTCTGTGAAGCATGTGTCGCCGCACATGAGTGTGGCGATGAGATGTGCCTGCCGGTCGTCAACTCGCCTCGCGCTGGAGTGTGCGGATATACGGGATAGGCTCCCTCTGCTATAACTGCTCGGAATTTCGTCGCACTACACTGGCTTGCGGCTTGTTGCTGTTCTTCCTGACTGCCGCTTCTCTGCGTTTCTGCGTTGGGTGTTTTCCTCCATGTCCATCTGCCCAGAGTTCCAGCAATCGATAAGCCGGTTGAGAACCTCTCGATGGGTGAGCTTTGGGCCATTGTTAATCCTCCCCATAACCCTGGTTGGTTTTCACGGATACGGGAAACTGGATGGTCACCGATGGGCGAGATGTTGCCGATTTCCGGCGAGGTGAATGCGATTTCCTGAGAGCAGCAAGAATATCCCCTGTCCCCGAATTTCCTCGAATTCAAAACTTGACCGGGCCACCCGCCGTCATGATAAAGACATGAAACCACAAGCTACAATTACGGGGCTACAGCACCAGCTGTTTTTGCTCGTCTCTTGAGGTTGAAGCCAGCACCGCAATCGCACCGTATGCCTTCAGGGTTGCCTTTTTTGGGGGTCACGTAGAAAAATGTCCCGCAGTTAGAGCAGCGGAAGGATTCTAGAAACTCCTTGAACGCCTCCACAACTGGCCCAAAATCCTCCTTTCGGAGATTCACCCACTCGTTGTAGTGAATGCTTTTATTGACCGCCCATTGTTCAACTTGGGATCTGGCAAGAAGCTTATTGAATTTGTCTTGGCGCACATTCAATTGCTTCAGTTCGTCTTTCTTTCCCCAGGACTGAGCCGATTCTTTAGCGCGAGCGAGAAGATCATTCCAAGCTCCAGACACAGCGGGCATCAACTCCCCGAGTTCGTATTGCGCGTCGCCGTGGAACTCAAGCTGCGCCCGAAGTCGGTCAGCGAGCTGGGCGGCGGTGTACTCCAGGAATCTTCGCAGCGTTCCCGAAGTTCCGGGCACATCATCCGCCTTCAGTTTCTCGGCAATTTCCGTCCAGACCACCTGGTCCTCCCACATGACCGGTCCCGTATCGATTGTCCACTTACGGAAGTGTGTGGATGAAGCGGCGGTAATAAATTGTTCCGCCTTCATGTGCTGCAGCCAGATCGGGTCATGGGTGGTCACTATGAACTGCGTGTGGGAGAACTCCGCTTTCAATAAGCCGATTACCTCCCGGCGATGGCCGGAATCGACTGACATGAGGACGTCATCGAGGACGGCAAAAGTGAAGCTCGTCCCCAATGTGTGCTTCATCAGGGCTAGGTACAGGCAAAGCCCCATTCCGTCCTGATGCCCTTCGCTGTGATAGGCGCCGGGGGGGAAGAACCCTCGACCATAGAAATTCACATCAAAGCCCAGTTTTCCCAGAGAGGGAGTCAGCTTTCCCTCGAATGTGTCTTCGTCGTCCCGATTGATAAACCGATAGAATTTGCTGAAGTCCTTCTCGACGTCTTTATAAATCTTCGTGAGGGCGGCAGTGCTTGTCTGGTTGTAGGCCGAAAATACCGTGCTGGCGAGATTCAGGCGTTTTTCGGAAAGCGTTTCTTCGCGGCGGGCATCGCGATAGATGTCGAGGCGTTCGCTACACCTCGTAAGATAATCTCTGGCTTCATCTTCCTTCGAGGCATCTGGAAGCGCTTCTACCCGCTTCTTCATTTCGGCGATTTCAGCGGGGACACCCGTTGGAATGATGAGCCACCGATCAGAAATATTCGACATCATGACCTTGATATCAGTCAGTGCGGACAGACTCTCGTATTGGCTGCGGATTACCGGAGACCAAGATTTTATGGCATCGGCTTCAACTGTCGGGCTCAAGTGATCGCCGCATTGCGCGAGCGCAGTCATCAGTGACTCCAGTTCGCGGAGAAAAGCGACGAAGGGTGCTGCGGCAGATTGCAGGCGGTTTTTTAGGGCGGTGGCTTCTTTAGCCCCCTTCAGCTTCGTCTCGATATGCTGTTTGAGCGCTTCCGTATCCCAGACTTTGTCGCAAAACGGACATGCACTAGCTTCGATCAGATCAACACCGGCTTGTAGGAATGATTCCTGTTTCAGATTGCGAAGGAGAGCCGGGTCATCCTGCAGTTGCTTCAAGATTTTTGCCACGGTTGCCCGGCTGGCAGCAATCTCCGGAGTTTCCGGATGTGACAAGAAACCCGTCGTTCGTTCCAGGTCCTTCAGCGACTGTTTCTTGGAAACTTGAATCCGCGGGCTGTCACCAGAAGCAGCAGCTATCAGACCCGCTTTAAGGGATGTATCCCGCTCAAGCTCGTTAATTGGATCAAGTTGGAGAACTCGACGTTGCACGTTTACGACTTCTAAGATCTCCTTTTTGTTGAGTTCTGATATTCCAAGGGCGCGCAATAAGTTCATCTTCGCTTGAGCAACGTCCTCGGTATACTTCCCATTTTCCTGCTTAGAAGAATTGGCGACCGTTTGGAGGGATTAACGGACTTTTTCGATTTGATCCAAACGCAGGAGCGCTTGCACCTCTTTCGAGCGCTCCCCGGGAGGTGTAATCACATACTTGATGATTTCACGCCGGGAGAGCGCGAATTCTGGATGCTTGCCCAGCTCTGCGACGACTTCCAGTACATCAGAGTCGGCGGGAGTCACGCGTGGCGAATTTGCGGCGCTGATTCGTCTTTCAATCACGACTTTTTTATTGAGAGAGGGTATAAAAGCGGTCAGAACGACCCGAGCCTTGTCGGGCTGCTTGCAATCAACATGCGGTGCGTGAGATTTCACACTGATTCCAGACGTCCCTTGGCCGGTTAACCGGGTCACGCGCCTTGATCCTCCAAAAGAGCAACACGCAAGCGTTCGATAACCTGTTTGTCCACGTCTGGCTTGCTTTCCAAAGCAGCAAGGAAGTCATTGAAGACGGTACTTACGATTCCCTGTTGCAGTTGAGGAATCGGCTTCAGTTTGGGCATGGCTATATTCTGGACCTCTTGTCAAATTTGTCCAGAGACCCAGATTAAGAAGAATGGCATGGCCCAAGTGGCCCTAAATCACTGATTATGCAAATGTTACAAGAGCTTCCGACTTGGGCATATCCACCACAACGTTGATTCGTACGAAATTCTGGGACATCCATGATAGGTAACCCGCGCGCAGGGGAAGGCTCGCCTTTACCTATAACGAAGCGCGCCACGTGACGCAGCGTGGGAATGCACGCCGGGCCGCGAACGTACCTCCGCCTCCTTTGCAGCCTGTCCTGAGCTTGTCGAAGGATCCTCGGCGGTGAGAGCTTTTTTCACACCTTCTTAGTCAAGCACTAAGTGGCCTGCGGGTGCCGGGGAAAGTTTTTTGGGCGACCGCCAGAAAGTTGGCGACGTACGGACTGGTGTCATCTTTTCGCCAGACAATGCCGTGATGCAAGGGGGCTTGCGACGGGTGCAGGGCGCGAAAAGTGACGCCGGCGATGCCGCGCGCCTGCTGTTCCCGGGGCACGATGGCAACTCCGACCCCGGCGGCCACCAGGCACAACAACGTCTGGGTCCAGCGCGATTCCTTGACCACCTTAGGCCGAAAGCCCGCCTGGCTGCACACCGCGTCCACTGCCATGCGCAAATGGAAGCCGCCACCGGCGGGATACGTCACAAAAGGTTCTTCGGCCAGCTGCTGCAACAACACTTTCTTCGCGTGCGCCATAGGATGCTTGTCGGGCAAGACGAGCGCCATTTCGGTAGCTACCAGGGTGCGCGAAGCCAGACGTGGGTGCGGAGGGGGCAGGAAGCACAACGCAATGTCAATTTCCTCGTTGAGCAGCGACAGGCTCAGTTCGCCTGAGGCCGACGGACCCAAAATGTCGAGGGCGACTTCCGGATAGAGGGAACCAAATCTGCCGATGAGCCGCGGCAAGACCGAATCGCTGGCAATACCCGTGTAACCCACCCGCAGGCGGCCCACCACTCCCTGCTCCACCTGGCGCGCGGCGGCCACGGCCGCGTGCAGCGACTGCATCGTTGCCCGAAGCTTTTCCAGAAACATCCGCCCCGCCGCCGTTAGCCGGACTCGCCGGGTGGTGCGATCGAATAGGGTTACTTTCAGAACGGCTTCCAGCTCTTTGATACGCAGGCTCAGGGGCGGCTGGGTAATATGCAGCCGCAAAGCCGCCCGGGTAAAGCTGCCTTCCTCGGCCACTACCAGGAAGGATTCCAGATGCCGCATCTCCAAATCGCTCATGATTCTCTTCCCCCGTCTGTCGCACTGAACTGTCCAAATCACTCCTGAAGTCAGAAGTCAGAAGTCAGAAGACGGAAGACGGAACAACGCCACGGAGGAACCGGTTTCTGGCTCCTGGCTTCCGACTTCTGACTTCTGGTTTCTGACTGAGTGCTGCCTGCTGAGTGCCGCAAGCCACTGACCACTGGCCACTTACCACCCCAAAAAATAAATCCGTCCAAACCGTCCAAACCGTCACCGGCGCGTCGGGAAAGCGGATACTCTGCTGTCTGGATGAGACTCGCGATGGTGGCCGACGTGGGAACGAAACTTGAGCCGATTTGCGGGCGTGAGGCCGCTTCAGCGGCTGGGAGCCCGCAGGCGAAATCCCGATCCCGCCAAGCGGGAGAGGGACCTGCAGACAGATGCGCCCCTTTTTTGCTTTTAGCTTGCGGCTTGTTGCTTGTTGCTGGGGGCCTATCCGGCCACATCCCGCCACATCCCGCGATATCCCGCCTCCGAAGAATTTTTTTTATGTTTTTTGCTCGCCGGTCACCGGCTTCCTCAGCGGCTAAACCGGCTGCGGAAAAAACAACGGCGCCTGATCTCAATCCGGCCCTCCGGGCAAATTATATATTGCCTGTATAAATCAGCCCTGCAATAAATATTGGACTTATGAATCAAACCGGCCCACAATGTCTGCCCATTCCAGCAATTTGCCACTTAAGGTCTCAGTGCGGTGAGCCGCATTTCTCGATAGCGGGCAGACCCAGAGACGGAGAAGCCACCCATGCCGATTGAGAAGTTGGGGAAAAAGGACCACGAAAAAATCTACTACTATTTATACCTCACCCGTTACACCGATGAAGTAAGCCTGAAGAAATACAAGCAGGGCCAACTGCAAGAAACCGTTCACTCCTGCGCGGGGGAAGAGGCCATCGCCATCGGCAGTGGCATACAGCTCCGGCCGGACGATTATGTGCTGCCCTCCTTGCGCTCCCGGGGATTCTTCTTTGTCAAGGGCGTCAGCTCCAACGAGATGATGGCGGGGCTCTACGGCAAGGTGACCGGTCCGGCCCGCGGCAAGAACACCTCGCATCACATGGGCGACATGAAACGCGGAGTCGCTTGGGGCACCGGCGTAATCGGCTCCTCGATTCCGCTGGCCGTGGGCATCGGCTTGGGCATTCAAATAGCCGGCCGCGACAGCGTGGTGCTGACCACCTTTGGCGACGGGGCCTGCAGCCGGGGCGATTTTCACGAGTCCTTGAATCTGGCTTCCGTCTGGAAGTTGCCGGTGCTGTTCATCTGTGAAAACAACGGCTGGGCGGTCAGCACCCCGCTATCCAAACAGATGGCTATAGACCAAATCGCCGAGCGGGCCGGCGCCTATGGCATGCCCGGCGTGACCGTGGATGGCAATAGCGTGCCGGCGGTCTATAACGCTACCGAGTCTGCCATCCGGCGCGCGCGCAAGGGAGAGGGACCGACGCTCATCGAATGTGTTACCTACCGCTGGGGCGGCCACCACGCCAAAGACACCGACACCTATCGTGACCGGGAACAGGTGGAAAGCTATAAACAAGACTGCCCGGTGGCCAACTATCGCCGCTACCTGCTTGACCATAAGCTTCTTACTGGCGCGGAAATCGAGAGCATCGAACGGGCGGCGACCGCAGAAGTCGACCAGGCGGTAATCTTCGCCGAACAAAGCGAAGCGCCCCCGCCCGGAATTGTTGCCGGCAACGTTTACGCCTGACGCCGTAAAAGATAGCGCCAAGAACGACTAAGCAAAGAGGGAGACGACCTTGACAGTATTGTCCGTGAGAGAGGCCATCCGGCAGGCACTGCGAGAGGAGCTAAGTCGCGACGAGAAGGTATTTCTGATCGGCGAGCAGCTCGGGACCGGCTCCGCGTTCAAAGTGACGGAAGGTTTGCTGGCCGAGTTCGGCGAAAAACGTATTCGTGACACCCCGCTATCGGAGTCGGTCATCGTAGGCTGCGGCGTAGGCGCGGCCATGATGGGCTACAAACCGGTCATTGAACTGATGTTTGCCGACTTCCTCGTCTTAGGCATGGATCACCTGGTGAACAACGCGGCCAAGATTTGCTATGGGCACGACGGGGAGTTGCCGCTGTCTCTGGTGCTGCGAATGCCGCAAGGTGCGGGTGCGACGATGGGCCCGCATCATTCCCAGTCGGTGGAGGCCTGGATCCTTAATGTCCCGGGGCTCAAGCTGGTCGCACCTTCCACCGCGCACGACGCCAAGGGGCTCTTGAAGAGCGCTATTCGCGATCCCAATCCGGTCGTCTTCCTGGAACACAAGCTTCTCTACAACGAAAGGGGCGAGGTACCCGACGCCGAATACACCATCCCCTTAGGGAAGGCGCAGGTGGTAAAACCGGGCAAAGATGTGTCTTTGATCAGTTACTCCTACACGATGAAGCACCTGATGGCAGCCGCGGCAATTCTCGCCCGGCAGGGGATCGATGCCGAAGTGGTCGATGTGCGCACCCTGCGGCCGCTGGACGTCGAAACTCTGGCCGAATCCGTTAAGAAGACCAGCAGAGCCGTCGTTGCCCACGAAGCCCCGGTGTTTGGCGGCGCGGGAGCGGAGATTGCGGCAGCGCTGCACCAGGAAGCGTTCGATTACCTAGACGCCCCGATCGCGCGGGTAGGCGCGTTGGAAACGCCCGTACCGTTTGCCTCTACTCTGGAGCAGGCCTATTTACCCAATGAAAACAAGATTGTAGATGCGGTGGCGGGACTGCTGAACCAGAGGGTTGCCCATGCGGTTTCCGGCGGGTCGAGCTAAGGGTTCGCCGGTCCGGAATGGGGAGTGGCTCACACGAACTGCACCAGAAGGAGCCCGTGATGAATAACAATGCCACAGGGACAGGGGCTGCTCATCAAACTTCACCAATCCTGGCTAAGCCCGCGACGAACTATCGCTATACCGTCGTCATGCTGCTCGGGGGTATGACCTGCATTAACTATATCGACCGGTATAACATCGCTGCGGCCGTCCCCACGCTCATGAAATTATTCGGCCTGTCGCCATCCAAGATGGGCGTTTTGATGTCGGCTTTCGGCTGGTCCTATCTGGCCTGCATGGCGGTGATCGGATACCTGCTAAACCGCAAGTCCCCTAAGACGGTTATGTTCTGGTGCTGCCTGGGGTGGGGCTTGGTGACAACCTGCACCTCCCTGGTTGCGGGATTTTATTCCTTTCTGGTGGTGCGCGTGTTGTTAGGGGCAACGGAATCCGCTGCTTTCCCGGCCTGTGCCCGGGTAGTGGGGGTTTGGACTCCCAAGCGGGAGCGCACGTTTTCCACGGGAGTGTTCGACTGCGCCAGTAAGTTCGGAAGCGCCTTTTCGCCCCCGCTGGTCGTGTGGGCCATCATCAACTGGGGATGGAAATCATCGTTCCTTATTACCGGATGCCTGGCCGTTATCTACTCATTTGTCTGGCTTCGTTTCTACCACGATCCGGAAAAGCATCCCAAGATCAGCGAATCGGAATTGGATTATATCCGCCAGGACCAGGCCCTGGACGACAAACGGCAGGCGATTAAAACTCCGGAAATTCCGATGTACAAGCTGTTGACCTATCCCCGCATTTTCCTGATGTGTACGGGTTTCTTTCTTTATATGTATCACTCCACGGTATTTCACGTATGGATACCCGCATATCTGGTGCACGCGAAGGGCTACAACTTAAAACAGATGGGATATGCGGCCGCCTATCCTTATATCGGAGCCGTGGTATTTGAACTGATCGGCTCTTTCACGCTCGACAAATGGTTTCAGCACGGCGCCACGCTCAATCAGGTACGCCGTACCGGCCAGTTTGCCGGCATGTTTGGGTCGGCCATCGCTCTCTACCTGGCAGTGGTGGCCCCTACGCCGGGTATGACCGTGTTCTGGCTGACCGCGTCCTACAGTCTGGTGGCGATCAGCGGGGCGCAGAACTGGGCCATAACCACCAATCTTGCGCCGCAGGGACAGATCGGCACCGTATCGGCCATGAATGGTATGTGTGGCGCTTTGGCTACCATTGTCGCCCCCGTGATCTCGGGCCTGCTTATCGAAACGCGCTGGGGGTATGACGGCGCCCTGGTGGTC
>Ga0326727_10010894_pt1 | contig 21437 bp, 21 predicted proteins | sample MB2enrmetagenome_FD_207643 | JGI IMG/M metagenome (GOLD analysis project Ga0326727, IMG submission 207643) | Lab enriched peat soil microbial communities from McLean, Ithaca, NY, United States - MB29MY | ecosystem: Environmental > Terrestrial > Soil > Wetlands > Peat | place: USA: New York...
GTCTCGCCGGGCAGGACGTTGCGCTTGTATAGCTCCCAGAAATCGGCATAGCCGGTGCGCTGCACCGCGCGCTGCACGGTGCCGGGTCCGGAGTTGTAGGCGGCCATCGCCAGGTACCAGTCGCCGAACTGGTTGTGGAGATCCTTGAGCAGGCGGGCGGCGGCACGGGTGGACTTTTCCGGGTCCTGGCGCTCATCGAGCCACCAGTTGCGGCGCAGTCCGGCGTCGCGGCCATCCGCGGGCATGAACTGCCACATCCCGCGGGCGCCCATGCGCGAGAGCGCCAGCGGCTCAAAGCCGCTCTCGGCCTGTGCCAGGAAGACAAGATCCTGCGGAACGCCTTCCTCGCGCAGGACGCGCGAGATCATATCCGCATAGCGGCCGCGCCGGATCAGGGCGCGCTCGATGGTTCCGTGAGCGCGGGTGGAAAAGTAATTGATATAGGCGGCCACCGGATCGGTGAGCATCAGGGGCAGGTCGCTTCGGGTATGGGCCAGCTCGGCCTCGGCCTTGGCCTTGATCGAGGGATCGACGGGGAAGGTGATGGAATTGGCCTCGTCGATGGGCGCGGGCTCGGCGCGCTGCTCGGTGAAGCCGTCGCCGGCGCGGAGGGCCTGCAGCTCCAGCTCATGGGTGGCGTCCACGATGTGCTCGAACTCGGTCTGCAGGCGCTCGTCGCTCTGGATGTCGTATGGGCCGCTGACCAGCAGATTGAAGGCGGTGTCGAAGTTGTCCTTGGCGGCTTCCAGATGGCCGGCGTCGTAGTTGGCCTTTCCGCGGGCGTATTCAGCCTCGGCGCGGGCGATGAGCTGCTCGATTGTGGGTGGCACGGGCTTAGCGGCGACAGGCGCGGGAGCAGGCGCGGGCTTGGGCGCCTGTGCCGGAGCTTTCGCCACCAGCGTTGGCGCGGTGGCCTGCGGCGCCGGAAGGGTCTTTTCGCTACCCTTCTTCTGCTCGCAGGCGGCAAGCAGAAGGAAAGAGAGCACGACCGCCAGCCAGGCTATGCGTGAGTAACGCAATGAAATCATGAAGTTGCACATTGTCGCTCCCAGCCCTGGAGCCTCCGGGAGCATGCGCCTGTATTCATCTTAATCTATATGAGAGCGATTACCACAGAGTCAATCGGGGTAACACTCGGTAACACTTGTGACCGCACGAAAGCACTATTGGTGGAAAGCTGGAGAGCGCTTAGAATGCGGTCTGCAACGTAAGCAGACTGCATCCCGAGCGCGGCCGAACGATAAGCCCCTCCCTCCCCGGTGTTTGGCCTAACGTCTGGGAAAAGCCTGTTGTAAATCAGCGATCAGGTCGGCTTCATCTTCGATTCCCACGGAGAGGCGAATCGTCGCGGGCGAGACGCCAAGTTTCTTCAGTTCACGGCTGGGAATGCTGGAGTGAGAGGAGAGCACGGGATAGGAGACCGTGGATTCGACTCCGCCAAGGCTGGTGGCGAGATACCAGAGCTTGAGCGAATCGATGAAACGGGCGGCGGCGGCAGCTCCTCCGCGAATGTCGAAGGAGACGATGGCTCCGAATCCGCTCATCTGGGCGGCGGCAAGCTGGTGCGAGGGCGAGGCGTCGAGTCCGGGATAGAAGACCTGCTGCACCTGCGGGTGCCGGCAGAGAAAGCCGGCGACGGCTTCGGCGTTCTGGCAGGCGCGGCGGACGCGGATTTCAAGCGTTTTGAGACCGCGCAGCAGCAGGTAGGCGACGCCGGGATCGGAGCATCCGCCGGAGAGAACCATGGCTTCGCGAATGGGAGCGATTGTGCGCCGCGAGGCGACGACAGCGCCCGCCGTCAGGTCGCTGTGACCTCCCAGATACTTGGTGGCCGAATGAACGACGATGTCTGCTCCCAGGATCAGGGGTTTTTGAAGAATCGGAGTAGCGAAGGTGTTATCCACTACGACGGTAATTCCGCGTTTGTGAGCGGCAGCCGAGAGCGCGGCGATGTCGGCACAGCGGAGGGTGGGGTTGGTGGGCGTTTCCAGGAAGAGCAGCCGGGTCTTGCGGGTGAAGAAGCGCTCGATCTCCGCGAGCGCTTCGAAGGGGACGAAGCGGGTTTTGATTCCGCAGCGGCCCAGCAGTTCGGAGAAGAGCCGGGTAGTTCCGCCGTAGATATCCAGCATGGAGACGATCTCATCACCGTGGCGGCAGAGTCCGAGGACGACGGCCAGCTCGGCGGCCAGCCCGCTGGAGGTGAGAACGCACTCCTGGCCGCGCTCGAGGGCGGCGATCTTCTGCTCGGCGGCTTGCAGCGTGGGATTGCCGTAGCGGGTGTAGAGAAAGATCTCGGGATCGTGATCGAGATAGCGCCGAAGCTGCTCGGTGTTCTTGAGAGCGAAGACGGCGGTCTGCTGGATCTCGGTGGTGAGCGGCGCATTGCGTCCGTGGCGATCTTCTCCGCCATGAACCGAGAGAGTAGCGTCAGAGGAATGCGGTGGCTTCATCGTGAGAGCGTTCTCGATAGCGGCAGACGACGAAGGAGGCGATGGGCTTACCTGGCCCGAACCGCCTCCAGGCACTGCCGATAGAGATCGAGCAGATGCTTGGCGTAGTCCTCGGCACGGGAGACGGTTCCACCCTGAAAGCCTGCGCCCGGAGTTCCGACGCGGCCGTAGCCGGTGGTGGTGGCGACGAACTTCATCATCTCCAGCGCGATCTCTTCATCGCGGCGAAGGGGCGGAGGGGCGGAAGGAGGAGTGGCGGGAAGTTCGCTCACGGGAATCTCCGAAATCGTTATTTCGGTCACCTCAGACTCAGGTGACGTGTTGCCGATGATAGCAGATAACTCCGGGGGGCGGAGACGCGAAGCGCAGCCGGGAGCAGAGCGCTGGCGCTCCGCTCCCGGCCTGGGTTACTGGATGGGGTTATTGAATACGGCTGACTGGCTTGAACTCCGTTCGGGAGAGGGTTTCTCTCTCCGGAGCTTTTCTGGAGGGAAGCTGCGCTTCGCTCTCGTCTTCGTGGACGGATTCTCCGCCTGAGGGAAGAGCGCGGAGAAGTCCGACTTCGAGCAGGACGCAGGAGAGCGCATCGAGCGCGGCGGCGTAACGGCGCTCGGCGCGCTGCACGGTGATGCCGAGACGAAGCGCCGCCTCCGGGATGCTGTAGTCGAGCATGATGACGCCGGCGACGATCTCCATGAAGCGGCGGTCGACGCGGTCGAAGACGCGCTCGATGTCGTGGACGAAGATCACAGCGTCCTCGAAGGTGCGCAGCGGATAGGAACTGACGCGTGCGCGGAAGCAGAGGCCGCCGAGGATGCTGGGCAGGCGTCCGAGATCGACCGCCATGCGGAAGTAGCGCCGCAGCAGAGCGCGGGTGTAAGGGCGGTAGCAGGCCACGTCGGCCGGTTTGGCCGACCGCGAGGGCGGAGTGGAGACGAGTTGCAGATGAACAGACTGGTTCATGCGTTCACCTCGGCCCGAAGACGTGTCCATAGGCTGAGAAGCGAGCCCTTGCGCCCGGTAAGTAGCTGCTCCTCTGCCTGTGCGCAGGGGGAGCATAGGGTTTGCCGTGTGCCGCAGAAACGGAACCAGAGATTGCCGCAGCGTTCGCAGTATTTCAGCTCCATGCCGCCGAGCGGAGCCTTCAAGTCTGTCTTCAACGTGGTCTTCATCAATGCCCCTTGGGAAAAAGAAGGCCCTGCCATCCGGTCCCACATCTGCCAATGGCAGGCAGATATGGGGCACCGAAAGACAGGGCTCGTTGGTTTTACGATGACCTGTTTGATCTATTGTTGCGGCGGCGCCGATTGGCCGTCCGCGTTAGGGTTGCGGTCTCCCGCCGAAGGCTCAGGTGAGCCTGTGGTCACTTCTGCGGGTGAAATAGCCCTCTTCGTATCCCGATTTGAGAACGGTCCCATTTTGGACGACGACACTGAGGCGTCCGCTGAAATGCAGTCTACGGAGGAGATATGAAACGGCCGGCGCGAGTAACTCTGATTCCTGCACTTTGCGCCGGAATTCGGAAAAAGTCAGATCGGTGGAAGATTGCGCTTCCTGCTGCATCACGTGCTCCTGAAGTCGCGTTTGTATGGATCGAGACTATGGTCAGGGAAGAAGGGATGTCAACGAAAAATTTCTGGAAAATTTCTCCAAGTTACTTTGGTTACGATTTTTGTATTTCTTTAAGCAATTGTGAGTGGAAAATATGCTGATTTCCGAGCTACAGGAACGCTTACGCCGGATGCTGAGCGAGCGCATCGCTGCGGGCGAGTTGACAGGAACGGAGCTGGCGGTTCGCGCCGGCTTTCAACAGGCGCACATTTCGAATTTCTTGAACCAGCGCCGCGGCCTGAGCGTGGAGGCCATGGATCGGGTGATGGAGGCGATGCGGATCGGCGTGGCTGACCTGCTGCCGAAAGAGCCGCGCACGCGGGCGGCGAGAGAGACATGGGAGGGCTTCGAGTCGGTACCGGTGGTGCAGCCTGCGGCCCTGCTGCAGAGCGATCTGGTCTCCGGCGAAATTTTGGAATTCCTGAAATTCAAGAAGAGCTTTTTGCGCCGGATCCGCCCGGAGATGGCGAATCACCGGGAGAACTGGACGCGGTTTGTGCTAGTGCGAGCGGACAAGGATTCGGCAGCGATGCGTCCTCGGCTGCAGCCGGGCGCGATGCTGCTGGTTGACCGGCACTATAACTCTCTGAATTGCTATCGCAGGCGCGAGCCCAACATTTACGTGGTGATGACCAGCGAGGGATGGAAGGTGCGGTACGCAGAGCTGCAGGGCGATCATCTGACGCTGCGTCCTGAGAACCTGGACTTTGCTCTGGGCTATGTGCCGATCGCCAAGGGCAATACCTTTGCCGATTACGTGGTGGGAAGAGTGGCGCACGTCAGCTGCGAGATCTAGTGCGCGCGGAGAGAGCTACAGTTTCCCGGGTTAGCGCTCTAAGACAGCGCGAACCCGGGACACCCAGGCTCTTGCCCTTGGCCAGCAGGATGGCCGCAGAATCTGCGCTCAGTGCATCCCGCAACTTCCGTTGCCGCAGCTTCCCGCAGGCATGCCGCAGGGCATGGAGGGAGCGTCGGGTGAGGACCTCTCTGAGCTGCGGGCGCTGAAGCGCGAGAGCTGCTGGGCGAGATCCGTGCTCTTGCACTCCGGGCACTCCGACTGCTTCGAACCGTAGACGATGGCTTCAAACTTCTTGCCGCAACCCTTGCAGATATATTCGAAAATCGGCATCACTCTCTCCATCGTCGGCACAGCGTGAGCTCCGCTTTGGGAGCCCGGCCGGGACTGATACATTCATTATACGGGTGAGGCGGCCCGGGAAATCCGATGGCGAGCACAGAACGAATACCGGCCAAGGTGGAGTTCGCCGATTTCACGGGCGACTTCGTTCCGCGCCGCTTTCTGCGCGGCGGCGACGCGCAGACCATTGTTGGAAACTTCATCCCCCACAACAACGCCCTGCCTGAGCCCGAAGAGCGCCTCTTCCAGGTGGAAAAGAGCGTACAGATTCTCTGCCACTGCCACTGGCAGCCGGAGCGGCAGAGCCGTCTGACGCTGATGATCGTCCACGGGCTGGAGGGATCGAGCCGCTCGCAATATGTGATCGGAACCGGCAGCCGCGCCTGGCGGCAGGGATGGAACGTGGTGCGGATGAACATCCGGGGCTGCGGCGGAACCGAGCATCTCTCCTCGACGCTATACCACTCCGGACTCTCCCGCGACGTCGAAAAGCTTGTGGCGGAGATGATCGCCCGCGACGGATTGCAGAAGGTGGCGCTGGCGGGCTTTTCGATGGGAGGCAACCAGGTGCTGCGCGCGGCAGGACGCAGGGGCGCGGAAGTTCCGCCGCAGGTGGTGGCCGCTGCCGTCGTCTCGCCCGCATGCGACCTGGCCCGCTGCTCGGATCGCATTCACGAGAGGCGAAACGCACTCTACGAATGGTGGTTCATGATAGCGCTGCGCTCCGGCTTCCGCCGCAAATGCAGGCTCTGGCCCGGCCAGTACGATGTTCGCCTGCTCGACGGCGTGCGCTCGGTGCGCGACTTTGACGAACACATCACCGCGCGCTACATGGGCTTCCAGGGCGCAGCGGATTATTACGACAAGGCCAGCTCAATGCACGTCCTCGATCGGATCGCGATTCCGACGCTGGTCATCCACGCCGACGACGACCCCTTCGTGGCGATCGGCGAGGAGAGCCGGCGTAAGCTGAACGAAAATCCCAACATAGTCTTCCTCAACCCGCCGCACGGAGGACACTGCGCCTTTCTCGCCGCGCCCGACGGCGCGGGCGATGACGGACGCTGGGCCGAGCGCAAGATCATCGATTTTCTGGCGCGCATCGACCGGAGTCGAGGCTGAGATGGACGCCGACTTCAGCATCGAGCTCGGTCCCGACGCTCCCGCGCTGGAACTGCCGTGGCGCGACCACGACGGCGAGATTCGCTTCGTGAACCTGCGCTCTCCGGAACCGATCGAGCAGCAGCTCGAACGCATTCCGGAGGTGAAGGATTCGCCCGCCCTGCGCCGCTTCCTCATGGCGCTGAACTCCGAGCGGAGCGTATGGCAGACGGTGAAGTGCGATCTCTGGCACGCCGCCTGCGCTGCCGAAGAAAACCTCTACGGGGCAGGATGCGAGCAGGGCAGCTACATCGACCTCGTGTTGGCCCAACCCTCGGCGGCGCGCGCCGATCTCGCACTGCACATGAAGAGCGCCCGCAAGCTGGCCGCGATGCTGGAAGAAAACGAAGGGCTCGCGGCCTCGGCGGAGATCGTCGTGCGCCGCTGCTACTTCCACTCGGACGGCAACATGGATGAGTCCGAGGACGGCTATTGCCTGAGTTTCTTCCTCACCGGCTACGGCAGCACTCCGGAGGAGGCATCGAGCAACTGGGAGCAGGCGATGGACTTCGCCGCCCATTGCTGGACAAGCCTCCATCCCGAGGAAGAACGCACGCAAGACAGCGAACTCGGCTAAAATAAAAGAGCACCTGCCTGAACCGCGTGGGAGCGTAGCTCAGTTGGATAGAGCATCTGCCTTCTAAGCAGAGGGTCGCAGGTTCGAATCCTGCCGCTCCTACCACTCATTTCCCCGCTTGGATTCGCCGACTTTCGAGCTCCGGAGCGGTGTCGAATGAACCACGGCCGCATGACTTCGGAGCGTTGCGTTCTGGAAAACACGTCCGCCAATTATTTTCCCCTACCCCGCTCAGGCGGCCCTTTCCGGTACTACAATGTGCTGCACATCTCCGTGCGGGAGGCGAGCCTGCCATGCCCACCTACGAGTATCTCTGCAAGGATTGCCGCAACCTCTTCGACAAGGCTCTTAGCCTGAAGGCGCATGAGAGCGAGCAGGTTGTCTGTCCCAAGTGCGGCAGCAGCAACGTGGAGCAGGAGTTCACGAGCTTCTACGCCATTACCTCCAAGAAGAGCGCGTAACCGGCGGCTCGCGGCAGGCGTCTGCACGGTAGCCGCCGGCGCGTACTAATGCCGTTCTTCTTTCGGCGCTGACTGCCGCGTCATTATCTGCTGGCGCTGCTCGGTGTGCCGCTGGACCAGCTGCTGCGTCTGCTGCTGATGCTGCTGTTCCAACTGCTGCTGCCTCTCTTGGCCGGCGTTCTGCCGGGCGAGCTGGGCGTGCTCCTTTTCCTGCTGCTTCTGCAGCTGCTGGATCTCTTTCTGCTGCTGCGATTGCAGCTTCTGCTGCTCCTTCTGGTACTGCCGGTCGAGCTTGGCATCGCCGGTACTCGGCGGCGTCAACTTCTGGTACGGAGGAATATCCTTGGCGTGCGTCGGAGCAGGCGGACGCGTGGGAGTTGCCGCGGCGCCGGGGCGCATCTCATGTTCCTCGGGGCGATACTCGCCTCCGGCGGCGCGCGCCGGAACCACAGTCCCCCGGAAGTTGCCCGGCCGTTCCGTGGCGGCGATCGGCGGCTTGCCGCGGTTGACGGAGGCTCGCAGCTCGGGATTGCTCCGCGCCGCCTCGATATGCTGCGTCTGCGCCGGCAGCGGGCCAATGCGGCGTTCTCTCGCCCACTGCTCTTCCTGCGGCATCGGACGCGCCTGAATTCCACCGCTTCCGCCGTTGAAGGCGACGCGGCTGTTGTTCACGATGGTGACGTGCTCGTTGTAGACATTGCGGACGTTGACGACGTTGATGTTCGTCACCTCGCGGTTGTAGAAGAAATGACCCTCCTGCCAGCGGCCTCCCCAGTACCCATTGCCAAAGTACCCGTAGCCGTAGTTGATGCCTCCGTAGAAGCCGACATGCGGACCCCACCAGCCGGGATGAAAGACGTAGAATCCTCCCTCCCAGCCCCACCAAGGTGGAGTCCAGAGGTATCCGACCTCGGGTGCCTCAACCCATGTGCCGGGAACCCAGTAGTAACTGCCGGCATCGGTGTCCCAGGCCCAGTAACCCGGTGTCCAGATAAAGCCGTCACCGGGGCAGAGCGGCTGTTCGTAGACCGGCAGAGCAGGCGGACCAAAGTTTACCGAGATCACAACCTGCGCGAAGACTGCGGAGGAGAGCAATACAATCGCGAGCAGGAAAATGCACGGGCGAATCGAACGGCCCAGTTTCATTGTTTTTCCTTTCTTGCGAGCACGGCTCGCTTTTTGTCTGTAAGATGTTGCACCGTCCGGCTCCAAATTTCCAGCAAATGCTTGAAAATCCTGAGCGGAGGCGCAATGGGCGGCGCGAACCGCGTAGCCATCCATGGCGGAGTTGTCGAACGAGGGCAGATCCCGGGGCGCAATGACATCTTCGGCAAGAACGCGGCCCAGCGAATCGAGCAGCTCTGCCTGTTCGGCGGTGAGCGGAGCGATGCGCTCCAGGATCGTGCGGCGGTCCTCCTCGAAGCCGAGCATACGGACTATCGTTCCGCCTGCGATGCGCGCACAATGCCCTCGGCGCGCATTCGCCGCTCTTCGGCGCGCAGCTCCTCGCGAGTGTTCACGTTGCGCCATCCGGCGGCATATTCTCCGGGAACCTCGGGGGTGATGGCGTGCGGAAGCTCGATCAGCAGCGAGGGCCGCGCATCGCTGCCGTGAGCGGTGCGCGCCAGCCGCTCAAGGGCCTCCAGAGCCTGCGGCTCATAGAGCGCAAGCATTGGGCAGGGATGTCCGTCGCTCTGCCGCGGAATCACCGCCCAGCATCCGGGACGCCGTTGCTTCAGCAGCCATGTGACATGCTCGGCGAGCAGCGCGGGGTGGTCGCAGGCAGAGACGATCCAGGCCGTGTCCGGCGACCAGCGATGCGCGGCGAGCAGACCGGCGCCGGGGCCGCTAAATCCCGGAGCATCGAGCAGGCGAGGAAGCGCGGCAACCGATTCCGGCAGTTCGCCGCTGCCGAGCACATGAAGACGTCCCATTCCGAGCGCGCCCACGAAGGCGGCGGCGCTGATCTCGGCCATTGCCCAGCCGCCGGCCTGGCCGCCGACGCGCAGCAGTTGCTTCGGCGTTCCCATGCGCGAGCTCTCGCCGCCCACCAGCAGGCCTCCGTAGAGCGGACGCGAATTCCACGTGCGGGCAAGCCAGCCATCCAGAAAGCGCAGCAGCTCGGCAGGACGGTCGCAGACGCGGTCCAGCGCGCCCACCACATCGGTGACGCCATCCGGAATACTGCACTCTTGCGGGCCGTGCAGCCAGAACTTCGCGAGTGGCGTGTGCTTGTAGCCTTCCACCAACACCAGGTCGTGGTCGCGCGCCAACCGCGCCAGCGCTGCCTCCATAGGCTCCTGCGCGAGGCGGCGCTCGAACTGCTCCCGCGGGCCGCTGAGCACAACCGAGGCTCCGGCGCGGAAGAGGCGATCGGAGTCCTTGCCGGGCTTATCCAGCTCGATGCCGTGGGCATCGTGCTTGAGCACGGCAACGGCGAGTCCGCGCAGGGCAAGCGCAGGAATCACCGCCTCCAGCAGCGTGGTTTTGCCCGATCCGGAAAAACCGCACACCGCAAGCACCGGCGCAGCATAGGCAGCTTCACTTTGGACGCTCACCAGCTCTCACCTCCGGCATTAAAGATACAGCGAATATGGGTCGCGCATTGCCGATTTTTTCCGCGGCAGCCGCGCGGGAGGCGCTGTTACTCTTCCCTTCCCTTCCACACCGATCCGGCGATTGCCACGGTCACCAGTTGCACGAAGATGATCAGCGCGGCGCAGGCTTTCCACTGCCCGTAGCGCCAGAGCATGCCCGGAAGTACGCCCGCGACGCTTCCGCCCACGTAGTAAAACATGACGTAGAGTCCGGCGGCGGAGGAGCGTCCGCCGGTGCTGGCCTCGCGCTGAATGTAGCTGGTGGAGGCCGCCTGACAGACGAAGACTCCCGAGGAGCAGAGCACCAGCCCCAGCAGAATCATCACGAGATTCGGAGCCAGTGTCAGCAGCATTCCGGCGATACCGGCCGCAACCGACCCGATCAGCGCCGCGCGCGAGCCCACCCGGCCGATCCATATCCCTCCCAGCGGCGTCACCACCAGTCCCACCAGGTAGACCATGAAGAGGAAGCTCAACTGCATCGGCGAAAGTCCAAAGGGCGGAGCCGCAAGGTGGAAGGTGATGTAGGTGAAGGTCCCCACCAGCGTAAACAGCACGTTGAAGCCGACCGCGTAGGTAGCCACCAGTTGCGGATTGCGCAGATGGCGAAAGAGTCCGCCCTGCTCCTCGGCGCCCTCGGGCAGCGGCGAATCCGGCGGAAGCCAGCGGTAGAGCAGGATTCCGAAGAGCACGTCGAGCAGGCCGATGGCGATGAAGCCGTCGCGCCAGCTCGGCTCGATCCACGGCAGCAGCGAATGCGTGGCGGCGATGCCGGTGACGAAGCGGCCGAGAAAGCCTCCCAGAACTGTGCCGGTGACGTAGAGCGAGATCACCTGCGGCGCGCGATGGCGCGGCCACTCCTCGGCGATATAGGCGATGGTGACGCCGAAGATCCCGGGCGTCACCAGCCCCTGCAGAAATCGCCAGAAGACAAGATGCGAGAGCGCTCCCGAGCCGGCTGCCAGCAGCGTAGGAATGCTCAGCAGGAAGATGGAAGAGACGATGACGCGCCGGCGTCCGACGCGCTCGGCCAGTGCTCCGATGAACGGAGCGCTGATGGCGATCCCCAAGGTTGTGGCGCTGACCGTGCGGCCGACCTCCGCCTTGGAGGCGTGGAAGAGCTGCTCGAAGAGCGGCAGCAACGGCTGCGTGGCATATACGTTGAAAAATGCGGCGAGACCGGCGAGGGTAACGGCGGCAACGGCCCAACCATCTCCGCCCGAATAGCGATCTGTGCCGGAACTGCTGCCGCCTGACTCCGAAGGCCCTGCGACGAGAGACGCATCCATGCCCTCGCCGGCATAAAGCTGATCCGAAACTGACATCTCTCTTTTAGGGTACCACCGTGGAAGGAAAAGACGGCTGCGCCTAAAGAAAGCGCAGCCCGATGCTGTTCGAACGAACGTAGCGTACCTCGACGGAGACAACGATGCTGTTCTCCGTGCCCGGTTCGAGCACGGTGACCAGCAGGCGCTGTCCCGAGGCGAGGTAAAGGCGGGCGTGGGGCGAGGCGGGCTGCAGCATCAGTCCGCCGCCGCCGATCTCGGCGACGCGGCCAAGCTCGTTTCCCTCCGCATCCATCGCAAACGCGGTAGCCGGAAGGCCAACCCTCTCGAATTCCCTGCGGTCCACCGAGGGATTAAACGCCATCCCTTGCTGGCCATGCGCCCGCCTCGATGATTTCATCTCCCTGCTGTCACTTTCCGCCAAGCGCGAGCTTGGCAATCGTCGCCAACTGCATGTTGCTGGTGCCTTCGTAGATGCTGCCGATCTTCGAATCGCGGAAGAACTTCTCCGCCGGATACTCCTTCGTAAAGCCGACGCCGCCGAAGATCTCCACTGCCTGCGAGGCCACGCGTTCGGCCACCTGCGATGCATACAGCTTAGTCATCGCCGCTTCCTTCAGGAAGGGTATTCCGGCATCCTTCATGCGGGCGCAGTTGTAAACCATCAGCCGAACCGCGGTGATCTCGGTCGCCATCTGCGCCAACTGGAAGCTGACCGCCTGGAAGTTGGCGATCGGCTGGCCGAACTGCTTGCGCTCCTGCGCGTACCTTGCCGCGGCCTCCCATGCTCCCTGCGCCAGCCCGAGCATCTGCGCGCCGATTCCGATCCTACCCTCGTTCAGCGTCTCGATGGCGATCTTGTAGCCCTTGCCGACCTCGCCCAGAAGGTTGTTCTTCGGCACACGGCAATCTTCCATGATCAGCTCCGTTGTACTGGAGGCGCGGATGCCGAGCTTGTCCTCCTTCTTGCCGACGCTGAAGCCGGGGAAGTCCCGTTCGACGATGAAGGCCGTGATTCCCTTGTATCCCAGCGCCGGATCGATGGTGGCGATGATGATAAAGAGATTGGATTCCTTGCCGTTGGTGATCCACAGCTTCTGCCCGTTGAGCAGCCAGTGGTCGCCCTTGTCTTGGGCGCGGGTCTGCAGGGCAAAGGCATCCGAGCCGCTGCCCGCCTCGCTGAGCGCGTAGGAGCCCACCCACTCGGAGGCCATCTTCGGCAAGTAGCGCTGCTTCTGCTCCTCGGTGCACCAGCGGATCAGCGCATTGTTCACCAGCGTGTTCTGCACATCGACGAGAACGCCAACGGAAGGATCGACGCGCGAGAGCTCTTCGACGGCAAGAATCGCCTCAAAGAAGCTGCCCCCGGCGCCGCCGTACTGCTCCGGAACCTCGACTGCCATGATACCGAGCTGATGGCACTGCTCCACCAGCGAGTGCTCCATCATTCCACGCTGATCCATCTCGTGAACCAGCGGCCTGACCGACTCTTCGGCAAACCTGCGAATATTATCCCGGAAGAGCTGCTCGTCCTCGGAGAGGACAAGCAGCGGCTGCGTGCGTTCGCTGACCATAGTCATGCCTTCGTTCCCTCACCCTGGGCACACTCTGTGCCGAGCCGAGATTCTATCAGTTTCCGGCGAAGGTACAAGCGCCTTTGGCTACGGCGTCTGAACGCAGGTATGAAGAAGATGGTTACCAAGGTGTGTCGCAGAGCTCGCGCCTTTGAGAATCGCAGAAGCGCCCCAGCGCATCTCTCTTGAAAACTCAACTCACCTGCTTCGGGATCGGGCGAGGCTTAATTGGCCAAGGCTTAGTCGCGGTCGCGGCGGTAGACGACTTTGAGTGGTTCGGAATTCAGAAGCTTGCGATACTGGGAGCGGGCATGCACCGCCCACGGCCCCCGCATATCCAGCTTGAGGTAGGCGCGCCAGTGCTGAAGGGCAAGCCGCGGCTGCCGCGCGCGTTCGTAAGCCAGCGCAAGATTGTAGTGCGCGTCGGCGTAGGTGGGAGCAAGCTGCAAGGCAATCTTGTAGGCTTCAATGGCCTCGGCCAGCCGCTGCGTCTCATCCAGAACATTGCCGAGATCAAAGTAGGCCAGCGCATAGCGGGGATCGGCCTCGATGGCCTTTCGGTAATGCTCCTCGGCAAGCTCGTAATCCGACTGGTTGTAGTACAGAGTTCCGAGATTAATGTGCGCGGGAGCGTAATTCGGATCGAGCGTCAGAAGCTTCTTGTAGTTCGCTATTGCCTCATCGGCCGTGGCCTGATCTTCCTCCAGCGCCACTCCGCGGGCGAAGAGCTCGGCCACAGACTCAGGAGCAGGCATGGGAGTAAAGCCTACGTGCGCCTCAACCACCTTCCCGGCTTCGCCAAAGTCCATCACAAGCTGGCCGTCGATCGGATCCAGCATCCGTCCCTCGGTGCGAAAGACCACGCGCGAGCCCACATTGAACGAACCCGCCTCAAGCAGGGGATTTTCCATGCCGGCAACACGCTTCTGCATCGCCTGCAGCGACGCCAGAATGACCGCGCTCTTCACGCGCTTAGCACGAAGGTCGCGCACTTTTTTGATTTGCAGGAGATCGAAGAACGAGAAAGTGTCACCGGGGGCGACGAGGCCGGCTCGCTGCCATCCGCTTAGCTGCCGCGCCGAGATACGAAGGATCCGCAGTAAATCCGAACGTTCGAAATGGGTCACAGTAAGGTTCGCCGTTCGCAGATTATTATGTCCATCGCGTGGAGGCTTTGCAAGAGCTACTCCGGAGTTCGCTGCAGAAATCGCCGCTACTGCACAGGTGCAAGTGCATTCTGCTCTGCTTCCGCCTCGATTCGCAGTTGCGAACGAAAGCAACAACCGGAGCTTTACGAGGATTCAACCAGCCATTACTATAGAGAAGAGCGCCGACGTAGCTCAGTTGGTAGAGCAGTCGATTCGTAATCGACAGGTCATCGGTTCAAGTCCGATCGTCGGCTCCAGAGATTCTAAAGCCCTGCCCGCAAGCAGGGCTTTTGCTTGTGCTTTTACTTCACCGGCTCCGGGAAGAAATATCCGAAGCACCGTATTTCAGCTTGAGCGAAGCGGCAGGCACGGGCTGTGCGAGACGAAGCAGGTCGAAGCTGGCGACATTGTGCCTGGGATTGAAACGCCCCTCCGCGAAGTAGACCGCTGCGATACTGCCCGCCACCACCGGGCTGATCACCGCCAAGGGAACCACGTACTTCTTCGACTTCAGCACCATCTCGGCAAGGCCATCTACCGAACGGCTGCGTCCGATGCTCCCTGCAACCTGCGGAATGCGAAAGACCGAAGGCTCAAGGATGGAATGGCGCCGGGAGTAGCGGACCAGTGAGCGCGCAACCTGCTTCGGTGTCATGATCCCTACGTCGGAAAAGAAGTTGCGATGGATCGCGTGCGGATAATAGAAGTTCAAAACCGAGGCGGCAAAGTCCGCGCAGTTGGCCCAGAGCAGTTCGAAGCGAGTGTGATTGCGACGGCCGTTGAGCCACGCGATCAATGCCGCATCCTGCTCCGGCCGGGTTTCAACCTGAAAGCCGAAGAGACCGCGATCGTAGGCGGAGCCGATCAACTCATACCAGTTCCCCGCGGGTGTGCGGCCATCCGGCGCATCGGGCGCCAATTCGAGCAGATGAGCGCGGCGATAGCGATCGCGGAGCTCGGCAACCGCGCTTGCATTCACCTTCGCCGGAATCTGCTCCGCTCTTTCGACAGCGTATAGATAGGGAATCAGGGGAACCGCGATCCAGTCGTATCCGGCGATGCGATCGTAGCGGCTGATGACGACTCCGCTCTCGCCGGGCTCGCACGGCCTCAGGTGAGTTGGCGAATCTGCACAAACATTGGTGAGAAAAACCGCAGCATGACCAGTGGGATTGAAGCTTCCGAATCTTCCGTATGGCTCTTCAAGCAGGAGCACGGCATCGGCGCGGGCCTGCGATAGCAAACAGAAAACCATCGCGATAGCCCCAAACAGAAATTTCACGCGTTCCCTCGCAAACATCATGTTCACTGAAACACCGGAGGCAACAGAAGTTGCCTCGAAGAGAACTCGCGCGGGGCAAGATGCATTCGTCTGCGCGATGATCTCGCCACACGAAGAGGGACAAAAATGCATACACCGGAAAACGAAAAGGCCGCCCGGCAACTGGGCGACCTTTTCTTCAAGGGAGAATAGTTCCAACGGAGGCTAGACCGTCAAAACTTTCTGAAGAAATACTATGAGCCGATAAAACAGGGTGTCAAGCGAATTCTCTGAATTAAATGTCTTTAAAATCAATCACTTAACTTTTTTGACCCGAATTCCATCCACTGACAAAAAATGTCATTCCGACGGTCTTTCGACCTCTAAACCATTGCCTCGGAAGGCTTAGTAGGGCTTTCCCGGCCTATCGCAGATCGAGCCGGATCATTCCGCCATCGTCGCCGGGCCCTCCCTTGCCGCGCCCGCGCAACCGGGGAAGGAAGGCGCGTCCGAAGCCAAAAACGGCTCCGGCTCCAATCGAAATGAGAACGAGAACGGCTGCGAGCCCTAGAGCCGCAACGACGAGATTTCCGATATTGTCGCGCCGCGACTGTCCGCTGTTTTCATTCCAGGTGACATTCGCGTCGTAGTTGATCCCGGCCAGGATGAGCTCGGCATCGCCGCGCGAGAGATTGCCGCGCAGCAGGGCGATGATCGGTCCGCTGCGCTTTGCCAGCGAGATGCCTCCGCCGGTGGGCGGCGCAAGCTGCTCGTAGCCGGAGAGCTTATCGATGGCGATGTGCGGCGTGGGGTACTCGACGAGCAGAAGCTCGGCCGAATCCGGCGTCTCTCCGTTGTATCGCGCCCAGAGCACTCGCGGACTCTTGCTGAAATCGATCGCATCGGGGCCGATGTTGATGTTGAGAGCCGCGTATGCGGCCGGACCGATCAGGTAGCGGGCCGTCTCTGGCACCATCTGCTTGCGCGGCAGATGCGAGGGCAATGTAGGCAGCTCTGCCGCGGGACCCTTCGGCTGCGGCAGATGCGCTGCCAGCTCGCGCAATTGCGCGCCGCTCATTCCGGTGACATGATCGAACTGCGCATCCACCAGCAGATTGCCCTCAAAGAAGAGGATGCGATCGTTGCGCGAGGCGGCCAGCGTTCCCACATCCTCGGCTCGCATCAGAGGCTCGCGATAAAACGTAAAGGCGGCATAAGCGCCCTCGGCATCGGCAAAGCGCGCGGCCCTCACGGTCAGCGTGCGATTGTCGTTCTTGTATGTGGCCTGCTCGAAATCGGTGAGGCGGTCCTCAGCCATCACGCCGGCGGAGGCGGAGTCGAGCTTGTGCGGGTCGGTACCGCGCTCGACCGCGCCCGTGCGCTCCCATCCGGCGAAGGCATCGGGAAGGATCGGCGCGGGCGCCTTCGTCTGCGCCAGCGCAGACACGGCAAGCAAGACGAACAGCAAACTGAAATGACGAACTCTCATGAGCCTGGAAACGCTTCCTCTATCTATTAGACCACGTTGCACGGCAGGAAGTTTCCGGCAGAGCTGCCTTGCGAGCACCAATCTCACTGGTATGTCACCACAAGAACCCAGAAGACCGGATTCGGATAGCTCCCACTCGACCGGTAGCATGCGCCGATGGAGAACTTGTTGACCGGGGCGTTCTTCAGCCTGTGCAGCGAATCCGGTACGTGCGCAAAATCGAGAGCGGTGAAGGCAATCGCGTCTCTCACCTCGCTCGAGATCAGTCCGGCGTGGGGATCGACACGATCGTTGGCCGCCATCTCGCAGGCCCGGGCTCGCAGCTCCGGCGCCGGATGCCGGTTGAGCTGCGGCATTCCCGCGCTCTGCCGAAGACGATTCAGGCTGACGGCAATCTCGCTCTCCGCCTCATCGACGCTGAACTCGCGCAGCTTGTGGGCAAAATCCTCGGTGATGTAGAGTCCCTGATCGGCGCGAATGACGGCGATGCCGACGGCGTTGTACTGCGGATCGAGAATGTTAGAGCGATGTCCGGGCGAGTGCATCAACCCGTCGTGTGCGCGCGCGGGCGACGAGCTGAGGGCGACGTTTTCTCCGCTGGCATCGAAGCGCAGTCCGGTGATCCGCTGCGGCAGCCTGGCCTCGTTGCCAATCACGTGTTCCAGCTCGCCGGTGGAGGCCATGAGCTGGCTGTGCCGCCGCGCTGCCTGCACCAGCTTCTGGTCAACCACAAGGGTCGCCAGCCCGCGCGACTGTCGCTCCTGATTGACGAGGCGAACCATCTCTTCGGCCGCTGCGGGATCGTCCGTCTGCGCCAGCGCCGGAGCGGCGATCAGCAGCGCCAGCAGCGCCAACGGCCCGCACAATGACGCACGCCGAAGCTGGGTTACAATCCAAGCACCTGGAGCTTTCATGTCGATCGCAATCCTCTCTGCTATTGTTGCACTCATTTTCGGAGCCTGCATTACCGCCGTCGTTACCGCCGGACGAGCCTCTTCGCTGCGTGCACAGTTGGCGGCGGCCGAGGCCTCTGCCGCGGCGCTTCGCAGCTCGCTCGCCGAGGCGCAGACGCAGCTCGCCGCTCGTGCCGCCGAGCTGAGGCAGGAGAGCGAGGCGCGCGCGAGTGCCGAGCGCGAGCTGGCAACGCTCAGCGAGCGGTCGATGCAGCAGGAGGCAAACTTCGCCGCCCGCCTGCAGCAACAGGAGCAGCAGGCCAACGAGAAGATCGAGCTGCTCTCTGCCGCCCGTGTCGAGCTCTCCAACCAGTTCAAGGCGCTGGCCAATGAGATTCTGGAGGAGAAGAGCCGCCGCTTCACCGAGCAGAACCAGGAAAATCTCTCGCAGTTGCTCACTCCACTCTCGCAGAAGATCAGAGACTTCCAGCAGAAGGTGGAAGAGGTTTACGTGCAGGAGGGCAAGGATCGCTCCGCGCTCAGCGAGCAGGTGAAGATGCTGATGAGCCTGAACCAGCAGCTCTCCGACGGCACCGACCGGCTGACCCGCGCGCTGACCACGCAGTCGAAGACGCAGGGCGACCTCGGCGAGATGATCCTCGCCGAGATCCTCGAAAAATCCGGACTGCGCCGGGACGAAGAGTACTTCGTGCAGAGCAGCTTCCGCAACGAGGATGCGCGCAATGTGCGGCCGGACGTGATCCTGCGCCTGCCCGAGGAAAAACACCTCATCATCGACAGCAAGGTCTCGCTGACCGCCTACAACGACTTCGTCAACGCCGAAGACGACGAGGCGCGGCGGCTGGCGCTCGGGCGGCACCTCGACTCCGTTCGCCGGCACATCCGCGAGCTCGCCGAGAAGAACTACCACGCGCTGCATCAGCTCCAGTCGATCGACTTCGTCTGCATGTTCATTCCCATCGAGGGCGCATTTATGGCCGCCATCGGCAATGACGGCGAGCTCTGGGCCGCAAGCTACGAGCGCAACGTGCTGATGGTCTCGCCCAGTACGCTGCTCTTCGTGGTGCGCACGGTGGCGCATCTCTGGCGGCAGGAGCGGCAGAAACAGAACGTGCAGGAGATCGTCAACCGTGGAGCCGAACTCTACGACAAGCTCTGCGGCTTCGTCTCCGAATTGCAGGGCGTGGGAGACAGGCTGGATCAGGCGCGCACGAGTTACGGCGATGCGATGAAAAAGCTCTCCGAGGGCCGGGGCAACGTCATCCGCCAGGCGCAGATGCTGGTGGAGCTTGGCGTGAAGCCGAAAAAATCTCTGCCACCGGAGCTGGTGGAGGTAAATGAAGAGCCGCTGCTGGCCGAGTAGGCAGAGCCGGCAGGAGCGGAGTGAAGAATCAGTCAACTGCGTCGCTTCAAGGCAAGATAACGTGAACGGCCCGCCACACCGACAAAAAGAAGCCCCGCGTACGCGGGGCAACCTTGAAACCTTGAAACTTTGAAACCTAACTCCTCAGCTTCCCACCCAGCTCCTCAACAGCCTCGATGATCTGCTGCGACCAGGCTGCCACCTCGTCGTCGCGCAGGGTGCGCTCGGAGGACTGGAAGCGGACGCGCAGGAGGAACGAATACGTCCCCGCCGACAGCGAGCCGCCGCGGAAGATCTCCGCCGGGATGATCGCCGTCAGTTCGGCGATCTTCAGCCCTTCAAGCCGGGCTCGAATCGCGCCGAACTCCACTGCTTCCGGCAGCACGAAGGAGAAGTCGCGCTCCACCGCCGGATACTTCGAGATCGGCGTGTACGCGGGCTGGCGCAGCGTGAACCGGTAGAGCTCTTCGACGAAGAGCTCGGCAAGCCACACCTCCTGCTTCAGCTTGCGCGCAGCGGCCAGCTCGGGATGAAGCTGCCCGAAGATGGCGACCGTGCGGCCGGCGACCTGCGCCCGCGCCGCGCGTCCGGGATGCAACCACTCGGGCACGGTGCGATCGAAACTGAGCTCGGGCAGATCGAAGGCGGCGTGCAACTGCTCGATCTCACCCTTCAGGTGGAAGAACGTGAGCGGCTCTGCCGCGCCGTGAACGCCGGCCTCGCGCGCCGTGCCGGTCGCAACCATCGCCAGCGAGTTGTGCTCATCGACCGACTCGTGCGCCGCGCCGACGGTCGAGTAAACGTGGCCGGCCTCGAAGAGACGCACCTCCGTGTTGCCGCGATTCAGGTTGTAAGCCACCTGCGCCAGCAATCCGGGAACCAGCGTGGTACGCATCGTTGCCGCCTCTTCGCTCAAGGGGTTCGCGATGTGGACCGGCTCGGCTGCGGCGAAGGCCCGTGCCTCCTCCTGCGGAATGAACGTCGAAGAGAGCGATTCGTTGTATCCCAGCGCCAGCAGCCGTCCTCGCAGCGCCGCCTGCTTGCGCGCAGTCGGCAGCTCGACGACGCTTCCGGAAAATGCCGGCAGCGTGTTCGGAATCTTCAGGTAGGAGTAAATGCGCGCGACCTCTTCGATCAGGTCGATCTCGCGCTCCACGTCGAGCCGCCACGTCGGCACGGTGACGAGGAACTCGGCGTCTGCTGTGTTTTCTGATACTCCAAAGCCGAGCCGGCGCAGAATGCGCGCAATTTCGGACGCGGGAATCTCGACGCCGAGGATGCGGCGAACCTCGCTGCTGGCGAGCGGAATGCACGGCTGCGGGATCTCGCGCGCGATCACGTCGATCTCCCCGGAGACAGCGCCGCCCGCCGAGGCGACGATCAGTTCGGCGACGCGTGCGCAGGCGAGAGAGGTGATGCCGCGATCGGCTCCGCGCTCGAAGCGATGCGAGGCGTCGGTGTGCATCCCCAGCCGCCGCGCCGTGCGGCGAACCGATGCGGGATCGAACCACGCCGACTCGATCAGCACGTTCTTCGTCCTAAAGGTGATCATCGAACTCTCGCCGCCCATCACTCCGGCCAGCGCGACGGGCTTTACGGCATCGGCAATCACAAGGTCCTCGGGTTCAAGCTTGCGCTCAAGGCCATCGAGCGTCACCAGCGTCTCGCCCGCCCGCGCGCGGCGAACGATGATGCGTCCGCCTTCGAGCTTGTCCAGATCGAAAGCGTGCGTCGGCTGGCCGAGCTCGTTGAGCACGTAGTTCGTGGCGTCGGCGACGTTGCTGATCGAGCGCTGGTCGATCAGCTCCAGCCGGTGCGCGATCTTCTGCGGCGCGGGCGCAACCTTTACTCCGCGCACAATGCGAGCGGTGTATCTCGCGCAGCCCGCGGCATCTTCAATCGAGATGGCGAAGTCGGCCGCGCCGCTCTCGACGATCTTCGGGACGTTATTAGAAAGCGCCGGCGCAAGATCGATGTCATAAAGGGCCGAGACCTCGCGCGCCACGCCATAGTGATTCATGGCATCGACGCGGTTGGTGGTGATCTCGGCCTCCCAGCTCTCGTCCTCACCGCAGCCGGAGTAGCCTTCGATGGCGATGCCGCTGATGGTCAGCTTCTCGGCCACCTCGCGGTTGCTGGCCTGCGGAGAGACAAAATCGCGAATCCAACTCGGAGAGATTTTCATTACGCAAACTGCTCCAGGAAGCGCATATCGCCGTAGAAGAACTGCTGAATGTCATCGACGTTATAGGTCATCATCGCCAGCCGCTCCACGCCCATGCCGAAAGCGAAGCCGCTCAGCTTCTTCGCGTCGTAGTTGACGAAGCCGAAGACGTTGGGATCGACCATCCCCGCGCCCAGCAGCTCGATCCATCCGCTCTGCTTGCACGGTCGGCACCCCTTGCCT
>Ga0326727_10010896_pt1 | contig 21434 bp, 17 predicted proteins | sample MB2enrmetagenome_FD_207643 | JGI IMG/M metagenome (GOLD analysis project Ga0326727, IMG submission 207643) | Lab enriched peat soil microbial communities from McLean, Ithaca, NY, United States - MB29MY | ecosystem: Environmental > Terrestrial > Soil > Wetlands > Peat | place: USA: New York...
GCGTGGGTAACGGAAAACGACGATATCGCCCCGGTCAACCGCTTGCAAGCGATATACAAACTTGTTGATGAAGATTCGTTCCTGATCGCCCAGTCCGGGCATCATGCTGGTGCCCTCCACCTTGACCGGCTGGTAGAGAAAAACAATCACGAACCCGGCAATCGACAGCGAGATCACGACGTCTCGCAACCATCCGGCAAAGCCGGGTCGTAGCGCCTGCGGTCGTGGGGCGGTGCTCAATTCGTTCAACGTTTCCGTCTGCATCACTGCTTTCCAGTATACGACGGCCCGGGGAGCGCCTCCCGTCCCCCGTCTCCCGCCCGTGAATGTTTCGCGATGGCGCCAGGATCGAGGGAAAGTCCAACTTTGGCCAAATAGGGCCGCAGCGCAAGTGTCTGGCGGGGAACGGGGGACCGGGGACGGGGGACGTAGCGGCGCCAGCACAGATTTCTACGGTCAGGTAGAATACAGGAGACCATGGCAGGCACGGCAGGAGGCTGGGACGTGGGACGCGTCTAGAGTGAGTTGTGATGTGCCTGTGAAGAGCACAGCTCCGCGGCAAGTCCGAGACCACAGGGTGGGGGGAAGCGGGGGAGTATCGTCCGGCCGGTCACGCTGGGACAATGAGGGTTGGGCGTTCATCCGGAATTGGGTTATCCTCCACATAGTTGACGTACCACGGGATAAGCGCGTATAAAGTGCTGGCATCACATCTAGTTTGTTAGACGCTTGTTGGCCGGCATAAATTGCGGGGCCAAGGTACAGCCCGATGAAGAAAAAGAGTTCGGCAGGAACCAAAAATCCGCCGGTCAAAGCCAAGAAGAAGCAAGTGGTTACCAGGAAGTCCGGACGTGTCTTGCAGATGAGCGGAAAGTCTGAGCCCGTCATCCGTCGCTCCGCGGAAGAGCTCGCCGTCGTCCAAGCCTACCAGGATGGTCTGCGGGCGTTACAGGAGCGCAAGTTCGAGCGCGCCAAGACGCTGTTTCAGAAGGTGGTTAGCAGCGGAATGAGGGAAATTGCCGACCGCGCCAAGGTGCATTTGAATACCTGTGCCCAGCATTTGCAGCAGACCGCCACTGCGTTTCGAACCCCGGAAGAACATTACGATTACGCCGTTTCGCTGATTAATGTCGGCGATTACGTAGCGGCCCGGGAACACCTCGAGAAGATCCTGAAACTGACGGCCAAGGTCGATTATGCCTGGTATGGCATGGCGGTGCTGGACTGCCTGACCGGCCATTTCGAGGAAGCATTGCGGGAACTGGGTGAAGCCATTGCGCTGAATGCCGCCAATCGTTACCAGGCGCGCAACGATTCGGATTTCAACAACCTGGCCGACGACCCCCGGTTCACGGAGTTACTCTACCCCGAAAGTGACACCCTGTCTCCGCCGCCCCCGGAGGCGAGACGTTAAAGCTTCATGAGCGAAAATGCGAAGGACATTGCCGGCAGCACTCCGGCGTCCCCCAAGGGCGACCAGGGGTTCCGGGTCGTTGCGATTGGTGGCGGGACGGGATTGTCCACTCTGCTGAAAGGATTGAAGCAGTATGTCGCCGTTCCGGGTGAATCCGCGGCCGAGAAGCCTTTCATCAGCCAGTTGTCCGCGATTGTGACCGTATCGGACGACGGCGGCTCCAGCGGCAAACTTCGCAAAGAGTTCAACGTTCTGGCGCCTGGCGACGTGCGCAACTGCATCGTGGCACTCTCCGAAGATGAGGCGCTGCTGTCGCAGCTTTTTCAGTTTCGTTTCGGGGGGCGCTCGACGCTTTCCGGGCATAGCTTCGGCAACCTCTTCCTGACCGCCCTGAGCGAGATGACGGGCGATTTTGGCACTGCCGTAGAACTCTCCTCGGCCATTCTGAAAACCCGGGGCACAATCTTTCCGGCCACTAACGCCAATGCACAACTCGAGGCCTTAATGCACGACGGATCTCGCGTGCGCGGAGAGACCTGCATCACGGCCAGCGACAAACGAGTGGTCGAATTGCGCATGGTTCCGGCAAACGCGCATCCCGTGCCCCAAACCCTGGAAGCCATCGCCAAAGCCGACCTGATTACCGTCGGCCCTGGATCGCTGTTCACCAGCCTGATTTGCAATCTGCTGGTGCGCGGCATGCCGGAGGCCATCAGCTCTTCTCCGGCATTGAAAGTGTATGTCTGCAACCTCATGACGGAAGCCAACGAAAGTCTCGGCTTGACCGCGGCCGACCATATCCGCACGGTATATAAGCACGCCGGCCGGCCGATCTTCGACTATGCATTGATCAATCGTAAGCTCGTCTCGGAAGAGCTCACCGCCAAGTACGCACAGGAAGGCGCCTGCCAGATTGGCATGGATGTGGATGAGATTCAGGCTCTGGGCGTGGCTCCCGTACTGGGAGATTTTCTGGCGGAAGAGGGCGTGGCCCGCCATGCCACGGATCGGGTTGCCGCCGAACTGATGCGATTATTGGTTGACCACCGGGCGCATACCCGCGCCAAGGGGATTGCGAATGCCCACAAACACTAAGCCGGCTACTTTCGCGGTTGCCATCTTGGCGGCCGGCAAGGGAACACGGCTGAAGTCCCGGCATCCTAAGGTGCTGCATAGGGTCGGCGGCAAGCCGCTGCTCGAACATGTAATCTCGGCCGCACTTAAGGTGGCTCCGGCCCGTGACATTTTTGCCATCATCGGCCATGAGGCCGAGCAAGTACAGAAGGCCGTCAACCATACGGGTATAAACTTCGTCTTGCAGGAGGAACAGCGCGGCACCGGACACGCCATCATGACGGCCCGGCCGGCGCTGGTGCACTACGACTTCTTCCTCGTGCTCTCCGGCGATGTGCCCCTGATTCGCCCCGGCACCATCGAACAGATCCGCGACTTCCACCTGATGTCCGGCGCAGCCATGACCATCCTGACGGCGGAGCCGCCAGACCCCACCGGGTACGGCCGCATTGTGCGCGCGCAAAAGAACGGCCAGGCGACCGAGGTGGTGTCGGCCATCATCGAGCAGAAGGCACTGGCCCCCGGCCAACAGGGGTGGCGCGAAATCAACTCCGGGATCTATGCCTTCTCGTCCCGGCCCCTGTTTGCCCATCTGGATAAGCTGACCACCGACAATGCTCATCAGGAGTTCTACCTGACGGATATGGCCGCCATTCTGACGCAGGCGGGAGAGAAGGTGGCGGCGGTACTGGCGGCCGACGCGCCGGAAGTGTTGGGCGCCAACACCCGCGCCGAACTGGCCGGCCTCGATGCCCTTTTGCGCGCCCGCAAGTGCCACGAACTGATGGCCGGCGGGGTGAGCATTTTCCGCCCGGACACGTGCGTCATCGACGCCGAAGTCGAGATCGGTCCGGACACCGTGATCGAACCCTTCGTGCAATTGCTCGGCGCAACCACGATCGGAAGCGATTCCGTCGTCAGCTCCTATAGCGTCATACGCGATTGCAAAATCGGAAACGGCGTCACCGTACGCCCCGGTTGCATCATGACGGAAGCCCGGGTTGAAAACGACGCGATCCTTGGACCATACAGCCATCTGCGTCCGGCCACCGAAGTGGCCGCCGGCGCTCATGTTGGCAACTTCGTGGAACTCAAGAAAACCCGCCTCGGCAAGGGTTCCAAGGCCAACCATCTCAGCTATCTGGGCGATGCCGTCATCGGCGAAAACGTCAATGTGGGCGCCGGCACCATCACGTGTAATTACGACGGCGTTCATAAACACCAGACCACCATCGAAGATGGCGCATTCATTGGCAGCGACAGCATCCTGGTGGCTCCGGTCAGGATCGGAAGCGGCGCTTACGTCGCGGCTTCCTCCTGCATTACTCAAGACGTTCCCGCCGATGCTCTGGCTCTCGGCCGCGCAAAACAGGTCAATAAAGAGGGCTGGGCCAAGCAAAAACGAGAACAGCAGCGAGCCGCCCGAGCCGCCGCCGACCCGCACAAATAAAAAAAGGTCAAGGACGGCCCAGGTAAACCGTCCTTGATGCAGGTTCAGGGGTGGGATGAAGAGAGGCGACCTCTATGGGTCGCCGCAGACGGTTCGAATCCAGAAGATTTCCAACTCTGCGACAACCCATCAGGGCGCTTTCACTACTTTTGACGGGCGCCACGCGAAAAGGTCAACGGCCGTTCCGAAAAAAGCCCCTCCACCGGAGGGGCAATAATCAGGAGAGAGGAATGAAGATTTAACTCATCGTCGACAGGAGTTCGCGAATGCGCAGGCGCGCCTGGTGCGCGGCGCACTTGATTTCCATCTCGGATAGTCCCAGGCACCGTCCGATCAGCTCATCATCATAATCTTCGACATCGTGCATCAGGAAAACCAGGCGTTCCGTCGGCGGAACCTGTACGATGGCGCGCTCCAGGTGCACGCGCATCGTATTCCGGCGCACGCCCATGGCCTCCGTGCAGATGTCGCAGTTCAAACTCAGTTTCCCCAGCGGCATCAACTTCCGCAGCCCTGCAATCAACGTACGATCCAGGAACTCCGCCGAGGGATATGCACTCAGGGCGAACGCCCGATGGAACGTCTGTTTCATCAACTCTTCGGCCAGCAGTTCGTTGTCTGTCATCCAGAACGCCAACGCAAATAACCGATGCCGGTTGGCTTGGTAAACTTCCTGATAACTGCCCAGAACATTATCTTCGGTCGGAGGAATGTACCTTAAGGAAGAAGCACTGGTGTGAATGCTCGCCATCGGAACCCTCGTTTCCTGTGCCCACTACGTGGGGCGTCGCTTCTGTTTAGCTCTGTCTGTCCGACTCAACGCTTCCCGAGCATTTATGAAGCCGCTTAAAATCTCCGGCTTATTGATTCCTGTCTCCGCTTGAACCCATCCGTTCCCACCTGGGATTCCAAAAACTTGGACTCCCTGGTGTGGCTCACTTAGTGCAATCGAACATCCACTTATTTCCAGGGTGTATTACGAGGCATGGGTGCGGTACAACTGGTTGCGATTCAATGACTCTGGAGGTTTAAGGGGAGGAGAGATTAATCCCAACAATGAAATATTTCGCCTAAAATGATGAACAAGAGTACCCTCAGTTGGTATAAAAATACCAATATTTGTCCATTTTTAGATATTGATACGCCGGTTGCACCGATGAATTGGATGCAGCGTGACAAATCCGGGGTTTTCTGACTATGCTTTTCTTCTTGGCTTGTTTCCTGCCTTAGCTCATGTGGAACAAGGAATTGGACGATAAATATTTTAGCCTGCGGACTCTGGATGAATTAGTGTGACAGGAAAGCGACTTGTCCGCGGGAACGGGAAAGGATTCTTGCCGCTGATCTACAATGGATGCGGCATATCCGGATAACTAAATGGTACCAGATCGAATACTGGTTGTGGACGACGAAGAGCCCATACGGGAAATAGTCTGTTCCATGTTGAACTCGGCGGGCTATGTGTGTTCTCAGGCCTCCTCGGGACTGGAAGCATTGGCCGTGCTGCAATCGGGTGAAGAATTCGAACTCGTGCTGTCGGATCTGATGATGGCCGAACTGGATGGCATCGGCCTGCTGGAACGCACCAAGGAACAGTTCCCCGACATGCCGGTGATCATGGTTACGGCGGTACACGATATTTCCGTGGCTCTGGCAGCCATCCGCAACGGCGCCTATGACTATTTGTTGAAGCCGTTTGAGCGGGAACAGTTGCTGGCAACCGCGCGCCGGGCGCTTGAGAACCGTCGTTTGCGGAAGGAAAACCGCGCTTACCAGACCAATCTGGAAACGCTGGTCGCGGCCCGCACCGAGCAGCTGCGGCAGGCCATGCAGGATCTGGAACGTTCCTATGACATCACGCTGGAAGCCCTGGGGGACGCTCTCGATTTGAAGGATGCCGAGACCGAAGGCCATTCCAAGCGGGTCACGGCATTCACGATTGCCATCGCCCGCGCCATGGGTTTGCCGCACGATCGCATCAAGGTGATCGCGCGCGGCGCCTTCCTGCACGATGTCGGCAAGATGGCGATTCCCGATGCCATCCTGCGGAAACCCGGCAAACTGAACGAACCGGAAGTGGCTATCATGCGCGAGCATTGCGCTCGCGGATACCAGATGCTGCGCAAGATTCCTTTTTTGCAGGAGGCCGCGGATATCGTGTATTCGCACCAGGAACGCTGGGATGGCACCGGTTATCCCCGCGCGCTCAAGGGCGAACAGATTCCGCTGGGAGCCAGAATCTTCGCTGTGGCGGATACGCTGGACGCGATCTGTTCCGACCGGCCCTACCGGCCGGCGCAACCCTTCTCCACCGCACGCGACGAAATTGTCCGCTGGTCAGGGAGGCAATTCGATCCCCGCGTCGTGGAAACCTTCCTCTCCATGCCGGAAAGCATATGGCGGGATCTGCGGCACGAGATCAATGTGCAGGTTCAGCAATTTTCGGAATTCCAGAAACTGTCGAAGGTCGCCGAACGGTAGCTCCGCCGTCCTCGCTGTCCGGCAACAAGTCCCGCCACTGCCGCATCTAAGCATGAAAGCAGTGAAGGTGAGGGACGTTTATGTCTGGAATCGACCGTGTGGATGACCGTGAACTGGAAAACACCCTGAACAATCGCCTGGTTCAATGGACGACAACGGGTACGGCGCTGGAACGGACCATTGAATTTGCCGATTTCCATGACGCCCTGGAATTCGTCAATGCGGTGGGAGAAAAGGCGGAAATGATGGGCCATCATCCCGACATCGACATGCGTTACAACAAAGTAAGCTTGTTGCTGACCTCGCACGACGTCGGCGGCATTACCTGGCGCGACATTGCCCTGGCCAGCCATATCGACCAGCTTGCGCCCAAGTATCAGGTCCGCAAGATAGCCTGACCGGCCTTCAGCGGGCGGCTTCCAAAGATTGGGCCACGCGGTTCAGGGCGGTCTGAATGCGTTCCAGTTCCCGTTGTGCCGCCTCGTTCCATTCCCGCAGGCTTACCGGAGCGCGGTGCAGGTTTTGATAAGCCCGACGCAACCCGGCGCGTCCGCGCTCGGTCATCACCAGCACACCCAGTCCGCCCAGCCCCAGCAACGTCACGGGAATATACCATTTACGCATTTTTCTGGTCTCCATGGCAGCTCGCGCTGCCGGCCTCCTCAACTCTCAGATTATTATGACCCACTCTCCCGATTCTGAGTATTACTCCCTGGTTCCGCAAGATTTCCCGTAACGCACGTTCTTGAGAGAGAATCGGACATTCGGAGGCAATCCATGAAAGCTCATCGGATGCAAGCCGGGGCGTTCGTCGTCCTCGTAATCGCAACCACTTTGGCCCTGGGACAACAGGCGCCCAGCATTAACGCCGCGCCAAACACCGTGTACGTAGGCGCCGAGGGCCGTTTCGAGGCAGCTCCGGACACCGCACAATTGCAGTTCAATATCTCGCCGCAAGAGGCGACGGCCAAAGAGGCCTACGACCACGCCAGCCGCGCCGCCGATCAGATCCGGCATATACTCCGGGCCAACGGCATCGATCCCAAGAGTGCCGAAATTGGCTATTTTGCCATCTCTCCCGTGTACGACTGGCGGCAGTCGAAACGCAAGCTGCTCGGCTATCGGGTGACCAGCGCGGTGACGCTGAAGCTCAAGGATTTCGACAAGGTCGCGCCGCTGGTGCAACAAATTGCCGACATTGACGTCACCGAAAACCAGTCCCTGAACTACATCCTGGAAAACATGGAAGCGGCCAAAGCCCAGGCCGTGGAGAACGCCTACCGGCACGCGCATAGCGAAGCGGAAGCCCTCGCCAAGGCCGGAGGCCGCGCCGTGGGCGAGCTTTCCTATGGTTCGGTGGACGTGTCCGAACAGAGCCGGCCGATCGTTCCGATGAGCCGGGCAATGTACGCAGGAGTCGCCGCCGAGAGCACAGCCCCGCCCCCCACCGCCGAATTCACTCCCCAGCACGTGGTGGTCACGGCCCATGTGAATGCGTTGTTCACATTGAAATAGGCATTTTCACCGCAGAGGACACAGAGGAAGATTTGTAATTTAGTAATTTGTAATTTCAAATTGAAAAGCGGGACGTGCTCTTAGTAGTGCTGCAAAGCCAAATCACAAACTTGAGATTGCAAATTTAAAATTCCTTTGTGTCCTGTGTGCCCTCTGTGGTGAAACGGTTCTCAGTCCGCCGGGGCCCTTCCGATGGGCCGCCGGTGAAATGGCGGCGCGCCGCCGGGGTGGACTTTATCCAGATTCAGCGTGAGCGGACGGTCCAACGCCATTTCGACCGGCGTGCCATTTTCCAGGCGTACATCGCTGCTGTGACCGAGCATGGCAATGGCCAGGCCGGTAGCACCGCCAATGCCGGCGCCTATGCCCGCGCCTTTGATGCTTTGCGTCGCCATGCCGCCGATGGCGGCGCCGGTTGCTGCCGTACCGGCCACCTGGCCGGCTTCCTTGCCGGTGTCGCCCTGGCGCTGGATTGTGCCTTCCTTATCCGTCACGTTTGCCTTCTCGCTGCCCGGCAGATTTTCCACCGAACCGGGCAAAGAAACGGTGTAGCCGCTGGGAAAGATCATGGTCGTGAAATAAAACTGCAGTTCGGCGCGGCCGGACATCCTTCCCGAACGCTTGATATGGCTGATCACTCCCTGCACAAAAGTGCCCGCGGGGATGGCCATCTGATCATTTATGGTCACCGGGAAATTGGTTTCCGTATAGACCGCGTCCCCCACCTTGGCGCTCTTGGTGGAAATGGGCTGCCGGAGCACCAGTGGAATCTTGGTGCCTACGCTCAGCGTTACCATGTTTTCAGCGGCTGCGGCCGCCTGCTCCGCCTGCGCATCGCGCGTCTGCAGCGCTGCCGGTCCTCCGGCCATACTGCCGGCAGGTGGTTGTTGGGCAATCATACGCACCGTCATAATGGAAATGAGAATCAATAGCGGCCAGAATCGCATGCACACATCTCCCTCTTGAAATATGACTGCGAAAAATATAACCCGGAAAGACAAGAAAGTTGCGAGATTACTTCTCGGGCTCGCAATGCGACCTTCGAACCAAGGGCGCGGCCATTGCTCCAGTCCGCGGAGCGCGCATACTACAGCAAGCCGTTGTGTTTGCCAATCGCCAATTGCCAATTGCCAGTTGCGATTTTTTCTGGCTGCAAACTGCAAACTGTAAACTGCAAACTCTCTCAATAAAGCAAATATTTCCGTCTGACCTTCTCGAATTCCTGCGTATCCCCGCGATAATCCTGCTCGATACGGCGGGGGTCTTGACCGGCGGAGAGGGCATCGAAAACCCGTTGGTTCGTCACCAGCTCAATCATCTTCTCCAGCTTGAAATCGCCGGGATACAGTTTGTGCAATGCCGCCGCCAGTTCCAGACCCAGTTCCGGCGCATCGAGCGCATTGCGGTCGACCACGAGTATGCGCACTCCATTCACATTCAGGTTGGCATAAGGGTCAGAAACGGGAGTAAAGCTCACGGGAACGAAGCGCACGCCGGCAATCGCCCGTTGATTCAAATACGCTCCCAAGTCGCGGGCGTTCACCCAGGGAGCGCCCAACACTTCAAGCGGAGTATCGGTGCCCCGCCCTACCGAGACATTGGTTCCTTCAATCAGTCCCACTCCCGGATAAAGTGTGGCGGCGGTCAGGCTGCGCATATTCGGCGACGGATTCACCCACGCCAGCCCGGTGGAATCGAACCAATCGCCGCGAATCCAGCCCGCCATGGGCACTACCGTCAGTTGCGCCTGGAAGCCACCTTCGCCGTTGAACAGCCGGGCCAACTCTCCTGCGGTCATGCCATGGCGCACCGGCAGCGGATGGTAGTTCACGAAGCGGCAATTTTCGTTCGGACATATGCCGGGATTCGAGATGGGACCCTGCACATAAGAGCCGGTAATGGGGTTGGGGCGGTCGAGCACCAACATTGGAATGCCGGCCTGTGCGGTGGCCTCCACAAAATAGCCCAGCGTTGTTTCGTAGGTATAAAAGCGGACGCCGATGTCCTGCATGTCGTACACCAGCGCATCGAGTTTTTTCATCACCTCGAGCGGCGGCCGGCGTTGCGCCTCCGTGGCGCCATACACGCTGTACACGGACACGCCGGTGGCCTCGTCGCGCGTATTCCCCACCTGGGTGGTATCCAGCTTGCCGGTCACACCATGTTCGGGACTGAAAATTGCCGCCAGCTCGATCCCGGGAGCATTCGCCAGCACGTCGATGGTACGGCGGCCCGTAGCGTCCAGGCCGGTCTGGTTGGTGACCAGGCCGATGCGGGCCTTCTTGCCCCCGCCGGGGCGTTGCAACAGATCGAAGTTCTTCTCTTCCAGCACGTCGATGCCGGTCTTCACCTGCCCGTTCCGGAAGGCAATATGCCGCGCGGCGGTGGCCGTGTCGTTGTAGCCGGTGATGCGCGCCAGCCGCAGTTTTTCCTCTTCAGAAACACTCAGCTTCAGCGCCGCCGCCACGGCGGTGGCCACGCGCGAACGCAAAGAGACCAGCGAGTGTCCGCCCTTGGGATGCACGCTGTTGGCGAGAATGATAATGTAGGTATTGGTAACCGGATCAATCCATAGCGATGTGCCGGTAAACCCGGTGTGCCCGTAGGAACCCACCGGCAGCAGTTCGCCACGAGTCGAGGAGAATGGGGAGTCAATGTCCCATCCCAGCCCGCGCAACACGCTCGCATTGGGCGGCTGCTGCGGCGTAATCATTTCTTCCACGACCAGCGGATCCAAAATCCTGCCGTCGTTCTGTAACATGGCCTGCGCAAATCTGGCCAGATCGCCGGCACTGCCAAACAGGCCGGCATGGCCGGCCACGCCGCCCATGCGGCGCGCCGTCGGATCGTGCACCACGCCGCGCAACATTACGCCATCCACCAGCTCGGTCGGCGCAATCCGGGACCGCCAGTCGGCCGGCGGCAGAAAGCGGGTTTCCCGCATACCCAGCGGCTCGAAAATGTGCGCTTGCGCATACTCATCCAGCCTCATGGCGCTAACGCGCTCCACCAGGATGCCCAGGGCAATGTAATTCAGGTCGCTGTAAAGAAAACGCGCGCCCGGCGCATAGATCGGGGTGGCGTCGCAAACCATGCGAAACGCTTCGTCTTTTCCCTGCCAGACCCGTTTGAGATCGAGGTCTTCGGGCAGCCCGGAGAAGTGCGTCAGCAGTTCGCGGACGGTGGTCTCTTCCTTCCCGTTGCGGCCGAACTCGGGCAAATAGGCCGCGATCGGATCGTTCAGCCGCAGCTGCCCAAGTTGTACCAGTCGCATTACCGACGTTGCCGTAGCCAGGGGTTTGGTCAGCGACGCCAAATCGAAGATCGTATCCAGGGTCATGCGTTCGCGGCGCGGCTGCAATGCACGCCAGCCAAAGGCCTTCCGGTACGCCGTTTCCCCGTTGTGTCCCACCACCACCACCGCTCCCGGTATTTCGCCGGTTTCGACGGCCTTCTGCAGAACGGCATCGACAGCGGAAAAATCCGCGCTGGCGGCGGGAGCCGGGTTACCTGCGGGTTTGGAATTCCTGGGGCCATGCGGGGCGGTTTGCGCACCGGCCCCCGTCAGGACCAGACACGCCAGCGAAAAAAGAGCAATCCAGCGGATCAATGCATTCACGTTGATCGCGAATTTACAGGAGATGCACCGGCTTGGGCAAGGGCCGCCGTAAAAATTCCGCGGAAGCAACGTCACTTGCGGCCGAATTGCTTTGCGGTCGGGGGGTGCTCCCCTGGATTACTGCGCCATTGCAGAGTTGCAGAACGGACCGCAATAGCATTAGGCTAACAACCTAGGGTTTGGGGCTGACAGTAGTAAGCCTATTGGGCAAGGGTAAATGCAATGAATACGACACGCGGCACAGCTCCTCGTTTGCGCCCGGCCTTTGATGACCAGGAGCGCCGATTTGGGCAAGTCGTAGGCCGATTGAAAGATGGAGCCCAGCAACAGGTCTACCCCGGGGCTGTACTGGCAGTCAATTTCAAGAGCTCGCTGGTGGTTCATAAGGCGGTCGGACGATTTACCCACGACATTGCGGCCCCAGCGGTTAAGCTCAACACCGCTTACGACTTGGCTTCGTTGACTAAGGTTGTGGCCACAACCACCATGGCCATGCTGCTGTTCGAGCGCGGCCGGTTTGGGCTGGACACCCCCTTAATTGAAGTTCTGCCTGAGTTCGACCAGCCATCCGACCCTCGCCGGCAGCGCGTTACCATGCGCATGCTTTTGGCTCACTCTGCCGGGCTGCCGATTTACGTACCCCTGTACGAAAAGGCTCAGGATCGCGAGGCGCTGATATCGGCTGCCTGCGCCGTGCCCCTGGAAGCCGATCCGGGCACCAGCGTCGGGTATAGCGATCTCGGATTTATTTTGCTGGGCATGGCCCTGGAGCGGTTGGCAAATGAACCGTTGAACCGTTTTTGTCAGAAGGAGATTTTCGAGCCTCTGGGCATGTTACGCGCTTGCTTTTGTCCTCCGCCGAGCTGGCGCGACTCCATCCCGCCGACCGAAAAATGCCAGCCCCTTCGTCAACGTGTGATTCAGGGCGAAGTGCAGGACGAAAACGCGGCGGCCATGGGCGGTGTTGCCGGACACTCCGGCCTCTTCGCCTGCGCGCAGGAAGTCGCGGTCTTCGCAGAATGCATACTGAACGGCGGAGCACCGATCCTGAAGCCAGAAACCGTCGAGCTCTTTACTAAACGGGAATCTTCCCCGCCCGGAACCTCGCGCACCTTGGGATGGGACACGCCGTCAGCCCCTTCCCAGTCGGGACATTTCTTTTCCCCGACATCATTTGGGCATCTGGGCTTCACGGGAACGTCGTTGTGGATCGATCCCGAACGCCGGATCGCCGTAACCTTGCTGACCAACCGCACCTGGCCCGATCGCAAGTCGGAAGCGATCAAGCAGTTGCGGCCCTTGCTCCACAATTCGATCGTAGAAACGCTGAAGTGAAGGTTTCCCTCATCACTGAGCAACCGAACGCTGCCTCCGCCGAATTGGATCGCCTGAGCGCCCTGGAAATTGCGCGCATCATGAATTCCGAAGATGCGAAGGTGGCGGCAGCCGTGCAACGCGTTTTGCCCGCCATCGCGCGGGCCATTGACGCCATCGCCGAGTCGCTGGCGGAGGGCGGAAGGCTCATCTATGCGGGCGCTGGAACCAGCGGACGCATTGCGGCGCTGGATGCCGTCGAGTGTCCTCCGACCTTCCAAACCGATCCCCGGACCGTGCAATTTGTCATCGCCGGCGGAGAAAAGGCCTTGCGCGCGGCCACCGAGGCCGAGGAAGACTCGCGCGCGCTGGGCCGCCGCGACCTGATGCGGAAGCGGCCCACGAAGAAAGATGTGATTGTCGGCATTGCCGCCAGCGGACGTACGCCCTACACGCTGGCTGCGATCCAGTACGCGCGGCAGCGCGGCGCCAAGACCATTGCTGTCACCTGCAACGCCGATTCGCCGTTGGCCGCGGCCGCCGGGATCGCCGTCGTGGTTGAGGTGGGGCCGGAGATTGTCGCCGGATCGACGCGCATGAAGGCGGGGACGGCCGAAAAACTGGTGCTCAATATGTTATCCACCGGCGCCATGGCCCGGTTGGGATACGTATATGGCAACCTGATGGCAAACATGCGGCTGAAGAATGAGAAGCTGATCCAGCGCGGACTGGCCATCCTGGAGCGTGCCGCCAAGGTGGATCGCGAGCAGGCCCAGAAGGCGCTCAAGGACGCCGGGATGAACCTGCCGCTGGCCTTGGTCATGCTTAAGGCCGGGGTCACCCGAGCCCAGGCCGCGCGCCGCCTGAAACGCACTCACGGCCACATCCGCAAAGCCGTCGAGATGCACTGAGTTGTTCACCGCAGAGGACGCGGAGGACGCAGAGGAAAACAACCCGCTTTCAAGGTTCGAGTTTCCAGATCAAAGCAGCGGCCGGCGGCCACTTGAACCTTGAAGCTCGAAACTTGAAACTTTTTCTTTCCTCCGCGTCCTCTGCGCCCTCTGCGGTGAAATAGTAAAATTCTTTGTTGGCGACTAAGGACTTGTTCGATGGATAAATTTGTCATTCGTGGCGGCAATGCCTTGCAGGGCAACATCAGGATCAGCGGGGCCAAAAACGCCGCCCTGCCTTGCATGGCCGCGGCGCTGCTTACCGATGAGCCGGTCATTCTGGAGAACGTACCTCAGGTGCGCGACATCGAGACCACGCGCCGGCTGCTGGCGGCCATGGGCGCCGAGGTGGAACTGGGCTATGGCCGCGCGCAACACCGCACCACCATCTGCTGCGGCAAACTGGCAACTCCGGAAGCCTCCTACGAACTGGTAAAGACCATGCGCGCGTCCACCCTGGTGCTGGGGCCGCTGGTGGCCCGCATGAAGCGCGCACGGGTATCGCTTCCCGGCGGTTGCGCCATCGGCGCGCGTCCCATCGACCAGCACATCATGGGCCTGGAGCGGCTCGGAGCGCAGATCCGCCAGGAACACGGCTACGTGGAAGCCGCCGCCGAGCGCCTGCACGGCGCCGAGATTATCTTCGACAAGATCACCGTTACCGGCACCGAGGATCTGATGATGGCTGCGGCACTGGCCGAAGGCGAAAGCGTGTTGGAAAACTGCGCACGCGAGCCGGAGGTGGTCGATCTCGCCGAGTTGCTGAACCGGATGGGCGCACGCATCGAAGGCGCCGGCACGCAGCAGATCCGCATCCGCGGAGTCGGACGGCTGCATGGCGCTCGCCATCGCGTCATTCCGGACCGCATTGAGGCCGGCACCTTCCTGATTGCCGGCGCCATATGCCCGGGAGAATTGACCGTCGCCAACTGCGAACCGCGTCACCTGGCGGCATTGCTGTCTAAATTGCGGCAAGCGGGAGTCAGCCTCGAATCGGGGCCCGACTGGGTGCGCGTCACCGGCGGCGGCACGCTGAAGGCCACCGACATGAGCACCGAGGAATATCCCGGGTTCCCCACTGACATGCAGGCGCAATACATGGCCTTGATGACGCAAGCCGAGGGTTCCGCGGTAATCACCGAGAATATCTTCGAGAATCGTTTCATGCATGCGCAGGAGCTGGTGCGCATGGGCGGACATATCAAAATCGACGGTTCCCGGGCGGTGGTCCGCGGGCGCACTCCCCTGAGCGCCGCCGCCGTCCTGGCCAGCGATCTGCGGGCCTCGGCCTCCCTGGTCCTGGCCGCGCTGGTGGCCGATGGCGAAACCATCATCGATCGCGTGTATCACATCGACCGCGGCTACGAGCATATCGAGGAAAAATTGCGCGGCGCCGGCGCCGAAATCAAACGCATCGGCGAAATCTTCCCCAAAAGAGCAGCCGGCGCATAGCTGTTAATGCTTCTCCTGTTTCTGCCGATAGCTACAGCAGGACCCTAAGGAGTCCCCCAACAAATGACAGCTCCTGTAACCGGCGCAGCACAATCGCAGCCTGTAGAACCAGCTACGAGTCCGGCGGCCCAGAAGCCGCCCCAAACGAAGCCCCAACCCACCCCCACTCCAACGGACACCGTTTCGATCAGCAATGCCGCCAAGGCAGCGTTGAAGGAAGCCATGGAAACCCCCACGCAAACCGCCCAGGAAGCCCGCGGTGGCGATCACCAGGCCCAAAGGCTATTAGCTAAGGAAGAAGCTGCCGCTGCGGAATCCGGCGGACGTTAATCCAATCCGGGGATCAGACAAGCACCACGGGGTGATCCCCTTAGCGCTATTGCTCGCCTGCTTTGCCGGGGATCATCGAGTCACCCGCCTCCAGCGTGACCTGCCGGAGGCCGCGCACGGCATTGCAGATGTAAATTGCATCCGCGGTTTGCAGATCTTCGAGCCGCAGTATCTTTTCTCTGGCAGCAGGATTCGTCTCCAGCAGATGGCGACGGTACACTCCCGGCAAGAGTCCGCAGGCAACCGGAGGCGTAAGCCAACGCCCTTCGGTTTCGATAAAAATATTACTGATGGCGCCTTCCGTGACTTCTCCACGTTCGTTCAGGAACAGAACCTCATCGTATCCCAGCCGACGGGCCCGGGAAAGCATTTGGTCATAGCGTTGACGGTGAGTGGTCTTGTGGCGGAGGAATTTATCAGCCGACGACGTTCGCATCGCCGACACCACGACCTTCCCCACTTCCGTCGGCTCGTCCACGGGCGTCACGTCGCAAGTGAGCGCACCCGCTGGGTTCAGGAGAATCCGGACCTTGTAGCGTACGCCACATTGAAACTGCCGGGCCTGCCCGCCAAGCAATGTCATGAACGCTTCCCCGTCAAACTCGAATCCGACGCAGGCGGCTGACGATTCCAGCCGCTGTCGATGGAAGGACAACAATTTATAACCGGAGTCCCACAAAATACTCTCAATCAGCTGCAATGGCTGCCCGGTGAGCGACAGAAATTCGGCTTTCAAAAGGCATTCCTGATACTCGTCTTCGACGACGGAATCGATCACGATGCCGCTTCCAATTCCCATTTCCCCACGGCCGTCCTCCAGCACAATCGTGCGAATCGGAACATTGAATACGATTTCGTCTCCGGGGGAAAAGAATCCGATCGCTCCCGTGTATACACCGCGCGGGACTCGCTCCAGTTCGCGAATGATTTCCATCGCCCGAATCTTGGGCGCCCCCGTGACCGAACCGCATGGAAAAAGACTGGCAAAGATGTCGTAAACGCGCAGCCCGGGCCGGAGGTCGCCGGAAATCGTCGAGGTCATCTGGAACAGAGTCTCGTATTTCTCCACCGTGAACAGCTCTTCCGCACGCACGCTGCCGAACTCGCAAATGCGGCCCAGGTCGTTGCGCAGAAGGTCGGTGATCATGACGTTCTCGCTGCGGTTCTTGGGGTCGTTTTGCAGCCATCGCGCCAAGACCTCATCTTCCTCCTGCCCCCGCCCCCGGCGAGCGGTGCCTTTCATCGGCCGCGCATCAATGCGGCCGCCACGGATACGGAAAAACAGCTCCGGAGAGAAGGACAAAATCTGTTTGTCACCCAGGTGAAGAAACGCGCTATAGGAAACCTGCTGCTGCGCGCTCAACGCCGCAAACATCGCCACCGGCGATCCGGAAGAATCGAACCTCAATCTGCCGGTGAAGTTGACCTGATAGACGTCCCCCGCCCGGATGTATTCCTGGATGGCGCCCACCTTGGCTGCGTAGTCCCCTTTGGAAATACCCAGGCACACATTGCATATGGCAAAGCTCTCGTCGCCGGGCGGCGCCTCCTTCAGCAATCCATCCGGCGCCTCTCCCTCGAACCGGCCGTTGCCGTGGTCAAAAACATAAGCCTTTGGGTATACGCCGAACCATGCCAAGGGCAATCCTGCCGCAGGCGGGGCATCGCATCGGATGCGACGCTCAAAATGCCCACCCGCCTCGTAGGAGAGGAATCCGGCAACAAAGGCGCCCGCCTTCCGATGCCGCTCGATGTCCGCGAAGACTTCAGGGAGTTTTTCTTCTTTGCCCGCGGATAAAACATGGGAAGGATCAAGAAATAAATAACTTCGGCTGTTTTCGGCATCTACCCGCGATGTCTGCAACAGGACGGTCCCCGCCCGGCGCATAAGGAGCGCATGATATCGGACGGGAAATGCGTTAAAAGGCTTCAAAACAGGGCTCCGCGCAGGCAGATGGTTCCAGTATATTCGGGCGGGCGAGCGTCACCCCCGGGAAAGCCCCCGCCCGCTCCAGACTGGAAGCTCCGGATTTGGCGCTGCTATTGACAAGTTAGGCAATGGGGCCACCCCCTTTCCGGACGGCAAAAGCGTATAATGCAAGGCGGCGGTGGAAGCGGGTTCGTGAGCCGCTGCAGAAGGAGAGTAGTGTTCTGCGTCTGCGTCGTTGCATTCCATGGTGTCAAGGCGAAAGTTCGCCTTGACAGGGGGGGCGAATGGCGGCGTTCTTACAGGTGAAGCAAGTCAGCCTATTTCGGAAGGAAAGCGCGTGAAGAAAATCTTCGTAGGAAATTTTTCGTTTAGCACGACAGATGCGGATCTGCGTCAGTGGTTCGCGCCGTTCGGCGCCGTCGATAGCGCCACCGTAGTCACAGACCGGGACACGGGGCGTTCGCGCGGGTTTGGTTTCGTGGAAATGCCCAACAACAGCGAGGCGGAGGCCGCAATTGCCGCCCTTAATGGCAAGGATTCCGGCGGACGCGCGCTGACCGTAAATGAAGCGCGCCCCAAGACGGAGCGGAGCGGCGGTGGTGGTGGCCGTGGCGGATCACGTTTCAGCCGCGACGACTATCGTGGGCACGCCCGTCAGCCACGCGAACCGCGCTGGTAGATCATAGTTTGTAAGGCGCTTGTTTTGCCTGATTTCCCTGGCGAGTCGCCGTTCAGGACTTCCCAGGATGGTTGAGATTCTCCCCAGCTACGCAGAACCTGCCCTCCAAATGCGCAGGTTCTGCGACGCGGGAGCTAGTTGTGTGCTATACTGCGTAAGACGCTTAGTTCCACGGTTGTGCGTGGTGTTTTCGGTCCCATCACTGGCCTGAAGCCCCTTTTGAACCCTCCGTCCTGCAAGCGTACATCTTACAGAATTGGCGACGCGATTGAACATTAGAGCGGTGAACCTCAAGGGATCTTGCAACTGCCTCGCCGGCAAGAAAGTTTAAGACCAACACATGATTCGTTTTTCAGAACTGCCCCTCTCCTCCTGCACGCAGGAGCGGTTGTCGGCAGCCAGGTTTTCCATTCCCACCCCGGTACAGGCGGCCGCAATTCCGCCGGCTCTCGAAGACAAAGACATTCTCGCAACCGCACAAACAGGAACCGGCAAGACGTTGGCGTTTCTGATCCCCATCCTGGAGCAGTTTTTGAAAACCCAGGCCGCCGGCCCGCAAGCCCTGGTGCTGGTTCCCACCCGCGAATTGGCCATGCAAGTGGCCGGACAGTTCAACGCGCTTCGCGGCAAGCAATTGGCGGCAGCGCTCCTGGTAGGCGGGGTACCCGAAGGACCGCAACTTACGGCGCTTCGAGCCGGAGCCCGGCTCATCGTGGCCACGCCCGGGCGTCTCGAAGATTTCATGGGCCGCCGGCTGGTGAAGTTGAGCGGCATCCGCACTTTGGTGCTCGATGAAGCCGACCGCATGCTGGATATGGGATTCGTGCCCAGCATCCGGCGCATCACGGCTGCCTTGCCCCGGGACCGGCAGACCCTGTGCTTCTCCGCCACGCTGGAGGCATCGGTTGCCCAACTGGTAACCGACACGATGCGCAGTCCGGTACGCCTGGCTTTCGGATCCACTTCCAAACCGGCCAGCAGCATAGAGCTGCGCGCGTTGCAGGTGCCAGCGGAAGACAAGATGGCCGTACTGCAGCATCTTTTGACGGCCAAGCCGGGCCGCAGCCTGGTATTTGCGCGCACCAAGCGCGGCGCTGAACGGTTGGCCAAGCGGCTGGCGCACGGCGGCTTTGCCGCCACGACGATCCACGGGGATCGTTCGCAGTCGCAACGCACCGCCGCGCTGAGCGGTTTTCAGCAGGGCCGTTTCAACGTTCTGGTAGCCACGGATATAGCCGCCCGCGGCATCCATATCGACAACGTCGCCCACGTCATCAACTACGACCTGCCCGCCATGGCGGAAGATTTCGTACACCGGGTGGGACGCACGGGGCGCGCCGGCGAATGTGGCGTCGCCTCCACGTTTGTGACCAACGACGAAATTGGCGAGCTGCAACAGCTGGAACGCGCACTGGATCTGCGCATGCAGCGCCTGCGGGTGCGGCGCACGGTTCGCGAACAAACGCCGGCATAAATCATGGGAGCGGGGCATGCCGCCGCTCCTCTTTCGTAACCGGAACGCGCGCCGAATTCTGCGTCATTGTGTGCTCCGGCGGATTATCATAAACATTGGTCATTTTTGACCAGACCCTTACGCGGTTTTTGTGTAAACCTGCTGTGGGCCCTGGGGAATTGAAACGAGGTAGTGATGGAGAAGCACCCAAAAGGCAGCCACGCCCGCATCTTGTTGTCCTCCGTATTTGGGCCTTATGCCCGTGACGACGAGTTCGGCAGCCGCGCCATCAATCCGATGGAGCTGTACCACAACCAGGTAACGCGCGCGCAAGGCTCGTTCTCGCTGCGCATGTTCCACCGTTCCTGGGGCATCATGATGATTCAGCAGAACATCTCGGCGCCTTCGACCCTGCTCGACTTCCCCACGCGCGAAGCGTTTGCCCGCGAGTTGACCGCGCAGCAATATGACATCGTCGGGATCTCGGGAATCATCGTGAACGTGGGCAAAGTGCGCGAGATGTGCCGCATGGTGCGCAAGCTGTCGCCGAATTCCACAATCATCGTCGGCGGACACGTCGCCGCCATTCCCGGCCTGGCGCACATGATCGACGCCGACCACATCGTCCAGGGCGAAGGCATCGCCTGGATGCGTAAATATCTGAGCGAAGATCCCGAAGCGCCGATCTGCCATCCGCACATCACCTCCGGCTACGACCTGCGCGTCATGGGCTTTAAGGCGCCGGAAAGAGATGGCGCCACGGCGGCCACCATCATTCCTTCCGTCGGGTGCCCCATGGGCTGTAATTTCTGCACCACGTCGTCCTTCTTCGGCGGCAAAGGAAAATTCACCGACTTCTACAAGACCGGGAAAGAGCTGTTCGACATCATGTGCGAGATGGAACGCGAGATGCACACGCGGTCGTTCTTCATCATGGACGAGAATTTCCTGCTGAACCGGGTGCGCGCCATGGAGTTGCTCGCCCTGATGAAGCAGCACAACAAAGCCTGGTCGTTTTACGTATTCTCCTCGGCCAACGCCCTCCGCAAATACACCATGGACGAACTGGTGGAACTGGGAGTCTCCTGGTTGTGGATGGGCCTGGAATCGCCGAAGTCCCAGTATAAGAAGCTGGAAGGAACGGATACGCTGCAACTCACCCGCGAACTGCGGCAGCACGGCATCAAGCTGCTCGGCTCGACCATCGTCGGCCTGGAACACCATACGCCGGAAAACATTCACGAGGAAATCGAGCACGCCATCGCCCACAACACCGACTTCCACCAGTTCATGCTGTACACTCCGGTTCCGGGCACGCCGCTCTACCAGCAGATGCTGGAAGAAGGGCGCATGCTGGACGACATCGATCTGGCGGACATCCACGGACAGTTCAAGTTCAATTTCCAGCACGCCGCCATTTCGCGCGAGCAGTCGAAGAAGCTTCTCGATTGGGCCTTCTGGCGCGATTTCGAAGTCAACGGCCCCAGCCTTTTCCGCATCTGCGAAACCACCTTCCAGGGCTGGAAGCGTTACAAGTCGCATCCCGACGCGCGTATTCGCGAGCGCTTCCGGCTGGAATCGCAGCAGCTGCGGAAGGCATACGGCGCCGCGCTGTGGGCAATGGAGCATCGGCTCAAGAAGACCAACGCCCAGGCCAGCGCGCGCTTGCGCACCCTTCGCCACGACATGGAAGAGGAATTTGGCGCCTTGACCAAATGGGTCTCGCGGCTGGCGGGACCGGTAATGCTCTGGCTCAACCGCCGCGAAGAGCGC
>Ga0326727_10010898_pt1 | contig 21432 bp, 17 predicted proteins | sample MB2enrmetagenome_FD_207643 | JGI IMG/M metagenome (GOLD analysis project Ga0326727, IMG submission 207643) | Lab enriched peat soil microbial communities from McLean, Ithaca, NY, United States - MB29MY | ecosystem: Environmental > Terrestrial > Soil > Wetlands > Peat | place: USA: New York...
CTCGAGTGATTCTCCGAGTTGCTTTACGTTTTCTATCGTCAGGTGGCCGAGCAGCAGGCCGGCGTGGGCGAGGTAGTCAATCCGCTCCGGAACCAAGCCCATGATACGGGCGCAGGTAGCATCGACCGCCACGGGGTCATCTCCGGCCACGAGAAGGCCGCAGGGCTTGGCGACGCCTTGGAGGGGCCCGTTGCCTTCCATGCCGACGATGCCGTCGACAATGGCGAAATCAGGACGCACGGTACTGTTGATGTCCAGGATGGATCGAGTGAGGCCAGCCCAGTGCAGCGCGTTCTTGGGCCAGCCGTAGCAGCTTCCCGGCACAATTCCGAACATGTTCTTGAGTGAGAGTGTGACTCCTGCCCAGTGGTGAGTCTTCAGTTTGGGCATGGAAACCACAAAGTCGGCTTCGAGCACAGTTCGCGGCAAGTACAATTCTTTCACTTGCGAGGCGCGGGTACCCGTGCGAACCAAGCGGACATCGTCAACATTCAGGTCAACGAACTTATCCGCCAGTGGGCCGAGGTAGTGACGCAATCCGTTGGTCTCCACAATGCCCTCGGTGTCGCGTTCATGCCCCGGACCCTCGGCAACAATTACAGTTTTGGCGCCCAGCCGCAGGAAGCATTCCCGCGCCGCCGCCACCACCGCTGGGTGTGTATTGATCACACCTTGCGGGTCGGGCTCGACGAAATTAGGCTTCAGCAGCACGGCGCGGCCTTGCACCGGCAAACCAAAGGCGCCCAAGGTCTCGTCGAGTAACGCCGTCAGGTCAGCCCGATAGCTGGCGGCTCTCCGTATCGCAACGCGCGAAGGCGGACGCTTGAAGGACGGGACCAACGAGTTGTGGCTGGCACTCATGCTCGAAAACCGAAATCGGAAGCGCGAAATTCGAAACGACGAAATTCGAGACTAGAAATTAAAGAATTGAACCTGGAAAATAGCAAGTAGAAACTAGGGTCGCCGAGTTCCCAAGGTTCAATTCTGGTGTTTCGAGTGGCCAGCCTCGAGAATCGGATTTCTAGCTAGGAATCTCGAGTTTCGGTTTTCGAGTCTCGAATTTCAGTATTCAAGTTGCCAATTTCGAGTTTCGGCCTTCGAATATCCGGCTCCAGCCACACCGCTCGGTCGCCCAGGGAAATCGCCGCCCACGCCGCCGCCAGGGTGTGGCCGAGAAACTGGTTGTTCGAATTCAGCGCCGCGAGAGAGGGCGCCAGGGCGGGCACAGAACGATGGTGAATCTTCAAACAGAGATGGGCCAGCGCGAGAGATTCGGGCCCCTTAATTTGAGGATAGGCCTGCTCCAGCCAGTCCAGGCTCTGGCGGTTCTCCGGCCGGTCACGGTAATCCCGCAGGGCCAGCAGCGCCCAGGCGGTGGGGCCGATACGAGGTACACCGGCAGCCCCATAGACAATCGAATTCCCACTGTTCCATCCGCCACCCGGACACATCCGATCGTAGAGCATGCATTGTGCGAGCCGCCTGCGCCGCCCCGCTTTGCGAGGATGCAGGTGTTCAGGAATGTGGCGTAGAGCAATCAACGCTTGGGCCGTCGGCTCCACCCAGCTCGCGGTGCCGGGCGTCCAACTCCACCCTCGTAATGACTCGTCTTGACGTGACACGCGATCCCGCCGCAACAGCTTCCTGCCAATTCGCCGCAAGATCCCGCCTTCAGCCGGCCATGTGTCTGCAAGCCATTGAAGTCCGCGGGCGACCTGGTCCGACGGGCCGGCGCCAGCGTACAGCGCCAGGCTGGCAGGGGCCGTCGTCCAGCACCCTCGCGGCTGACCGGCAAATGAAGGCCAAGACCCGTCCCGCAACTGGCGCTCTCTTAACCAGCGCCATCCTGCCTGCCCAACCGCCGGCCGGATCGCGGGTTGGATTCCAAGTAAGGCCAAGAGCGCCCAAGATGTTGACTCCACACAGCTTTGGCCACCGCGTGAGTATCCCCAGCCGCCGTCAGCGTTCTGCGCGTCGAGCAGAAACGGGAGGTACACGCCCTCCAGCAAACGGCCCTCACTTGTTGCGATTTCAGAGGATCTTGCGATCTCAGGCATGGCGATGAAAGCAGAAACTCTGACTTGTCTTATATCACAGGAGTGCTAATGTCTGCCCCATCGGGGGTGGGTTCCCCTAAACCTTCCTCAATCCGCAACTGATTGATCAAGCGATGCAAGTATCCGCGCGCAATGCCCAACTTTCGGGCCGCCTCCGACTTACTTCCATCGCAGTCGCGTAAAACGCGGAGAATTAGGCGCCGCTTGAACTCTCGCAGTTCCGTGTCGTAGGAACACTCTTCTAGCTGCGGTTCCAAACCATTGCAGAACGTTTTGGGCAAATGCCAGAGCTCTACCGCCGGTCCGTCCGCCATCACCACGGCGCGTTGGACGACATTTTCCAACTCTCGGACGTTGCCAGGCCAACTGTATTCCTCAAGGGCCCTCATGGCAATTGGTGAAAACCTCCGTACTGTCTTGCCAAATTGTTTCGCGAAGCGCATCAAGAAATGATGTCCCAGGGCAACAATTTCGTCGCGCCGTTCGCGTAAAGGAGGGATGTGAATCTCAACCACGTTCAGGCGGTAAAACAGATCACTGCGAAACTTCCCTTGCTCAACCATTTCTGCCAGGTTGCAGTGCGTAGCGCAAAGCAGGCGAATATTGACAACCACGGATGTATTGCCGCCGAGCCGCTCAAAGGACCGCTGCTGAAGCACGCGCAACAACTTGGCCTGCAAACCCACCGCCAAGTCGCCGATCTCATCCAGAAAAAGCGTCCCCTGATGCGCTGCTTCGAATCGTCCGCGGCGGGCCCCTATGGCGCCGGTGAAGGCGCCTTTTTCATGGCCAAAAAGCTCATCTTCAATCAATGTCTCGGGAAGGTTGGCGCAGGAGAAAGCCACAAATGGACCTGCCGCCCTCGTGCTGAGTTGATGAATGGAGCGAGCCAGCATATCCTTGCCGGTGCCTGTTTCCCCCGTGATCAGCACACTCACATCGCAGGGCGCGACCTTGTTGGCCAGGGCGAACACCCGCTGCATAGGCTCAGTGGAAATGACGAATTCACCGAAGGGGCCGGTCGCGGCCTGTTGCGACCGCAATCGCAACAGCTCTTTTTCTACCTGCCGGAAGCGCTTCGCTCGCCGCAGCACCAGTCGTAATTCGACCATATCGGGAGGACTAGCGAGCGTATCGTAGGCGCCATTTTCCAGTGCGTGCCGGATCATGGCACGATTCTGTTCGCCCAGGATGGCAATCATGGGAGGCGGTGAATCAAACTGCTGGATCTCCTGCATAAGCTGGAATGCCGACTCTCCACCACCGGGGGAGTCTCCCTCGGCGCGCAGGTCGAGCAGCACGACATCCGGCCAATCGATCCTCCGGCGGGCTCCATTCAGGTGGAACGCCTCGATGGTCTGTACCTCAAACTCCCCACCCAAGGTGCGAGCCATGAGCTGAACGAATGGAATGTCGGGCGTGCAGAACCAGACGCGTATGGCTTCTTGATCCATAGCTTAAGTTTCTCCCCTCGACGGACCGAGGCCCTCGCTCACAGACGCAATAACCATCCCCGGATCCCCCCCACCAATCAGAACGCTGGCACCAAGACAGCCAGCCCCCTCGGATCCTCGCCTGCTCTATTAGGCCAATGCGGCAAAGTTAACGACCACAGACCAATTGCACGTAGACGCAGAATACGTTAAGTGAGAGCGTCCGTCAATCACTGAATTAGTTACTAACTTAGCAGGACATATTGGCCCCTCGGCGGGCCTCCTCTCCCGATTTCCAAGGCTTGAGTTCCGATTTAAGCGGGGCATAACCCCCTCCCTCCACTCAAGTTGGCGGCCCAGGTGGTTCCAGGGGAATCCGTCGCTCATCGCCTTTCAAGACCACCCTTAAGCTCTATCGGCAAAGATTTGAACTTAAATGAACTCATCCCACAAGAGCACTATAGTACTATCCGGTCACACGGGCAGACGCACTGCTACTGTTAGATCTAAACTGCTTTTGCTCCGACAAACACGCTACGACAGCCTAAGCTCAAAGGCGTGGTATTGTTCCCCGGGAAGAGCAAGCTCCTGAATTCAAGAATCTTGTTGTCGTCGAGCAACTCGCTCGGGACGCAGAGAAACCAGTCACCTACGCAGTGTTTATAGAACGACACGTCCGGCTGTCTGGGAGGTTCACTATGGTCTCTCTACCAATCATCGAGGATAGCACGATGTCAGGGCTGGGAGCATGCCTTAATCCAATCCGCCACAATGGCTTACGGCGGTTCGGCGGATTGAGCGATCAGCCAACCGTCAGTCGCGGAATCCCGAGCCAGTCGAAGTAAGTACCGGGCAGGGCGAACGCCAAAGCCTTGCTGAGGGCAAGGTGCGACGGGCCGTTGCCCGCCGTGGTCGCGGAAAGCCGAGGATTAACCCCTCGCTTCCGTAACTCGACGCACCACACGATTCCCCGCTTCCGCTGGTTCCAGCTTACCGACCGCAGTCGGCGCCGGGTCCACTCTTCAAGGCTTCGCAGCGCCGAAGGCGTTTGGCACTTCCCGAAATAGCCGATCCGGCCCCGCAGACACAGAGCCAGTTCCTTGGCCATCCGTTCGATGCTAATCCTTCCTGTGCGGCACGTAAGTTCCCGCTCCCGCTCCTTGAGCCTCTCCATCGGCCATGGCCTCGAGACGCTTGAAGCTCACGCGCTGGAAGGGCAGCAGCACGAGCCCCAGGCCGACCACAGGAAACGTCAAGACTGCCCAGATTAGTATGCCCCCGCCTACGGCCGCCTCCGGGGCCACGCCCAGGATGCGCTTCAGCGACTCGATAATTGCGATCTGGATTCCGCCGCCCACGCCTGGGAGCTGAAAAGCCAGACCTATGCCTCCCAGGAATGAGGCGATAGCTGCGCCCCACCAGGAGACGCTGAGCAATTCGCCACCCAAGCTGTGGAACGACACCCAGAACATCGTTACATTCAACGTCCAGAGGAGAATGGTACACACGACGCTCGCCGTAAGGTCCCGCCAACTGCGGATGGCTCCAAGTCCTGCGGCAAGCGACCGCAAAACCCGCCCCAGGCCCGAACGGAACCTCGCAGGGAGAAAACCGATGCGCCGCTCGACGAACACCGTAACAGCCTCGGCGCAGAGACGGAAAACGACGAGACCCAGGACGAGCACGGCAGTCACAATCAGCACAACCACGGACGCCTGGCGCATCCGATGGAGTAGCACGTCGGCACCCAAGCCAGTGAGGCGAACGGCCGTGAAATGAAGCGCAAGTGCGAAAATAATCCCCATGGCGATGGCGTCGTAAACTCGCTCTAGGATGAGGATGGCAAGCTGCGAGGTGAAGGAGACACCCTCGCGGTTGGCAATGTACGCCGGGCGCACGATCTCGCCCGGCCGGCCGATCAAGAAAATTGAGCCGAATCCGTAAATCTGGGCCACAAAGAGGTTCCATACGGGCACGGTCTTGACCGGCCGGAGGAAAAACTTCCATCGCACGGCTCGAATTGCGGCGCCAATATAGAGAAGCAACACCGCCAGCAGCAAGTATCCCGCCCGCACGTGGCTCAACAAGTTGGTCGCGAGGCGCCAATTGAAACCGCGCCACTCGGGGCTGCGCGAGAAGTTGTAGACGATCAGCGCCAGGACCAGCGCTGTCGCCGCCATCCCTGCAAACCGGTGAGCGCGCTTGCTCATTTCAGTAAACTCCATCTACGACTTGCCGCCGTGGACGGCTTGAATTGCCCGGCACCCTGCCGTCCGACAAGATCGGAAATACAGGTTTCTCACTAGAATTTCCATTTCGAACTTCCGCATCGCCCGAAAGCTTAGCACTCCGGCTCCGTCGCCTCAAGCGCAAGTCGCGCCATCTCGATCTTGACAATTACCAGTGAGTCGCTTACGATTATTCCTGGGTCGAGGTCCAAAATAAAATCAGGATGCTTGAAGAGAAAGGCACTGTGGGGAGTGTCGTCGGCCCCGAATCACTGACAGGTATGTGTGGCAGACCAAGAGTAACTGAGCGTGGCTATAGGCGGGCAAGCCATTGAACGTTAGAACCGAGAAAACGCAGCGGCACAGCCCAGGGCGCGAAGGTTCGCGGCGCAGGGTGCTTTCTTGCGGGTTCAGCGCTACACTATGAGACGAATCGAGGAACGCCTTATCAGCTTGTTCTGAGGAGTTGATCATGAACTCGTATCCAAACACGCATAGACGGACCGCATCGGGTTGGCAACTTACGCTTGTCCAACTCGCCATAATGGTTTTTCTCTGTGCCAGCAGCGCCGCAGCGCAAGCCGTAGTCGAGTACGCGGGAGCAGTTTCGGCTGTTGGCGGTGGCGCAGCTAGCCTGGCAAAGCTGTCGCCGGCTCACCTGCCGATCGGCTCGCTGACTTCCAGCCTCGCTACGCCCGAGACCAGGGTAGAGCAGACGCCGTCTGCGCACCTGCCGTTGCGGGACGTGGAAGATGTGATGGGTGGAAACCGCCGGGCGCTCGAGGCCAAGGCCGGCAAAGATGCGGCCAAAATGATGTTGCGATCACAACCCGATGGTGCGTGGGTCTTGATTAACGGAAAGGGCGTCGGTAAGACTCCCGTGCTGCTCATTCTGGCTCCTGGTGTTTACCGCGTCGAGATGCATATCGCACAAAGGGAGTCGAGCCAAAAGCAGGTTGATCTGCTTCCCAAGGAGACACGCGAAGTCCTTCTGAGTTTGGCGGCCCGATACCCCAACCGCATCGAAGTGTCATGGCAGCGTCATTAAAGGACAAAAGAGGAGGTTCGCATGGGTGGATCACAGTTTGACCGCACGCCGTACATACCCGGGGAGGTACCGCGTCCCCCGGCCCACGTGCAGGATCGGCTTACCTACGTACTCGCGGTGGTGGCCATCCTCGGGGCCGGTTATGCCGCCTACAAGATCTTAGGGAGCAGCCCGGCTCCCGAGGTGAATGCGGATGCGGCCGAACTTACGCGCGCCGCAGCCAGGCTCGACGAGATCGAACACCGCCTGGACGCCATGGAGCTGGAGATCAAAGCGACTAAACCTGCGGCCCCCGCCGTGGCAGCGAAGGCGCAGCCAGCAAGGACCGCGACTCCAGTTGCTTCCGCGCCTTCGGCGCGGTTGCTGGTTCGCGTTCCGCCGCCGGCTAACCCGCAACCCGTGCCCGCTGCTCCACCGCAGCCTGCCCCGGATCCTAATGCGTTGCGAGAAGAAGGCCAGCAGGTGCTCAGCTCCCTTCGGAGCGACGTGACGGCTACTCAACAACAGTGGGCTGCCACTGCGGACCGGCTGGGAAACGTAGTCGGGGAGCTGAACTCGCAGCATCAAGAAATCGAACGCAACCAGGAAGGCTTGGCGCAACTGGCAGGACATTTCGAGCGCGACAGCGTGCCGTTCACCCTGCAAAAAGACGGGAACAAACAGCAGGTCGGACCGGTGAAGCTGCTGCTTGAGAGTACTGATATCAAGAACTCACGGTACACCATGCGACTGTTCTTCCAGGATAAATGGATCGAATTGAAGGACCGGGCGCTCAACGAGGCCATCCAATTCTACGAGCCGAGCGGCGAAATCGCGCTCGAGCTGATGGTTTTCCGCATCGCCAAGGAAGCCGTGGTGGGAAGAATCGCACTCCCTCCGCAAGCCAACGCTAGCCGCTAAACCGCAGTCTGGATTTCTCGTTGGAGTGTGGCAGCCTGCCGCCGCACTCCAACACCCGGCTTCAACGCGCCAGGGGGCGGCACATGCTCTTCTCTAGGTGTACTTCAGCCACTTTATAAGCTCCACCACCGAAGGCCGCTTGCCATACATCAGAATACCCACCCGGTAGATGCGCGCCGAGAGGTAGGCAACTCCGGCCGTCGTCAAGCCCAGCAGCACAAAGGAGAGACCAATCTGCCAGAAGGGAGGAGTCTCGCAGGCGATGCGAAGCACCATCATGATGGGAGTGAAAAAGGGGATCTCCGACAGCAGGACGACGGTATGGGAGCTCGGGTCGCGAATCACCATATTGAACATAATGAAGCTGAAAATGAGCGGCAACATGACGATCATCTGCAACTGCTGGGCGTCTTGCTCGCTGGAGACGGCGGCGCCGACGGCGGCGAACAGCGTAGCGTAGAGTAGATACCCGAGGACGAAGTAGAGGGCTGGGTAGACAAGCAGTCCCGCCGAGAGGTGGATATGCGGAAAGTCCGCGGTGGGTCGCAGGGTGTTGACCGCCACAGCCCCATAAGTTCCGAGCAGAGCCGCGGAGGCGACCCAAATCAGATATTGCGTAAACGCGACGCCCGCAACTCCGAGAATCTTGCCTGCTAAGAGTTGAAAGGGCCGGACGGCAGATATCAGAATTTCGACAATGCGCGAGGTCTTTTCCTCGAGCACGGACCGCATGGTGATGACGCCGTACATAATCAGCGCGGTGTAGAGAAGGCCCGCCAGACAGATTGACGTGATTATCGTCTGGCCAAACTCCTCGGCCTCGCCGTATTTAGTGATCTTGATGATCTTGACGTCCGTGTTGCGCCCCAGGTCGCGGATTTCGTCGGCGCGGACGCCCCGCGTCTGCAAACCGGAAGCCAGGACAGCCTCCTGCACGGCGCGAGTGATGGGTTGCACCAGGGTATAGTCACTCGGATTCTTGGTATGGAACTCCGCTTTGCCGCCACTGTTGATCACCAGATAGGCGTCCAGACGGTCGCTTCGAATTTCCGTACGCAGTTCCTTGCGAACTGACTCTTCGCTTTGAGGTCGCTCCACGGATTTCGCAACTTCGAATTCCGGTTTGCCGTTGGGCAGCCGAACGTTCAGCCCTGCCGTTACTGCGTTCGACAGGCCCCCCACGTTGTCGATAATGGCGAGCCGTACGGTACGATCGGTCAGCCGGGTGGCGAGAAAGATCGAAAAGCCCATCAAGCCGATGCTGAAGACGGGCACGGCGATCGTGCCAAAAACAAAACCCTTGGTCTTGATACGAGTGATGTACTCGCGTTTAATAATCAGCCAGACTTTGCGCACCAAGGCCCTCCAATTGTCATATGCCTGCCCTGATTCTTCTCGTTGAAGTCTACACTATAGACGCGTTACTACGGCGCGCGGGAGGCCGCAGCGGCAACGTTCGCAGCGTCCACGGAAATGGGGCTCTCCAGCACCATCTCAAACTGCCATCCGGCTTCGAAAAGCACTCCTCCGCTCCCTCCCCCGTGGTGAATGAGGATCAAGGGGATCGCGATCCCGACCGCCGTAGCGGCGATTCCAATCCCTATGGCCGTTCCGATGTGTGAAGCCGGAGCTTGCAGCGTTGGTTGAGGCAGCGTCGACCCGGCGAACGAATTGTAGGAGCCACTCGGGCCGGCGAACCCCGCGGCCTGGGTAGGACTTGGCGTGGGACTGTGGGCGTCGGCTTGAACGTTCGCGCCCTCCACATCCACACTATAACCGTTGACGTAGTCGAGGCGCGTGAAGTGCATCTTCAGGCTGGGTCCCGAGCGGCCTCCCTTCGTCACTTTGTCCAGCACGCCCTCGACGTAGGTACCGACCGGGACCGCCAACTGCTTGCCGACAGTCACGGGAAAACCGGTAACCGCGCGGACGGGATCTCCGAGACGGGATTTGGAGCTGATGGGGCTGGCCAGCGCAAGCTGGATTCGAGTTCCGGCAGGAATAGTGATTGTCTCTACCTGAGGAGCGCTTGGCACAGCGGCGTGGGCTAAAGGAGGAGGCGCCTCAGGAGGCGAAGAAGGTTCTTGTGCGCAGAGCGTCGAGACCGCGAGAAGTACAACCGCAGCATGAATTCGCATGAACACCTCTCATTTTGTACGTCCGTAGGCTTGATTCCGCATTCTATAGCACCGGCAGGGCTGCCCGTGCCATCGAATTGCGCATTATCCGGCGCCTTGGTCGAAGTATAACGCCAGTTTCTCTCCGGCGAACCGGAGCGATTCGAGAGATAGCGATCCAGCCTTATTGGTGCTCGTGCCGATCGTGTCCGTGCGCGACTCCGCGTTCAGCAGGACGACGCGCGCGGGCACACGAGCCACCGAATTACCGTTCTCAAGAATTTCCACCTGAGCTGAGGGGCCCGATCCATTCCAGGCAAATTGATAACTTCCCGCAGCCAGAAGCGTGTTGGAAACCCGAAGCGGCGAGGCGATCTGGAACGGTTTCCTGTAACTCTGCGGCTTGGGGTTGGAAGCTACGACAGGCGGACCGGAACAGGGCATCGCCGGCGTACCCGCAGTGCCGGGGATGACCGTGGAGGGCGTGCCCGGAGTACCCGGGATCACGGTGTCGGGCATTCCCGGACCACCCGGGATGACCGTCGGTGGCGTGCCGGGCGTGCCGGGGATGACCGTGTCTGGCGTCCCCGGCGTGGCGGGAATGGGGCGGCACCGCGTCGCAGATTTGAACTGGAAAGGCGGCCTCGCATTGGATTGCCGCACTGCCGCAGCGACCTTGACGGCGTTCAGGCGCAAAGGAACTTGCAAAACCATCTCAATCTGCGACCCGTTGTCGAGAAGGACGTCGCTTGCCGAGCTGATCACAACATAAGGCGTGGCCACTGCGGCAAGAACATCGTTCACGAGAGGTTGCGGCGTGGCGGTCACCGTGGCCGCCGGCGCACCACTTGGCGCCGCTTCGTTGGTGTTTCGCAGATCTGCAAGCTCAACCGTGTAACCCGTGGTAAAGATGATCTTCGTAAAGTGGATTTGGAATTGGGCATGAGGTGAAAGCCAACCGGGCCGCGTCAGAGTATCAATCTGGCCCTGCACATAGGTGCCGGGTGGAATCGCCATCTGGTTGTTCACTATGACCGGGAAGGCCGTCTCTGCGTATACGCTCTCTCCGGCCTTGGCTGACCTGGCGAGAACGGGTTCGGTCAATGCCAGGGGAACCGAGGTGCCCGCAGGGACCAAGATCTTTGGTTTGGGGCTTGTCTGTTGCGCCCGGCTTTGCAAATCAGGAGTGCTTTGGGCAGCAGCCGTTAAAGCGCTGAGCACGAGTGCCAATGCGAGTCGTCCCATCGTTGCCGCCTCCAGCCGGCTTCTCGCTCTCTTGCCATGATAGACGCCTGACAATAGACTATGGTTTCCTTGGTTGTTGTAAGGGCGGCTCGCGAACCTCCCCTGCGTCGCGCGAGGAATCGAGTGAGGAAAACCATGCAACCTACAAAACTCTACCAGCTTGGACTCGGGAGCGTGACCGCGCTTGTGATCCTATGCGCAGGCGCGGTTCGAACACCAGCCCAGGACATCTACCTTCCCTGGGAAGGCGGTCCCGCGTATTATACGCAGTTTTCATTAGGCCCTTCTTCCAGCCCCGACTATTTCATGCGCGCTGTTTGGCTGCAGAGTCCGAGCAAAGCCGGACTGTATCAGGCAGTCGGCGTGAACCAGTTCGTTGGGCTTTGGGACGGCACCGTCGAGGTAAATCTGAAGGAGGGTCCAATCCTGCCTCTGCTCCGGCGATACAACATGCACGTGCTTGGCGACCAGGAGAGCGGGCTGGCCGGAGCGGACGCTGCACGGCACCTGATCGACCCGATCATTGACGGCTGGGTACAAGTCGACGAGCCGGACAATGCGCAGTCGCTGCCAGGCGGGGGTTACGGCGATTGCATCCTGCCTTCTGCTATTATCAGCAAGTATAGATCGCTCAGAGTTGCCGACCCGAAGCGCCCCGTCTACCTCGGTCTTGGACAAGGGACGGGGTTTAACTCCGGTTCATGTTACGAAGGCCGCGGAGGAACGTGCTGTTCTGCGGCGCGCGGTCTCAACGATTACTCCGTGTATGTTCAGGGCGGCGACATCCTCGCCAGCGATGTCTATCCGGAGAATGATGCCCACCCGCTGTGGTGGGTCGGCCGAACTACGGACCGTCTACGCTACTGGAGCAACTACCAAAAACCTGTCCTTCAGGACATCGAGTTGGTGAACTTTAGCAACAGCTCTTCCGTAACCCTGACCTCGGCGGAGGTCGAAGCGCAGTCCTGGATGACGATCATTCACGGCGCACGCGGCCTCCTTTACTTCGTCCACCAGTTTGCCCCCGTTCAGGAAGAAGACTCGATCTTTCATCCCGAGCACGCCAACGTGAAATCGGCGGTGGCTCGGACCAACCTTCAAGTGACAGCCCTGGCGCGTGTGCTCAATACACCTTCGGTGGGCAACGGTGCGAAGGTCGCCTCTTCCAGCGCTCATGCCGCGATCAACGTGCTGTTGAAACGTTACGGGGGCTGCACGTTCCTGCTCGCCATAAACGACGGGTTGCCGCAGAACCAAACCCCATCCGCGAATCCCATCGAGGAAACAAGCCTCTTTTGCCGGGGCAGCAGCTTGTGCACAGATTCCCCCGCCAAGGCCGGCGGCGCCCTGAGCATGTCGCCTGCAGGCGCCACCACCGCTACGTTTACTTTGCGCGACTTTCCCGCCCATGCTACCGCGATCGTACTTGGGGAGAAGCGCCAAATTCCCGTCAACAATGGGGTATTCAGCGACGTCTTCGCTACCAGCTATGCCTGGCACCTCTACCAGATTCTCCTCGACCCGAACCCCCGAGCCGCTCTGATCGGCGATGTGAATGGCGACGGAAAGGTCGACGCGAGCGATGTCCAGATTGTCAAGGCCGCCATAGGAAGCGTTGCCGGCCAGCCTGGATACGACCCACGGGCGGATGTGATCAGGGACGGCACGGTAGACAGCGCCGACCTCGCTATCGTGGAGGAGGCAGTGCGCCAAAGCCGGTGAGTGGTGTGCTGTTATTTATGGGCAAGGCTGTGGATTCACTTACGACGGATGGGAGTGCGCAGGATCCGCTGGACGGTAACGAGCAAATAGAACGCGGCGAGCGCCGCTGAGATGACCAGGATGAATCCGGCGAGGACCATTCTTTGCTCAGTCAGGGTGCGACTCTCTTCGGAATCCGGGTACCACCAGAACTGTGTTGCTCGGCGCAAAGCGCGATCGAGCGTCCGACCAACAAAATATAGGGAGGCCTCCCCATTTTGCCTATAGCACCGAAGTCTTGGTACCACGCCACTCCCTTCTCCCTCGAGAGGCAAAATGTCTTCCTGCGCTGCAATAGGCCTGCGGCACACTCGCGGTCGAGCATTCGACAATCCTGATTCATGGAACTCGGGCGTCTTATTGTATAGTGTTGCGGGGAGGCTGGAGGCGCGGACGTGTCCACGAATAAAAGTAGGAATGACAATGCCGCGCGGAGCACAGAGGAGTGGAAGCAGGACTTATATGATTGGAGGCACTGTATGACAAGATACATTTCCCGGCGCGATTTTATGAGACAAACCGGAAGCGCAGCAGGCGCCACGCTCGCAGCCAAAACCATTCTCGTTGACCCACCGGCCGGCCATGCTCAGAACACGGCGGTTCCTCCCAGCGACAGGATACGGGTCGGCATTATTGGAGTTGGCGAGCAGGGCGCGGGCTTGCTACGCAATGCGATATTCCACAAAGGTGTCGAGTGCGTGGCGGCGTGCGATTTGTGGGATGGCCGGCACACGCTGGCCCGCGAGATTGTCGGCAAGCCCATCAAGGTCACTCGCCGCTACCAGGACCTGCTGGATGACCAAGAGATCGATTGCATCATTAACGCCACACCGGACCACTGGCACAAGCAAATCCTTGTGGGCTGTTGTAAGGCCGGCAAAGACGTCTATTCCGAGAAGCCCATGTCCCACGAGGCGAGCGAGGGCTTCGAAATGATCCGCGCGGCGGAAGAGAACAAACGGATCGTGGAGATCGGTGCCCAATCCGCCAGTTCCTGGACATTCAACAAAGCCAAGGAGCTGATTGCGCAGGGGGCCATCGGGGACCTTCATACGATTGAGGCTTCGACAGGACGCAACACTCCGAACGGCGCTTGGGCAAGTTGGATGCCGCCGCCGGGCCTCTCGCCGGAAAACTTGGATTGGGACACGTGGCTTGGGAACACGCCCAAGATTCCGTTCGATCCCATCCGTTTTACGCGCTGGCGAAGTTACCGGGCCTACGGGACAGGGGTGGCGGGCGACCTGATGGTTCACCTGCTCACCGGCATGCACCTCGCCGCGGGAGTTACGGCGCCGCCTCAACGGGCGCTTGCCGTGGGCGCGCTTTACGTCTTTAAGGACGGACGTGAAGCGCCGGACGTTCACCATGTGCTTTACGACTACCCGAACTTCAAGGTGATCATCAAACTCATGCTCACCTGTGAGTTTAACCAAGGCACGAAATTTTATGGCACGCGCGGCCTGCTGGAGGTGACCGGCAGTCCCGAAGGCGAATCCTTAACCCTGACCCCGCAGGACGGCATGGATCACGACCCGGGGTGGTATCAACAAGGCTATCCCCAAGCCATGCGCGAGGCGTACGAGAAGCAGTGGCACCTCGACCACGACGCCCAATTGCCCAAAGAGAAACCGCAGCCGGTCGTCTACAAGAACCCCGCCGGGCATGACCCGTGGGGAATCCATATGCAGAATTTCTTCGATGCGGTGCGCAGCCGCAAGCCGGTGGTTGAGGACTGCACCTTCGGAAACAATACGGCCCTCGCCTGCCACATGGCCAATGCCTCTTACTACCAACAGAGCATTGCGGTGTGGGATGCTGCGGCCCGGAAAATTCAAACCTAACGTTGATTCCGCGCGTCTAACAGGGTAAATTAGGAGAACCGGTGGCTCGCCGGTAAGGGAGAATTCGGCCATGAAGGGTCTAACCGTGGGTGTATTGTCGGCTGGCTTGGCTCTAGGTCTGGGGGCTGGAGTAGCGCAGGCACAGAAGTCAACGGGTTCGGTGCCGCTCGGCGACGTGGCGCGCCAACTCAAGGCGCAGCTCGCCAAGTCTAAGAAACAGCCCCGAATGTTCACAAACGAAGACGTTATCGCCCTGCGGACCGCGAGTGAACTGTCGCCCTCCTGGGTGGACAAGTCGTCGAGTTCCGCCGCAACCGAGGCATCAGCGGATGGCAGGATTACCCGGGAGGCCGCCGCTAATCTGGCCGGTAAGACTTCCGCCATCCATATTGAATGGGGTAAGGCGACGCAGGGGGAAGATGAAATCGATCGAATGAGCAAGGTGCGAGTTGTGTTGGGGGGGCTCGGGAAGGATGCGAATAACCCGCCCTCGGCCGAGAAGCTTGCGCACCATTCCGGCGCCGCTCCAGAGCAGGCAGCCGTGAAGATCGGTCGAAGTGGGGAGGCCGAACCCGCCGCGGGATTGACCAAAGTGAATTTCCAGGTCAGCGCTGAGACTGCACAAGCGGCCGACGAGGCAGACCGGCATCCCAACCCCTCGCTCGCCGTTCCAGCCGGGCAGCCCGAAGCGTCAGGCCCTGCTGGGGAATGGGCCAAAGCGAAATTCCGGGCCGCTCAGGGTGCGCGTTCAACCAGTCGGGAACCTGGTCTCATTGCAGCCTCGGCCGTCAATCCGCAAGCGCCGCCGCGGGAGGATATCGGCTACGTGGAGAGAGCAGATGGGAAGGTTGAGGCCATTGTTGCCGAGGGTGAACACATCGGCCTGATCGAGGAGACCAAGGAGTTCATGAAGAACTTCCACATCCCGGCGCCTTCGCCGGCCGAACTGCAATTAGCCCTGGCGCCGCCATCCAATCCACCGCAAGCCTCCATTCCCGAGGATGATCAGCCGTCTGCGGCCGTTTCGTCCCCCGATACAGGCTCGCCCGCAGGGGAGAGTGCGGCGGGTGTCGCTCAACTCCAGCAACCACAGGCTCCCCCTGCGGAGGATGCGCTATCGCAGTCAGAGACGGCGCTGCAAGCGGAGCCGCTGGCTGACTATGCGGGAACTCAAGTCCGCCCCACACAACCTGAAAACCTCCAGTCTGCAAACGGTCCGGCCTTTGTAACTGCCGCGGCGGATGCAGGTGCTAATCGCTCGTCGGTTACGCCCATTGGATACGTGGAGAAGGCTGGGGGAGAGAAAGAGGCGATCGTCGCATTCCAAGATCAGGTGTTTCTTGTGCACGAGGGCGAGTTGTTCGCCGGCAAGTACAGAGTCCTGCGAGTGTCCGCAGTTGCAGCGGAAATCGTAGAAGAACCGACGGAGGCGTCTTCGGCAGCCATAGACCGCCGGCGGAACATTCAGGTCGTGCCGGAGTCCAGATAGCTCGCAGTTCCCTGCCGAGTCGAGGCCCGCCGCCAAAAACCCCAGGCGGCCATTCGCCGGCTGGCCCTCAGCCTCTGCCATTCAGTCTGCGCTGCGCGAGGGAGCAGCGACCTGCGTTTGCACCCATTCGAGGAAGGTCGAAACGACCTGCGGATCGAACTGTGTCCCGGAGCAACGGCGCAGCTCGACGAGCGCATCTTCGAAAGTGCGGGGGCTTTTGTAGCGCAGGTCGGCAACCATATTGTGGAAAGACTCCGCCACCGCCACCATTCGCGCTCCCAGTGGAATCTGATCCCCAGCCAGCCCGGCCGGATAACCCTTGCCATCGTAGCGCTCGTGATGGTGAAGCACGATGCGCTCAATCCCTTTCGCCCGTAAGAACTCCACCATCTTGGCGCCCCAGGCCGCATGGCTCTTCATAATCTCGAACTCCTGCGCGGTGAGCAGAGTCGGTTTCCTGAGCACGTATTCCGGCACGTGGATTTTCCCGATGTCATGAACCAGGCCGGCTAAACGAATCTCTTCAACCTCGTCGACCGGCAACCCGGCCTTCAGGGCCATTTGCGCCGCTAGCCTCGAGACCACCTGAGCATGGTCCTTCATATGTGGCCCCTTTAATTGGACAGCGAAAGCGAGTGCAGTGAGGGTGCTCAAAATGGTATTCTTTTCCGCCGCGCCTTCTGGGGCGCCTGACTCTGCGCTCGCTGGCCCCGCGTCAGAGGCCGGCCAATCGCCTCTTCGCACCTCATGCGCGATTGGCGCGACGCTCCGACTCACGTCTGAGGCGGCGGGTAACATCCCCTCTTCCGCCGCTTCGAGACACGTTTTGAGCAGCCGCTTATCGCGCTCCGCCTCTTCCGGCTTGGGACCCAGCCAGGCCACCTTGACGCAATTCCCTCCACATTGTTGGGCCAGGCGCACACCGGACTCCGCCACCTTGAGCATCTCGTCGGCCGTTCGTCCGTGGCCGGGGTACGCTGCGATGCCAACGCTTACCGTCACCTCGCGGAGGCGCAAGAGATCATCTGCTTCGAGCGCCGCCCGCAACCTTTCCGCCAGAATCTCCGCCTGCAAGGTGTTAGCCCCGGGCATCAGGGTCGCGAACGAATCGCCTCCGTACCGCGCCACGATATTCGACTTCCTTGATCGACCGCTGAGCAGGGCGGCGACTGTCGCCAGCACTTTATCGCATTCCGCCCGCCCTCCACGGTCATTGAGCTGTTTGAGCCTGTCGAGATCCAAGATCGCCACGCAGAAATGGCCCCCGGTGTAGGATGATCGGCGCCATTCACTCTCCAGCGACGCCAAGAAACGGTCTCGAGTGGTGACGCCCGACAGAGCAGCCGCAACGGATTCTTGCGTGGCATACCGCTCTGCGCGCGGCTGCTGAGTCACGACGGTCACCCGGGGGGCAGCGGGAGCCTCTGCGGAACTCTTCCGCGCGCTGAAAATGTGCTTGCTCCAATAGTGACCTCCCGACTGTTTCCAGGCCCCGATTGTGGCTCCGGCAAGCAAAGCAACTGAGCCGATGATCAGCCAATCAAACCAGGGCATCATTCTTCCCATTTCGGCGCTGGTCCCTTGACGCACCGGCGCCATAACATCCCCAAATAAGGACACAATACCTCAAATCTAGGCGTTCTTGACCATTTTTTTTAGCTCTGATTCAGGATTTTTTGCTCGCCTCGGCGCCTTGACGGTGCGATTCCTCGCATTGACAAGTCCTTCTTTCCCGGGTACTGTCAAAAGAGACAGATAGTTCCAGGGATGCGACTACAACTAATCAACAAGGAGGGAAGCATGTTGCGAAAAGTGTTTGGGGCAACGCTGTTCCTTGTGCTTACGGCTGCGGCCGGATTGGGCCAGCAGGGTGGATATTTGGATGTGTTCGTTGCCAGAGTCAAGCCAGACAAACGAGCGGAATTCGACTCGATTGACAAAAAGATCGTGGAGGCGAATCGCCGCAACAACGGCGACATCTGGATCGCCCTCGAGGTCGCATATGGCGAACAGAATACGGTGATTTTCAGCAGCTCGCGAGAAACCTTCGGCGATGCCGAAAAGAGTTCCGCGGTTTTCATGGGTGCGGTCGGCAAAGCCTACGGTGCGGCTGGAGCGGCGGCGCTGTTTCAGCAATTTAGCAACACGCTGGAAAGTTCCCGTGGCGAGCTGCGCCAACGGCGCTGGGATCTCTCCTATAACCCGCCTGCCGACCTGGCTGCCTACGCAGAGGTTATTGCCAAATCGCGCTGGATTCGAACCGTCGTCGTCCGGGTGCGCCCAGGCCACGAAGCGGAATTCGAAGCGGAGCTGAAAGAAATCAACGCCGCCGCGCAAAAGAGCAATATGGCCGGCATGCGTTGGGTTTCGCAGGTGGTAGCGGGTGGCAGCCCAGGAACCTATCACATCGCCCGGCTCTTGACCTCTCTGGACGAACTGGATCACGCGCCTTCGATGCGGTCGATGCTGGGAGACGAGGGCCTGGAGAAATTTCAAAAGGTAAACGCCGACGCGGTGGCGGGCGTGGAATACATTCTCTACCGCGTTGTGCCGGAACTCAGCAACGTGCCGGACGCGATCACGTCACTGGCGCCCGATTTCTGGAACCCCAAGCCTCAACCCTAAGAAGTGCAATTCCAGCACCGAAGGGGCTGTTCTCACACGCCACGGAGAGGGCCGTGAATTCATGCTGAGAGGGCTGTTCATCGACTTCAAGAGGCGTGTTGCTCGAGGTCACTGAATCCGCTTCCCCGGCGCATTTCTGCCGTTCTGATGGAGGACGAGGCTGACGGCGCGGCCGGTACTGTCGGTTTCAAAGGTGATCTGAGCATCGACGACTTTTAAGAAAAACTCCAGCGCGCTTTCTGGAAAAATCTGAAACTTGGGCTGGCCGGTGGCCTGGACGAAGAGCTTATCGTCCTCGCGTGTGACGGTGAGAATGAAATTCGGCGCAAGTTGATATCGGCCCACGTAGGCGTCGAACAGCTTCGGATCGACGGCAATTTCCTTGTGCTGTTTTGGGGGCGGCATGAGAGGCGCGTGCGAGTCCAACAGGTGCATTCCAATGTCGTCGACGCCCGTCGCCGTAAAGGTGTTTGAAAGCACGACGACTCCAACCCGCGTGCTGGGCACGAATCCGAGGAACGACCGGTAGCCTCCCGTCCCACCGTTGTGCCAGACAATCTCGTAGCTCGAAGGCTTGACGATTAACCACCCGAGGCCGATCTCCCCGGTGCCGGGACTGCCCGTCTTGCGGCGCGACGCCAGCATCGCAGCCATCGCCGGGGCTAGAGGCGATTTGAGGTAGCCGAGGTTGGCCGCAAGGAAGGTCAGCATGTCGTTGGCACTCGACCGGAGGGCGCCAGCGCCGGCAAAGGTGGGCAAGTCCCAGTTGGAAGTTACTTCCAACTTGTCATTATGTCCTACCGCCAAGCGCGCTTTCATTTCCGGCGTCAGCGTGATTCCGGTGCTGATCATTCCGAGCGGGCCGGTGATGCGCTTACGCACCAAAGTCTCGTAGTCCATGCCGGCGCGCCGGGCCAAGGCAAGCCCCAACAGCGCGCCTCCCAAATTGGAATATTCGAACTGAGAGCCGATGTCGCGGGTCAGTTGATAGTTCGAAAGGAATTGATAGAGTTGCTCGGCCGTGTAATCCGCATAAGGATTGGACGGATCCTCGGGATGGAAGTTGGAGGGCATTCGCGGCAGGCCGGAAGTGTGGGTGGAAAGGTCCACCAAGGTGATGACGCGCCCGCCGCGCTCCGGTAGCTTGACGCCCTCGGGGAGATACTTCGCCACCGGGTCCGACAGCTTGACTTCGCCGCGCTGAACCATGTCCGCGAGCAAGAGCGAAGTGAACACCTTGGTCGCTGAGCCGATTTCGAAGACCGTGTCGCCGTTGAGGGGCCGTGTGTCGCCCTGATTCACGGCGCCGTAAGCCACAATGCGGCGTCCCTGGGGCTCGATAACCCCCACCACAATTCCCACTCCCTGGTGCGAAGTGTCAATGCGCTCCACGAGAATCTTCCGAATCTCAGTGTTGGACGGCAGGGGCGAATCCGGAGCGGATTGCGCCATCGAGCCGGACGTGATGAGGGTTGTCACAAAGACCAGGGCCATGCCTCTTTGTATCACGGTCAGCCTCCGTAGTCATGAAGCAGGATTATACGACGGTTCTAACGTAGCACGGGCACTCCTGCCTGTGCTCTAGGTCAGCTCGCTCCGCCAAGTACCGCGGCACAGGCAAGAGTGCCTGTACTACTTCGGACAATCCGTCTCTACCACTTGCCGGGCCTTTGGGTTAGCCTTACCTGGGTGCTGTGCCGATCTGAACAGCTACAGACCTTGGAGAGCAGGCCTGCACCACCCGTGACCTTCGTATGCGAACTCTCCTGGCACGAGCGCGACAAAACGGTGAAACGCATCCCTGGTTAATTGCCTTCACCGTCATGCTGGCGATTTTCATGGAAGTCCTGGACACCAGCGTGGCCAACGTGGCTTTGCCCCACATCGCCGGCAATCTCTCGGCCGGCGTTGATGAAAGCACCTGGGTTCTGACCTCCTACCTGGTTTCGAACGCCATTGTCCTGCCGCTCACCGGTTGGTTCTCCTCGATCTTCGGGCGCAAACGCTTCTACATGACTTGCGTAGTCATATTCACGTTGAGTTCCCTGCTCTGCGGCCTCGCCCCGAGTCTTCCCCTGCTTGTCTTCTTCCGGATTATGCAAGGCGCCGGCGGGGGCGCATTGCAACCCATCTCACAGGCCATTCTGCTGGAAAGCTTCCCGAAGGAAAAACGCGGCATGGCCATGGCGATTTTCGGGATGGGCGTAGTCTTGGCGCCCATCATCGGCCCCACACTAGGCGGCTGGATCACGGACAGCTACAGTTGGCGCTGGATTTTCCTCATCAACATTCCGGTGGGTGTCATCTCGCTCGTGCTGACGCTTTTTCTTGTCTTCGATCCGCCCTACCTGGTGCGAAAGAGCCTTCGCGAGGGGGCCCGGATTGATTATATCGGCATTGGCCTGCTCAGCGTCGGATTGGGTTTCCTCCAGGTGGTCCTGGACAAAGGAGAGCGCGAAGACTGGTTCGGCTCGACCTTTATCATCTGGTGCGCGGTAGTGGCGGCGGTTGGATTGCTGGGCGCCTTCCTCTGGGAACTCAGCCAGAAAGATCCGGCGGTGGATTTCCACCTTCTCAAGGAACGCAATTTTCTTATCGCCACCATGACCATGTTTATGCTGGGGGTAGTGCTTTACGGCAGCACCGCGCTACTGCCCATTTTTCTCCAAACCTTGCTGGGGTATA
>Ga0326727_10010899_pt1 | contig 21431 bp, 18 predicted proteins | sample MB2enrmetagenome_FD_207643 | JGI IMG/M metagenome (GOLD analysis project Ga0326727, IMG submission 207643) | Lab enriched peat soil microbial communities from McLean, Ithaca, NY, United States - MB29MY | ecosystem: Environmental > Terrestrial > Soil > Wetlands > Peat | place: USA: New York...
AAGGCTGGTGCCTCCTCGTGGTCGGATGCGTGGATCATGTAGTACATGATTCTGTTTCCTTCGCTCCTGTCAAAAATCGGGTATGCTGCCACGTGTTTGTAGCACAGTTCGTGTTGGAATCTCTCCCGGACCAATTCAGCTATATCATATGGCCTTATCCTGGTAAGTTTTCGCCAGTCCTGTTGCCCCCACCATTTCACCATCTTGCTGTTGTTCCGAATGCCCGAGAATGCGCGATGGAGCCACCCCACCCCCAGGAAGTACAGCAACTCAATCTTATTGTTTGGCGGCTTCTTGTAGCTCGCGAGCTTTTGAACAGTTGCCCAGTGGCATTCAAAGGTCCTTTGGTCCAACAGACAGAATGTGGCTTCCTGTTGTGAAATCTTTTCGTCTTGGAGTATCTGATCAACATTAACATTGAAATCGCCAGGTAAAATCTCGATGCTCCTAGGGAGTTTTCTCCCCTTTTTGTCTAAAGGCCTCGGTTGGGAGTCACGAAGCGTTTTGAGTTCCCTGACGCCACGCTTTGATATCTCGCAGAGGAAAAAGTGACGCAGCCATTTAGGCTCGCTCTTCAGCACGAGCGCAGCCGACCACGCGTTCAAGTGCTCGAATGACTGCGGGCCGGCAAATCCATCTATGTAAGCACCATGCTTAGTGATCTGCACGAAATACTTCAAATACTGCTCAATGAAGTGAGCTTTGTGCTCTGTCCAGATGGGTTGTTCGATGCGCTTGTACCTTCGTACCTTGCGGCCCATGCCGGGCTCTAAGGCGGGGAAGAGGGGAGCAGTGCTTTGGCAATCTACTGAGTGTTTTCTGGAAGACTTATCGTTCGTAAAATTCACTACCCTTCCGCGAACTGGACTCCCAAGTCTGCCGCCATGCGGAGTCGCTGCGCCCGGTCTGGGATATGCCCACTGGCTGTGAACGGGAACTCGTCGTAGGTCTGGCCACGCAGTTTTCGTCCATGTCTCTTCTTCTGGACGCCACCCCACTGCTTGAAAAAGAAAGGAACTTCCGATCTGCGACATTGAGCGAGCAGGTTTTCCACCCAAGATTCTTTCATAGGTCGGGCACCTACTCCGCTCTCTCCTCCAACAATTACCCAGTCGATGTCCGTCAAATCGACTTGTCCCAGATCCTCAAGCAGAGGCTCAATCGAAAGGAATTTCACGGCTGACGGCGTATCGCGAAGGTGTTCGATACGAGGTTTTCCGTGTTTCACGTTCTCCACACTCACTCCCCACCAGATATGGCGGGTTCCCGTCGCGAATCGCAGAACTCCATTCAGCATGTCTCGAAGTCGCTCAGATCTCTTGGTTAAAACCTGATAGGTGTGCCACCTTGCAGTCATCATTACATCCGCAACGCGAATGACGAACTGATCCGGCACATCCTCGTGAAAGAGATCACTCATGGAGTTGACGAACACCATCCGCGGTGCCGTCCAAGAAAGTGGCTCCATCAGCTTGTCTGGAACGAGGCGCAGGTCAAAGCCTTGCTCGTACGGATGGTTTTTTACGCCTCTAAACCTCTCGGCAAACGCCTCCGCGTAGCAGTGCTTGCACCCTGGGCTGACCTTCGTGCAGCCGCGGACAGGATTCCAAGTGGCATCTGTCCACTCGATTTTGCTTTTGTCGGCCATTTGGTTCCTCAGTCCGCTGCACCTGATTGTATATGTGGAACTTTCGCCTTTCAATCGCTCTTCGTCAGCGGACCGCGCAGGAAACCAACTTTGCTCGACCCCACACCCTCAACTAGTACTTGACCTTAGTCTATTGACGGCAAAACCGTTCGCAAGGTTTGCCGCAAGACTCGGTTCCTCAACACATTATGCCGCCCATGATGACTTCGAGCTATGTCTCTTCTGCAGGTTCCCACTTGTTTTCCCCAATCCGTAACTCTAATCTGTTCAGCGTACTAGCCTCATTCCTGCAGCAAAGCTGGTCCGACCGGCATGGCCTAGCAGTTGGCAAATGGGGGGCAGAGGATTATGTTGGGGCCAGTGGATGGTGGAGAAAGCGGAGAGGGTTGTCCCGCGGAGTCATGCGGGGCGCAACGACAGGAGAGGGGGTCTAAATGGCAATTAAGACGATCATCGAACCGTTCCGCATCAAGAGCGTCGAGCCAATTCGGCAGACGACTCGAGCGCAGCGAGAGAAGCTGCTCGAAGCCGCGGGCTACAACCTCTTCCTCATCGCCTCGGACGACATACTGATCGACCTGCTGACCGATTCGGGCACGAACGCGATGTCCACCGAACAGTGGGCGGCGGTGATGCGCGGCGACGAATCGTACGCAGGCTCGCCGAGCTTCACGCGATTTCGCGAATCGATCCAGGCCATCATGGGATTCAAGCACGTGATCCCGACGCACCAGGGCCGCGCCGCCGAACGCATACTCTTCAGCGTGATGTGCAAAAAAGGCGACGTGGTCCCGAACAACACGCACTTCGATACGACGCGCGCGAATTGTGAATTCGTCGGCGCTAAAGCGCTCGACCTGCCCACACCGGAAGCGCTTGAGCCCGCGCGTCAACATCCATTCAAAGGTAATCTTGATACGAAACGCCTCGAAGAAACGATCGTGCGCGTGGGAGCGAAACGCGTTCCGCTGGTCATGATCACGGTGACGAACAATTCCGGCGGCGGCCAGCCGGTCTCGATGGCGAACATCAAAGCCGTCAAGGAGATTTGCTCGCGCTACAAAATTCCGCTCTATATAGACGCCTGCCGGTACGCTGAAAACGCCTACCTGATCAAGTTGCGCGAGCCGGGCTACGCGGACAAAACTCCGCGAGAGATCGCGCGGGAAATGTTTCGCCATGCGGACGGCTGCACGATGTCGGCCAAGAAAGACGGACTCGCGAACATCGGCGGCTTCCTTTGCACGAACGACGACATGGTCGCGCAAGCCGAAAAAGATTTGCTGATATTGACCGAGGGGTTTCCGACGTACGGCGGGCTTGCGGGACGCGATCTGGATGCCATTGCTGTCGGGCTGAACGAAGCGCTCGAAGAGGATTATCTGAAGTATCGCATCACCTCGACCGCGTATCTCGGCGACCACATCTCGCGAGAAGGCGTGCCGATTGTGCAGCCGCCCGGCGGCCATGCCATCTATATCGATGCGCGCGCATTCCTGCCGCACATCCCTCCGACCAAGTTTCCCGGCGTTGCGCTGGCCGCGGAGCTCTACCTGGAAGGGGGCATACGTTCGGTAGAGATTGGAACGTTAATGTTCGGCAAGCGCGACGAGAATGGGGTCGAGCAGCCCGGCGCTCTCGACTTGCTGCGCCTCGCGATTCCGCGCCGCGTGTACACACAATCGCACATCGATTACGTTGTCGAAGTGATCGTGGAGGTGTGGCGCCGCCGCGAACAGATTCGCGGCCTCGAACTCACGTACCAGGCGCCTTTCTTGCGCCACTTCACGGCGCGCTTCCGAAGACTTTAAGGCTCGCCACTTTGCTATAATCCGGCGCTATGACGGGTCCAGCCTTCAAGCCGCCGCGCTACATCGTCGTCGAAGGGCCGATTCGCGTGGGCAAATCGACGCTCGCGAGAGTTCTGGCCGAACAGCTTCATGCCCGGCGCGTTTACGATTGCGAAGACAATCCGTTTCTTTCCGATTTTTACGACGAGAAAGCCGGCGCAGCCTTTCGCGCGCAAATGTATTTTCTTTACGAGCGGCATCGCCGTCTGGTGGAGGTGCGGCCGGAAGACACAGCAGCGCCCACCGTCAGCGATTTCCTCTTCGAGAAGGACAAGATTTTCGCGTACATCAACCTCGACAATGAAGAGCTGAAACTCTACGAGCGATACTTCGATATGTTCGCACCGACCGTTCCTACGCCGGACCTCGTGATCTACCTGCAAGCCAAGCCGGATGTTTTGCGCAAGCGAGTTTCAAAGAAGGGCGACCCGGCGGAGAAACAAATTTCACTGGAGTACGTCGAAGCGGTTGCAAACGCGTACGAACATTTCTTCTTTCGCTATTCCGCGTCGAACCTGCTGGTTGTGGACACTTCCGAGATCGATTTCGTCGAGCGGAATCAAGACTTGCAGGAGCTCTTGAGGCGACTGCGCCAGCCGGTGAAGGGCACGCAGTACTTTCTGCCGCTCGGCCAGAGTTGACAGCGCAACAGAGTCGTCGCATTCAGGAGGTTCCAACGCACTCCACTAGCAACGTTGATGTGCAATGCGTAATCGCAGTGACCGAAGTGGAAGCGCTGGCGATGAGTTCGGGCGAGATCGACCGGTACTTCGCCATTCTGGCGGACGATGCCGTCTTCCTGCCTCCGAGCACAACGGCGAAGCGCGGCCAGGAACTGCGGTTATGGCTGAAGGATTTTCTGGATCACTTCGGCGTGCAGTGGCTCAGGTTTGCGCATGGCGAAACGGTGGTCGCGGGAGATCTTGCCTATCACGAATATGAGTACAGCATGATGAGCACGCCTCGAACAGGAGGCGAGCCGGCCATCAGCCACGGCAAAGGTTTACATGTCCTTCGCCGGGAACCCGATGGCGCTTGGAAGGTCGTCCGGAATGTTTGGAATTCAGTTCCTGCGCCAGGCGCTAAATAAATACGACGCAGTCCTCAAGCACAACTTGTCTCTACCTGTCGTTGAGTGTCAACAGCTTCACCCCGCCAGAAATCAGAAGCCGGTTACGTTCCCTAAGCCGCTTTGGGTGGCCCCGTGAGACGGTGGCGCCACCTGCCAAGGGTGCGGTTCAAGGGATGGCTGCGGTGCAGGAATGTGATTACGGGCTCCCGGCGCATGCCGATCTTCTCGAGAGCGCGGCGAATCCTGAAATCACGTCCCGCGGAAACCAATCCCTTTTCGAGCGTCATGATTGCCTCGCCCGTCCGGCCCGCTTGCAGGTAAACTTCGGCCAGGTTGAGATAGAGTTGCGCGTGATTGTGCCTCATCGTGAGCGCTTCCTGACAAAGCGTCTCGGCATCGGCAAAGCGTTTTTCGGCCAGCGCGGCCAGCAGGCCCGTGTAAGAAAGATAGAACGGATTCTTGGGAGAAACTCCCAGGGCGCGGCGGGCATGCAGGAGAGCCTCTTCCGCATGTCCATCGCGAAGATGATGCAGACACTCCTTGAAATCCGTCATCCCTGCATCTGCAGGAGACGTGGTTCCAATCCAGTGGGACATAGGTTCCCTCCTCGCCCCAGCGGCGTCGAGGGCGCCTGAAGGGCCGACGACCGAGGCTAGCCCGGAGCCACGCCATAAGGAATAGACCGAAAGGCCAGATTTCGTTCTAGAACGGAAACCTGTACGAATAGACAGGTGGAGGCAGATGGGCATAGAGCTCTCCTGAATTGAAACTCCACTTGTCGTAATTCCTCGGTGGAATTATGCTCCGCTCAATTCGGGCTCGATGAGGAGACAATAATGGAAAAATGGACACGACGAAGGTTCTTCCTCGCATCGATGGCTGGGGGCGTCGCGGCAAGCGCGCAGAAGCTCTTAGGGGCATCTCTGCCTCCGGCAAAGAGTGCTAAATTCGAATCGGTCGCTCAGGCCAGCAGAGCACCCGTTCAGGGCGCCCGTCCGGTGATTATTTCCGCGTGGAACGGCCTGCACCATCTCCAGGATGGGATGGAAATCCTGAAATCCGGCGGTGACACTCTCGATGCGGTCCTCGCGGTTGTAACAAAAGTCGAAGACGATCCGCACGATCATTCGGTGGGCTATGGTGGGCTGCCCAACGAAGACGGCGTGGTGGAGCTCGACGCGAGCGTTATGCACGGTCCAACGCGGCGTTGTGGCGCCGTCGGAGCGCTCCAGGAAATCAAAAATCCATCGCTCGTGGCAAAACTCGTGATGGAGAAAACGAATCACATTTTCCTTGTCGGTCAGGGTGCTACGCGGTTCGCGGTGGATGAGGGTTTTCAAACGATGAACCTTCTTACGGATGAGTCGCGGACGGCATGGCTCGCCTGGAAGGCGGCGACCACCGAGAACTGGCGTCCAGGGCTTGACAGTCCCGAGTGGAAGGAAAAACTCGCGCAATTGCTCGACTCGCCGGAGAAGCTTGCGTGGCGGGGATGGATTGAAGACGTGGTGACGCACCCGCCGACCGGAACGATCAATTGCCTCGCCGTAGACGCCAACGGAAATATCTCCGGAACTACCACTACATCCGGGCTAGCGTGGAAGATCGCCGGGCGCGTTGGAGATTCGCCACTCATCGGCGCGGGTCTCTATGTCGATAACGAAGTAGGCGCGGCAGGCTCGACAGGCCGCGGAGAAGAAAACATAAAGATTTCCGGCGGGCACACGATCGTCGAAATGATGCGCAGGGGCATGTCGCCGATCGACGCATGCCTCGAAGCGTTGCAACGTGTTGCGCGCAACTACAAGTCTTTCCCCGAGCGGCTGAAGAATTTCCATATCCAGTTCTATGCAGTCAACAAGGACGGAGAACACGGCGCGGCATCCCTTTGGGCGATGCGCTTGAATGGGAAGCGCGTGGAGTACGCTGTTCATGACGGCACGCAGGCGCGGCTAGCGCCTTGCACGCCGTTGTTCGACAAGGCAGGCGGCGATTATTAGTGGAAAGGGGCGTCAGTGGACAACTGCGGACGCAAAAACCAGTCGAATGCCGCGAGCCTCAAGACGCGGGATTTCCTCCGTTAGCGCCGCAATTGTGGCGGGGTGTGGATGCCCGATGGCGATTGCCGAGCCATTTTGGATGGCGTCGCGTTCGGCCAATTTGAGTTGCGCGAGGATCGCTTCTTGAGTAGGAGTGTCATCGAGAAAAACCCTGCGTGACGCGGCACGCACTCCTGAGCCTTCGGCAACATCGTATGCGATGGTCGCAGGTGTTGTCCGGCTGTCGATGAAGAAAAGCCCGCGCTGGCGAAGCGCAGGCATCAGAGCCTGCATGAGTGGCGGGTCGGCGGTGGCGCGAGAGCCCTGGTGATTGTTGACGCCGATCGCGTGGGGAACCGTCTCAAGCATTCCCTCCACAACGGAATCGACTTGTCCTGCGCTCATTCCGACTCGCAGTTCAGGTTCCTCGTGCTTGACTTCACTCGATTCCGACTCCATTGGCAGATGAAGAAGAACCTCATCGCCACGCCGGTAAGCCTCTTCCGCGACTTCCGTTGACAGCGGCAAATGCGGAAGCACGGAAACGGTCAAGGGGAATGGCAGCGCGAAAAGCGCGTCGGCTGCGGCGCGGTCGTATCCCATGTCATCCACAATGATGGCAAGGCGCGGACCCTTGGCCCCGCTTTGCGCGAGCGGGTGCGTCTTCGCGTTGAGCGGCATGACGATGTGAATCGCGTGCGTGCGGACGCCCTCGAATGCAAGATCGATTCGTACGACTCCGCCCGCGGACGCCTCCGCGATGGAGAGTTTGTGTCGCCTGGCGATACCCGTGATGGACTGCCTCAAAGCGCTCAATTGCGAGGAGTCGGCCGGGGACACGTAGATGTCATCCACGACTAGATCACCTGTTTCGTTGCCTCGCGCCACGTTTGATTCCGGGCGGATGGTGATCTCCGACTTGTGAGCGGTCGTTTTCTCAGCCGCGCTGACAATTTCGGCAGTGATGCCGCGAACTTCAGCCTTCGACAGTTGCTTTTTGCCGCAGCCCGCTGCCAGGAGGAGAGTTGTCCCTGCAAGGCCTGCAAGCAGACGGGACGCGCGAGACAGAGTGAATCTGCGGGGTGTCGCGAAAAAAAAATCGGATTGAAACATTTGAGGAATGGTCGGTCGCGGGACAAGATTCCCGCGCAATCGTGTCACGATAAGTTACGCGGCCTTTCGAACTGCGTCCGCACCCTCCAGGATCTCGATGGCTTTCTTGATCGCAGGGTCATCGGGTGAGACAACCTGTCCGTTCGGAGCCGGCTGGTTCTCATCGTTTGTTGCAATAAGATCGTCAGGAGCTGCCCGGACTTCCACGGTCGGGGCGACACCTTCGGCTGGGATTTCCTTGTCGGCGGGCGTGTAATAGTTTGCGACAGTCAGGATCAAAGCCGAGCCGTCATCGAGCGGAATCAGTTTTTGCATCGCGGCGGTGCCAAAGGTGCGTTCGCCGGCGGTTTCACCTCGGTGATTATCTGCAATCGCACTCGCCACTATCTCCGCAGGGCCAGCCGTCCCGTTTCCGATCAGGACGGTCACAGGCTGGGTCCAGACCACCTTCGAAGCGTCAGAGGAAGAAACGACAGGGGCGACCGTCTGTCCCTTGAGCGTCGTGATAGTGCCTGAAGAAAGAAAAAGCTGCGCGGTCGAGATCCCTTCCTGGTCGTCGCCGAGCGCACAGTCTCGCAAATCGAGAATCAGCTTGTGAGCGCCCTGGTGGTTGAATTGCGCGAGCTTCTCACGGATCTGGTTCGTCATGCCGGCGTCGAATTCCGGGACATGAACATACGCAATATCGTCCTTTAGCTTTGCTTCGACGAGCTTAGGCGGAGGGAGTTTGGCCAGCGTGATTTCCATATCCTGCGGTTCCGCTTTGCCTCGGCGAATCACGGAGAGCTTCACGACGGTCCCCGGATCGCCGCTCAACAGAAGCTGCGCCTGATCGATGGCCATTTGTCCTGTGGTGAAGCCGGCGACTTTTTCGAGGACGTCGCCAATCCGGAGGCCCGCTTTTTGCGCCGGGCTGTCGGGAAGCACGGAGATGACGCCGACATATCCAAAGCGCTTTGTGAGGGCCATGCCCGCGTCGCCCTTCGGAACGGAAGAACTTCTTTCCTTGTAATCCTTGTATTCAAGCGGGCTGAGATAGGCGGACTGCGGGTCGAGAGAGTCCAGCAAGCCATGCAGAGCGCCGCTGGTCACCTGGTGGATGTTCGTATCGTCCACATAATCGTGTTGGATGTACTCCAATACTTCGCTGTACACCGTGAGCGCGCGGAACGCTTTGTCATCCGACGAGCGGGCGCGGACGTAACCAGTCGTCACATAAGCGAGAACGACGACCGATAGTGCGACACTGATCTTCTTCACCAAAGGACTCATGCGTCCTTCCTTTTTCTACGCCCCGGATTCTTGCGACACTCGATTGGATGCGGCTTTACCTCGGGCTGGTTTGCCGGAGTCAGCGCAAGTTCAATCCACCAATTATAGCATCAGGTGCAAACAGGCTATCCGGATTTGCTGCCGGGCTTTTCGCTGGATGTACCCGCTGCAACTGTGCGCTGGTTCCGGCGCGGGATGAGCTTTCTGAATTGGGTTTTGGCCTTTTGAAGTTCTACGCGCCGGCTATTTCGCTTTCCGAGCTTCTGATTCACGAATCCCTGTTTCATTCTCTTCGTCCGCCACTGGAAACTCTACGCTTCGCACGGAAGCGCAATCTACCTGTGCGCAAAAGTCTGTTGTCCGGGGCCGACATCCAGCGAGCTCGTCTCCGGCATGGGCGTTGCCGCCGTGACGTATGTCTGCGAGATGCGGTCCTGCCATGTGAAATTGTCTTCATCCCACATCGCCCAAACGTAGCCGAGCATCAATGTCGCGCCGGAAAGGAGGTATCCAAAGCTCCGCCAAAGCAGTTGTTGCGTGTCGGGCAGGCTGCCATCGAGGCGGACAATCGTAAGGCAACAAAGTTGCATCCCCGGTGTAGCTCCGGCAAAAACAGTGAAGATGAAAAAGTACTGCGCGTAAAACAAGTAGGAAACAACGAGATAGACAATCGCGTCCATCTTGTCGAAAGTGATTTGGCCTCCTAGCGACCTGAAGAGGCCCAGGAAACCGGCAATCGTAAGGCCAAGAAACAGGGCGTCGAGTGCGCCGGCCCGGCGGCGTTCGGTCAGGCTGGCAACCGGCACGAGCGCAGTTTGCGGGCGCGCCCGGTCGTTATATGCGCTTGAGAAGTCGAGTTCGGGCTGAATGCGTATTTCCACTCGCTCGATTTGGCGCTGGCGTTGCGGAGAACGCGGACGCGGGCGTTCAGAGACTTCCTCCTCGAAATCGGGTTGCGCGAAAAAAGGAAGCCCTGATTGGGAGTCATCCGGATTGAGGCGACGGCGGCGTGCGCGATACTCTTCAAGGCGCCGAGAGACCTCGCGACGCCATTCCGGCTCTTCAGGTTCGGTGGCCGTGGGAGAGCCAACCGCCACCAATTCGGGGGTTTCCGCGTTTTCGGCAAACGCAGAATCGCAAATTGAGCATCCCTCACCCTCGTCGAGCAAGAGTGCTCCACACTTCGGGCAGATTCTTATCACTGGTCCGTTTTGCGCTGCGGAAGTTCCAGTGGCGGAACGTTTCCATGCTAGCACGAATGACCGGTTTCCGGCACATGGGAGTCGCCTGCGTGTGTCCCCTATCAGGCAACCCGGCGAGAGGGGATAGTCAGTTCGCGTTGCGGGCGCGGAGAGCGCGTGTTAGGCTCGGATTTCCATTAAGGTGAATTCCCAGGTGATGCGGAACGCGACCGTTTTTCAGCTCTTCCGAAGACTTGCTCGCATGGCAGCCCTTCTTTCAATCTTCCTTGGGGCATCGCACGCGAGTTCCGCTCAGATTCCGGCAAGAATCCCGCACAAACCCACGGCAACCAACACAGAAGAAAGCGTCGCCACTCTGGAAGCGGACACACAGAGCCAAGTGGGCAAGATTTATCATGCGCACGGTCATGTGGACATTCGCTACGAAAACGTCCGTCTTCGCGCGGACGACGTCGAGGGAAACGACGAAACTCGCGTCCTCACGGCCAGCGGACACGTGCAACTCGACTACATGACGCAGCACATTGAAGCCAGCGATGCGCGCTACGAGTTGCGCACCGGACGCGGCACGTTCCACAACGTCCGCGCTACCTTCGCTGTGCAGCGTCGCCCCACGCCCACTCTTCTGATCAGTCCCAACCCGCTTTATTTCGAGGAGGAAGCCGAGCGTTTGAACGACCACACATACCGGCTTCGCAAGGCTTGGCTAACGGTCTGCGACCCCGACCATCCGAAATGGAAGTTCTACGCTCCCGAAGCGACGATCGAATTGCAGAAGTCGGTGCACCTTGAGAACGGGAATTTTCGGTTTCTGAGCGTGCCAGTCCTGTATTTTCCTTACGCGACGTTTCCCGCCGAAAAGCGGCGTAACTCCGGGTTTGATATTCCGGATATCGGCGACAGCTCGACGAAAGGATTCGTTCTGGGAGATTCGATCTATTTGTCCCCGCTGGACTGGATGGATGCGACACTCGGCGCAGCCCTTTACAGCAAGCGCGGGTGGAGCCAGAACGCGGAAATTCGCATGCGTCCATGGGAAAACGCGCGGCTCGATGCTACGTACAACGGCGTGATTGACCGCGGTCTCGAGCAGTCGAATGGCCCGGCGCTCAGACAGGGTGGCCATGAAGATCGTTTGCTCTTCACGTCGCCTTTGCCCGGTGGCTGGCGCGCGGTGGCCGATTTGGATCAACTCACGTCGCTCACGTTCCGGCTGGCATGGTCGGAGACGTTTACGCAGGCTGTCAATTCGGAAGTTCGCAACACGGCATTCCTCACAAATAACTTCCGCGGTTTTAGTTTGAATGTAGCGGCATTGAGTTACAGAAATTTCCTGAACGCCTCGGCTCAGACTTCGATCACTCTCAGGACGGCACCGGAGGCGCGATTCAGTTCGGTCGATCAAGCTCCTTTCCAGCGAATCCCGCTTTACTTTTCTTTCGACATGTTCAGCGGCGCGGGGCATCGTGGAGAAACCGTGACGCCGTTTGAAACGCCGGGATACGTGATGCGAAGCGAACTGGCGCCGAGTGTGACGATGCCTCTCCGCTGGGGGCCGTGGATCGGGGTGACGCCGAGTTTCACTTTGCGGTCCACCTACTACGGCGGGCAGATTCAAAACGGGCAGTTTCTAGATCGGGGATTACGTCGCACGACAGAAGAGGTGTCGATTGATATTCGCCCGCCCACTCTCGACCGCGTATGGGACAGAGGTGACACGAAATGGAAACACGTCATTGAACCCGATATCGTTTATCGCTACGTCAACGGTGTGAATGATTTTGGGCGATTCGTTCGGTTTGACGAGGACGAGACGCTCACGGATACGAATGAGGTCGAGTACGGCTTCACGCAGCGGCTTTACCGCCGCGCCAGCGACGGAGAAACGGAAGAACTCGTGAGCTGGAGGATCACTCAGAAATACTTCTTCGATCCCACCTTTGGCGGAGCGCTTGTGCCGGGTCAGCGAAACGTTTTTCAGGCGCTTGATTCGCTCACTCCCTTTGCTTTCGCGGATCAACGGCGCAATTTTTCGCCGATTATCAGCGATTTGCGAATCACCCCCGGCAAGCACTACGACACGCAAGTCCGGGTGGATTTCGATCCGAAGCGCGGGCAAATGACGGCAATCGGCACACTCCTCAAGCTCAAGCCGTACAAGGAGTCGTTTCTCACGCTAGCCCATTTCTCGGCGATCAATCTCCCGTTTTCGACAAGTTCTTCGCAAATTCCAACGGACTTTGAGGCGCGTTCCAACCAAATTCGCATGCTCGCGGGCTATGGCGATTTGAATCGTCGCGGATGGAACGCCACGATCGGGGCCAGCTACGACATCACGAAACAGGAGTTCCAGAACCAGGTGATTCAACTGACATACAACGGTTCCTGTTGCGGTCTCGGAGTCGAATATCGCCGTCTTTCCTTCGGCACGATCCGCAATGAGAATCAATACCGCATCGTTTTCTTGATCGCCAACCTCGGCTCCGCCGGCAACCTCCGCCGCCAGGAAAAGATCTTCTAAGCGAGAATCATGCCACTCCATTCGGAATCGCAATCGGCATTTCTCACGATCGAGCAGGCTGCGAAGCTGCTGAGGAAAGGAGAAATCTCTCCCCTGGACCTCGTAGACATGTCGCTCGCGCAAACCGAACGATTGAACCCCGCGCTCAACGCTTTCATCACCATTCTTGCGGGCCGCGCACGCCGACAGGCACGCGCCGCAGGGCGGGAGATTCGGCGTGGCAATTGGCGAGGGCCCTTGCACGGCATACCGATTTCACTCAAGGACAATATTTGGACGCGTGGCGTCCGCACTACTGCCGGTTCGAAAGTTCTTTCCGATTTTGTTCCGCGTGTGGATGCTGAAGTTGCATCCCGCCTGGCCGCTGCTGGCGCAATTCTTCTTGGCAAGACAAACATGCACGAATTTGCTTATGGTGTTACGAACAAGAATCCTCATTTCGGGCCCACGCGCAATCCCTGGTCTCACGATCGCATTTCTGGAGGGTCGAGTGGAGGGTCGGCGGCAGCCGTTGCTGCAGGTCTGTGTTTCGCATCGGCCGGCACGGATACGGGAGGATCGATTCGCATCCCTTCCGCTTTATGCGGGATCGTGGGGCTGAAGCCGACATTTGGTCTTGTCAGTCTTGTGGGCATTGTGCCGCTTGCCGAGAGTTTCGATCATGCAGGCCCCCTCACGCGCAGCGTTGCGGATGCCTGCATCATGTTGCAGGCGATTGCCGGGAAGCATCCGAAGGGGACAGTTCCGCCGAACTATCGCAGACTTCGCAAAGATCGTCCGCGGAAACTTCGCCTCGGCTGGCCAAAGCAGTATTTTTTCGAACGTTTGGATAATGAAGTGCGGCGCGCCGTCGAAAAAGCCGCGGAGTGTTTCGAATCGCTCGACGCTCATGTGAAGGAGGTGTCGCTCCCCAAGCTCGCTGATTCGATTATGCCGAGCACGAACATAGCGCTTGCTGAAGCGACTTACTACCACGAGTCGCAGGGGTTTTACCCCGCGCGCGTGAAGGACTATGGCGAAGATGTTCAGGAACGTCTCGAATGGGGAACCAAAATCCGGGCAGTGGATTATATCCAGGCGCTCAGTTTAAGGCGCGAGGTTCAACGCGATTTCGACAAGGTCTTCGAACATGCGGACGCCATCCTTGCTCCGACGTCGCCCATCGCCGCTCCTTTGCTTGGCGAAGACGAAGTCACAATTGGAGGGGAGACGGAATCCGTGCGTTCGGCGCTCTTGCGCTTGAACAGGCCGGCGAATCTCACTGGCCACCCGGCAATATCAATTCCGTGCGGATTCACGGAAGAGGGTTTGCCCATTGGCATGCAACTCATCGGGCCGCGATGGGGAGAATCGCGTCTGCTTGCAATCGCGCTCGCCTACGAAGAGGCGACGGAATGGCACAAGCGCCTTCCTGTATTATCCACGGGAATTTAATCAACGAATCTCCCGGCGGTGCTTTCCACGGGCAGTGCGTGCTTCCACCGAACGAATCTCTCTCCCATGAAGAAGCCACAAACGCCGACGGCGAGGCCGGCCAGAACGTCCGCGACGTAGTGATACCGTCCATACACCGTGGCGACGCACATGCTCGCGAAAAAAGGCAGGCAAATCCAGAAAAGCCACCGGCGATATCGCCACGACGCAAGAATCGCCACCATCGAACCAGCCACATGCGCTGACGGGAATGCCGCTCCATGAACGCGGGCGAAATGTTCAATCAGATCGATGGCCGCGGTAAAGGTCCCACCCGTGAGAGGTTTCGATTGGAGCGAGGCAAGCGCGTGGTAAGGGCTTTCGACCGGAAGCAGCACGGCGATCACATAAACCGAATAGTGCGCGATAGCGGTCGAAACCATCACTGTCCAGTACGCCAGGCGCTCCCTTTGGGAATAGAGAATCGCAGGGAGAACGACGAGATATAGAAAATACGTCATGTAAGCGAACTGCATGAAATCATTCAGCGCGGGGTTGGAGAAACGGGCCAGCCACACCGAAGGGTGCACACCCGCAAAGTTGTAATCGAATTCGATGAACCAGCGGTCGAACCAACCGGGATAGATGATGTGCACCAGCCCTTGCAATTCCTCGAAAAGAAAAATGTAGAGAGGCAGCGGATACCAGTGGCGCGCAAAGCGCAGCGCTTCATTGCGTGAATCCGCTGCTGCACGGACCAGACACACGATTCCAATCCCGACCGCCGCATGGATTGCGAAATAGCGGGCGGCGTTCGCAACATTCTGATGAAAGAAAATCAGGAGCGCGTTCAGCCATGTGAGATAGGCAAAGGTTATCCATTCGAATGCCCCGCACGCCCGCAATGTCTCTTCGAACCACAGGGACGCCCGTTTCGCTATTGCGAGTTGCAAGCTGTCGAATTGGCCCGTTCCCTCGCTCTCGGTCGTTTCAGCCAGCGCGAAATGGTGAGGAAGTCTCATTGCGCCTCCTTTGGAGAAAGTCGTGAAACGGCTCGATGATTCGCGGCCAAAGGGCCCGCCTTCACCTTTCTCCAATCCACGACTTGCCAGCCGCGGACTCGCGCCACACGCTGGAGTCGCGACGACGGATTTGCCGCTACGGGATGTCCGACGGCTTCCAACATTGCAAGATCCGCAATTCGATTCCCGTAGGCGAAGCTCCGGTCGAGGTCAAGGTTATGTTCCGTGGCGAGCGCTCGAACGGAACACGCTTTTGCCTTGCCGCTCATGTGTTCGCCTTCCAGGCGCCCCGTCCATTTGCCGTCGCGAACCTCGAGTTTCGTGGCGCTCGTTCCCACCTGCCCAGGCAGGTGTTGCGCGGCGGCGAGAGCGAGCGGCTCAAGCGTTCCACTCACGATGAAGACACGGTGCCGCTGTGCAAGGTGCCAGCGAATGCAATCGATCCCTGCCGCGTAAAACGGAAGGCAATCGGCGTTGAGAGTTGACGCCCAGTCCGTGGCGAGAGATTCGCGCAGCCCGGCGAGATAGCGCTTGTTGTCTTCAATGGCAGCCTGCGGGCCGCGCAGAAAGTCCAACGTAAATTGCGCGAGCCATCGACAGGCGGCTGCGACGCCGATATCGTCGCCTGCGACCAAGTAGCCGATGAAGCGCCATTCGAGGGATGGCGCAGGCAAGAGCGTTCCGTCGAGATCGAAGAAGGCTCCGACATTCTTTGGAGCGTTCATTGCGTCACCCCCAGCGCGGCAACGGAAGGTACTTTCCGCGGTGTGGCGAGATATCGGCGGCCTTCCCACACAACAGGAATTGCGCGGATGAGGCAGAAGATCGCGGTGGCGGCAACAATGGCCTGACCTGCGACAAGGAGCGAATGCTGCGTGGATGCGCGGAGCCATCCCTCGGACGCGCGTGAAATCGGCAGCAGCAGCCCCAGATAACAGAAGCAAATGCATTTGAGGACGGCATACGCGCCGCGGCTTCCGCGCGAGGCGACGAGGCTGCGGCCCCACCACGTCTCGAGCATCGATTTGCTTCCGAATCCAGTGCGGCCCTTTCGTGCCGCCAATCCGCGAAGGAAGTCTGTCAGCGTCCCGCGCACGAAAAACAGCACGGGAACCCATAACGAGACGAGCCCGCTCACAGCGAAGAATGTGAAGAAGAGGTTTTCCACTACTCGGTCGCCGAGAATATCGAGCTGTGCGCCGAGCGGTGTGGCCAGGCCGCGCGTGCGCGCCAAATAGCCGTCAACGCCATCGAGCGCTATCGCAGCGATCGTCAAAAGAACAGCCGCTAAATCGGCTGCGAGCGCCTTGCCGAACAGCGTAAACAACGCGACAGCTGCAAATGCCGCCACCACTCTCGCCGCAGTCACTTGGTTTGGCGTCATGAGACTCTCCTCGGTGGAAGTTTCTGCGGGCCCGCCACCGCAAACAGCAAATGGTCTTGCCGCTCCCGGTTCCAGCGGGCAGGCCCGCAATGCGAGTAAAGGCAGACCGGCTGCCAATCACCCACGTACGGAACGGGTTGGTTTTTCAGTGGATTACAGATATTCAGTGATTGGGACCGCAGCTTCTACCGACATCTCCACACGTCACCTGGTGGGATTTCCTTCGCTTGCCATCCATGGCAGAATCAGCAGTCACGTCTCATGGAATATGGGAAAATCGTCAAGGAGTACGAATCGGACGAGGAAGCGCGGAAATCCAAGTGGGTTGTGACGAGGTGCCCAGAATCTCATGGAAATCTCAGTCTTTGCCGCATTCGTTGCTGGGCTTTTCTCGTTCCTTTCGCCCTGTGTTTTGCCGCTCGTGCCCGGATATATGTCAATGCTCTCGGGCATTGGACTTGACCAACTCAAGGAAGGACAGGGGCCGCGTGGCGGGCTGCTGACATCCGCATTCGCGTTTGTGAGTGGATTCTCGATTGTATTCATAACCTTCGGGGCGTCGGCGAGCGCCGTGGGTTCGTTTCTGGTCCGCAATCGCAGCCTGCTTGCACCTCTCGCAGGGGCGCTGATCTTGCTCTTTGGCCTGCATCTGGTGGGCTTGCTGGTGAAAGTTCCCATACGAACTGGGCTCGTAGTCGGAATCCTTCTCATCGCCGCTGGTGTCGCGCTCAGCTTCCGCCCCGGGCTCGCCGGAACGTTTCTAAAAGCAGTTCATTTTTATTCCATCGCGATCATCTTTGTTGCCGGGCCCGCGTTGACGAGATGGCTCAACAGAGACGTTCACTTCCGCAAACTTGGCGGGCAGCCCGGCGTTGTGAGCGGCTTCTTGATGGGCTTTGCGTTTGCATTTGGATGGACGCCTTGCATCGGACCGATCCTGGCAGGCGTGCTGGCGATTGCCGCAACGCGCGAAACGATCGGACAAGGGATTCTTCTGCTGGCCTGCTATTCGGCGGGACTGGCGATTCCGTTTCTCGTGACGGCGTTCCTCATTGGCGGGTTTCTGAGGTTCTATCAGCGTTTCCGCCGTCACGTGCACGCCGTGGAAGTATTCAGCGGCGTGTTACTGCTGCTGGTGGGATTACTGGTATTCATGAACCGGCTGACATGGCTTTCGGGTAAACTAGCGTTTCTGAACAGGTTCTCATTGTGAGCGGAGTTCAGCGAATGAAGAAGATTCGAAGCGCGCCGACTTTCGTTTTGATCTCTCTGTTATTTGTCTTGGGCATATCCGGTTGCCGAACTGCACCAAAGGGACCTCCGCCGGATGCGCCAAACATTACATTCAAGGGTCTCGATGGGGACAACGTGTCTCTGGCCAGCTTGAAGGGGAAAGTGGTGGTCATCAATTTTTGGGCGACGTGGTGCGACCCTTGCAGGGAAGAAATCCCGTGGATGATCGGTTTTCAACAGAAATATGCGGACAAAGGATTCACGATGCTCGGCGTGGCGATGGACGATGAAGGAAAGAGCGTCGTCGAACCGTTCGTTCATACGACGAAATTCGATGTGGACGGGCGACAGATGACGATGAATTATCCCATCGTGCTTGGCAACGACGACATCACGGCGAAATTCGGCGGGCTGTTCGGTTTGCCGACAAGCATTGTGATTTCGCGCGACGGGAAGATTCGGAAGAAGTACATCGGGCTGGTGGGCCGGGACGAGCTGGAGAAGGAAATCGACAGCCTTCTTTGATCCTTGCGACGAAATTTCATTCCTTGGCAATTATTTCGAGTACGAGGAGCAGGCTTGAGATGACAACGCGATCCAAACTCGCCTTCAGCGCAGTTGCGTTCGCATTCGTCCTTGCAACGGGAGCTATCGAAGCGGGCGTTCGATCGGCCGCCTCCCCGCAGGATTCCGCACCGACGCTAAAACCATCCGAGGTCGTGAAGCCGCAGACATATGTTTCGCTGGAACCCGTGCCGCGCGGAAAGGAATTTCAAGCCGCGGTAGTCATGGAAATCGCGCGGGGCTTCCACATAAACTCGCACAAGCCCACGGAGGCGTATTTGATTCCGACAACGCTTACCGTGCAGCCTTCCACCGGAATTCAACTCCTTGACATGTTTTATCCCAACGGCCAAATGGTGAGGTTCTCTTTCTCGCCCGACAAGGCGCTGGATGTGTACACGGGGAAAGTGACTTTGTTGCTGCGTTTTTCCGCGCATTCGGATGCTCCTCTTGGCCCCGGCACAATCTCGGCGGTTCTCCGCTATCAGGCCTGCAACGAATCGACGTGCTTGCCTCCTGTAAAAGTGCCCGTGAGTTTCGCGTTGGAATTCGCTGGGGCGGGAACGAATGCGCGTGTGGTCCACTCCGAGGTTTTTCAGGGGGCGGGCCCTTCCCATCAGAAATAGAAAGCTACAGAGATTATTTTGGCGAGATGAAAGGGAGAGCGCGGCGAAGGCGCGCGACGACGCGCTCTTTGCCGATCACTACCATCGTCTCAAACAACGGTGGAGCAACAGCTCGACCGACGATGGCCACGCGAGTCGCGTTGATTAGCAAGCCGGCCTTTACGCCTTCGGCCGCAGCCAGGCCGCGCAGCGCGGCATCGCATGCGTCGTGATTCCAATCCGGCAAGGCGGCGAGTGCACCCGCCAGCTTTCCGAGCATGATTGGCAGGCGCTCGTCTTTCCAAAACTTCTCTCGCGCCTCCGTGTCGTAGTCGAAATCGTCCGCGAAGAATGCGCGAGCCCAAATTGTGAAGTCGCTCAACAAACGCGTCCGCGGCCGGATCAAATCCACGGCGTGCGCGAACCACGCACGATTCGCACCGCCCCAGGACTCCTTCCAAAGCCCCGCCCGCTGAAGTTCCGTTGCCACGTACGGGAGCAAGTCCTCGACAGGCGGTTTCTGAAGGTACTGCGTATTGAACCACTCCAGCTTGGCGCGGTCGAAGATGGCGTTTGTGCGGCTGACGCCGGCAAGTGAGAATCGCTCGATCAATTCGCGCGTCCGGAGATATTCGGAATCGTCACCTGGCGACCAACCGAGAAGCGCAAGAAAATTGCGAAACGCCTCGGGCAGGAAACCCTCCTCTGCATAGGAACCCACACTCGTTGCGCCATGGCGTTTCGAGAGCCGTGTGCGGTCCGTACCAAGAATCAAGGGGACGTGAGCGAAGATTGGCGGCGTGCCGCCGAGAGCATGATAGAGCAGCACTTGCTTCGGCGCATTCGAAAGGTGGTCGGCGCCGCGGATGACGTGGCTGATCCGCATTTCGATATCGTCCACGACGACGCTGAGCTGATAAGTAGGCAGGCCATTCGAACGAAGCAGGACAAAATCCTCCATCTCGGCATTTTGAACTTCACGCGCTCCGAAAACTGCATCGTCAAACTTGGTCGTCCCGGCTTGCGGCACACGAAAACGAATCGCGCGCGGGGTGCCCTCCTTTTCTTTTGCAGCGCGCTCGGCGTCCGTCAAATTCCGGCAGGGGCAGGCGATCGCTTTTGCCGACTTCACTGGCTCATCGTCTCCTTCTTGTTCCTCGGCGGCATCGGCGCCAACATACGCGGCAGGTTTGCAATAGCAGGCATAACCGGCTCCACTGGAGAGCAAGCGCTCGGCCGCCGCGCGGTACATCTCCAGCCGCTGTGACTGAAAGAACGGGCCTTCATCCCACTCGATCCCCAGCCACTTCAATCCCTCGAGGATTCCGTCCACAAGCTCCGGGCGATTTCGCTCGACGTCGGTATCTTCGATCCGGAGAAGGAGGGTGCCGCCCTCGTGTCGGGCGAAGAGCCAGTTGAAAAGCGCCGTCCGAGCTCCCCCGACGTGGAGGTAGCCTGTCGGTGATGGAGCAAATCGCACCCGGGGCTTCTGTGTGAGATCCATCCAGTTCGTTTCCTTTCGCTCCCTTAGGATTAACCATATTAGCGGAACGAACTGTCGAAATCGAGGTGCGCAGGCCGCATGTGTATGAGAGGGCGGAAGTTGGTACTGGGGTACTGTTGACCTTCGCCTCGGGACACTGCATAGTTTCCAAAGTCCTCCAGCGTCTCCGGATCGCTGAGAAATTAAGGAATTTGTGTACTTGGCAGGTGTTGTGCCGGAGGGTGACGTCCAAGAAACCGGGCTGGACACGCCGCCTGATGACTATCAGTTTTCTGATATTCTCGGAGGAAGTTCGTAGTGCTGTGGACACGGAGTGTCGATTTGCTGGGCCATATCAATACGAATGCTGCCGTTATGCTTGCAAGTACGTTACTGCTTGCGACGTTCTTCGTGTTTTTGTATCTGCAGAAACGGCAGGAATACCTGCTTGCCTGGTCGGCTGGCTGGTTGTTGATTTCTTTGCATCTTGTTGGTTCTGTCCGCACCCTTTGGCCGACTCCGCCGCGATGGTTTGACGCGCTTGACCAATGGCTTCTTTGCTTGGCAGCGCTCGCTTTTTACGGGGCCGCCCGCCTGTACGTGCGCCTGACATTCGCCACCCAAGTGGTCTTTGCCGCGTGTGCGGCATCTGCTGTTTGGGCCCTTGCCTATGCAAACGGCTATGTTGCCGCGCCCATGGGTCTGGGCGTCGGGCTCGTGTTTCTTCTGGTTGCGAGGACATTCTGGAACGAAGCAAGCAAGCTGGAATCGCGCGCGGACTTACTTCTTGCCATTACTTTCATCGGCTGGGCGTTGCTTCGGTTCGTAATGGTTTTCCAGCCTCAGTTGGACCTGTTTCCGGTTTCAACGCTGCCCCAAGTTTTCGCCGGCGTACTGATGGTGATGGCGGTCTATGAGGAAGAACGGAGGCGAGTGGAGCGGAACATGCTCGCTCTCTCCAATCTGAATCTCGCGACTTCTAGCTTCGTGGGCGGCGAGATACAGAAAAT
>Ga0326727_10010903_pt1 | contig 21426 bp, 22 predicted proteins | sample MB2enrmetagenome_FD_207643 | JGI IMG/M metagenome (GOLD analysis project Ga0326727, IMG submission 207643) | Lab enriched peat soil microbial communities from McLean, Ithaca, NY, United States - MB29MY | ecosystem: Environmental > Terrestrial > Soil > Wetlands > Peat | place: USA: New York...
GGAAACTGACCGGATTAAAATCGGAATCCCTGCCCGGATTCATCCCGGAATCGTGACCGGATTAATTTCGGAATGCTGACCGGATCAATTCCGGAATCGCGCCCGCCTTGCCCCGGAATCCGCAGCAAGGTCTTTTGATTCCCGTTAATTTCGGCTGACGTGGCACCGTCTACCCCGTTGTGTGCCCATTCCAGCGTCAATCTCGCTGGAGCATCCGGCTCCCGCACGTTGACCAAGACTTGTCCAACGGTTTCGATTCCGGCCAACCGCTCAACAGACCCCGTCAGGGAGAGTTCGAGAGCCTCAAAGAGGCTTGTTTTGCCGGAGCCGTTCTTCCCGCAACAGAGAATGACCGAGTGAGCTAAGTCTATCGCGGGTTGCTCGGCGTTCGAAAATGCCCGAAAATTTCTAACCGCTAGGCTTCTCAAGCGCATCTTGTGCCTCACGTAGTAATCGCCGAAATTCACTCACAAGCTGTTCCCTAACTTCCTCGACGTCGTTGGCTTTTTCTGAAATCTCAAGAACGGCTCGCAGGTGTGTTTTCCTAGAATTGGGGGCGCCCTCAATTAGAGCGTCGATGGTGTTGCTCGTATGAATCTTGCTCAAGTGCGTATGCGTGAATTTCGGCCTGCATAGGGATAGAAGCGTCGATCTAATCTCTTCGTCTGACATCTTTGCGTCCACTAAAAACAGTCTGCATATGCCATTTAAATTCCGCACCACTTCGCTGCGGGCCTTCGCTGGGACTGGGGTTGCCGACAGCAATACTGCCGATACCATGTGTCGCTTGTTGTGAGAGTACAGGCTCCAGACAAATGACTCCAATTGGCGGGAGAAGCCTTTGAGGCTGTCCTCAGTGAGATTAGACTTGTATTCTATTACTACCACGGTCAGCGGGTCAGACGAACGCAGTACGGCGTCAAACTGAAACGGCTCACCGACTAAGGGGGTCCTCTCAATCGGGCGAAAGCCTCCAGTACTCTCCAATATCAGCACGACCCTCTCGATTTGGGATTGCTCCTCCATGTCTTGTTACCCATCCAATTCTTCTTTAATTACACTCACAAGTTCAGTGAAACTTCCCGTCTCGAATACTCTCTGGGGAGGTATGAATTGTTCAATTAGTTTCCTGACCCCTGGAAACGTGCTCGCCAAGATCGGTCCAGGAGGAAGCTTCTCGACCGCCCTTTGGACGTAATAGTTGCACGGTAGGATTACGATCTTGGGGGACGGGAGATCCTTATCATTTTGCTGCAGATGTCTCAGATATGCCTTCATCGCCCCATATGCTTTATGCGGGTACTGACCGTAATAAGGAATAAGTTGAAAACGCGCCCCAGATTGGGAGTTTAAAACATCGACACCACAATCGCTATGACCCAATTGAAGGCTAATGTGGGGATTGTTCCCAAGTAAATCATGGACGGCAGCTCCCAATAGCACGAGCGTCAAGTCCTTCTCAGGTTGGAAATCGAGGTTTGAGTACTTCCCGTGGTGTTGGATTTCGCCCCTCAGATATAATTCCCGCGCATGACTCAACCATATTGGAAGTAAGGCTAGCTCGGTTTTCCACCTTTCTGCAGGTGCGCCAATTACTTGGTCGAGGATTTGGGGAAAATCGGTATTAGCGAACTTCTCTGCCCTATCCAACGCACGCGCCCATTCGCTGTCACTCCATTGGAAAGGGCGCCGCCCTGCAGGTAGCTCTCGTCCGTAGTCGATTCCTGCCACCAGGCGGGATCTAATCCACGCGTAATAGATGCTAGCGAAAAGGTCATTCGCTCCCAACGGAATGTGCCGCTGATCATCGTTCCCTATCAAATCGCGACAGATTCCCTCAACCTCATTCGGCTGAGCAACATGGTGCCTTGGATCGGGTAAGTTCCTGGCGCGCCGACCACGGACAAGTGATTGCAAAGCAATGCTTGCGTCATAATCGCTCCCAGAAAAACCGCAAAACAGAACAGGGTTGTTGAAGAGTATTCCCATGGCCTGCTCTTGCCACGAATCGGGCGCACAAGCAGTAAGCAAGTCAGCCCTCGTGAGGACAATATTGTGCAATTGAGCCGGAAACTGAGACGCACATCCGTGGAGTTTTACAATTGTTATGCCTGGGCCCTCCCTCCACGTCGTCCAACTGACACCGTCATTGATTACGGATGCAAAATCCTGGAGCCGTCCGGCAATATGATTTTCAAACGCGATCTCTACGAGTTGATCCCAGTTAAAGGTAAGCACTTCGTGAATCATTCTCTCTGCGAGCAGGAATGCGATATAGCAATGCGCCGCATCGGGGCTGCCCCGTTGAAATTCTTCGAATTGGAGGGCTTCCAACAGGAGTCTCCGGTCACCGTACACGTCTTCCAGATCCCGAAAGACATCGGGGTAAATCTGGCATAGAGGAGAGCACGCGTCATCTTGCACTTCTGGGGCAAGAGTTCCGAACACGATCAATGGCAGCGGATCTGGGACATCGTTCCCTGTCTTTCGTTTTACCCTTGCTGCAAACATATACTGTCCACTGTAGTAATTAAATCGGTCCTCTAAACGTTGTGGCGGTGGAGATTGACAAAAGGCTCGAGCGATCAGTCGCGAAAGCATTGGCATTCGACGGCGGGAAATGCCGGAGCCTGTGCATATAGTTATGGGCAACCCCCCCTGCAAAGCGCGCCCAAGGATGGGATCAACTAGCTGGAACTGTTCTGCAAAGGTCCCTGGCATTCTTCTCCTTGCCTAACCTATTGTCTATCCGTTTCGCTCAGATCTTGCGATCGCTTTGAGCGATATTCAGCGGCACGCATTGTTGTCGTCGGGTCGACCCATCCTGCGCGGGATTCTCTCACGTCGTCTCGCTCATCGCAACCATATGTCCACAATTGAGATCGGGGAACTTGCCGAAGCGCGTGGGACCGCCGACATTGAGGGGCACGTCTAAGCTACGGAGTGGGGTTTCTCGTCGAATCCGCGTGGTCACTTGGTCGTATTGTCGCCAAACCGTAGATGTGCCCCGCGCTGTCGGCTTGCGGGCGTCAGGGTAGGACCAACATAAATGTAGAAACTCCAGGCGGCGGTCTCGGACCGCCGGGATTTGTACAGGCACGCCATGGCGTGCCCCTACGGCGATCGGAGATCGCCGCTACACCGCCCGTCACACGATGATTTAAGATAAGCTAGGGTGAGGCGGTGAACAGATGCAGGTGATTCTCTTCGGCGCGTCGGGGATGATCGGGCAAGGCGTTTTGCGCGAATGCCTGCTCGATCCTGAGGTTACGGCCGTCCTCTCGATCGTGCGAGGCAGCACCGGGCAGCAACACGCGAAACTGCGCGAAATCGTCCACAAGGATTTCCTCGATTTTTCTTCACTCGAATCGGAGCTTTCAGGATTCGATGCCTGCTTCTTTTGTCTCGGTGTTTCTTCCGCGGGCATGTCCGAAGAAAACTATCGGCACATCACTTACGACATTACCCTCGCAGCGGCACAGACCCTGGCGAAGCTCAACCCCAACATGACCCTCGTTTATGTTTCTGGCGCGGGGACGGACAGTTCCGAGCACGGTCGCGTGATGTGGGCCCGGGTGAAAGGGCAGACTGAAAACGCCTTGCTTCGCTTACCGTTCAAGGCAGCGTACATGTTCCGCCCCGCGTTGATTGTGCCGCTCCACGGGATCAAGTCAAAGACCAAACTCTATCGAGTGTTTTACGCGGTCCTGGGACCGCTCCTTCCCCTAATGAAAGCCCTCATGCCGAAGTACGTCACAACAACCGAGAAAGTGGGACAGGCGATGCTCCTCGTCGCCAAGCGGGGCGCGCCCAAGCCCGTACTCGAAAACTCTGACATCAACAAACTTTGCAGCCGATGTTCAGGGTCCCGTCAACTTGCTAATGGCCGGATGTAAGGGCCTTCAGATAGCGATAGTAGAAGTCGACGCCCTGGTAGAACGACTCCACACGCAGACGCTCGTCGCGGCCGTGGGCGCGGACGTCATTCATATCGATGGCGACACCGGAAATGCCGTACGTGGGCATGCCCGCGGCGTTGGTGTAGACCCCGTCTGATGCGCCGGTCGACATGGTGGGAATAACCGGCGTTCCCGGCCACATTTCTCCGGCAATTTTTTCGAGCGTATTCATTACGTCGGGCCGCAGCTTGACCGGCGGCAGGGCCTGATCGTTGGGCGCGCTGTCGAGCACCCGGCCATGGTCGAGATAGCGCACCTCAACCTTCGGATCGGCGAAAATACTGATGAGGGTCTGCCGGACCTCTTCGCGCGTGTGTCCGGGCAGAATGCGGCAGTTCACGTTGGCGTGGGCGCTTTGGGGAAGGGCGTTGTTGGCGTGTCCCGCATCCAGCCGCGTGGCCACGCAGGTGGTGCGCAGCTCGGCGTTCTGAAGCGGGTCCAGGGCGAGGCGCGCAGCCGCCGTGGGGTCCGGAGGATCATTCAGAATGGCCCGCATGTCCGCGGCCTCCTGGCCGGTTTCCACGGAGGCCATGCGCTCAAAGTAGGTGCGCGTGACGTCGTTCAGCTCCAGGGGAAATTGAAAGCGTTCCAGGCGGCCCAGCGCGTCGGCAAGATGATAGATGGCGTTGTCGGACACCGGCAAGGAACTGTGCCCGCCGGCGTTGGTCACCGTGAGTTGGAAGTCCGCGTAGAGTTTCTCACTGGCGTCCATGGAGACGATGACGGGCTTGCCGTCCTCAGTGTCCACGCCGCCACCGTCAGAATTGAGCACAAACTCGGCATCGATCAAGTCGCGATGATTCTTGATGAGCCAGTCCACGCCGTTTGACAGACCGCCCTCTTCGTCGGCGGTCAGCGCCAGGATGAGGTCGCGGTCCGGCTTGAACCCTTCACGCTTGAGACGGATGAACTCGGCCACCCAGATGGCGTCGTCACTCTTCATGTCCTGGGTGCCGCGGCCGTAATAGTAGCCGTCCTTTTCAACGAATTGGAACGGATCGGTGGTCCAGTCGGAGCGGCGCGCCTCCACCACGTCGAGATGGCCAATCAGGAGCACGGGTTTGTGCGCGCCCGTGCCGTGCAGACGCGCCACCATGTTGCCTTTGCGGGCGTTGGGACCCAGCACCACAACATCGCTGGCGGGGAAACCGGCGTCGCGCAAGCGCTGCGCCATGGCCTCCGCGGCTACGGTGGTGCTGCCCACGGAGTCCGTGGTGTTGATCTCGATGAGCTGCTTGAAAATGTCGTGCGATAACTGCCGTGTCCCGGGGTCAATTTGGGCCAGCAGGGCAGGCGCAAAAAAACTCACGGTGACTGCCGCCAGAAGAACGGCTCTCAATGGATGTTTATGCATCGCGGCATTATATCAAACACGACTCGTGGCCGCGGGTTGCAAGAATTGTGACCCAAGAGAAGTTCGACCCGATATACTGGTCGGCGCATTTTCAGTTTGTCGGCAAGCATCCTGCCGATGCTGAGGCATGAATCCTTTGGAGAGTCACTCCCATGAAAAGATTGGGAATTCTTCTTTCCGGCCGCGGTTCGAACTTTGAGGCCATTGCGCGCAACGTGCAGGCGGGCAAGATCCCGGCGGAAATCGCCGTGGTGATCAGCAACAAGCAGGAAGCGTTGGGCCTAGGGCGCGCGAGGGAAATGGGACTCGAAACCCGCTTCCTTCCCTCCAAGGGCAAAGAGCGCGAGGCCTTCGATCACGAAGTGGTGGCGGTTTTGAAAGAATTTCAGGTCGATCTGGTTTGTCTGGCAGGTTTCATGCGCATTCTCAGCCCTTACTTCGTGCGCGAATTTCCCCGCCGGATTCTGAATATCCATCCTGCCCTGCTTCCCGCCTTTCCGGGCGAGGATGCACAGCGGCAGGCGCTCGAATACGGTGTGAAATTCACCGGCTGCACCGTTCACCTGGTGGACGAAGGAGTAGACACCGGACCCATCGTGTGCCAGGCCGTAGTGCCGGTTCAGGATGACGACACGGCGGAGACGCTCGCGGCGCGCATCCTCCAGGAAGAGCACCGCGTCTATTCCGAAGCGATCTGCCTGCTGCTCGAAGACAAGCTGCGCTTCGAAGGCCGGCGGGTGTTGCGGAAAGACTGAACCTTGGTGCGGTATAAATCATGTGATACACTATCGTGTGTAAAATATGGCCGCCCAGAAAAGAGTCTGCATCACGGTTGACGCGGAAACCTTGCGTTTGGCGGATCGAGAGGCTCGCCGCCTCAAAACCTCGCGAAACGAATTCCTCCGCGCTGCTGTCCGCGCCGAGGTCAAAAGCGCCGCCACGCAAGAGGAAGATAAACGCCGGCAAAGGCAACAGGCCATCGTGGGCATTCGAAAGATTGCGAAGAAAGCAGGGAAGTGACCAACGGCGAAGATCGTTCATGACTGGAGCCGTCGGCTGGAACGGTGCACGCAGCAGTTGATGAAGAAGTGAATCGATCTTAGTTTCTGAGGGCGTGCAGTAGGCACGAAGGCGAAGCGCTCTCGTGGGTAAAACGATGGCCGCAAAAACCAGGGTGAACATCACGGTTGACCCGCAGACGCTCCGATTGGCTGACCGGCTGGCGCGTGCCCGAAAAACTTCACGCAGCGCGGTTTTGCGGGAAGGGGTACATGCCCTGGCCGAGAACCAGGCGAACCAGGTTGCCGAGGAGGAGCGCCGCGACCGCCAGCGCCGCGCCGCGGAGGCAATGGATCGGCTGGCGCACAAGTTCGGAGATTGGCCAGCAGAAAAAATCTTGCGTGCGGCGAGAGACCGCTGGCAGATGCCAGAGAAGCATTGATGGGGAACCCGGCCACGCCCCCCTTTCTTGTCCTCGACACCTCTGTTGTTCTCAAGTGGTTCCGGGAAAAAGGCGAAGCGGATGTTGCTGAGGCTCGAAAACTGCGCGAGGCGTTCCTGTCCCGCCGCTGCGCACTCGGCGCCCCGGACCTTTTGCTGATCGAAGTCGCGAATGCTTTGACGGCTGGACACCGAGCAAGCCCCGTTGAGGTTTCAGAAACGATCAAGACCATTCTGGAGATTGGACTACACCTTTTCGAGCTTCGGTTGCCGGCACTCGTGAAAGCCATCGAGATGGCTTCAGCCTACGGATTGGCGGTTTACGATTCGTACTTTCTCGCTGTGGCGATCGAGTCGGGCGGTCTTTTGGTGACCGCCGATGAGGCTTTCTTAGGCAAAGTCAAAGCTCACGTTAATATCGCATCGCTTCGTGACTTTCGTCTGCCAGACGAATAGCAGGACCACTCATGACCCTTGACGAACAGCTCGCTTATCTCACCAAAGGCGCGGATGAAACCATCCGCGAGGAAGAGCTCAAGGCCAAGCTGGAGCGCTCGGCGAAGACCGGCAAACCGCTGCGGGTGAAGGCGGGGTTCGACCCCACGGCGCCGGATATTCATCTTGGCCATACGGTGCTGATCCGCAAGCTCAAACACTTTCAGGATCTCGGCCACACGGTGATTTTTCTGATTGGCGATTTCACCGGGATGATCGGTGACCCTTCCGGCCGGAACGTAACGCGCCCTCCTTTGACCGCGGAGGAGATCGCCGCGAACGCGGAAACTTACAAGAAACAGGTCTTCAAGATTCTCGATCCGCACAAGACCATAGTGGACTTTAACAATCGCTGGCTCGGCAAACTTTCCAGCACCGCCTGGGTGAAACTCTGCTCGCATTATACCGTGGCGCGGATGCTGGAGCGCGATGACTTTGCCAACCGCATGAAAGAGCAGCGCCCCATCTCCATGCACGAGCTGCTTTACCCGCTCTCGCAAGCGTACGATTCCGTGGCGCTCGAAGCCGATGTGGAACTCGGCGGCACCGACCAGAAATTCAATCTGCTCGTCGGGCGCGTCATTCAGCCCGAGTATGGGCAGGAGCCGCAGGTCATCATGACCATGCCCATCCTGGAAGGGCTCGACGGCGTACAGAAGATGTCAAAGTCGCTGGACAATTACGTGGGCATCAATGAGCCGCCCGCCGAAATGTTCGGCAAGCTCATGTCCATCTCGGATGAGATGATGTGGCGTTACTACCTCCTGCTCACCGATCTGACCCCGGCGGAAATTGAGGAACTCAAGACATCGGTGGCATCCGGAAAAGATCATCCACTGGCCGTGAAGAAATCCCTGGCGCGCCGCATCATTACGGATTTTCACAGCGCCGATGCCGCCACTCAGGCGCAGAAGGATTTCGAGGCGAAATTCCGAAGCAAGGGTGTTGATCCGAACGCCCCGCTCCTCGATCGGGTGGGCGCAGTTTGCCGTTTTGACACCTGGCTTGTGGAAGAGCTGGAATTGTGTAAGTCCAAGAGCGAAGCTCAGCGCCAAATCAAGGCGGGCGCTGTATCCCTGGCAGTAGGAGATTTGGATAATCCCGTGTGGGAAAAGGTCAGCGACCCTGCGGCGGATTTCGATCCGTCAGCCTATCCCCGCAGCAAGGATTATCTCGACATCGTTTTCAAAGTCGGGCGCAAACAAAGCAGGGTCAGAATCAAGTTCCCGCCAAAGTTGAATCCTCTGGTGCAGTAGTCGGCATCCGGCAAAAGACGCGCCCCATTCTCCCGCCTCCCGAAAACGCAAGAACCGGGTTTCCGTTGCCGTTTTTCTTGTGCCAGAATGAATGGCAGGCGAATCTAATTAGAAACGGCACGTGGGTCGCTGCTGGGACGAGGTTCCCCGCACGGCCAAGATTCTGCCGGAGGACGACAATGCCTGATACCACCGAGTCATTCCTGCACGACCAGTTGGTGGCGCGACGCCAAAGGTTGGAATCCACTGCAAGGACTGTTGGCCCGCAGGGTGGCATCGCAGAACTTTTGAGCGAAGTTGACGCCGCATTGGCACGCATGGAAGCAGGGACCTACGGTGTATGCGATGCGTGCCATGAATCCATCGACAAAGACCTCCTCCTTGCCGACCCCTTAGTCAGGTTATGCCTTGACCATCTGACTGCGGATCAACGCCGCGCGCTGGAGCAGGACCTTGAGCTTGCCGGCCAGCTTCAGCGAGGGTTGCTGCCGGAAACAAACTTACGATTCGGCGGCTGGACCGTCTCCTATCACTACCGGCCACTGGGGCTGGTGAGTGGCGACTACTGCGACCTGGTGGTGCGCGAAAATGGATCAACGAACCTCTTCTTCGCCCTCGGGGACGTATCGGGGAAAGGGGTTGCTGCCTCCCTGCTGATGTCGCAACTCCACGCCATTTTTCGGACCCTGACGGCCACGGACCTCCCTGCCCAGGCGCTCGTCGAGCGTGCCAGTCGCATTTTCTGCGGGACGACGATGTCCACTTTTTTTGCCACGCTCATCTGTGGACGGGCGGATTCGTCGGGTGGGATTGAGTTGTGCAATGCCGGACATTGTCCCGCGCTGCTGGGTCAACAAGGGAAGGTCATACGCTTGGAAGCCACCGGCGTTCCCATTGGCATGTTTTGCGATGGCCGCTACTCCACGCGACAGGTCCGACTGGCTCCTGGCGAAACCCTGTTCTTATATACGGACGGCGTTTCAGAAGCCCGGTCTCGAACCAACGAAGAATATGGCGAGACGCGCCTTGTGGAGTTCCTGATGCAGAAACCCCATTTGGCTCCGGAAGCGCTGATTTGTGCCTGTCTGGATGATTTGAATTTCTTCCGTTCCGGGCAGCCTCTGCTGGACGACCTTACGATCATGGCGATTCAACGCACGCATTAACACGGGTAGCAATCGCCACTCATACGAAGCCGTTTGTCTGCCCCCACGCGAGGGGCTTCCTTCAGAAAAGGTGCATGATCCCTGGGCGTAGACTGCTTCGCCTTGACTTCCTCGCGTCAATTCTGCATCCTTCCCAAGCCAAACCGTGAGAATCATCATCCTGCTTAACCCCACCGCGAAGCGAGGCCAGGCGCGCCGCCTGCTCGAGCGTGCTCTCGAAGTCTTCCACCAACACAACGTTCACTTTAATGTCCGCGAAAGCCAAAGCTCCGAGCACCTGATGGAGCTTGCACGAAGAGCGTGTGAAGAGAAGCCCGACCTGATTGTTTCCGCCGGCGGCGATGGCACCCACCACTATGTCATCAACGGACTTTTTAGATCAGAGGTCCCTCTGGGATTGCTGCCGCTGGGCACGGGTAACGATTTCGCGAAGGGCGTGGGCATGCCCATGAACCTGCACGCCGCGGCCGCGGCACTGCTGCACGGTCGCGTTCGGGAGATTGATCTTGCCCAGGTGGGGGCGGCGGTCTACGGCTGTATCGCCGGAGTTGGCTTTGACTCAACGGTTACCCGTTACGCCAACGAGCACGCGCGGTGGCTCAGCGGGTCGCTCGCTTACACGTGGTCACTCCTTTGTTGCATGCCCGAATATCGGCCCCAGCAGCTCGAGATCATTGCCGATGGCGAGTCTTTCTCCGGGAAGGTTCTGTTTGCGGTGGTGGGAAACAATTCCTCTTATGGGGGAGGCATCAGGCTGGCGCCTCGGGCCAAGCTGGATGACGGAATCTTGGATATCTGCATCGTGCCTTATATGAGCCGCCTCGAACTGCTGCGCTGGGTTCCGCGCGCTTACCGGGGTGAACATTTGAATCACCCTCGAATCAAATACCTTCAGGCGCGCAAGATCACCCTGCACCCGACTTCACGGATGGAATTGTTCGGCGACGGCGAATTCTTACAGGAATTACCCGCTACCATTGAAGTGGTCCCGCGCGCGCTGCGTGTGATCGCTCCCGGGTATTGAGGCGCGGCCGAGAGGGCCGTTCATTTGTCGGGATTGGGGATGGTAAGGTTCAGAACCATGTTCCAGCGCGTGTCGATTGAGCTGACCTGCCGCAACTCCGATGATGAACCCTTGTACGTGGCTTTGACCGTGTAGTCGTGGTCAAAGCGGAGGTTCGTGAACTGGTACTGGCCTCCCCCCTGCGAGTAGATATCCAGCACCTTTTTTGTTTGCACATCCGTCAATTCAATTATGGCGCCTTGGATGGGGTTTTCCGCCGTGTCAATCACCACGCCGGAAACCGTTCGCGACGTAGGCACCTTGTCCTTCGGCAATCCTGCCGAGGCCCCCAAAAGCAAAACCCCTCCCAGGAGCATGAGGGTGAGAGCCGTCAGTTTCGGCGCTCGGCGGTGAGATTCCGATCTCACCGGCTTGCCGTCGGGCGATGCACTGCATGTCAGGTTGCGAAAGCTCATATCACCACGTCCCATCTTCCTCGTCATCTTCCCCACTGGCAATGACGTCGAGTTCCACCGGATTGGTGTTCACCACCTCGAGTTGGGCTCCGCAATCCGGGCAATCCAATGTTGCCCCTTCTTCGACGTCGTCTTCGATTTCAATCGCCGCCTCGCATTCAGGGCAATGAGCCATGATCTTTCCCCCCTTAAGAACTCCGTCTCCCCAGAATAAAAGTCTATTCATTTCCCCAGATGATGTCCAGCGCCACCTCTAGTTCATTTTGGATTTTAGATTTTGGATTCTGGATCGGCGGACCTACTATGCCTTAGTCCCCTCCTCAAACACGGAGGGGAGGCGCGGGGTGGTTCATAATCCAAAATCCAAAATGCCATTGGCGTGGCTCCTGGATTCTGCCTTCCATTGGCTCTTCCCAACCATGCCCTCGACAAGATAACCTTGTTGCCTTGCGGAGCGGATCAGGAAATTCGCAATCAGGAGGTGCGCCATGAGAGACCATCATCAATTCGCGACGCTGGCTGTGCACGCAGGGGAAGCTCCCTGCAAGGTCACCGGCGCAGTCGACACGCCCATCTATCAATCCACCACGTTCGCTGCCGTGGATTCCGATGAAATGGCCGCGCTGTACTCCGGTGAGAAACCGGGGTATATGTACACGCGCTATGGGAATCCCACGGTCCACGCGCTGGAGGAAAAGATTGCAGCGCTGGAAGGAGGCGAGGCAGCGCAGGCCTTTGCCACCGGCATGGCGGCTGTCTCCTCTGCCATCTTGGCCTACGTAAAGGCCGGCGACCACGTGGTGGCAGCGCGTTCCTTGTATGGCGCCACCTACAACTTTCTCAACCGCAAGCTCCCCGCCATGGGCGCCTCCACAACCTTTGTGCAATCAACCCGCCCGGAGGATTTCGAGAAGGCCATTCAGTCCAACACGCGCCTGCTTTATTTTGAATCCCCCAGCAATCCCATCCTGGAGATTCTTGACATCGCCGCGCTGGCCGGAATTGCCCGTGCGCGCGGAATCCCTTCCATAATGGACAATACCTTTGCCTCGCCCGCCCTCCAGCAGCCGCTGAAGCTAGGGATCACCGTGGTGGTTCACTCTGCCACCAAGTATTTATGCGGGCACGGGGACGCGATGGGCGGCGCCGCAGTCGGCACGAAAGAATACATTGAGCACCTTAACCGCGACGTCCTGCGCGACTTCGGCGGAGTCATGAGCCCCTTCACGGCCTGGTTAATGCTCCGGGGCATCCGCACACTCCATCTGCGCATGCCTGCGCACTGTGCCAACGCGCAAAAGGTTGCCGAGTTCCTGGCCCAGCATCCCAAAGTGGAACACGTCAACTACCCGGGCCTCGTCAACCATCCCGGACACGACCTAGCCAAGCGGCAAATGAAAGCCTTCGGCGCCATGATGAGTTTCGAAGTCAAGGGAGGTTACGAAGGTGGCAAGCGCGTTATGGATGGCGTGCAGATTTTTCTCCGCGCGGCCAGCCTGGGCGATACCCGCTCGCTGATTGTGCACTCAGCTTCCACCAGCCATCGAGCCGTGCCGCCGGAACAGCGGGAGGCCATCGGCATCACCGACGGTTTGGTGCGCCTCTCCGTGGGAATCGAAGCCGTCGAGGACCTGATCCAGGACCTCGACCAAGCGCTGGCCGCATGACTTGGCCGCCTGGGGCGCGAATTTGTCTTCATCGACACCCAAATCGACGAAGTGGTTTAGGAGTTGTGTGGAATCACGGAGCAAGAACGGGAGATGATCGAGGGCAGTTGAAACTCGAACGACAGAACGAGAGGTTTGAGCTTCAGGGGTTTGGGGTATATAATTCTATAGAATGGTATTGAATGGTGGAAGCGTAACGCAACATGGCCCTTAGCATAAAGAACCCCGACACTGAGCGGCTCGCTCGGCAGATTGCCAGGGAAACAGCGAAACTCTTACCGAGGCGATTCAACGTTCTCTCCAAGAGCGGTTAGAGCGGCTTCCTCAGCGCCGTCGTGGGCGCATCATGACGGAAAAGCTTCAGGATATCCTGCGGCGGATCGATGCTCTCCCCACACTCGACGCTCGGCCTGAGGGTGACATTTTGGGTTACGACAGCCATGGGATTCCTCACTGATGGTGATTGACACCTCTGCCTTGCTCGCAATCCTTTTGGGAGAACCAGAGCGTGGGCGATTCCTGGAGGCAATAATCCAGGCCGAAACCCGCTGGATCTCTGCGGCAAACGCTCTCGAGACGGGTATCGTGTTGGAAGCCCGACGTGGTGAAGCTGCGGGGCGGGAGTTTGACCTCTTCTTGCACGAGGCGAAGGTGGAGGTCGCCTCGGTAGATATTGAGCGGGTTGAGCTTGCGCGTTTGGCTTGGCGGAAGTATGGCAAAGGTCGACACCCAGCGGGGCTCAACTTTGGAGACTGCTTCGCATACGCCCTCGCGAAAATGTTGGGCAACCACTGCTCGCCAAAGGGAGTGACTTCGCCCGAACCGATATGAAGGCCTGCTAGTGTTCCGTCCCACCTAAGCATTTACAATCCAAGCTACCCCCGTCATCGTAACCTGTTCCGGCGCAGCTCAACCCCGCCCTTCCGGGCATCACTCTCGCTGTATTCTTCAGCCGAGGGGAAGTAGTAGGATGGGGGTGAGGATACCGATAATGCTTCAGCTTATTTCGCTCGTGATGGTGGTCTATTCTTACTTCCTGATCCAAACCAATCTTCCCAAGCTCCCGCGGCACATTCCCACACACTTCAATGCCGCCGGAGTGGCCGACGGATGGGGAAGTCCCGACACCCTCTGGGTCCTATTGGGCGCACAGGCTCTGACCTGCGCGGTCTTCCTGATCGTGCCGTATCTGGGCCAGCGAAACCCCGGCGCGGTTCATTTCGGATCGCGCCGCCTGAGCGAATTTCCCCCTGCTCAACGCGCCCGGATGGTCTCAATGCTCAATGACCTGGCGGGATACATGAGCATCGTGATGAACCTGTTTTTCGTTTTCATGCTCCACGAGATCATTCAGGCAGCGGCGCAGCCCATCCCTCACATCCACATGCTTTGGCCGCTGGTGCTCCTTGTGGGCGGCACGCTTGGCATCATGTTGTATTACCTGGGGCAGTTCCGCCGCGCCGCCAAAGGTGAAATTGACGGGGACTTGCCCGACAAGCTCACGTCTTGACTTGCTCCGCAACCGCCGCCGCGAATTCCTGGGTGGAGTTCTTCCCGCCCAAATCAGGTGTGCGCACGCGCCCCGCGGCCATTGCCGCTTTCAATCCAGTCATCACCCGTGTCGCTGCGGCGGCTTCGCCCAGGTGTTCCAACATCATCGCGGAAGCCCAGATGGCGGCGATGGGATTCGCTATGCCCCGTCCCGCAATGTCGGGCGCGCTGCCGTGCACGGGCTCAAATACCGGCGGTCCGCGACGCTCCATGGGATTCAAGTTGGCGCTGGCGGCAAGTCCCAGGCTGCCCTGCAAAGCGCCTCCCAGATCGGTGAGGATGTCCGCGAACAGGTTTGAGCCCACCACCACGTCCAGGCTTTCCGGATGAGTAATCATGCGTGCGGCGAGCGCGTCCACGTGGTAGCTGGCCACGCGGACGTCAGGGTATTCGCTGGCCACTCCGCGTACAACTTCGTCCCATAACACCATGGTGTACTGCATCGCGTTGGACTTGGTGGCGCTCGCCAGACGCTTGCGGGGCCGCCGCTGCGCCTGCTGGAAGGCATAGCGGACCACGCGCTCGACGCCTTTGCGCGTGAACACCGACTGTTGAATGGCCACCTCATCCTGCGTGCCAGGCTTGAAGCGCCCGCCCACCCCTGCGTACTCGCCTTCGGTGTTTTCGCGGATGAAAAGCATGTTGACGTCTTCCGGGCGCTTGCCGCGCAAAGGCGACTCAAGTCCGGGCAGAATTTCCACCGGCCGTAGGTTGATGTAGAGATCGAATTCGAACCGAATGCGCAGGAGAAGGTCGCGCAGCGAAATGTGGTCGGGGACCGTGGGATGGCCGATGGCGCCGAGCAGGATGGCATCGAACGGGCGCAGCGTTTCCAACCCGTCCTCGGGCATCATCCGGCCCTGGCGCAGGTAGTATTCGCAACCCCAATCGAACGGTTCGAAGGAAGGGTGAATTCTTGTGCCGCGGCGCCCAGAACCTGGACCGCGGCGGGAATGACTTCTTTGCCGATCCCGTCGCCGGGAAGAAGCGCGAGGCGGTAGTTTTTCATCGTGGATTCGATTCTACCCGTGAATTGCTCCCGGCCAAACCGGATGACTATGCGCGAAGCGCCTTGCACTGCGGCGGTTCGACGCCGCCTTGGTCTTCGTACTCTGTGATAAACGCCAAGCGCGGTCGAGCCGGCCTCGGGCCGTGCGCCCCTGGATTTTCAAGGCGGCGTCGAGCCGCCGCAGTCCAAGGTGCCTTCGGCACTGCAACGGTCATGAGGAGAGCGCGGGCCTAAGCGTGGCGCTGTCGCGCCCGTCTGTACATCCAGAAAATCCCCTCGCTGGCAAACCCCACGAGTGTGCCCCACATCAGGTTGGTGAGGAACGAGACCACGCCCACACACACGGCAATCAAGAGTTGCGGCCAGCGGTGGATGAGGTCGCGCACGTAGGCGCCGTGCTGGATTCCCACGTAGACCAGGAACACTCCCAGGACCGCCAGAGGGATCAAGTGGAGCAAACCCACGGCGGCCCCGCCGAAGAGAGCCAAGAGGATACAAACGCCGCCGATGACGTAGCTTGACTTGGGAGTGCGCGCGCCGAAGCGATAGTGCGCCGTGATACCCCCCGAACCATGACACAGAGGTGAGCCCAGAATCGCCGCGCTCGCCAGATTCACTATGCCGATGCTCAGGCAGAGGGCGCGCACCGTGACGCGTCGCGCCTGCTCGCCGTAAAGAACTCGCGCAGTGTTCTCCGTCGCCACGATGGAGTTGCCGAAGGTCAGGGCGAATTGCGGTACGACGAGCAGAGGCACGACCCTTTTGAGCTCGCTCAACTGCGGATGGAGCAGTTGCGGCGCCAGGGGGCCAAAGCTCAGTGAGGGCAGTTCGCCCCCAGGCAGCGCAACGCCCAAGATGATTCCCAGGGACAGCAAAACGAGCGCCGCGGGGAAACGCCGCGAATCCCGCAACGCCAGCAATAATGCGGCTCCGGCAAGGGCAATCAGCCACGACGCAAGCTCGCCGCCGGGAAGGGGCCGCCCGCTCCCGGGTCCCATCACCAACCGCAGGCCCTCGCGCGCCAGCACCAGACCCAACCCCAGTTGAATTCCGCGGACGATGGGCAGAGTAAAGAACTTAGCCAGCCAACCCGCAAGGTTGGTGACCCCTACCAAAAGCAGGAGCACTCCCATCAACAGACCGGCGCTGGCAATCGCCGAAGGCGAAAGCGATAGGGCGAGGGCGATGGCCGCCACCGCTTTGAAGGGTTGCACCGCGATGGGAATCTGGAAGTATCGCGCCGCGAGACAATAGGTGAGTCCCGCCGTCAGAAACAGGGCGGTCGGATTGAGGTGATTCAATGTGATGAGGGCAATAGCAATGGGAAAGAGCACGCCAATATCGCCAAAGGCCCCCGCCACATCCAGGCGAGAGATCGGGAGATCGGGAGATCGTGTGATCGGGTGAGCAGAGAATCGGGTGATCGGGAGATCGGGTGATCGAGTGAGCATCTCCTGACCATCAGATCTCGCGATTTTGGTGGATTGTTCTTTGTTCACCCGATCATCCGATCATCGGGTCTCCCGATCATCCGATCTCCCGATCTTTGTGACACAAGCCCGCTCTTCACAAGTATAATCCCGCCGATGCGCAAAGTTCACAGGTTGTTTCTCGGCATAATCCATTGCTGGTTACTTGCCACAATTCCAGCCAACTGTGGCCAAGAGACAACGAAAGTCCATTATCCCCGCGTGCCGCAAGCCTTGATCCTGTCCGTAACCGGGAATCATTATCCGGGCATTACACGCGCGCTTTCCACGATAGGATTCCAGGTGCGGGAGGTCTCCGCGGAAGGTTACGGATCATCCCTGCGCGAGCGTCCTCCGCTGCTGATTGTTCCGGAGCGGGAAGGGCAGCAACTTGGCCCCACGCTTGTTCAGACCCTCCTTCACGGCGTTGAAGGCGGGATGCCCTTGCTTCTGGACGGGTCTACACCTTTGGCAGGAGAGTTGGGTGTCAAGGCCATCGGCAGTCGCAGCGTGATCACCCGGTATGGTTGGGACCGTTATGCCGAGGATCCCGTGCTTCTGCCGGCCCGGTTGGTTTACTCCCGCTTCCAGGTCAGCCCTGTACTTCAGGTGTTGGCTTTCGACCCCAAGCACAAAGCCCCGCTGGTGGTCTCTGGCAGCCGCGGGCAAGGGCGGTTCATTTACAGCGCTATCCCGCTCGAGCCGCAGGAAGGGATGGTTTTCCAATACTTGCCTTTCCTGGCGCAGGCCATCGTCGATGAGTTGCACGTCGCCCCCTCGCTGGCCGCGGACAATCTCTGCGTCTATGTCGACGCCGGCGGCGACCCAAAGGCTGATCCGGCGGCGGTCGCGGCGCAACTGAAGAGTTGGTCCGTCCGCGAGGTCCATCTTGCGGCTTTCTACACCTCGCAGGCTTTTCGGGAATTCGTCCCGCGTTTCATCGCCGCCGCCCATCGGGAAGGGATTTCTGTGTACGCGTGGCTGGAATATCCCATGGTCAGCCGGGAGTTCTGGGACCAGCACCCACAATGGCGTGAAGTGACGGCCAGCGGGCATCCGGCCATCATGGATTGGCGCTATCACATGGCGCTGGAAGATCCTGCCTGCTTTCAGGCCGTGGCCGAACTCACCCGGCGCTTGGTGCTGGACTTCGATTGGGACGGAGTGGATCTTGCCGAACTGTATTTTGAGGGAGATCCCGGCATCTTTAAAGATCCGGAAGACTTTACCCCCATGCATCCCACGTTTCGCCAAATGTTCAAAAAGCGCTACGGGGTGGACCCGCGCGAGATGTTCGACCCCGATTCACCGCTGTATGGGCCGCGGAACCCTGATTTGCGTAGCGAACTACAAGAGTATCGTGTTGAGCTGATTACCCAGTTGACGGAAAATTTCCTCGAAACTTTGGCCGCTTGCCGAGCGCAAAAACCTTACCTTCAGACGACGCTCACCGTCATTGACGCGCTGCGCGATCCCGGCGTGACCGAGCGGTTTGGCGTCGATCCTGCCCGCCTGCTGGCTCTGCAAAAGAGATTCGGCTTCGCCGTCGAGATCGAGGACCCCTACACGGTGTGGAATTCCAGCCCGGACCGCTACCGGGCTATCGGCGAGTACTATCGCCCACGACTCCAACCGGGCACGCCATTTTCCATTGATGTTAACGTCGTGGATAGAATTCCGCCAGGACGCCCGCTCAATAAACCCCGCGGGCTGGAGCTTTATGAATTAGTCGCCAATGTTGCCAAGAACGTGGATTTGATCACACTATACGCGTTCAGCACCTTCTCGCCGGATGATATGCGGCTGGTCCCCTTTGTGCTAGGCGCCGAACAGATGGCCAGTGGGCCACCGGATGAAGGTACGATTCTGGCGCGGCGCCAACTCTTATGGCGGACCGATGCGCTTGGGAAAACCGTCTACCTCGACGGCCAAGAATGGCCATGTCGGTCTGATTCTCAAGTCCTCATTCCTGCCGGGACGCACAGGGTTTCAACGCGTCCGCAAGCCGACGATGCCGGGCAGAGCCCGTTACGCATCGAGAGCCTTAACGGCACAATTCTTGGGGCAGAACAGTCCGGCCAGCACGTAAGGTTTACCTATGAATCTCGCGGCCGCTGCTACGTCACACTGAATCGGGCGCCCGCGACCGTGCTCTGTGATGGCGCCCCCGGCGTCGCGAAAGTCTTAAGCGATGGCGGGCGGGTGTGCCTGGTGCTTCCGCAGGGTAAACACACGGTTGAGTTGGAATAGCAAGCGTAGCGCAACCTGTTTTGCGGGTCTGCGGTCCTTCCCCTATTGACAACAAAAAGCCGCGGACCATTGAAAAACAGGTGCGCGCCACGTGCTTCGCGGCCGGGTAAAAATATTCTTGACGACGAAGGAACTCACGCTAGAATCGTGTACCGCGCGCCAGGGATTTCTTCTGCCCGCCCGCGAAAAGGCAACGACACGCTTCGGAGGACCCGCACAGCCATGGACTTTTCCAATCAAAGCTCGACTACCCGCCGTAAATTCATTGAAACCGCCGGCAAATGGGCTGCGGTTTCAGCTTTGGCCGACGTAGCCATTCCCCCCGTTCACGCTGCCGGCACCGACCTGATCCAGGTCGCCCTGATCGGCTGCGGCAGCCGAGGCGGCGGCGCAGCGGCGAACGCGCTCTCCGTCAAGCGCGGCCCCACCAAGCTGGTCGCCATGGCGGACATCTTTCCGGAGCGCCTGGAGAAAGACTTGACCAATTTGCAGCAGAAGTTCTCGAGCCAGGTGGACGTGCCGCCGGACCGCCAGTTCCTCGGCTTCGACGCCTATAAGCAAGCGATGGATTGTTTGAAGCCGGGTGATATCGCCATTTTCGCCACGCCCCCGGCGTTTCGCTGGGTGCATTTCACCTACGCCATCCAGAAGGGCCTGAATGTCTTCATGGAGAAGCCGGTCACGGCCGACGGCCCCAGCAGCAAACGCATGCTCAGCCTCGTGCAAGACGCCTCCGCCAAGAACCTCAAGGTTGGGGTGGGATTGATGTCGCGTCACAGCCGGGCGCTCCAGGAACTGGCCAAGCGGGTTCACGACGGCAAGATCGGCCAGATCATCCTGCAAAGGGGTTACCGGATGCATGGGCCCGCCGGATATTTCTCCTCGCTTCCCAAACCTGCCGGGATCAGCGATCTCCTCTACCAGGTGCAGCGCTTCCACAGCTTCATCTGGGCCAGCGGCGGCTGCTTCAACGACTTTTATATCCACATCGTCGATCATCTTGGATGGATGAAAAACGCGTGGCCAGTGAAGGCCCAGGCGCTGGGCGGCCGCCATTACAAGTTGAGTCCCGAAGGCGTCGCCTACGTGGATCAGAATTTCGATACGTATTCGGTGGAATACACGTATGCCGACGGCACGAAGTTTTATTTCGACGGGCGGACCATCGCGGGATGCGAGCAGATCTATGCCAGCTACCTGCACGGCACCAAAGGATCGGGGATCGCTTCCCAGCACGGTGATTGTGGGCAGCCCTCCAGCCTATACAAGGGTCTGACGACCACCGACCAGATGATTTGGGAATCTCAGGTGGACCCGGAAGAGAAGGATCCCTACCAAAACGAATGGAACGACTTGGTGGATGCCATTCGAGACGACAAGCCCTACAACGAAGTTCAACGCGGGGTGGAAGCCAGCCTGGTGTCGAGCATGGGCCGCATGGCTGCCCACACCGGCAAGGAAATCACGTATGACCAGATGCTGAACTGCGAGCACGAAATGGCGCCCGGCATCGACAAGTTCACCATGGATTCCCCGGCTCCACTGCTGGCTGATGCCAACGGCAGATATCCGGTGCCGCAGCCGGGCATGGTGACCACGCGCGAATACTGAGCGGCCGGCCGGTTGGCGCGCTGTCCGACCGTCGGCAGCGGCGCATTACAGATCCGGTCGACGCTCCCGTGCTGCCGGCGTCATGCGCCGTCGCTATACGCTCGCTCGTACAGGCCGAGCGTTGTTCCGGGGTTCGACCTAGTAGGGTGGAGGTGCGCGTCCTTTGCGTTCCTCCGCGGTCCTTCTGCGCAGCGTTGCGTCTGTGCCGTTCGCCGCAATCCAAAAAAGGATTTCACTACGGAGCGCACAGAGGTCACGGAGAATAGACGGAAAAGGAGCTGTGGGCCGGTAAACACGGAACCTTTATCTTTTATCTTTGCCCGCGCAAGCAGAAGTGTTTTTCTCTGTGATCTCGGTGCTCTCTGTGGTGAGTCTTTTCCTCGCGGGGTTTGAGATTTGCAAGCTTGGGCGCCTTGCCCTAAACAATGACTCTTGTTTCTTCGCTTGGTGGGATTATGGGATCCTTGACGACTCAGCTCAGGCAGATCTTAAGGAGGCTGGGGCGTACGCCCTTTTTCACGGCCGTCACGCTGGTGACGCTTGCCGTGGGTATTGGTGGAAACACGGCGATTTTTAGTGTGCTCGAAGGCGTATTGCTGAAGCCCCTGCCCTATTCCCACCCGGAGGAACTGGTCGCAGTCCTGCTCACGGGTCCCGGCATCAACCTCAAGGAGCTGAGTCTATCTCCCTCCACCTACTTCATCCTTCGCGAGCAGAGCC
>Ga0326727_10010905_pt1 | contig 21423 bp, 18 predicted proteins | sample MB2enrmetagenome_FD_207643 | JGI IMG/M metagenome (GOLD analysis project Ga0326727, IMG submission 207643) | Lab enriched peat soil microbial communities from McLean, Ithaca, NY, United States - MB29MY | ecosystem: Environmental > Terrestrial > Soil > Wetlands > Peat | place: USA: New York...
CGGCCAGCTCGAGAATGCGCGGCTTCCAGACGGCGAGCTCCTTTTTGAGAACGCTGACGGCGATGGAGGGGTTGCAGGTGGCGCCGACCGCGCCGTGCTCGATGGAGTAGGTGAGCTCTTCGACAGAGGCCGAGTCGTTCCAGAGGCAGGTGGGGGTGGTCTCGGTCATTTTGTGGAGCGGGCTTTTGTAGGCGAGCGAGGGGGTAACGGGAGCCATGGGTCCTCCAGCGAATGCAAACGTGTGCAAAGAAAAACGTAGCACCGGCCGAAGGCGCAGGTCAAGATGAGTGCGGCGGAATGGAGGGAGGGAGCAAGGGAGCGAGGTACGTTGGCGCGGGTTAAGAATAGAGCCAGAGATGGTGGTATCCCACCCTTGCGACAGAAAAGAGTCGCAAGGATGGGGCACGGAGCTATGCGGTAAAGCAATGGTAGAGGGGCCTGGCGGAGAGACCGGTATTTGAGTTGACAGGCGGGGCGGCGGTGTAGATGATAGTTGAGTGCACACGTGTGCAGAATTTGCTTGTCTTTTCGTCCGGCTTGGGCCCCGTTTGATTTGCCGGCGTTTTGCGTAAGCTCCCCCTGGAGAGAGAATGAGTAACTTGCTTGTGCGGCCGGAGAGATTCCGCGACCGGATTGAGAATTTCGGATACGAGTATTTGTCGTTTGAGACGCGGAAACTGGAAGCGGGCCAAAAGTACAGCGGCGAGACGGCCAGCCGCGAGCTGGCCATTGTGGTGCTGGGCGGCGTTTGCTCGGTAAGGAGTTCGCGAGGCGAGTGGCTGGGCTTCGGGCAGCGCGCCACGGTCTTTGATGGGCTGCCGTACACCCTTTACCTGCCGGTGCGCAGCGGTTTCACGGTGAGCGCCGATGCGGCCTGCGAGCTGGCGTTCTGCTACGCGAAGGCGGAAGACGAGTACCCGGCGCGGCTGGTGACGCCGACGCATGTGGGCATTGAGATTCGCGGCGGCGGGAATGCGACGCGGCAAATCAATTCCATGCTGCCGCCGGAGTTTCTGGCGCACCGGCTGATGGTGGTGGAGGTGTTTACGCCAGCAGGAAACTGGTCGAGCTTTCCGCCGCACAAGCACGACGTGCACAACCCGCCGACGGAGGTGGATCTGGAAGAGATTTACTACTACCGGATCGAGCGGCCGGAGGGATTCGCGATTCAGAAGGTGTATAGCGCGGACCGGCGCATCGACGAAACCCTGACGGTGCGCGACGGCGAACTGGTGCTGGTGCCGGAGGGTTATCATCCGGTGGCGGCAGCGCACGGATACAACGTCTACTATCTGAACGCGCTGGCGGGATCGGCGCGCTCGCTGGCCGCTTCAGACGATCCGGATTATGCGTGGGTGCGCTCTGAGTGGAAGGAAAAGGATCCGCGGGTGCCGATGGTGAAGAGATAGGGACCAAGGGACTCGTGGATCGGGATTCGTGGACCGTGGACCGTGAGTCGTGAACACGTGAAGAAGTGAAAAGGTGAATGAAGTGAAAATGTAGTCGCGGGGTCGGAGGAGCAAGCATGAAGACGCGGCGCATGACGATGGCCCAGGCGCTCATCCAGTTCCTGAAGCTTCAGTATGTGGAGCGGGACGGACGCGAGCATGCATTCTTCGCGGGGGTGCTGGGAATTTTTGGGCACGGCAACGTAGGCGGGATCGGGCAGGCGTTGCAGCAGAATCCCGATTTCAAGTACATCCTGGTGCGCAACGAGCAGTCGGGCGTGCACATGGCCGCGGGATTTGCCAAGGCCAGCAACCGGCTGCGCACCTTTGCCTGCACCTCGTCGATCGGGCCGGGCGCGACCAACATGATCACGGGCGCGGCGCTGGCCACCATCAACCGGCTGCCGGTGCTGCTGCTGCCGGGCGATATTTTTGCGCGGCGCAACGTGGCGCCGGTGCTGCAACAGTTGGAGTCGCCTGGAACGCAGGACACGGGCGTGAACGACTGCTTCAAGCCGGTGTCAAGGTACTGGGACCGCATTTACAGACCCGAACAACTGATTACGGCGCTGCCTGAGGCGATGCGCGTGCTCACATCTCCGTCAGACTGCGGCGCAGTGACGCTGGCGCTGCCGCAGGATGTGCAGGCCGAAGCCCACGACTACCCGGAAGAGCTTTTTGAAAAGCGCGTGTGGCTGATCCGGCGCGGGCAGCCGGATTGTGTGTCGCTGGAGCGTGCGGTTGCGGCGATTCGCGCGGCGCAACGCCCGCTGATTGTGGCCGGCGGCGGCGTGCTGATGAGCGAGGCGTCGCAGGCATTGAGCGAATTCGCGACAAAGACCGGAATTCCCGTGGCCGAGACGCAGGCAGGCAAGGGTTCGCTCGCGTGGGATCACGCGCAGGAGGTGGGCGCGATTGGAGCCACGGGCACGCTGGCTGCGAATCGCCTGGCGAATGCGGCTGATCTCGTCATTGGCATCGGCACGCGCTACTCCGATTTCACTTCGGCCTCGATGACGGCGTTTCAGAATCCGACGGTGAAGTTTGTGAACATCAACACCGCGGAGTTTGATGCCTACAAGGTGGGCGCTATTCCCGTGGTTGCCGATGCACGCGTGGCGCTGGAGCAACTGGGCGCGGCGCTCGCGGGGCACACGGTAAGCGCCAAGTACGCGGCGGAGATTGCGGAGCTGCGAGCCGAATGGGATGCAGAGGTCGACCGGCTGTTTCACCTGAAGAATCCCGGTAAACCCGCGCAGAGCGAGGTGATTGGCGCGATGTGGGAGGCGGCAGGCGAGCGCGACGTGTTGCTGTCGGCCGCGGGCAGCCATCCCGGCGACCTGCACAAGCTGTGGCGCACGCGCACGCCCAACGGCTACCACATGGAATACGGCTACTCCTGCATGGGCTACGAGATTCCCGGCGCGTTGGGCGCAAAGTTGGCCGACCCCAGCCGCGAGGTCTACGTCTTTCTGGGCGACGGCACTTACCTGATGATGCCTTCGGAGATCGTGACGTCGGTGCAGGAGGGGATTAAGATCATCATCGTGCTGGTGGACAATCACGGGTTCGCCAGCATCGGCAGCCTGAGCCGATCGCTGGGTCAGGGAGGGTTCGGAACGCGGTATCGCGCCCGCAACGAGGCCAGCAAACAACTGGACGGCGAGTTGCTGACGGTGGACTATGCGGCCAACGCGCGCAGCCTGGGCGCGCATGCGCTAAAGGCTGGTACGCTGGATGAACTGCGGCAAGCCCTGAAAGAAGCCAAGACGCTGGACCGCACCACGGTGATCGTGGTGGAAACGGATGTGTCGGAGGGCGTGCCGGGCTATGAATCCTGGTGGGATGTTGCGGTAGCAGAAGTTTCGGAATTGGAGAGCGTGCGCGAGGCGAGGGCACGCTATGAAGAAGCGCGCAAGCGCGAACGTCATCATCTGTGAGGAGAAATCAAGATGGAGCGGTTGCAGAATTTCATTGACGGAGGGTGGCGCGCATCGAGCGCAAACGATGCGCTGAATGTGATCGATCCCGCGTCGGCCAAGGTGCTGGCGGAGGTTCCGCTTTCGCCGGCGACGGACGTGAATGCGGCTGTGGAAGTGGCGGAGCGGGCATTTATCGAGTGGCGGCGGACGCCGGTGGTGGACCGCATTCAGCCGCTGTTCCGGCTGAAGACGCTGCTGGAGCAGCATCGTGAGGAATTGGCGCTCTCCATTACCAACGAGTGCGGCAAGACGCTGGCCGAGAGCCGGGCCGAGATTCTGCGCGCCGTGGAGAACGTGGAGACGGCGTGCGCCATGCCGGTTCTGATTCAGGGGACGAACTGCGAGGACATTGCGCGGGGCATCGACGAGCACATGATCCGGCAGCCGCTGGGCGTGGTGGCGGCGATTGTGCCGTTCAATTTTCCGGGCATGATCGCGTTCTGGTTTTTCCCCTACGCGGTGGCGGCGGGCAACTGCTTTTTGCTGAAGCCGTCGGAGCGCGTGCCCATCACTTCGCAGAAGCTGTTCAGCCTGATTCAGGCCGCGGGGTTCCCTCGGGGCGTGATGCAACTGGTGAACGGCGGACGCGACACGGTGAACGCGATTCTGGACCATCCGGGCATCAAGGCGGTGAGTTTTGTGGGATCGACGCCCACGGCGAAGTACATTTACAGCCGGGCGGCAGCGAATGGGAAGCGCGCGCAGTGCCAAGGCGGCGCGAAGAATCCGGTGGTGGTGATGCCGGACGCGGACATGGAGATGACGACGCGGATTCTCGCCGATTCCGCATTCGGCTGCGCGGGACAGCGGTGCCTGGCGGCATCGGTGGCGATTACCGTGGGCGATGCGCGTTCCACCTTCACGGATCAGATCGCCGCTGCGGCCAAGAGCCGCAAGACCGGCTACGGCGCATTGCCGGATGTGGAGATGGGCCCGGTGATTTCCGCCGAGAGCAAGACGCGGATCGAGGGTCTGATCGCCAAGGGCGAGCAGGCCGGCGCACGCGTGGTGGTGGATGGGCGCGGCAAAAAAGTGGCGGGCTACGAGGATGGGTATTTCGTGCTGCCCACGGTGCTGGACGATGTGCCGCCGGATTCGGAGACGGCGCGGACGGAGATTTTCGGGCCGGTGCTGAGCCTGATCCACGCGCAGACCATTGAAGAAGCGATTGCGCTGGTGAATGGACGCAGTTACGGCAATATGGCCTGCATCTTCACCACCGATGGCGCGAATGCAAGGCGTTTCCGCTACGAAGTGCAGGCGGGCAACGTGGGCATCAACGTGGGCGTGGCCGCGCCGATGTCGACCTTCCCGTTCAGCGGGTGGGGCGATAGCTTTTTCGGCGATCTGCACGCGCAGGCGCAACACGCGGTGGAGTTCTTTACGCAGACCAAGGTGGTTGTGGAGCGGTGGCCGAAGGAGTGGAGCCGCAAATTCTGAAAAGCAGCTACTAGACTCCAACTTCTAGCTGCTAGTTTTTGTTGCGATGCACACGTGTAAAACACCGACATTGAAACGAAGAAACAGAGACTGAAAAACCCGCGGGAAGTGAGGAGAACACATGAATGAGCTGCTGGTTGGCAATGCACCCTGTTCGTGGGGCACGCTGGAACACCAGGACCAGAGTGAGGCGATTCCATACTCCCAAATGCTCGACGAGCTGGTGGAGACGGGCTACACCGGAACGGAATTGGGCGACTGGGGCTACATGCCCACTGACCCGGTGCGGCTGAGCGAGGAGTTGGCAAAGCGCAACAACGTAGTGATGCTGGGCGCGTTTGTGCCGGTGGAGCTCAAAAATCCGCTGGCGCACGCGGAGGGCACGGCAAGGGCCGTCAAGACGGCGCGGCTGATTGCCGCGGTGGCCACAACACCGGCGCCGTTCCTGGTGCTGGCCGACGACAACGGGACCGATGCGCGACGCACCAAGCTGGCCGGACGCGTGCCGGCGAGCGCGGGCCTGAACAAGGACGAGTGGAAGGCCTTCGCCGGCGGCGCCGACCGGATTGCGCGCGCGGTGTTCGACGAGACGGGACTGCGCACGGTATTTCATCATCACTGCGCGGGCTACGTGGAGACGCCGGACGAAATCGAAACGCTGCTTAGCCTGACCAACCCTGAGCGGCTGGGACTGGTGTTCGACACCGGACACTACGTTCACGGAACGGGGCGCGAGGAAATCGATCTGGTAGCGGCTCTGGACCGCTTCAAGGAGCGCATCTGGTACATCCATTTGAAAGATATCGCGCCCCACGTGGCGCGCCGCAGCCGCGAGGAGGAGTGGGACTACTTCACGGGCATGCGGCACGGAGTGTACTGTGAACTGGGCAAAGGATGCGTGGACTTCCCGGCCCTGTTGCGCTGGCTCGCCCGCCGCAATTACAAGGGATACGTGCTGGTGGAGCAGGATATTCTTCCGGGGATGGGCACGCCGAAGGAAAGTGCGGCGCGCAACCGGGAGTATATTCACTCGATTGAGGCAAATTTCAGCTATCAGCTATCAGCTGTCAGCGTTTAGCTTTTTTCGTGCGGGAACGAAAGGCGTCGTGCCCCTGGACCTTGAACGCGCGACCTGGTAATTGTTCGGCGGACGGTGCGGGCGTGGCCGCCCGCACGACAGCCGGTCTACCACCCCAAGAAACAAAGACCGTTTCCTGGGGGCCCCGGTCTGGAGACCGGCGCTACATTTTTGAGGAGAGAGTATGAGCGAGAAGAAACTTCATTTCGGAATTATTGGAGCGGGACGGATCGGGCGGGTTCATGCGGAATCGCTCGCCTTCCGCATGCCGGAGGCGGAGATTGTGTCCGTCTTCGATGTGAAACGCGAGGCCGCCGAAGCACTGGCGGCGCATTGCGGCATTGCCAACGTGGCAGGATCTGTGGATGAGATCCTCGGCGACCAGCGCATTGAAGCGGTAGCGATCTGTTCGTCGACCGACACCCACGCTGACCTGATCATGCGCGCGGCAGAGGCGGGCAAGCACGTTTTTTGCGAAAAGCCGATTTCTTACACTCTCAAGCAGATCGATGATGCGCTGGCGGCGGTGGAGAAGGCCGGCGTGAAGCTGCAGATCGGCTTCAACCGGCGCTTCGATACGAACTACGCGCGGGTGCGCAAGGCCGTGACCAGCGGCGAGATCGGCAAGCCGTGCCTGGTGCACATTACCAGCCGCGATCCCCTGCCGCCGCCTATCGACTTCGTGCGCTTGTCCGGCGGAATGTTTCTGGACATGATGATTCACGACTTCGACATGGCGCGCTTCTTGACCGGCGACGAGGTGGAAGAGGTGTACGCGGCGGCGGGCGTGATGGCCGATCCGGCCATCGGCGAGCTGGGCGACGTGGATACGGCCGTGGTGACACTGCGCTACCGCAGCGGCGCCATCGGCACCATCGATAACAGCCGCAAGGCGGTGTTTGGCTACGACCAGCGCGTGGAGATCCTGGGCACCGAAGGCAAAATCGCTTCGGAAAACCGTTTCCCCAACCAGGTGGTGGTGAGCACAGGAAAGGCCGTCTACAGCGATCTGCCGCTGAACTTCTTCATGGACCGATACACGGACAGTTTTGCGGAAGAGCTGAGACAGTTCACGCATGCGGTGCTGGATGGCAAGCCTGTGCCGGTAACGGGCGCCGATAGCCGCGTGCCGGTGATCATGGCGATGGCGGCGCGCAAGTCGTTCGATGAGAACCGGCCGGTGAAATTGACGGAGGTGGAAGCTTGAAGCGATCGAGCTGGATGGCCATCCTGACCGACGTGCATCTGTGGGTGCCGGTGGTTGTGCTGATTCTGGGAACCGCGCTGCTGATGACGCTGAGGTGAAACGATGAGCCAGCCCGCCGCAACCGCCTCTGTGCGGTCGACGATCTCGTTGCACAAACTGGGCGTGTTTTGCGGACTGTCGGCCGCGGTGTGGCTGGGCAGCGCGGAAGCGCCCACCAAGCTGGTGAACGCGGGCTTCTCGCCCTTCATCATTTCCATGGGGATGGTGATGGGCGCGTTCGTGGCGCGCTGGACAGTTCCCACGCTGCTGAAGGGCACGGGATTCCTGTTCAACGACCTGCGCGAGAAGCCGCACCTGATTGTGTGGGCGCTGCTGGCCGGGATGCTGTGGGCCGTGGGCAACACGCTCACCGTGTTCGGCGTGCGTAACGTGGGCCTGGCCATCGCGTTTCCCTTGTGGAACATGAACAGCCTGGTGGGGCTGGCGTGGGGCTGCCTGCTCTTCAGGGAACTGCACGGATCAAAGGCGAAGAACTGGGCCAAGGTGGTAGGCGGCGCGACGGCGATTGTCCTTGGCGCCGCGGTGCTGGCCGTGGCCACGGCGCAACAGAATGCGGGCACGCCCGGCAAGGCCGCTACCGGCATCATTGCCGCATTGGGCGCGGGCTGCATGTTTGGCACCATGTACATTCCTTACCGCAAGGCGTACATCAGCGGCATGAATCCGCTTTCCTTCGTGACTATTTTCACGTTCGGCGAACTGGGGACCGTCAGTCTGCTCACGGCCATCAACTGTGGCGGCGTGGCGCCGGTGATGGCGCAACTGCACCTGGCACGAACCATGCTGTTCTGGCCGTTTGTGGGCGGCTTCTGCTGGGTGATCGGCGACCTGTTCCAGCAGTACGCGGCCAAGTACATCGGCATCGGGCGCGGCATTCCTCTCTCCAACACCAACCAGCTTTGGGGACTGGCGTGGGGCGCGCTCGTGTTTGGCGAGTTCGTGGGATTGGCCACGGGCGGGCGGCTGCTGATCCTCACCGGGTCGACCATCATGATCGCGGGCGCGGTATCGATCAGCATGGCCGAGCCGCCACCCTCCGAAATGGAGAACTGGGAGGCGGCCATGCATCGCGAGTGCGACCGCTATGGACTGGACAGGGAGAATGTGGCCGCGGTGGTGGGCGGCGACGATCCGCTGGCCGACAACAAGCACCCGCGGCGATGGTGGGAAGTGCTCATCATGCTCGTCGCCACGGGCATCTTTGTGTGGCTGGCGGTGGGCACGCGCGCGCAGCACATCACCGTCAATTTCCCGTGGATGTTTGTGCTGATTGTGGGCACGATTATTCCGCTGGGGTTGTGCGGAACGTTGCTGTGGAGAAGGACGCGGTTTTCTTGAGTCGGCCTAAAGAGGAAATTGCGCTGCGTCGTCGTGCCATGGATTGAAGACAGCCGCTCCACTGTTGACCACATGCGCGACATTGCGCGTAGCGAGGTAGAGGTTGTGCTCGAGCGCGGTGGCCGCCATCATGGTATCGATGACCGATGGAGAGTGACCGGTGATGCGCTTCACTTCTCCGCTGATAGCTCCCCAACGCAGCGCAATTTCGTCGGATACGGAAAGCATCCGCCCGGAAAACCGGGCCTCCAGGGCAATCACGGCCCGCTGCAGCTGCGGGCGAAGCTTATCGCCGGGAGGCAGATTCTGAATGCCTTTCCAATATTCGGCGAGGGTGAGAATGCTCAGAAACAGCTTGTGTTCCGGCTGGGAATCCATCCACTTCCGCACTCCGGGGTCCGGCTTGGCGCCGCTCACTTCGGAGATCACGTTGGTGTCCAGCAACCATCCGTTCACAAATCGACTTCCCTTCCTGCGTCGTGTTCGCGGTGGACCTCGATCTTGCCAAGATCGAGCCCCTGAAGAAAGCGCGTCAGGGGAACGTGGTCCTTGGGTTTGGGCAGAAGCTGGCGATATTGCTCAGGAGCCAGAATCACAGCGGCCTCCCTGCCTCGAACCGTCACCCATTGCGGCCCCGCGGTTGCTGCCCGACGAACCACCTCGCTGAACCGGGCCTTGGCGTCTTCGAGCTTCCACCGCTCGGGGCCTGCGGATTCTCTCAAAGAGCTACCGGATTTTTTGGTGTGTGCGCGCACAGAAATCCGCATGGCAAGTTGCTCCGTATCGATCTGACTATCTGACTAGATTGTATCTGAAATGACGGCCGGTGTCCATGGCAAACCTGTGCCTGAAATGCGACACTGGCCGGTAAGTCGAAATTTTCTTAAGAATCGCCCTAAGTTATTGTATAACAGTTATTTAATTTGAGGATCAGACCCATCGATGAGCGTGAACGGGGTCACATCCCGGCCTTCATCCGGGAGCATAGAATGACGGCGGTACGAGAAGGGTGAGGTGCGCCTTCGGCGCGGAAGGTGGGAGTATGCGCAGTTTTCCCCAGGTGAAGAAATGTTGACTCAGGAAGAAACCACACATAAGAAAAGCATGGACGACAAGGTTGCGGAGCTGGAGGCGAAACGCGCGGAGCTGGAGCTGGGCGGCGGTCAAGAGCGCATCGACCGGCAGCACAAGACAGGCAAGCTTTCGGCGCGCGAGCGCGTGGACCGGCTTGTGGACAAGGGCAGCTTCGAGGAGATCGGGTTATTTTCCCGGCACCGGGCCACGTACTTCGGCATGGCGGACAAGGAGCTGCCCGCCGACGGCGTGGTGACGGGATGCGCGACGATCGACGGACGGCTGGTGCACCTGGCGAGCCAGGATTTCACGGTGGCAGGCGGCGCGGCGGGCGAGACGCATTGCAAGAAAGTGGCCGACATGATGGCCATGAGCCTGAAGACGGGCAGCCCGTTCGTATTTATCAACGATTCGGGCGGAGCGCGTGTACAGGAGGGGATCGACAGCCTAGCGGGATACGCGCGTGTGTTCTACAAAAACGTGATGCTCTCGGGAACGGTGCCGCAGATTTCGCTGATTTGCGGACCGTGCGCGGGTGGGGCGGCCTACAGTCCGGCGCTGACGGATTTCGTGATCCAGACCGAGCAGGCGCGCATGTTCATCACCGGGCCGCAGGTGATCAAGCAGGTGACGGGTGAAGAAGTGAGCGCCGAGGAGCTGGGCGGAGCGCAGTCGCAGATGCACTACTCCGGCGTGGTGCACCTGATTGCGCACGACGACCAGGAGGCCATCGAGCTTTGCAAGCGGCTCCTGAGTTTTCTGCCCTCGAACAACCTTGAGGATCCGCCGCGCTTGAATTTTGGCGGACGGTTGAAAGCCGATGCGGAGATGAGCAAGACGGTTCCCGTGGATCCGAAGGTGGCCTACGATGTGCGCGACGTGATTGTGCGCGTGGTGGACAACGCGGATTTTCTGGAGATTCAGCCGGGCTTCGCCGCGAATATTGTTATTGGTTTTGGACGATTGCAAGGGCGCCCCGTAGGGGTAGTGGCAAACCAGCCGTGCGTATTGGCCGGAGCGCTGGACATCGATGCCTCGGACAAGTCGGCGCGCTTTGTGCGCTTCTGCAATGCCTTCAACATCCCCCTGCTCACGTTTGTGGATGTACCGGGATTCCTGCCCGGCGTGGAGCAGGAACGCGGCGGAATCATCCGTCACGGAGCCAAGCTGCTGTTTGCGTATTCGGCGGCCACGGTGCCAAAGATTACGGTGGTGCTGCGCAAGGCCTACGGCGGCGCGTACATTGCCATGTGTTCGCGCGGGCTGGGCGCGGATCGCGTGCTGGCGTGGCCCACGGCCGAGATCGCGGTGATGGGAGCCGAGGGCGCGGCGGAGATCGTCTTTCGCAGAGAGATTGACGCGGCCGAGGATCAGGCGGCGCGGCGCAAAGAACTGGTGGATGAGTACCGCGACACGTTCTCGAATCCGTATGTGGCGGCGGGACGAAGGCTGGTGGACGACATCATCGAGCCCGCGGAGACGCGGAGAGTGGTGGCGCGGGCGCTGGAATCGCTGCACGGCAAGCGCGAATTGCGTCCGCAAAAAAAGCACGGATTGATTCCGCTTTAGGCTGCGGGCCCGGCGGCGGGGTTTTGCGCCGCAACATGAAAGGATGCGCATGAAGCTGCATGGGACGGATTGGGCGGTGATGACGGTGATTGCCGGCGCGGGTTGCGCGGTGATCTATGCCGGGCTGGAGCGTGTCCTGCGGCGTGCGGTGCGAGAACGGCAGCGCGACATGGAGAGGCAGTTGAATGCCATGGCGACCACGGTGAAGGCTTTGCAGGCGCGCGTGGCGGAACTGAGCAGGCTGCAGGCAGCGCGGACCGTGGTGGGCGAGGTGTCCGTGATCGCGGCGCCGGCAGAAACCGCGGGGCGGCCGACGCAGGCACAGACCAAGCCGGAGATTGTGGCTGCGCTGACTGCCGCGGCAACCGCATTCCTGGGCAAAAAGGCGCGCGTGCGCTCGGCACAGTTACTGCCCAGCGCGCAGCAGGATGGCGCGGGCGCGTGGGCGCAGCAGGGACGGGTGATTGTGCAGACCTCGCACAACCTGCGGCAAAGAGGATGAGGGCAGGGAGAAATGTTGCGAGAAAGGGAGCAGCACGTTGAAGCTTCAGATCACGATTGATGGCAGAGCGTACGAGGTTGACGTAGAGGTTCTGGAGGACGAGGAGAGCCAGCCGGAGCTGAGCTACTCGCCCTACCACGCGGCGCACAGTGCCGCTGCCGGGCACGCACAGAGCGCGGGCGGCACGTGGGATGCGGAGGAAAAGCTATGTTCCAGCCCAGTGATGGGGCTGGTGATCAAGGTCAACGTCGAGCCGGGACAGGCTGTGGAAGCGGGCGCACCGATCCTGGTTCTGGAAGCGATGAAGATGGAGACCAATGTGACGGCACCGCGCGCGGGAACGGTGAAGAACGTGCATGTGAAGCCAGGCGATCCAGTGAAAGTGAACCAGTTGCTGGTGGAGTTTGAGTAACGAGGCTGGAGATCGGCCTGAGGGGTTGAGAGAAACGAAGTGCAGGAAGAACTGAAGAATGTTCCGGGGATCCAGTTCGTGGATCACGTAGCGATCGCGGTCAAGCAGGGTGAGCTTGAGGGCCAGGTGAGGGCGTACGCGGCCCTGGGCTTCAGGGAGATTCACCGCGAGGAGGTACTTGGCAAAGATCAAGTGCGTGAGGCGCTGCTCCAGATTGGCGGGGGGCCGAACCTGATCCAGTTGCTCGAGCCGCTCACGGCGGATTCGCCGGTGCAAAAGCTGATCGACAAGAACGGCGGGCGCGGCGGCCTGGCGCATGTGGCGTTCCGGGTTGGAAACGCGCAGCAGGCGTTCGACGCGATGCGCGCCGAGGGATTTCAGCTCATCGACGAGGCTCCGCGCAAGGGCTCGCGGGGAACAACGGTGTTTTTTGTGCATCCCAAGTCAAAGGCCGAAAGCGCGTTTGGGATTTTGATCGAGATGGTGGAAGACTCTGCGGGCAAATGAAAACCATAGTCACAGAACATCTGCTCGAGGAGTTTCCGCCAGTCAGCACCGCGGAGTGGCAGGCGGCGATTGCGCGTGATCTGAAGGGCGCCGACCCCGAGAAAAAACTGACATGGCGGACGCAAGAAGGACTGGCAGCGAAGTCCTTCTATCGTACCGAGGACCTGGCAGGACTGGCGTGTGTGAACACTGCGCCGGGGGATTTTCCGTACCGGCGCGGCACGCGCAGCAGCGGCGACTGGCGGATTCGCGAAGAGATTGACGCGACGGATGCGGAAGAAGCGAATCGCATGGCGTGCGCGGCGGTGGCGGCGGGCGCAGAGCAAATCGCATTCAGCGGAATTTTGGTCGAGAGTGCGGGCGAACTCGAAAAGTTACTGCGAAATCTCGACGCGGTTGCAGTGCATTTTGCGCATGCCGACGAGCCGTTGATCCAAATGTTGATGAAGCGGCAGAAGGGGACGCCGTTTGCCGCGGAGATGACAACCGGATGCGATGCGCTGGCCAGCGTGGAGTTTGCCGCAGAGGTGATTGCGGCCGCGCCGCCGGGGTTCGTGCCGTTCAACCTTGACGGCGCAGCGTTTCGCGAGGCGGGTGCCACGGCGGTTGAGGAAATTGGATTCGCGCTGGCGGGAGGAGTGGATTTTCTGGCCGCGCTCGCGGAACGCGGAGTGGATGTAAACCGCGCGGCGGCGGCGCTCGAATTCCGCTTCGCCGCCGGCTCCAATTATTTCTTCGAGATCGCCAAGTTCCGTGCGTTCCGCATGCTGTGGGCGCGGGCGGTAGAGAGCTTTGGCGGCACGCATGAGGCGGCACGGGCGCGGATCGCGGCGCGCACCCTGCGCTGGAACCAGACCGTCTACGATCCCCACGTAAATATTTTGCGCGCCACGACCGAGGCCATGGCCGCAGTGCTGGGCGGAGCGGACACGGTGACGGTGACGCCTTTCGATGCGTACTACAAAGCACCGGATGAGGCGAGCCGGCGTCTGGCGCGGAACACGCAACTCCTGCTGAGACACGAGGCGTGGCTGGGACGCGTGGCCGATGCCGGTGGAGGGTCGTACGCTCTGGAGACGATTACGGATCTTCTGGCGCGCGAGGGCTGGAGGGTTTTTCAGGATATTGAGGCGCGCGGCGGATTCCGCAGGGCGCAGGCGGAGGGAATGATTGCGCAGGCGCTGGAACGGGGTTCGGCAGCGCGCGAGCAGGCGGTTGCGTTGCGGAAGCGCGTGCTGGTGGGCACGAATCAGTATGCGAATCCGGCGGAGCGGGCGCTGGACCGCATCGACGAACGGCGCATGAAAGCCGATTTGCGCGGAGCGCGGGCGTACGAGGAGTTGCGGCTGCGCACGGAGCGCCATACGGCTGCGGGAGGCAAGACGCCGCGCGTGCTGCTGGCGGAGATCGGCGACGTGAAGATGCGCGCGGCGCGGTCGAACTTTGCGAGGAATTTCTTTACCTGCGCGGGATTTGAGATGCAAACGCGGCGCTTCAAGAAAGCCGGGGAGATTGCCGCGGCGGGTGCGGATTTGATTGTGCTGTGCAGCGCGGATGCAGAATATGCGGCGCTGGCGTCGGCGTTGATGGCGCAGCTCAGTGCGCTGGGTCGCGAAACGCCGGTGATTGTGGCGGGGAATCCCGAGAACGCGGAGGAATTGAGAGCGGCGGGGATTGCGGATTTCGTGCACGTGCGCAGTCACCCCGTGGAGTTTTTGACGGGTTGGCAGGAACGGTTGGGGATCAAAAGCGAACCATGAGGCCGGATTTCACCAAAATCGATTGGAAGCCTCGAGCGGTGGAGACGACTGCTCACGAAGCCGCTGAGTGGCCTTCGCCCGAGCACATCGCGCTGAAGAGTTTTTATGCGCGCGAAGATCTTGAGGGGCTTGAGCATCTCGAGTACGCAGCGGGAATTCCGCCGTATCTGCGCGGGCCGTACACCACGATGTATGCCACGCGGCCGTGGACGATCCGGCAGTACGCGGGGTTTTCGACGGCGGAGGAGTCGAATGCGTTTTACCGGCGCAACCTGGCGGCGGGGCAGCGGGGGCTTTCGGTGGCGTTCGACCTGGCGACGCATCGCGGTTACGACTCCGACCACGAGCGCGTGACGGGCGACGTAGGCAAGGCGGGCGTGGCCATCGATTCGATTCTCGACATGAAGATTCTCTTCCACCGTATTCCGCTGGAGCAGATGTCGGTGTCGATGACGATGAACGGCGCCGTGCTGCCGATCATGGCGTTCTATATCGTGGCTGCCGAGGAACAGGGCGTGCCGCCGGAACAGTTGAGCGGGACCATCCAGAACGACATTCTGAAAGAGTTCATGGTGCGCAACACGTACATCTATCCGCCCGAGGGATCGATGCGCATCATCGGCGACATCTTTCGCTACTGCGCGGAGAAGATGCCGAAGTTCAACTGCATCAGCGTGAGCGGATATCACATGCAGGAGGCGGGCGCGACGGCGGATCTGGAATTGGCTTACACGCTGGCCGACGGGCTGGAGTATTTGCGAACGGGAGTGAAGGCGGGCCTCGATGTGGATGATTTTGCGCCGCGGATTTCATTCTTCTGGGGCGTGGGCATGAACCATTTCATGGAGATTGCCAAGATGCGCGCGGCACGCATGCTGTGGGCGAAGATTGTGAAAAGCTTCGGCGCGAAGAATCCCAAATCCCTTGGGCTGCGCGCGCATTCGCAGACTTCGGGATGGAGCCTGACGGCGCAGGACCCGTACAACAACGTGGTGCGCACCTGCGTGGAGGCGCTGGCCGCGGCCTTCGGCGGTACGCAGTCGTTGCACAGCAACGCGCTGGACGAAGCGCTGGCGCTGCCTACGGATTTTTCGGCGCGCATCGCGCGCAATACGCAAATCTACTTGCAGGAGGAGACGGGCATCACGCGCCTGGTCGATCCGTGGGCGGGATCGTATTACGTGGAGCGTCTGACCCACGAATTGATGCACAAGGCGTGGAAACTGATCGAGGAGATTGAAAAACTGGGCGGCATGGCGAAGGCGATCGAGACCGGACTGCCCAAAATGCGGATTGAAGAGGCAGCGGCGCGCAGGCAGGCAGGGATCGATTCGGGAAGCGACGTGATAGTGGGCGTGAATGCCTACCCCGCGCCCCAAGAACCGGAGATTCCCGTGCTCGATATCGACAACGACGCGGTGCGGCAGGCGCAGGTTGAACGGCTGGACGAGCTGAAGCGCGAACGCGATGCCGGCGCGGTACGCGAGGCGCTCAAAAAACTGGAGAGGTGTGCGGCGTCGGGCGAAGGGAATCTGCTGGAGTGCGCTGTGGAAGCCGCGCGAAAACGCGCCACGCTGGGCGAGATTTCGCAGGCGCTGGAAAATGTGTGGGGACGGTACGCAGCCACGACGCGGACCATCGCCGGCGTGTATTCGGCGGCCAGCGCGGGCGGTGAGGAGTTCCTCAAAGCGCGGCGGATGGTGGAGGACTTTGAGCGCGAGGAGGGGCGGCGGCCGCGGATTCTGGTGGCAAAAATGGGCCAGGACGGGCACGACCGCGGCGCCAAGGTGATTGCCACGGCATTCGCCGACATCGGATTCGACGTGGACATCGGGCCGCTGTTCCAGACCCCGCGCGAAGTGGCGCGCTTCGCTCTGGACAGCGACGTGCACGTGGTGGGCGTGTCGAGCCTGGCCGCAGGACACAAGACGCTGGTGCCGCAACTCATCGCCGAGCTGCGGGCGTTGAGCAGGGACGACATTCTGGTGGTGGTGGGCGGCGTGATTCCGCCGCAGGATTACGATTTTCTTTACAAGGCAGGCGTGGCGGGGATTTACGGGCCGGGAACGGTGATTCCTGTGGCGGCGCAGAAGATTGTGGAGATGCTGAGCGCCAGCGTGATACGTTAGCGAAACGGATGGGCACTTGCCATGAAGAGCGCCTTGCGTGAAATTGCCGGGTGCGGAGCCTCGCCAGCGCCGCGCATTACGCAAAAGCGGAGGCCGCTCTCGCGCGAAGAGTCTGTCGCAGGCATTTTGCGCGGCGATCGCAACGTATTGGCGCGCACGGTCACACTGATTGAAAGCGCGCTCGAGACGGACCGCGCGCTGGCCGAGCAGATTGTGGAGGATTGCCTGCCGCACAGCGGCGACTCGATCCGCGTGGGCATTACCGGCGTGCCGGGCGCAGGCAAGAGCAGCCTGATTGAAGCGCTGGGCGGGTATTTGATCGCGGAGCAGAAGCAGAAGGTGGCGGTGCTGGCAATCGATCCCAGCAGCCAGATCTCCGGCGGCAGCATTCTGGGCGACAAGACACGCATGACGACGCTGGCGGCGAGCGAGATGGCCTTCGTGAGGCCATCGCCCTCGCGCGGCATGGCGGGCGGCGTGGCGCAGCGGACGCGCGAGGCGATGCTGCTATGCGAAGCGGCGGGATACCGGAACATTCTGGTGGAAACCGTCGGCGTGGGGCAGTCGGAGACGGCCGTGCACGAGATGGTGGACTTCTTTCTGCTGATCACGCTGGCCGGAGCGGGCGACGAGTTGCAGGGGATCAAGCGCGGCGTGATGGAGCTGGCCGACCTGGTGGCGGTGAACAAGGCCGATGGCGCGAATGTGGCCGCGGCAGAGCGGGCGCGGGCCGAGGCGCAAAATGCGTTGCACTTCTTTCCCGCGGCAGGGTCGGGATGGACGCCGCGCGCGGTGACGTGCTCGGCACTGACGGGCGCGGGAATTCGCGAACTGTGGGAGTGCGCGCTGGAGTATACGGCACTGACGCGGGCGAATGGGTGGTTCGGCAGTGCGCGGCGCGAGCAGCAGCGGCGATGGATGCACGAGATGATCGATCAGGCGCTGCGGCAGCGGTTCGACGCGCATCCTGCGGTGCGCAGCCGCGTGGCGGCGCTGGAGCGGGACGTGGCGGAGGGCCGCACCACGTCGTTTCGCGCGGCGCGTATGCTGCTGGATGCGTATACGCGCGGATCTTGATGCGACAACGCGATTGATTTAGGGCGGAACCGGGGATGCCGCACGCAGCGATATTGGTTTCCCAGCCTTGCGACAGAAAAAAGTCGCAAGGCTGGAGCACGGAGATCTGTGGCGAAGCAGTCGAGGAACCACTCCAGAGCGAAGACTATGGGATGCGGCCGGCGAGCGTTGCGGCCAGCGTGGCGGCCTGCTGCGGCGTGGGCAGATTCACGTAACCGGCCAACACGCGGCCTTTGCGAAAGAAGCAGATGCCGCCGAGATACGGCGCGTTGGAGATCCACGCCTCGTCGCCCACCAGCGCCGGAACCGCGCTGGGAAAGTGCAACTGAAGAGCTTTAAGCACGAGGGACGCGGATTCGGGCGTGGACTCGAGGACGATGAAGGCCTGACCCGCCTGGTACCTGGCCACGTAGCCGCGCTTGAGCTCGCGGAGGCCGAGGACACTCTGCGGGACCATGCGGATGGGCGCAACATTGTCCGGAGGAAACCAGCGTAACTGCGCGGGCGGCGTGACGCGGCCGGGAAGACGCACTTCGAGCGTCGATGCAATGCTGCGCAGCGTGGAGGAGTCGTCGGCGCTCGCGTCGGCGGCAACTTCAACGATCTCGACGTAGAAGTTTCCCTTGGCGAAGGTTGCGCTCTGCGCCTCGACCTGGCCGCCCATGCCGATCTGGGATATGGGCGACGCGGGATCGAGGTTGGCGGCGAAGAGTCCATAGGCAGCGTCGGCATCGGTCATCTCGGAGAGGTCGATGGTGAGCGTGTTGGCGCCGGATTTGCAATCGATGGCGCTCATGCGCACGAATCCGAAGATGAGATAGCCCTCCGCGCCGCCGTCCTTGTATTCGAAGAGATTGCCAGAGTCGTACTGGCGAATAGCGCCGGACTGTTCCCAGCCGGGAGCGATGTGGCAGTCGAGAACGCTTTGTGCGGCGGCGGAGCCGGAGGCAAGCAGGGCCGAGAGCAGTAGAACGGAAACCCTCATGCAAGAAGCTCCTGTGCGCGAGCCATGCGAGTTGCGACGTGCACGCCGTGCGGGCAATGCACAGTGCAGGAAGCGCAATCGGCGCAACGAATTTCAGGCGCCTGGGCGAGCTCGAGATAACGCTCGCGGCCCAGCGCGAATTGGCCGTAGCCCTCGGCGTAGGTGAGGCAGCGCAGCACGTCGGCAACCGGGAGCCCTTCGCGGCACGCGCCCTGGCACGCGCCGCACATGCGGCAGTAGATCGGGCGAATCCTCTCCAGGTGCGCGGAAAGAATGCTGGCATCGGTGGATGACCAGGCGCGCTCCATGGCCTTGAGGTTTTCGTCGAGCTGGTCCATGTCGGTCATGCTGGGAATGGTGGTGGCGACGTGGGGATTTTTGACCACCCACTTGAGCGCGGAGAGCATCGCGCCGGGTTGCGCAAGCTTACCGGCAATGGGATCGCCGGGGCGATGGCTGCGCGCTCCGCCGGCCATGACCTTCATGGCGACGACGCCGAGACCGGCCCTGGCTGCGGTTTCCACGGCCTGATCCATGGCGGGATCCATGGTGAAGTTGTAGGCCGCAAGAACTACGTCGAAAACTTTCTTCTGGATCATCCAGGGAATGAGCTGCGGCTGGCCACTGTGGGTGCTGACGCCGATGAAGCGGACCTTGCCCTGCTGTTTGGCGAGTTGCTGGGCCTCGATGTGATCGTCGTGAATGTCGGCGGGATCGCTGCGGCCGTGGAGATACCAGATGTCAAGGTGATCGGTATTGAGCTCGCGCAGGCTCTGATCGAGATGCTGCATCATGCCGGCTTTGTCGGGCGCGTGGCTCTTGGAGGAAAGAACGATCTGCTTGCGCCTGGCGCCGAGGGCCGCGCCGACCATGCGTTCGTTGTTGCCGTGCTGATAGCCGCGCGCGGTGTCGAAGTAGTTGATGCCAAGGTCGGCGGCGCGCTCAATCACGCTGGGGTCGGAGGTGATCATGCAGCCGAAGCCGACGGAGGTGACGCGGAGGCCGGTGTTGCCGAGCGTCTTGTAGCTGAGCTTGACGGCTGAGCCGGAGGGCGCATCGCCGGATTGCGGCGTAAGGACGCCGATGGCGGGAGTTGCCCCGGCCAGCGGAGCGAGCAACCCTGCGGAAACACCGGCGGCGAGGAAATCGCGGCGGGAGGTCTTGGAAGGCATGAAGACACCTCGACTTTCGTGAGCGCCAACAGTGTAGAAAGCCCCCAGAGGTGTGCATAGGACGGGCGTCACAAGGCAGGGGTCAGGGATCAGGGGTCAGGGGTCTGCCAGAGACCGTTTGCCGGCGGATCAGCCGGCGATGCGGAGGGCCTGGAGGGTTTCTTCGAGGGCCGATTCCCACGGCGAAAGCTTGATGCCGAAGCGGGCCTGCAATTTGGCGTTGGAGAGCACGGAGTGGCGGGGCCGCTCGGCAGGGGTGGGATAGTCCTTGGTGGCGATGGGTGTGAGAGTTGGTGGTTTGAGGTCGAGGAGCTGTGCGGCGCGGGCAAAGATGGCCTGGGCAAAGCCGAACCAGGAGACGGAACCGCCGCAGGTCATGTGGTAGAGGCCGGTCCAGTCCGCGGGAGCGCCGAAACGGCCGGCAAGGATGCCGGTGACAATCGCGTGCGTGGCACGGGCGAGCGCGATGGAGGTCGTGGGCGCGCCGATCTGGTCGTCGACGATGGAGAGACGGTCACGCTCACGCGCAAGGCGAAGCATGGTGAGGAGAAAATTGTTGCCGTGGGGGCCGTAAACCCAACTGGTGCGGAAGATGAGAAAATTGCCGCCGGTGTTTTCGACGGCCTGCTCACCAGCGAGCTTGCTCGAGCCGTAGACATTGAGTGGATTCGGCGTGTCCGACTCGATCCATGGTGTGGATTTGGGCTCGGCTTTGCCGCCGTCAAAAACGTAATCCGTAGAGTAGTGGACGAAGAGAGCGTTGCGCTGGAGGGCTTCTCCGGCCAGGACACGCGGCGCCTGCTCGTTGATGGCGTAGGCAAGGTCGCGCTCGCTCTCGGCGCGGTCGACGGCGGTGTAGGCGGCGGCGTTCAGAATGATATCGGGCGCGGCGCGGCGAACCAGCTCACGGGTTTGTCCGGCATCGGCGAGATCAACAGATTCGCGGTCGACAGCGACGATTGGGCCGACGCCCAAAAAGATTTTTTCGAGCTCACGACCGAGTTGGCCCGCGTTGCCCACGATAAGGATGCGGGGATTAGCGGCCGTGGTTGGCGTCTGGCTCATGCGGGCGAGCTCCGGAGATCGTGGAAGTGCGCTGCTGGCATTCTAAATGGGTGCTGTGGAGATGCGGGTTCGCCTGGAATCGCGATTCCCCGTACAATTTATATGTGGAGTCTTCCCCGATGCGACGCGTGTATTGCGATGCCAACGCCACTACGCCTCTGCTGCCAGAGGTGATGGAGGCGATGCGCCCGTACCTGATGGAGGATTTCGGGAACGCGTCGTCGATCCATTTGCAGGGGCAGCGGGCGCGGAAGGCCGTGGACCAGGCGCGCGAGACGCTGGCCGCATTTTTCCATTGCCGCGAGGCGGAGGTGGTGTTCAACTCAGGCGGGACCGAGGGGGACAACACGGCGATCTTCGGACTGGTGCGCGCAGGCGATCACCTGATTACGACAGCGATTGAGCACTCCGCGGTGCTGCGCGCGGCAGAGCGCGCGGCGGAGCGCGGCGCGGAAGTGACGTTTGTCGCGCCTCGCGCGAATGGACTGATCGATCCTGAAGAGATTCGGCGGGCGGTGAGACCACAGACGCGGCTCGGCGATTCTCGAAGGACCCTGGTCAGTGTGATGCTGGCGAACAACGAGACGGGCGTGCTCGAGCCGGTGGAAGAGATCGGAA
>Ga0326727_10010906_pt1 | contig 21422 bp, 25 predicted proteins | sample MB2enrmetagenome_FD_207643 | JGI IMG/M metagenome (GOLD analysis project Ga0326727, IMG submission 207643) | Lab enriched peat soil microbial communities from McLean, Ithaca, NY, United States - MB29MY | ecosystem: Environmental > Terrestrial > Soil > Wetlands > Peat | place: USA: New York...
GACGCGACCGATCTCATTTCGGAAGGGGACGTCAGCGTCAGCCTGAATACTTCTGCCATCAAGATAGCCCCTCAGGACCAGGAGACATTTGAGCATCTTCAGAACGCCCAAATTCGCGTCGACGTCGCGCAGAAGACAGCCCTTCTGCCGGTCATTGAAGCCATGGCATACACCGTGGTGTCAGGGATGGTATCGTTAAAGGCGCCGGCGAAAAGCAAGTCGAAGGGCGCTTCAGCGTCAGAGGGCGGAGCGAACTTGTCCAGCCCGAAACTATCGGAAGGCAAGCATCCTTCTGGTCTGGTCCAGAGCATTGCGGTAGACTCCGACGCGGCGTGGCAGAAAATGCAGAATATCATTCTGCCCGGCGGCGAAGGGCGCTGGGCGCTGAATCTCGAGGCGCAAAAGAAAGACTCATTGATGTATAGACTGCTGCAAAACGTAGTCAAAGAGGCCGGCCAATTTGCGCCCCTGGTTGGTCTTCCCGGCATCGCCCTGTCAGCTCTGCAATCGTTCAATGTTCTCTACGGGGCGATGCATGCCAAGCCTGTGCCGATCATCAAATCGAGCCCTCTGCGCGTATTTGCTACTCAGGAAGCTCTGCAAAGGACTGGCGCGCCCGGCGCAGCTACCGGGATTATGCTGAAAAGCGGAACTTATATTCTGATTCCTGCCAATCGGGCGCCTGATCTTGACAAGTTGAAGGACCTCACCGTTATGCAAGGCCGGATCGTACCCCCGAAGACCCAGGCCGCCCAGCTTGACGCCGCGGCGGCTGACACCCTCAAAGACATTACCTACGTGAGCTTTGACGTCGAAGCCCGGCCGACTAGACTCTTCCCCGGAGCCGAGCAGCGAAAGTCCGGTTGAAACGGCGGGGACGCAGGCTTTAGCGAGGGCGTCTCGCCCGCGCTACGTTGCACGATCGGAGGTGGAGCCTGATGCGCAAACTCGCTTGTGTCGGATGTGCTCTCCTGCTTTTGAGCGCCCTACCCTCGGCCGCCCCAAGGGCCAACTCACCACAGGGCGGGGGCGAACCTACGATCCTGGAACTTGGCAAACCCATCGAGCGTGAGTTACGCGGCGGGGAAACCCATTTTTACAGAATTCATGTGGAGGCTGGGCAATTCGTGCATGTGGTGGTGCTGCAAAAGGGGATCGACGTCGCCGTAACACTGCGTGACCCGAATGGGAAGCAAATTGCGAATTCAGATTCACTCAATGGGTCGTACGGTCCGGAGCCCGTTTCGGCTATCGCCGCAACTTCAGGAGATTTTCGCTTGGAAGTCGTTGCCGGCGATACTCCGGCGGGACGATACGAAGTGCAGCTCACCGCCCTGCGCGCACCTCTCCAGTCAGACCGGACACGCATGGAAGCCGAAGAAGTGTACATACAGGGTGTTGACCTCTTCTCGCAAGGGAATCAGCAATCCGTTGCAGCCGCGGCAGAGAAGTGGAGGCAAAGTCTTGCGCTTTGGAAATCGCTGAACGACACATACGGGCAAGCTCTCTCGCTGTCTTGTTCTGGATCGGCATTGAAGCTGCAAGCGCCGGAGCAAGCACTAAAACTCTACAACCAAGCTGTGCCTCTCTGGCGGGCCGCAGCCGACCGCGACGGCGAGGCGACAGCTCTGAACAACATCGGAGTGATATACGCCACGCTCGGGGAAGAACGGAAGGCGCTGGAATACTATACGCTGGCTCTGCCGCTGTACCGTGCCGTCGCTGACGGCGCCGGCGAGGCAGCAACGGTTAGCAACATCGCAGCGGTTTACGACAATCTGGGGGAAAAGCAGAAGGCGCTGGATTACTACGCCCAGGCCCTGCCGCTGGCTCGCGCCGCCGCCGATCGTGCCCTCGAGGCGGCAACTCTCAACCACATCGGCGCGGTTTACCGCGATCTCGGGGAAAAGCAGAAGGCGCTGGATTACTACGCGCAGGCTCTGTTGCTCCGCCGCGCCGTGGGCGATCGCGCCGGCGAGGCAATAACGCTCAACAACATCGGAGTGGTTTACAGCGATCTCGGGGAAAAGCAGAAGGCGCTCGATTACTACGCGCAGGCCCTGCCGCTGGCTCGCGCCCTGGGCGACCGCGCCGGCGAGGCAAAAACTCTCAGTAACATCGGGCTGGTCCACTCCGCGCTCGGCCAAAATCAGAAGGCGCTGGAATGCTTCGCGCAGGCTCTGCCGCTCTTGCGCGCCGCCGGCGACCGCAACGGCGAGGCAAGAACTCAGTCCAACATTGCGGGGGTTTATGACGCGATGGGGCAAAAACAGCAGGCGCTGGAATACGATGAGCAGGCTCTGCCGTTGTTCCGCGCCGTGGGTGACCGCGCCGGCGAGGCAGTCACTCTCAACAACGTCGGGTTGATTTACGACGATCTGGGGGAACATCAAAAGGCGTTGCAATACTTCGCGCAGGCTCTGCCGCTGTTCCGTAGCGTGGGCGACCGTGCCAGCGAGGCAATAGGTCTGAACAACACAGGAATCGCTTACGAGGCTCTCGGTGAACATCAGAAGGCCCTCGACTACTTTGCCCAGGCCTTACCGCTGAACCGCGCTGTGGGTGACCGTTACGGTGAAGCGTCGACTTTGGGCCAAATCGGACGGGTTTACGCCACCCTCGGGAAAAAGCAGACGGCGCTGGATGACTTTGCGCAGGCTTTGCGACTACACCGCGCGGTGGGCGACCGCGATGGCGAGGCGATAGTTCTTTGCCGCATCGGGCAGGTTGAAGACGAACTGGGGGACAAGCCGAAGTCGCTGGACGACTTCGGCCAGGCGCTTTCCCTCTTTCAGGCAGTCCAAGATCCGCTGGGCGAGGCGCGCGCGCTGCTGAATCTCATGACTTACTGGAAGGCGCAAGGCAGACCCTCTTTAGCCATTTTCTTCGGCAAGCAGGGAGTCGACCGCTTGCAGCAGGTTCGGCGCAACATTCAAGGCCTGCCCAAAGAAGAGCAACAAAGTTTCCTGAAGTCCAATGAGGATTATTATCGCGATTTGGCGGACTTGTTGATTCAAGAAGGGCGCCTCCCGGAAGCGCAAGAGGTGCTCGATTTGCTCAAGCTCGAGGAATACGCCGAGTACAGCCACCGGCGCTCCGGGGCGGATTCACCCTTCCAGCCCGTCACGCGCACCCGCTCCGAACAAACGGCCCGGCAAGCCGGCGACCCAATCCAAGCCGACCTGGCAGGGTTGGGAAACCAATGGCTCGAGCTCAAGAGGAAAAGTTCGCGGACTCCGCAAGAGCAAGCGCAATACGACCAGCTCACGCGGCGATTAGACGCTGCCAACCAGCGTTGGAAGCAATACTTGGACGGCCTTTACCAGGATTTCGGCAAGGGGGATCAGGCGAATCGATCCGTGCAAAGCATTAAGGAGGCCTCGAGCGGCCTGCGCAACCTGCTGCGGGAGATGAATCCCGGCACGGTGGCGCTCTACACGTTAGTTCTGGAGCAGAAGTGCGTGCTGTTCGTGATCACTCCCGCGGTGATGGTGGCGCGCGAGGCGCCGGTGAGCAAGGTGGCCTTGCGCAGTAAGGTCTTTGCCTTTGTGGGCGCCCTGGCCGGACACCAACCGGAACCGGACTTGCTGCCCAAGTCGCAGGATCTTTACCGAACGCTGCTGGCCCCGGTCGAAAAAGACCTCGAGCAAGCCCACGCGCAGACGCTGCTATGGTCGCTCGACGATGTGCTTCGCTACGTGCCCCTGGCGGCGCTGCACGACGGCAAGCAATATCTTGTCGAGCGCTTCGCCAACGTGGTGATCACCACCACGGGCCTTGCCAACCTCACTCCGCCCCAGGTAGCCGCCTGGCGCGGCGTGGCCATGGGGGTTTCCAAGAACTACGATGGGCTGGGCGAGCTCAGGGCCGTGCCGGGAGAATTGAATGCCGTGGTCTCGAGCCCCGCCGCGCAGGGCTCACACGGCCCCATTCCCGGCGCCATCCTGCTGGACGATGCCTTCACGGAAAAGAACCTGGCAGCCGCCTTGGAGCAGCCGCCTCCACTGCTCCATGTGGCCACGCACTTCGTCTTCAATCCCGGCGATGACGAGCGCTCCTACCTGCTGCTAGGGGGCAAAGACGAAGGAGGGAAGGGCTATCACCTGTCGCTCGCCGATTTGCGCAATGAGTCGCGGCTGAACAACTTTGTGGGGATGGAGTTGCTTACTCTTTCGGGGTGTGAAACCGGGATAGGATCGAAGGACTCCGACGGGCGCGAAGTGGACAGCCTGGGGATTGTGGGGCAGTTGAATGGCGCGAAATCGGTGGTGGCAACGTTGTGGAAGGTGGACGACGCCAGCGTGGGGATATTGATGGAGAGCTTCTACCGATTCTGGATCACGCCCCCGGGGATGACGAAATCCGAGGCCCTACGTCAAGCTCAACTGGCTCTGCTGCATGGCGCGGCGATCCAGGGGTCTGCTTCAGCTTCGCACAGGGCAGATCGAACTGCCCAGTACTCCAATCCCTACTATTGGGCCCCCTTTGTCTTGATGGGGAATTGGAAGTAGACGTCCCGATGGGTTCCCTCCTTCGCGGGAATGACGTGATTTGCAGCAGAGTCCGCCACCGCCGGCAAGTGAAGAGAATCCAGGGTTAGTAGGCCCAATACCCGTACGGTGCGCTTACGCCAGTGGGCACGGTTGTACCCCCGATTCCCACAAATACGTTGCGGCCGAAGAAGAAGGGTACGCCGAAATCAAAGTAGTCCGTTAAGAGACTGGTTCCTCCGCTATCACCCCCCAGATCGTTGAATGCCGCGAACCCGGTGCTAATCAAAGTACCGGCATTCGCGATGCTGAAAGTGACTGACCCTGAAGTGCCGTTGGTCCCGGTATTCGTGACGGTGAAATTAAGGGTCGAGGCTGGGCAGTAAAAGCCCGTGGGATTGCCCTGATTGTCGATGCACTCGATATTGCCGAGTGAAGCGGAATCGAGGAAATAGAGGGCATTCGAGCCGCTGTCGATAAAGCTGTCGCTAAACTCGGTGCCATTGTATGTGGTAGTGAAATTACTATACGAGTCGACGGCGTAAATCTGTGCGCTGCCCAGCGCATTATTGGACTCTGTTCCGATGCCGAAGATCAACGAGCCTGAGGCCGTGGCCGCCCCGCCCGCCGGGACCGTCGGCAGGGATATCAGTACGCCGTTATTGTCTTGGGAAAAGAGCGCCACGGGATTCGTAACGATCCCGGTCGAAGGGACGGAAGCAATTTGGCAGCTCCCGCTGGGGCAGACAAAGTACTGGGGGATACCGTTGGAAGCTGCGCCACATTCCGAAGCGGGGCAATCCTGGGCTATGTTGGCGACTCCCAGTATGCCGTTGGCTCCCAGCGCCGAGACACTGTTATAGTCAACTGCCCCGTTAGTGCCGGCGCTAAGGCAACTCGTAGGGACGGGGTAGGCCGGAGACTCGCTGATAATCTGAACCGCAGCCTTCGAAGCTGTTTCTCCCGCCAGATGAATGTCCGCCTGCGCCACCGGCCCCCAAATGTACGCGCGGCTGATAAACTGGATGCACTCCTGAATATCATTCCCGCTTGCATCGGTGACCGAGGGCAGCGAGACACTGCCCAAGGCCCCGGAAAGCAAGCGCAACCCCTGGGAACCCGTATCCACCAGGATGTTGGGGATCGTTGTGCAGTTGGTGGTGCTGCCGGGGGCGCACACTTCAACCGAGGTAAATAAACCGTTGTCATAATCGCCAGTGGGCCCCAAATTCACCGAAAGGGTTACCGAGTTGTTCGTCGTAGGCGTGACAGGCTGCAAGGGGCTGGGTGAACTGCTGCCGCCACCGCTACAACCGGCCATGACAATCAAGCCGCCCACCACACTCAGAAATAAGCCCAGTGAAGCTACAAAGCTCTTTTTGACGGTCACCGCACCACCTCCGCAGGAACGTTCTGGGGTAGAAGACTGGGAACATAGGCGAACCCATGGAAAGAGCGCATGTGACCGCCGCTGACAAAGATGAAGTCGTTTTCCCGCACTATCAAGGGAGCTCCTCGCCGGCGCGTCTGGGCTTCCGCGGCCTTCTGGACTTCCGCAACGTAGGCTCCCAATAGCTGTTGCAGGTTGGGTATCAAGGGCGCTCGCCAGGAGACCCCGAACACTTTGCCTTGCGGCGTCACGTATTCACTCACCACTCCGCCGGTGGGAACAGTGATTTGGTGAAGTGTGTAGCCCTGCGGCTTCGTCACGCGATCCTGGCCACGCAGGTACTGCTGGTCCAAACTCACTGACGACTCATACTGACCTAGGACGGCCAACGCTGGGACCGCTCCTAGAGTCAGAACGAGCAAGACTCCTAACATGGTTTTCATGTGCCTTTACCCTTCTTCAGCGTAGTTCTCTCTAATCCCTAACGATATGGACGGATTCCCCGCAGAAAAGGTTGCAAGCGCTGTTTCAAAACAGGTGAATGAGCCGTGTGCAGATCAATGGGTCCGGTCTACCTAACTGATGCACCAATAACGCGCTACGTCGCCGGGCCAATCGGGACCAGTTCGATGCCTTCTTTCTTGCCTAGATTCCTGCTGTATTTCTTCTCTTGCGGGTTGTTCCAGTGCTCGTGTACTCCCAGGCTTGCCAGTCGTGTCGCGCCGAAGGAGTGATCAGGGTCGTAGAACGTCCCCGAGGGCGGCTTATCCGCCAGAGCCGCTTCGTGCAGGTAGTCGTCGGCTCCCGACATGCGGGGGAAATCGCTCCATTCAGCGCGCAGAAAATCAAGCGCCACAGAATCGATGGCGACCGGGTCCTGTGAGGCAAGCAGACTCGAAGCCCACTGGCCGTTGAAAGGGGGCATCGAGAACTTGCGGGGAGTATGCCCGCTCGGATGCACTCCCGGGTATAAGCCGTCAATTAGAAAGAGCAGGGTCTTGCCGCCGGTGTGCGCGTGCCCCATCAGGTCCACCAGGGCCCTGTAATGCCCGGAACCCTGGGATATGCCGGGCAGGCTTGGATGCATGTCGTAGTAGCCCTTGTCAGGCGGCCTCCGGAGCAGCGAGCCGTAATGGTTCTTTCCACAAAGCGTGACTCCGGCCAGGGTGTGGGCCTTTAGATTCGCCATGTTGATAACGTACTTGGCTTCCACGTAGGGAACGGGCACGTAGTCCTGGGCCGCCTCGGAGGGCCGAGAGCTCCAATAGAAAGGGATGGAAGAGTACTGCACGCGAGTTCGCGGATAGGTTGCATTTCCCCCGTAATGGTCAAGGTAATTAACGTTGGGAAACTCACTATGGAGAGGACCATAGAACTGATTGGGAAACTGACAAAGCGGATCTCCCACGGCAATGTCTTGCTGCCGCACGCCGACCTCGTGCACCAGTTGGCGCAGCAGGGCCATCATCATCTGGGGCGAGGCGTTCATGTAATCCAGGTCGTGCACCAGATCGTAAGTCTTCGGGTCGACCGCGCCGCCGGCGATGCAGCCCACCAGGTTCACCTTGATCGTGACTTTCTCCCCCTTTCGATATCCAACTTTGCCATTGCCGTGGGTTTGGTTGAAATACTTGATGAGCGCATCCCACGCTTTCCCATCGCCGCCCTTGCCGCCGAGCGGCCGAATCGCTTCCGACATCATGCTGTCAACCGCAGATTGGTTGGTATGATTGCTCTCCCACCAGTGGCCTTGTCCGGGCCCCGCCCAGTCGGTCGCTTTCGGATCGTAGGCCCAGACCACGCGCCCCGGGTGAAGACCTTTAGCCACGCCGAGCGGCTGGTTGGGAACCGGGTCGGCCCCGAGCACCAGTGGGTCGCGGGGTTCCGCAAAGGCGCTGCTGATGCCCAAGGGCAGCATGCCCGCAGCCCGAAGCATGCAAGGCGTTACCACCGCACCGCCGATGATTTTGAAAAACTCACGACGATCAGTTCGATGTCCCATAAGTCCCTCCCGCCCGAATCGGGCGGATGATTGTACAACCCGTCACGCTAAGGCGCGGTCGAACATCTGTCAAGCGATTTCTCTTTCGGTGCCTCTTTCCGATTTCGCCTTCGTGCAGGGGGGCTTTCCGCGGGCTCGTCCTCTAATGGCAGAGGTATCACGTGAGGCCCATAAGGGAAACGCCAAACGGACTCTCACGGAAATGTGAGCGCATCGCGCCACGGCTCGCCTGGGTCGCTACCATGGCCCCTTAGCGAGTATAATGCAGGTTGAGGATCAACCATGAAATACAGAGTCGTCCTGCAACGTTCTGAAGAGGGTTACAGCGTTTCGTGTCCCGGCCTGCCCGGATGCTGGTCGCAGGGGCAGACAGAAGAGGAAGCCCTTGAGAACATCCGGGACGCAATTCGTGAGTACTCGGAGGCAGTCAAAGAAACCCTTCGAGAAGCGGAAGTGCGGGAGATCGAAGTGTCTGTCTAACTCATGCCCAAGCTGCCCGGCATCAACCATCTGAATGCGGTCAAAGAATTTGATGAAGCTGACGGCAATTATTGAAGCTGAGGGCGACGGCTATATGTCGCTATGCCCGGAGTTGGATATTGCCAGCCAAGGGAACAGTATTGAACAGGCCCGGGAGAATCTTCGGGAGGCGCTGGAGTTGTTTTTCGAGCGCGCATCCGTTGATGAAGTGATACAGCGCCTCCGTGGCCACTCGCTCATCAAACAACAGGGCTAACGGGGGGTTGCAGTCGGGTGCGACCAGGGCCACAATCATTACATTGTAAGGACATTGTAGGGGATGACCGTGCTTCGCTTCGAGTGGGATGACCGCAAGAACGCGCAAAACAGACGCAAGCACGGAATATCGTTCGAGGAGGCGCAGACGGTCTTTTTTGATGAACTGGCGCTTCTGATCGCCGACCCCGACCATTCCGAGCGGGAAGAACGATTTATCCTCCTCGGGCTAAGCAGCGCGCCGCGAACCTTGGTGGTGCGCCATTGCTATCGGCAGGAGGGGGACGTGATTCGGCTTATTTCTTCACGCCGGGCTGACCGGCAGGAGCGAGAGAAATACCAGAACAGGTGGACACAATGAGAGAGCATTACGATTTCTCAAAAGCCAAACGCAATCCCTACGCCCGGCGACTGAAGCAGCAAGTGACCATTCCGCTTGACCATGACACGGTCAAATACTTCAAGCGTCTGGCGGAGGAAACCGGCATTGCTTATCAGACGCTGATCAATCTGTACCTCCGTGAATGCGTCTCAACCGGGAAGAAACTCGCCAATACCTGGGCGGCGGCGCAGGTCAAGCAAGGGTAGCGCGGAGCTGAAAGTCCTGACCAACGGGGGACCGCATCCGAATCATCGGCGCACGGAAGGCAACCAGAGGAGAGCGCAAGTAATATGGAGAAGGTATCGGCGAAGGGAATGGATGACGATTTGAGGCCGGAGTGTGACTTTTCCGGCGGCGTTCGCGGAAAATGCGCCAGTTGCACGCCAAGGCGAAGTTCCCGGAGACGGGGATTCCCAGATTTCGTTATAGCTTCAAGGAGGTCATTGAGGATTAGTGTTACACCGGAAAGCCCACGGATAGAAGGGCACTGTCCCTGGCTACCACTCTGCGCCACTCCGGGGGGATATTACAACTTGGGCAATGCCTCTTCCATTTGCCGCTTTGAGAGCTCAAAGATCTTCCACTTGGCTGCGACCTTCGGTCTTATCTTAAGCCAACCATCCCGGGTCCGAACGAGCGCGGGGACTTCGTTCCCTGCGGCAACCAATTCACGCATCGCGTCGACATACCACTCCAAGGCAATGCGCGCATAGTTGGTCAGGCGCTTGTGCGTGCGCTTACTCGATGCGACTGTCTGATCCAGTCGGTTCAAGAAAGTATTGCCATTGCGCTCGTGCAATATGACTGACATAACCGCCAACACAAAGAATTTTCCCCCGCGCTTCAGGATCTTCAGCCTCTCGCCCTCATTCTCCTCAGCGGCAGCCGGTGGTGCGTTAGCGATGGAAACTGTCGTCTGACAGCCGTTCACGACGCTGAAGTTGTTAATATCAATTTCAGAATCCCCGAGGGAAAACCTGTCACAAATGAACGTAACCCCATTATTGTAGGCCCAGAAGTTTTTCCTTTCCTTTTCGGACTCCAACGTATCTCGAATGCCAGCGTTGACACTGCCTTTGCGTGACCCCAAGAAAAGGCGGACATTTCGATCAAACAGCCGATAGCCATATTTCTCGTAAAGTTTGCGCAGGAGGTCTCCACTGACCACCGTCACTACGGCGCGGCCGAATTCGCCTGTTTCTTCGTAGACCATGCCAGGCTCGATCGAAATCTTCTCGGCCGAAATGCGGCTCTCCTGGTCGATGAACTCCTCGTGGACAGTCCTCAAATCCTCCATGTGGAGAACGCGGCAGAACCGGGAAGGTGCGCTGTCAGCCTCGTTCACGTTAAACTGTTTGGCTGTGTCTGCGACATCTTTATTGGCAGGTCCCGCGTAAATGAAGAGGAAGTCGACTGAGTAGCTCTTTCCCACCGCATCGAGATAGTCCCGGCCCGCCGCAGCCAAGTCGTCGCGTCCCTCCCTTTCAAGATCCTCGGGCTTCATTAGCCAATCAGTGGTATGAAGAAGATTCAACAGGTCTGGCCTCTTTGCTCTGTAGTTTCCCTTTGTACGGTACCGAAGCTGAGAAATGACCACGCGCTCGGACTCATGGTCAACGTAAAAGAGATCGACGCCTTTGTCATTTCCTCCGTCAAACGAAACCGCCTCGTACGCAACCTCTTCATCCAGCCCCATGCCCTCAACGGCGTACCACATGGCAAAGCCAGACCCCGTCTGGAGGTTTCATCTTTGCTTGTAGTCTCTCACTTTTTCGTAGAGGTATTCAAGGAAGTCGCTTTGTTTCATATATTCCCCCAAAGACGCAGGTGCCGCATCAAGAATGCACAGGTGGGCACGGTGCGTTCCGATGTACCCCAAACCCTGCACCGACCATACGGTCGTAACCCTAGCTTCGGCTAGCGACCTTCTTACACCTTCTTAGTTAGCATTGCAAGGGGCAGAAGGTTTCAGGAACAGGGGGAGTTATAGGCAAAGGCAGGCGTAGCGCGGACCTGTTCTTTAGGTCCGTGACTTTTTGTTGTCAATTGGGGACGAACCGCCCCGATGCATCGAGGCGCTACTCGCTAAACTGCTCGTGTGTCGCGCACCGCCGTGCTGGAGTGCTGGTAGCGTCACGGGTAGGTAGTAGGATGAATGCGGTAGATAGGGGAAAGAGGCTCTTGCGGTAGCGTCAAGGCCAGCGCGGGCTGGCGCAGACGGTCGGTCTTTAGCGTCTGCGCCAGCCCGCCTGTGGGGCTGTTCGCTGCGGAGCGACAGAAGAGAGGCAGCGTTATTTACTGATTCCAGTCCTCGACCCGAGCACCGATTTCTTGGAAGTGCTCGACATTGCCGGTTACGATCGCAGCGCCGTACTCGATGGCATGTGCGCCGATGAGGACGTCAGCATCGTGATGGGAGCGGCCCCGTGATCGCAGGGCTGCCCACAGGCCCGACGCCCGTTCCCAGATGGCCACGTTAAACTCTTTCCAGACCATCGCTTCCGCAAGCTCCTCGAAAGCGGTGAGTTGCGCCACTGCATTCTTAATCACCAACTCCCGCTTGATTTCATAGAACACTACCGGGCACATGATGAAGAGCGAGTTCCGCCTAATCTCCTTGCCGAACCGGCCGAGGACGCGCTGATTCCCTGGATGCTTCTTAAGGAGCTTGGTGATCGTATCGGTGTCGAGTGAGTAGCTCGTCATCCCGTTTGGGTAGGCCTGAATGTTGTGCGATGGTTGCGGAGGTCGTCTTCAAATCCGTTCCACCACTTCTCACCACGATCATCGGGTGTGGCAAGCCAGGAATCAAGCCACTTGAGCAACTTCCGATTCTGGGGGCGCAGGCGGGCAGTGGGGCGGCCGGCGCCAGATGCCGTCGACTTGGATTGCTGCCTGCGCACGATTGGGGTATTCGCCATGAAGTTCCCTCAGTCCAGATGATAGCACAAACCCATTCTGGCATCGCGGGCTGGCGGCTAGCTGCACTAATAAGCGAAATTACGGATGGCCCCTGGAAGGGGAGGCGGCGCGACATTCTGCCGCTTCCAGCAGTTCGTTTAGCGTGTCTCGCTAGAATTGCAGCCATTTTGGGGGAACAATCCCAGCGCATCGGACGTATCTCAACAACGGGGGGAGTCCCTCGTCTCGGATCCGCAAGTGTGTCGATCTCAAGTCGGTCGATGATCAGCCAGGTGCCTTTATGCGCAGATGGATGCTCGTTGTGCTTATCTTCACCAGCGGACTCTGTTTTTGCCAGAAGCCCATTCAGGTCAACGTCAAGCTGGTGAACGTCGCCTTTTCCGTGCGCGATTCTGGGGGCGCGCTGGTGAGCAGCCTCACCAAAGACGATGTCGAAGTCTTCGAGGATGCCGTTCCGCAGAGAATCTCCTTCTTTGCGCGTAGTGTCGATGTCCCTCTGACACTCGGATTGATCGTCGATTTCAGCGGGAGCCAGGATCACTTCTTGAAGCAGCACAACCACGACCTGGAAGTCTTTCTCAAGGACATGCTTGGGCCCAAAGACCGAGTGTTTCTGATCTGTTTTGGCAATCATCTACGGCTGGTCAGTGACTTTTCCCAATCCGGCCCGGAGGTCATGGACCGGTTGAAGCTCTATCGGCACGACACGCAGCACTTTCCGGAACTTGGGCCGAAGGAAGATCGGGAGTTGGGCACGGCTTTTTACGATTCTATTTATTACTCGGTCACCGAAAAACTGGCCAGCGAGAACGGCCGGCGCGCGTTGCTCGTTTTCAGCGACGGGGAAGACAACTCCAGTTCGTACGACATGATGACCACCATTGAGGCAGCGCAGGCCGACAACGTGCTCGTCTACACAATTCGCTACACCGGGAAAGAACATGGCCGACTGACGGCACGCAACCGGTACGGCATCCGGGTTATGGACCGCATCGCGAAAGAGACTGGCGGCGCCGCCATCGACGCCGAAACCACCGACCCGAAGACTTATTTTCAGCAAATCGCAGAGGAGTTGCGCACGTCGTATGAACTGGCCTACTACCCCACCAACACGTCGGTGGATGACACCTTCCGCAAAATCCTGGTTCGTCCCAAACCGTCCGGCCTGACGATCCGCTCTAAGACCGGATATTTCCCCCGCTAGCCGGCTGGGGGAAAACCGCTGGACCTCCGCAAGGCAATCGCCCTAGGAGCAATCGTGGACTACGACGAGTGGTTCGCCAATGAGGTAGAGAAAGGCATGGCGCAAATCGCCCGCGGCGAAGTGCTGACCCATGAGGAACTGGGGGCGCGCCTTGAAAAGTCGCTGACCGAATAGCAGTCCCACGCCTAGAAATGGAGCTTCGCTGGACGGAAGGGGCTGCCGCGGATCTCGAACACATCACAGATTACCTATTTGAGAATGCGCCGGAGCGAGCGCCGGGCCTAGTGCGTGGAATTTACAACGCGCCGGCCGCGTTGCTGACGTTCCCATACGGTGCGCGTGCGGGTAAGAAAGAGGGGACGCGCGAGCTAGTGCTCTAGCCGCCTCCGTATATCGTGGTCTACCAAATCACCGGCGAGGTCATTCACATCGTACGTATCCTGCACGGCGCGCAGAAGTGGCCTTAGAAAATCTGCCGCCCTTGCGCAGGTCGCGCATGCAATGCCCTTTATGAGTGCGCCCATCAGCAGGGGGGTGAGCTCGATACCAACGTCGATCCTTCGTCAACGATGCAAGTGGTCCATCAACTCCTCAAGCACAATAAGAACTTTGACCTGCTTGTCGTTCCCGGAGCGGACCACGGCGCCGCTCGCGGCGACCAGTATGCCGCCTACGGCGACTATAAGCGGTACGACTTCTTCGTGCAACATCTGCTCGGAGTGACGCCGCCGGCCTGGAATCGCACGAGCACGCAGCCGGCGAGCGCGGCGGGGTCGGAGTGATCGAGCAGTCGATTAGTCGAGAAGTTGAGGGGTCATTAAGTCAAGAGGTCGGGAAGTTCAGACCCACGTCGGTGTCTGCCAGGTAGGCGTAAGTTATTTGTGCATGCAACAGCGTCGGTACCTCTTACCGCTCCCGCATGGGCACGGGTCATTCCGATCGATGTGGCGCCGCGGGCCTTTCACTTCTGTTATTGAGCGAGCCTCACCGAACCCCTCCGCTTCTTCATCCCCGCCCTCATAGCGGATATGTTCTGCGGCGCCGGAATCCAAGCAAGCTCGAATTATGGTGGTCGCCAGCTTGTGCTCGCCGGCTGAAGTCGTGTCTCCGAGCAAGTCCCCTCGCCGGATCGTCTCGAGCACCATCTCGCCCGTTTTGCTGTCGCCTATTGGAAGGGCTGCGCCCGTGGTCATCCAACAGTCCCCCAGCGGGGCAGTTCTCGTCGCGAGCGCTCCCCGAAAGCCACGGGCTACGCTCTGGCTGAGACCGATATCCATGAGCGCGATGGACTCGCCGGAAAGCGTATCGAGCCAGTACGTTACGGCGCTCCGGGTGATCGACCTAAACATGAGCAGCCGGTACTTCGCCCGGCAATAAGCCTGCAAGAGGAGATGCTCGTCTGTTCCGGGAGTAGGGGGGGTGAGCTTCAACGTATTTTTCTACCAGATTCTTGCCACCTTTTATCCAATCAAATAGGCAGGAATCCATAAGGACACTTGAGACGTCCATCGTGTCCAATATAAGTGTGTTTTCCCGCATAATGCCTAGAGCTCCACCGATCTCCTGCATGGCCTCTCGAGGGATTGTCTTAGTTAGCACAGACATAAGCCGCCGGCTGGCTTGGCGGAGTTGCTGGTATCGCGGGATATCCATAGCTGTGATTGTGGGGAAATTCTCCATCACTCCACGTCCGATTTTACTTCATCCTTCAGACTTCGTTAAAACCGGAATCGAGGAAGGAAGCCATGTAGTACGCGTCCAGGAATTTGAACGGCGTCTCTCCGCAGGTGTAGTGCCCGCAGGGCAACACGGCCACCTTCGTGTCAAGTTGGAGGCGGAGTGATTCCGCAATGATCCGGCGCGAGAATTCGGGCAGGAAAGTCAAGTCGTAGCGGGCATAAATGAACAGCGATTTCTTGGGCCAACGCGCCAGCTTTTCCGCGTAGGCGATAGGACTAATGGCCATCCAGGCGCGGCGCAGGCGTTCCAAGGTCAAATCAGCCTCAAGCCCGGCGCGCACGTGACGCGTGGCTTGACCCGTCCAGACCACCTCCGCAAAAGTCGTGGAACAATGGTTGAACACGTTGACCTTCAGCCGCGCGTCGTGCGCGCTGGCCAGGTAGGCATAGCAGGAACCCAGGCTGGTCCCCACGATCCCGAGCTTCAAGTATCCCTGGCTTTCCAGCCAGTCGAGGCACGACCGGGTATCGGCCACTGCCTGCCGGCCGGCCTCGATTGTGCGGCATAAATTCGAGGAAACGGCATAATCGGCGCGCTCCGTCTCCGCAGGCTTGCGAAGATCGTGATAAGGCAGGCTCAGGCGCAGCGCCGAAATCCCAAGCATGTTGAAGATGTGGCAGAGCGCGTTGTGGCTTTCCAGGCTTGCGTTCCACTGCGGCAGCACCACCACCGCCCCGCGACGCCCGGCCGGAAACCAGCGCGCTCGCACGCGATTGTTGTTCGGGAACGGAGTACGAACCGGCGAAGTAAAAAACAGGCAGTCCCCTTCCAGACGAAAGTCTGAAGGTGTTTTGTAAGCGTAAAAGACGTCACTCTGCTCGAGGATTGTGTCATTCAGTTTGCCCAGGAATTGTTCGCACTCCCGGTCCGAGGCAGGAATGCTCGAGATTGCCAACGGCCAGCCGGAGGTCCATTCCAGGCCCCATTCAAACGGGCGTATCACTCGATTCTTATCCCGCTCCGTCAAACGGGTCTCCCACCTGTAAATCCACTCCTTGTACCACTCCATCACGGGTCTCTCGATTGAAATCGAAACCCGCAATTATAACCTGAGAAGGAAGGACAGAATTCAGGATTCAAATTGTCGCGTGGTTGAGAACGCCGCCGGTGGGCGCCGAGCGCATCCGTTGCGCCCACGCGGCGGCAGGATTCACCCTATAGCGGCTGTTGGGAAGGCTCGATCATCGGCTTTGTTTCTTCAACTTTCTTGGCGACTTTAACGGTTTTCTTGGCTTGCTTCTTGGGTGCTTTCTTCACCTGCTTCTTTTTCCCTGCCATAGTGGTATGCCTCCTCCTTGCAGTTGTCCAGTTGTGGAGCGGACCTTGGGTTGAAGTGAAACTCGAGTACGGGAGTGATTTTAGAGGCGCCATGGCGGCTTGTCAATGCATATCCTAAATGAGTACTGAGTCAGTTTGAAGGTGTAGCGGCGAGTTTACCTCGCCAAATGGCGGCGTAAAGCCGCCTCTACTTCAAATTCACCCACTACCCCTAAACGCACGAGGTGAGCTCAGTCGGTCTGGGAGGAGGGGCCGGGTAACAATCGCTTCAAAACGTCAGCCATTTCGCCTGGCTTAAAGCCATAAGGCCCGGGGTCGCTTTTGTAAGCGATGTTTCCTTCCCGATCCAAAACATAGAGGCGGTCAGGCCATGCGGTGTAAGCACTTTCGGTTGAGTTCGCTAAGTCATCGATCAGAGGCGGGATCTTGAGCGTCAACTTGGTCAAGCAGGTCTCCGCCAGCGCACAGCGCTCCTCGAGGTTCTTGGGGCTGGAAACGCTGATCTTCTCTTTAAGATTGTCGTCGTCCTGCCAAGCGTCCACCGGGTGGGCTTCCATGATGTAGACCACGAAGAAAGCCGCCTTCTCTCTGTACTGATCATAGAGTTTGTTGAGCGCGGGAACCTCCCGGCGGAAAGGAGGTCAGGTGTAGCTGCCGAAAACCAGCACGACCGGTTTGTGCCGGCGAAACGCGGACAGTCGAACTCGCGTCTTCTTGTCGGCTGTCGGCAGACTGAAGGCCGGTGCAGCGTCGCCTACGCTTAGGTGGCCGGCGCGGGCGATAAGCCAAAGGTGTTTGAAGGGAACCATCATCAACAGTGGTTTGGGTGCTTTCGACATCACTCTGCCGAAGAGCACCGGCTGGCGCATGACCACCAGCAGCCCTGCCAGCAGCGCCACATAAAGCAATATGACGACCCCAACGACCTTGCGAAACGTCTGCACCGTCGAACCCCTCAGAGAACAGTCGGCAGCAGGCAGAAGGCGGTTAGGAGGGATGGGCAATCGTCAAGCCGGTCCTCCCGGAGAGTAGTTTACGACTGGCTACCGACAACTGACAACTCAACATCGACCACTGACTGATTACTGTCTTACCGGTCAAGACCCTACCTTACACCAAATCCAGCGCGGCAAGCAATTCCTCCAGATTGGACTCATCCACCACCAGACTCAGGCACTCTTCGCGGAGGTTCTCGAGCTCATCGAAGGCGCAGAAGAGCTTCATCTTGGCGAGGGCGTATTGCTCGCTCGGGTCAAGTACTCGTCCGTGGGCGGCTTGCCAGCCGGCGACCGCCTTTTCCGATACGAAGACCCGCAATACGAAAGGCGGCCCTTGGTCCGCTGCCAGCACAAACGTGTAGTCGCTCCCCGGCCCGATTCCCGCAGGCCGGACGCTGCTGCGTCGCGATTCGAAGAAATACCGGTAGACGACGCCAGTTTCAGCCGCATACGATTTGTAACGTCGAGGCATGGAGGAAGAGAAGTGACGAGTGACAAGTGACGAGCAGGAGTCAGGAATCAGAAGTCAGGAGCCAGAAGCCGGCCCGTTACTTCTCACGCTTCGCTGAAATCGCTGTATTCTGACACCTGACTCCCGCTCGTCCCTTGTCACTCGTCATTGGACTTGCAGTATTCTGACTCCTGTCTTCTGATTCCTGACTCCTGCTCGTCACTCGTCACTTGTCACTCGTCACTGCCCTTCTGACTTCTGCTCGTTGGCGCCAGATTCTCCAGAGCCCCGGAGAAATCAAGCTCGGGGGGCAATGACTCTGGATCAGCATCATCGGCCCGGTTTAGCCATCGGCGGCGAAGATGTTGCAGGTCTGCGGTGACGTGCAAATTCACGGCGCCACCGAAGTCCTGTTCGCCGGACAGAAATAACCGGGCGCCCGAGGTGTTCAGTGTGGTTTTCTTGAGGACCACGCGACGGTCGTGAACCTCAAAATTAAGGGTTACGGAATGAAACCCCGCCGGCCCTCGGAGGGGTTCCAGGGTACCCTCGCCGGCGAGGCGCACAAATGCTCCCGCAGGGTCAAAACCAGCCAGAGAGAGGTCCCTGGCAGCCACCTCCGCTCGCCCCTCCAGATTCTGCCGCATTTCTTCCTGACTCAGCCCAGTGGTCTCGAAGTGGCCGCTTACAGACATTGCCCCCCGCGCTCCGCGAAGTGCGATCGGGAGATGGGGTGTGAGTGATTGCAACAAAACCCCAGACAGGGAAACATCCGAAACGAGGCGAGCCGGCCTACCCGCAAGGTCCAACCGTCCGCTTAAACGGCCCTGAGCGCCGCCAGTTTGGAAGACCGAGCTTGAGAGTCGAATCACCCGGCCCGTGATCTCCGCACTGGTTTGGAAACTGTCCAGTCGAACGTTCCGGTAAATGAGCTTGGAAGCTGCGAATCGCCCGCGAGCGTTCACCGAAGAAAACAAGTTGGAGGCCACCTCGCGCTCCACGGCAAAGGACGCAAGGCTGGGAAACTGCCGGACGAGCGGGCCGGGATTGCGGTGCGGGAGCGCCACAAACCACGAGGCGCCCTGCGCCAAGTCAAGGTTGTCGGTATGCAGGTCGAAGATCCAGGGACTGCGCCGGTCGCCTTGGTGTTCCAGCCGCCCGGAAAAGACGCTGGTTCCCAGCACGGCCAGCAAGCGATCAACAATGATCTGATTGCCATTGACCTGAAGGCTGGCGCGAGGAACATTAATGGGCTCCGTGAAACCAGGAATCACCAAGCGGGCAGAGCGAAGCTCGGCTCGGCCCTTGAGAGCGGGCCGAGAGGTGGAGGGGAGTGCGCCTGTGAAACGGAACGATGCCGTCCCGGAACCGAGGGCATTCCATCCCTCGAGCGTCCTCATGCCAAGCGCTCGGCCGAAACTGACCACATCTCGGAGGGGCACGGTCTTGCAGGAAAGGGTCAACTCATAGGGGAAGGTCTTCGTGCCTCGCTCGACTGCGCCTTCGGCTTCCAAGACGACGCGTGGCGCGAGCGTAATGCGGACCGGATCGAGGCGTGCCCCGCGGTCATCGATACTAACCGCGAGATCGGAAACCGGGAAGGTTGCGCTGCGGGTGGCGAGCACGACATTGCGTGCACCCACGAACCCTGCATAGCGCGGCTCTGCCCACGGTCCCTGAATAGCAAGCGTCCCGTCGATTCGCCCTCTGATTCCAAAGCCTCCTTTCAATGTCCAAATTCTCCCCAGCAGAGCCGCCAGATCCTCAATGCGGGAACGTTCGAGCGACAGGGCCAAATCCAGGTTCCGCGAGTTGGGTAAGTAATCGATAGTTCCGGAAAGGTAAACGTGAGAATCTGCAAACGAGGCCTCTGTAGTCTCCAGCAGAACGCGACCCCGGTCCCGATCCACCTGTCCCCGAAAGGTGATCGACCACGGCATGGGATCGGAGGGCGGAATCTGGTCCCACCGGTGCAGGTCACTCAGCCGGCCTCGGCCTTCTAAATTGAGATTTCGAATCGACCCGGTCACGTGCAGCTCCGTATCCATGACGCCGTACAATGCCGTATCGTGACCAGTTACCAGGGGCGCCCAGTCGTACACGAGCGCATCGCGCGCTCGCACCACAACGTCCAGCGGGCCGCGTAAGTCCCGACCGGGCGTCCAGTCTCCGCTCACTTCCACGGCCCCGGGCGTGGGCAAGGAAAGATCCATGCGGACAGGGTAGCCTACCAGCCGGAATCGCAGAAAGCTGCGGACTGGATCAAAACTCAACTGGGCGCGCATCTCGGTAATGGCCAGGGCCTGCTTGTTATCTCCCAACTTGAAATTGACGCGACCGTCTTCCACTTCCAGGTCCGGTAGGCCGCCGCTCAGCCGCGCGGAGGCCGACCCTGACGACGCCGGCGCGCCGGAAGGCGCTGAACTTATGCCGCCGTAGTGCGGACCACCGTTTTTGAGTTCCGCGGCGGTTAGCCCGTCATGGCGCGGCTCTCTGTCTTTGAGGTCCGCGGCGGTTAAAACAAGAAAAAGTCGTTCAACGTTCCAGCCCTCTCCTACCGTGCGCGCCAAGTTGATAGTGGGATGCTGAAGTCGAATGTGGGAAAAGCTCAGCCGCGCACCCAGCAAGGTCCGCCACCGGACGTCGCAATCGATGCGATCAACGCGGACGAAAGGCTCGAACCCAAAAGCGGGGTCCTCTTGAATCGCGGCGTTTTCGATCACGAACCCCGGACGCGGCAGCACTCGAAGCGAGACCTTGCCAAAAGTGACGTGGCGGTGGAGAGTGCGTTCCAGTCCCTCCTGGAGGCCACGGCGGTACCGTTTCGTGCTGATGTAAGAGGGAACGAGCCAAGCCGCGAGCCCGCCGGCCAGAAAAGCCAGCAAGGCGATCCGAGCGCGTCGGTGGACCCGAGGGCTCATCAGCGCACCAGCTTCACGGCTATTCCACCCCGCCGGCGGACGCGAAACCTCATCAGCGCACCAGCTTAAAAGTGCGCCGCCAGCGCGTCCGGATGGGGAAGTGAATCAGCACGCTACCGAACTGGGAGAGCCAGTCGCTCCAGGAAGTGTGCATGTACTCGTCGCGAGGCGTCTCATACGACCAGTAAATCAGAAGCGGCCGGCCGGAGATGAGTTCCCGTGGGACGAACCCCCAGAACCGGCTGTCCCAACTCTGCTCGCGGTTATCGCCCATCACGAAGTAATTCCCTGCCGGGACTACCAACTCTCCCTCTTTGTTGACGTGACTGGGCATCTCCGCAGTCCACAGCGCCGTAGCGCCCTGGAGATACTCCGAATCGGGCGGCGGGAAATCGTCTCCCGGGCGCTGCATGTCCGGCCAGGCATGGTAAACATAAGGCTCCGAGAGGGGCTGCCCGTTCACATAGACTTGCCGATGGAAAATGCGAACTCGATCACCCGGCACACCGATGATGCGCTTTACGAAGTGTTCGCCGGGCTCAGATTGTTCTTCCGGCGGTCCAGGGAATTTGAAGACCAGGACGTCGCCACGGCAAACTTCCCGATAGGACAAGACGTGAGCCAGCGCGGCGGAGCGGTATGCAAAGGCAAATTTGTTCACCAGCAGGTGATCGCCGATCAACAGGGTGTTCTCCATCGAGCCGGTGGGGATCTTGAATGCTTGCACGACAAAGGTCGTCCCGAAGATGGCCAGGATGACTGTCACGACCAGCGATTCGAACGTGTCCCGCAGCGAGGATTTCTTGTAAGGCTCAGCCATTTCCTACCGTCTTCTCACGCAAGCGTTCGAGTACCATTCGCGCCGCTTCCTGCTCGGCGGCCTTTTTGCTCGTGCCGCGCCCACGCGCT
>Ga0326727_10010907_pt1 | contig 21422 bp, 18 predicted proteins | sample MB2enrmetagenome_FD_207643 | JGI IMG/M metagenome (GOLD analysis project Ga0326727, IMG submission 207643) | Lab enriched peat soil microbial communities from McLean, Ithaca, NY, United States - MB29MY | ecosystem: Environmental > Terrestrial > Soil > Wetlands > Peat | place: USA: New York...
GACCCCGATCACCGCGCAGCAGGCCAGCATGGCGAGGAAGCCGAGCGGCGCAAAAAACCCGAGGCGGGTGATGAAGACCGCCCCGAACACGCCGCCCAGCATGCCGAGCACGCCGGAGGTGAAGCTGAACACCCGCGAAGTCGAGAACATCACGTTGTAGGTGATGGCGGTGAGCGCGTACATGCTGCCCATCGCCAGACCGTAGGAGATGATCGATTCGAGCATCAGGCGTAGCCGGGGGCCAGAGTGAAGCAACCGTCGCGCGCCGAGTTGGCAACCGACATCACCACCTCCTCGGTCGGGTAGCCGTTGTGCCGCTCAGGGGTGAAGGTGATGTCGCCGAACACGCCCGGCCAGTTGGTCAGGTGGTTCCAGTGGCCGATGATGGCGTCCGCATCGCTCGATCCGGTCTTCGCCACGGCGTCGGCCACGAGCATGACGCCGTCGTACGCGCAGGTGACCCACCAAAGCGCGATGTCCGTGAGCTCGATCTTGCCCTTCACCTCATCGACGAAGGCCTGCGTGCGCGCCGGCAGCTTGCCGGATGCGTCGTAGCTGCAGGAGCGGTAGCCGACGACGTAGACCTTGTCCCAATATTGCGGCTTTTCGAGCAGGCGGGCGACATCGCCCGAGCCCATGGTCGGATGGCCGGACAACACGACATCCCAGCCGATCCGGCCGCGCGCATTCATGATGCGGGCATCCAGTCCGGTGTTGTTGGCCCAGCACGCGATCGCTTCCGCCCCGCCGTCGCGCGCGCGCAGGAGGTAGGGGGTCACGTCGGTCGCATTGATATCGATCATGGCGTCGTAGACGACCTCGACACCGGCCTTGCGGAAGCTCCCGACCGACACCCCAACCGCGGTGGTGCCGTAGCCGGTATTGTCGCCGAGCACCGCAACCTTCTTCGCCTTCCGGATATCGGCGATGTAGTGACGGTTGGCGTCGTCCCACTGGGTATTGTTCGGCGTGTAGCGGAACGCGTTCGGATATTTCCCCGGGTCGATCAGGGTATCGACCGTGCCGACCACCAGGCTCGGCACCTTGAAGCGGGCGAAGATCGGCGTGGTGGCCAGGGTTTCGCCGGAATTGGTGGGGCCGAGTGCGGCGTGCACCTTGAGGTTGGACGCCATTTCGACCGCGGCATTGACCGCCTTGGCCGGATCGCCCTGGGTATCGCGGGTGATGACCTCGATCATACGGCCGCCGATGCCGCCGGCGGCGTTGATCTTATTCGCCGCATACATGACACCGCGTGTGTCGGCGATGCCCGATGCGGAATTGGCCCCGGTGAGGGCCGGCAGCCAGCCCAGGCGGATCGGCTCGGGCGCGGCGGCGGCGCGCCGGGCGGTGAGCCCGGCCCCAGCCGCTCCCAGCGACCCCCGGAAGACGCCGCGACGTGTCAGGAACATGGTACCCGCTCCCTCACGCGTAGCCGGGCGCCAGCTTCATGGCCCCGTCCCGGCTCGAGTTGGCCTCCAGCATGACCACTTCCTCGGTCGGATAGCCATTGTGCTGCTCCGGAGTGCAGGTGTAGTCGCCGTAGACTCCCGGCCAGTTCGTGACGTGGCTCCAGTAGCCGACGATCGCGTCTGCATCGCTCGAGCCGGTCTTCGCCACGGCATCGGCAACCAGGTAGACGGCATCGTAAGCCATCAGAACCCAGTAGAGCGTGAGGTCCGACAACTGGACCTTGCCCTTGACCTCATCCAGGAACGCCTGCGTGCGCGGCGGCAGGCGGCCGTTGGCGTCGAAGGCGCAGCACTTGTGGCCGACGACGTAGACCTTGTTCCAGTATTCCGGCTTCTCGAGCAGACGGGCGACATCGCCTGAACCCATGGCCGGATTGCCGGAGAGCGGCACATCCCAGCCCATCCGCCCGCGAGCGTTCATGAGGCGGGAAGCCAGCCCGGTGCTGTTGCTCCATTCCGCGACCACCTGCGCCCCGGCGTCGCGCGCGCGCAGCAGATTGGGCGTGAAGTCCTGGGCATCGGCATCGACTGTCGCGCTGTAGACCACCTCGGCGCCGGCTTTCTTGAAATTCTCCGCGGCCGCGGCAATCGCCATGGTGCCGTAGCCCGTGTTGTCGCCGATCAGCGCGATCTTTTTCGCCTTCAGGATGTCGACGCAGTAATGGCAATTGGCGAGGTCCCACTGCGTCAGGTAGGGAGCCATACGAAACGCGTACGGATATTTCACCGGATCGATCAGGCTATCGACCACGCCGCAGGCCAGGCTCGGCACCTTGAAGCGGGTGAAAATCGGCGTGGTGGCGAGCGCTTCACCGGAGTTGACCGGACCGAAAATGGCATGCACCCGCGCATTGGAAGACATTTCCATGGCGGCGTTGACCGCCTTCGAGGGGTCGCCCTGGGTGTCGCGGGCAACGACCTCGATCATGCGGCCATTGACGCCGCCGCCGCCATTGATCTTGTCCACCGCATAGGTGACGCCGCGCTTGTAGCCGTTGCCGACCGCCGAGTTCGCTCCGGTGAGCGCCACCGGCCAGCCGAAGCGGATGGGCTCGCTCGCCGCCCTTGCCCGCCGGGTCGATGCGCCGGCCGCGGCCACTCCGATCGATCCGTAAAGAACGCCTCGACGTGTCAGGGACATGATGCCGTCTCCTCAGTTCACGTGGCTTTATAAGTTCATTTCAGACCGATGCAATCGGAGTTGCGCGGAGGCCAGTCGTTGCTCGAGCGGATCCGCTCGAGGCCGCGTCAGGCGTAACCGGGCGCGAGGTTCATGGCACCGTCGCGGTTCGAGTTGGCGGCCGACATCACCACGTCCTCGGTCGGATAGCCGTTGTGCTCCTGCGGGGTGAAGTGGTAGGTGCCATACAGGCCCGGCCACTTCGACAACCCGTTCCAGTAGGCGATGATCTTGTCGGAATCGGTTGAGCCGGTCTTGGCAACCGCCTCGGCGACCAGCGTCACCGCATCGAACCCTGCGGTCACCCACCAAAGCAGGGTGTCCTGCAACTGGACCTTGCCCTTCAGCTCTTCAACGAAGGCCGCGCTGCGAGGCGGCAGCTTGCCGTTGGCGTCGTAGCTGCAGGAGCGATAGCCGACGGCGTAGACCTTGTTCCAGTACTCGGGCTTCTCCAGGAGATGCAGGACATCGCCCGAACTCAGGGCCGGATGGCCCGCCATGACCACGTCCCAGCCGATTCGCCCGCGCGCGTTCATCATCCGCGCGTCCAGGCCGGCCGAGTCGCTCCAGCAGGCGATCGCCTGCGCCCCGGCGTCGCGCGCATGGATGAAGTTGGGCGCCACGTCCTGCGCGTTGGCGTCGATCACCTCGTTGTAGACAACTTCGGCGCCGTCCTTCTTGAAGCTGGCCACCGAGGCGGCGGTCGCCGTGGTGCCGTAGCCGGTGTTGTCGCCCAGCACCGCCACTTTCTTCGCCTTCAGCACGTTGAGAATGTAGTGACGAGTGGCATCGTCCCATTGCGTATTGTTGGGCGACAGCCGGAACGCGTTCGGGAACTTCACCGGATCGATCAGCACATCCATCACGCAGATGCCCAGGCTCGGCACCTTGAAGCGGGCGAAGATCGGGGTGGTGGCGAGCGCTTCGCCGGAGTTGACGGGGCCGAACACGGCGTGCACCTTGACGTTGGCGGCCAGTTCGGTGGCCCCGTTCACCGACTTCGCCGGATCGCCCGAGCTGTCGCGAGTGATGACCTCGATCATCCGGCCATTGACGCCGCCGGCGGCGTTGATCTTGTTGGCGGCATAGAGGACGCCGCGGTTGAACCCGACGCCGGGTGACGAGTTGGCCCCGGTCAGCGCGGTCAGCCAGCCGAAGCGGATCGGCTCCGGCGCCGCCGACGCCCGCCGGGTCGCAATCCCCGCGGCAGCCGCCGCTCCCAGCGACCCGTAAAGCACGCTGCGACGTGTCATGGACATGGTAACGTTCCTCCTATTGTTCGTTAAGCATCAGGCGTAACCAGGCGCGAGACTGAGCGCGCCGTCGCGGACCGAGTTGGCCGCCGACATGACCACCTCGTCGGTCGGGTAGCCGTTGTGCTGCTCGGGGGTGAAACTGAAATCGCCGAAGTACCCCGGCCATTTCGTCAGGTGGTTCCAATAGCCGATGATCGCGTCCGCTTCGACGGAGCCACTCTTCGCGACCGCTTCGGCAACCAGATGCACGGCGTCGATCCCCACCGCGACCCACCAGAGCTGGATGTCAGAAAGTTCGACCTTTCCCTTCAGTTCCTCGACCAGGCCCTGCGTGCGGGCCGGCAGCCTGCCGTTGGCGTCAAAGCTGCAGGAGCGGTAGCCGGGGACGTAGACCTTGTCCCAGTACGCCCGCCTTTCCAGCAGGCGGGCAACGTCGCCCGAACCCATCGAGGGATGGCCGGAAAGCGGCACGTCCCAGCCCAACTGCCCCCGCGCATTCATGACGCGCGCGTCGAGCCCGGTGCTGTTGCTCCAGATGGTGACCGATTGCGCGCCGGCGCTCCGCGCGCGCATCAGGTGCGGCGCGACGTCCTGCGCGTCGGCATCGATCACCGCGTTGTAAACGACCTCGGCGCCGGCCCGGTGGAAGTTGTCGACGGAGACGCCGACCGCGGTGGTGCCGTAGCCGGTGCTGTCCCCGAGGATTGCGACCTTCTTCGCCTTCAGCACGTCCAGGCAGTAGAAGCGGTTGGCGTCGTCCCACTGCGAGATGTTGCAGGCGAGCCGGAACGCGTTCGGATACTTCACCGGGTCGATCAGGCTGTCGAGGACGCAGATGCACAGGCTGGGCACCTTGAAGCGCGTGGCGATCGGCGTGGTGGCGAGCGATTCGCCGGAGTTGATGGGGCCGAAGAACGCATGCACCTTGGCGTTCGAGGCCAGTTCGACGGTCGCATTCACGGCTTTCGCGGGGTCGCCCTGGGTATCGCGCGTGAACACCTGAATCGGGCGGCCGCCGACACCGCCGGCGGCGTTGATCTTGTTCGCAGCATAGACGACGCCGCGATCGAAGCCGATTCCCGGCGCCGAATTGGCGCCGGTAAGCGCGGTCAGCCAGCCGAAGCGGATGGGCTCCGGGGCCGCGGCCGCCCGCCGGGTCGCCAACCCGGCCATCGCCATTCCCAATGAACCGCAGAGGACGCTTCGGCGGGTCGACAACATGGCGGCATTCCTGTCGTTGTTAACCATTCGCAACCATTGCCATCAGGCGTAGCCGGGCGCAAGGGTGAAGGCGCCGTTGTGCGCCGAGTTGGCCAGCGACATGACCACCTCGTCGGTCGGGTAGCCGTTGTGGTTCTGGGGCGTGAAGGTGATGTCGCCGAACAGCCCTGGCCATTTCGTCAGGTGGTTCCAGTAGCCTATGATGGCGTCGGCATCGCTGGAGCCGGTCTTGCCGACCGCCTCGGCGACCAGATCGACCGCATCGACCGCGGCCACGATCCAGTAGAGCAGGGTGTCGGACAGCTCGATCTTGCCCTTCACCTCGTCGAGGAAGGCCTGCGTGCGCGCCGGCAGCCTGCCACTGGCGTCGTAGGTGCAGGAGCGATAGCCGACCACGTACACCTTCTGCCAGTACTCGGGCTTCTCGAGCAGGCGGGCGACATCGCCCGACCCCATGGCGGGGTGGCCGGACAGCGCCACGTCCCAACCGATGCGCCCGCGCGCGTTCATCAAGCGCGCATCGAGGCCGGTCGAATCGCTCCAGCAGGCAACGGCCTGTGCCCCGGAGTCGCGCGCGTGAATCAGGTTCGGCGCGACATCCTGGGCGTTGGCGTCGATCACCGCGTCATAGACGACGTCGGCCCCGGCCCTCTTGAAGCTGGCTACGGAGGCGGCGGTCGCCGTGGTGCCGTAGCCGGTGTTGTCGCCGAGGACTGCAACCTTCTTCGCCTTCAGGATGTCGAGGATGTAGTGGCGGTTGGCGTCGTCCCACTGCGTGTTGGTGCAGGAGAAGCGGAACGCGTTCGGATACTTCGCCGGATCGATCAGCGAATCGAGTTGCACGACCTGCAGGCTGGGCACCTTGAAGCGGGCAAGGATCGGCGTGGTGGCCAGTGATTCGCCGGAATTGGTGGGGCCGAAGGCGGCATGCACCTTGAGGCTGGAGGCCATCTCGACCGCCGCGTTCACCGCCTTGGCGGGGTCGCCCTGGGTGTCGCGGGTGATCACTTCGATCATGCGGCCATTGACGCCGCCGACGGCGTTGATCTTGTTGGCGGCGTAGACGACGGCCCGGTTGAAGCCGATTCCGCCAGCCGAACTTGGCCCGGTGAGGGCGGTGAGCCAGCCGAAACGAATGGGCTCCGCCGCCGCCGCGGCCCGTCCGGCCGAGAAGCCGGCGGCCGCCAGACCCAACGAACCGCAGACAACAGCGCGCCGTGACAATGACATGACGACGTACCCTCCCGGGGCTTGAGGCGGCAGTGGGGCAGACTGTTCGGCGCCTGTGGTCGGGCCGACATTGATCCAGATCAACTTGCTTGCGCCCCCGCCTTCAGCGCTCTCCCGTCCTGGCCTTCGCCAGCGCCAGGCCCACCAGCATGGCGAGCACGAACACCAGCGTGCCGGCGTGCGCGGCGGGCAGCGAGGCCAGCGCCGGGCCCGGACAATAGCCGGCCAGACCCCAGCCGATGCCGAACAGCGCGGCCCCGCCGGTCAGGCGGGCATCGATCTCGGTCGCCCGGGGCAGGCTGAAGCGTCCGCCCAGCAGCGGGCGGCGGCGCCGGAAGACCAGCCGGTAACCGATCGCGGTGACGAAGAGGGCACCGCCCAGCACGAACGCCAGCGCCGGGTTCCAGCCGCCGGCGACATCGAGGAAGCCGAGCACCACGCGCGGGTCGGTCATGCCGCCGAGCGCGAGGCCGACGCCGAACAGGAGGCCGGCGCCGAACGCCACCAGCACCCCCATCACCACCCCACCACATGGCGAATGACGAACACGGTCGCCCCGCCGGCCAACAGGAAGGTCAGGGTAGCCACGATCGAGCGGGGCGAGAGCCGGGCCAGGCCGCACACGCCGTGGCCGCTGGTGCAGCCGCTGCCGATCCCGCTGCCGAGGCCCACCAGCAGCCCGGCCACGGCGAGGCCGGGCAACCCCACTGCGGGCACGCCCACGGCACTGCGGCCAAGCACGAGGCCGACCAGGGCCGGTCCCGCCAGCAGGCCGAGGAGGAAGCTGAGCCGCCAGAACGCGTCGTTGACGCCCGGCGGCAGCAGCGAGGCAATGATGCCGCTGATGCCGGCGATGCGGCCGAGCCCGGCCATGAGCAGCACCGCCCCGGCGCCGATCAGGACGCCGCCGGCGAGCGCCTGCAACCAGAGGACGGAAAACATGCCCCGAGGTTGTGATCGTTTCGCCGCCGCTTGTCCAGCCAGCGGCCTGGCGTCCCCACCCGGCCTTCAGCCGATCCGGTCGCAATCGCCGCTCCGCCGTGGCGACAGCACCCCGGCGGTCACCGCCTTCAGCTCACGGCATGGACGTACGGGAAGCGCTTGGACGGCTGCGCGGTGGCCGATTCCTTGCCGATGCCAAGGCTCACCGGCGCATTCGCGGCGATGCTGAACATCACGTCCGGCGCATTGTCGGTCAGCGAGCGGCCGTTCCACGCGGCGAAGCCGAACGCCGCCGGGGTGCCGATCTCGTAGGGGAGGATGTTGGGGAAGAACCGGCGGGCCACCGTTTCGCCATAGGCCTCGGGGTCCTCGGCGGTTCCGTTGGCGGAGACGACGCCGGCGATCGCCTTGGCGACCACCGCGCCGTAGGTCGCGAAATCGTCGGACGGCCGCCCGGCGTTGAGCCGGTCGCCGAGGTCCTCGTTGAACTGGGTGAACAGCGGGTGGATCATCGGCAGGCCGACGCGATTGATCGAGCGCCATCCCCCGGCGTCGGTGGCGAGCGTGGTCAACGCCCAGACGCCGGCGCGCCGCTTTTCGCCGGCGCCGGCGAGGAGTTCGGCGTCGGGCACTTCCAGGACGATCGAATGAACCGTGTGGCCGGCGAACACGTTCGTCGCCTTGGCCGGATCCCATCCGGCGGGGTTGATGGTCGTGCCGTCCTGGAACGCGTGGCCCACGGCGTGCAGGACGTCCGGCTCGATCCAGAACGGGTCGGTGGCCTTGCCGGCCCAGATGCGCACCCGGCCTGGCGTACTGGCGGTCTCGCCGGTGGTCCCCTCCGCCAACACGACGCCGGCGGCATCCGGATCGGCCGCCTGCGGCCCCCTGATGCAGCGCAGGACGAAGCGCTGCCTGCCGTCGGGGTCGCGCGCATCGAAGGTCATTCGATAGGTCACGTCCTCGACGGCGTCGCCATCGAAATCGACCTTGAATTCATACATGCCTTCCGGATGGTAACCCGGCACAGGAACCGGGCCAGCGATCGAATGGCAAACGTCAATAATGAACACGGTGCCCACCTCACCGCGGAATACGTAAAGGTCCGTGATGTCGAGGCGAATGTCTTGCCGAGCAATCGGTGAGTCGAGATGATGGGCCATGGCTTTTCTCGCTATCGGTTTGCTGGGTTGGCGATTGGCGGTTGACGCCCGATCTGCCGAGCTGTTTTCGCAGAAAACGCGAATATCTCTCGGAACATCTTTGTGATTTGAACGTTTCACATAAAACAGTTGAGCAGTGCCAGGACAATTCTGCTCTACGGTTCGCCGGGCGCGCCAGTCCGCCGCGGCCTGACGATCAGCCCGGCGCGGCCTTGCGCTCGCCGTTGCGGCGCAGCAGGAATTCGCGGCCGAGCTTGACCCTCGGCACGCCGTCGTAGGAGACGACGTCGGCGGTGGCGTAGGTTTCGTGCCAGGCGTTGGGGATGAAGCTGCCGGTGCCGATGACGTCGACCGGCGCCTTGGCGTCGGCCATCACCAGGCATTTCTCCACTCCGAATCCGGAGGAGGCGATGATCCGCACCTTGGGGAACCCGGCCTCGTCGAGCGCCTCGCGCAGGCGCCACAGGGCGGCGGCGGACACCCCGGTGCCGATCAGGTAGCGCAGCTCGACGTCGCTGCGGTAGCGGCGGATGGCGCCGGCGGCATGGCGCTCCAGCACCGCATAGCTCTCGGCCGGGTCCAGCCCCTCGACGAAGCGGCCGCCATGGGTGTCCATGCGGAGCGACAGCTTGCCGGCGGCGGCGAGGTCGGCGAAGCGGCGGCAGACGGCGAGCCCGTCGGTGATCTCGCGGCCGAAATAGTCGACCAGCACCGTCAGCGCCTCGTCGGGGAAGGTCTCGCGGAACATCTCGGCGGCGCGCACGGTCGAGCCGGCATAGCCGATCAGCGAATGCGGCATGGTGCCGCGGCCGCCCGGCGTCTCGCCGGGGGCGGCAAACCAGTGCGCGGTGCCGTCGTTGGCGCCGCCGACGAAGCCCCGTGCCCCTTCGGCCCGCGCCGCGGCGCTGCCGATCGAGGCGGCATACGCCATCATGTCCTGCATCTCGGCGCCCGCGCAGTGGCGCGCCTCCATGGCCAGGAACGCCACCGCGGGCAGCGCCAGGCACATCTGGTAGGCGTTGTGTGCGGCCACGCAGGCCGGCCCGACCTTTTGCAGCGCCAGCGTCTCCAGGTCGGACAGTTCCGCCAGGCTGCCGGTGATGTAGACCAGCGGCTCGCCGGCGCCGACCCAGCTGCCCTCCGGGTAGCGCACCTCGCAGTCGATGGCGATGCCGCGCGCCTCGGCAACCGTGGCGAGCCATTCCAGCATCAGCCGCGGCGCCGAGATGACGGGACGGCGCAAGAACACCGCGTAGCTCACGCTGGCGTCGCCGAACCGGCGCACGATCGCGCTGGTGCGGTTGAAATAGACATCGGTGCGGGCGGCGATGTCGGCCGCCAGCGCCGCGTCTCGGGCGGCATGCACGCGCGGCATCTCAGGGCACCGCCGCGGCGGGTGCGCGATCGCCCGGCTGGCGCCGCGCGGCCAGTTCTTCAGCCATCAGGAAAGCCAGTTCCAGCGACTGCTCGGCGTTGAGCCGCGGGTCGCAGCTGGTTTCGTAGCGGGAGTCGAGGTCGGTCATGCTCAGCCCATGGGCGCCGCCGATGCATTCGGTGACCGCCTGGCCGGTCATCTCCACGTGCACGCCGCCGGCCCAGGTGCCCTCGGCCGTGTGCACCTCGAAGAAGCCGCGCACCTCCTTGAGGATGGCGTCGAAGCTGCGGGTCTTCGGTCCGGTCGCGGCGGTGATGGTGTTGCCGTGCATGGGGTCGCAGATCCACACCACACGGCGGCCCTCGCGCCGCACCGCGCGCAAGAGCGGCGGCAGCAGACGCCCGACCGCCTCGGCCCCCATGCGGGCGATCAGCGTCAGCCGGCCGGGCTCGTCATGCGGGTTGAGAATCTCGATCAGCCGCAGCAGGTCATCGACGGTGATGGTGGGCCCGACCTTGAGCCCGATCGGATTGCGCACGCCGCGCAGGAACTCGGCATGGGCGCCCCCGGGCTGGCGGGTGCGGTCGCCGATCCACAGGAAATGCGCCGAGCAGGCGTACCATTCCCCGGAGGTGGAATCGACCCGCGTCAGCGCCTGCTCGTAGGGCAACAGCAGCGCTTCGTGGCTGGTGAAGAAGTCGGTCTCGCGGATCTGCGCGCTGGTGGCCGAGGAAATGCCGCAGGCCGACATGAAGGCGAGCGTTTCGTCAATGCGCTGCGCGATGTCCTGGTAGCGCTCGATGAGCGGCGAACGGGCGACGAAGCCGAGATTCCAGCGATGCACCTCGTGCAGATCGGCATAACCGCCGGTGGCGAAGGCGCGCAAAAGGTTGAGCGTGCCGGCGGACTGGAAATAGCCGCTCTCCATGCGGGCGGGGTCGGGCGTGCGGGCCTCGGCGGTAAACTCCGCGGCATTCACCATGTCCCCGCGATAGGCGGGCAGGGTCACGCCGTCGCGCGTCTCGGTGTCGGAGGTGCGCGGCTTGGCGAACTGCCCGGCCATGCGGCCGAGCTTCACCACCGGCAGCGCGCCGCCGAACGTCAGCACCACCGCCATCTGCAGCAGCACACGGAAGGTGTCCCGAATGAGGTTGGCGGTGAAATCCTGGAAGCTTTCGGCGCAGTCGCCGCCCTGCAACACGAACGCCCCGCCGTCGGCGGCACGGGCCAGGGCCGCCTTCAGCCGACGCGCCTCGCCCGCGAACACCAGCGGCGGAAAACGCCGCAACCTGGTCTCCACGGCGGCGAGCCTGCCGGCGTCGGGATACGCCGGCGCCTGCCGGATCGGGCGGCCGCGCCAGGAATCGGGGCTCCAGGTGGACGGCATCGTGCGCACTCCTGCCCCGGCCGGACGTCCGACCGGGCAAAGTTCCGATTTATGGCGGGAAATGCGGCGATTGGCTACCGTCGCCGCCTCATCGCATGCCAAAATGATGCGGCAGCCACACCGTGATCTCAGGAAACATGATCACCACCGCCAGCCCGGCCAGCAGGAAGATGTTGTAGATCACGCTCGGCCGCATGGTCGGATTGACCGGCGCCTCGCCGATCGCACACGCAATGTAATAGCCGATCCCCACCGGCGGCAGGAACACGCCGATCCCCACCGCCATGGTCAGCACGATGCCATACTGCAGCGGATCGATCCCCACCCGCGTCGCGATCGGCAGCAGGATGGGTGCCGCAATCAAAATCGCCGGCAAACCCTCCAGCACGAACCCGATCACGATCATCACCCCCGCGGTCACCGCGAGCACGCTCAATGGGCTGTGCATCGCCCCGAAAGCATTGCTCAGCCCCCGCGCCAGCCCGTCGATCACGATCGCCTGCGACAGTAGGTTCGAGGTCGCCACCATGAACAGCACCATGCCCGCGGTCAGCGCCGCATCCCTGAGCGCGATCCACGCCGAGCGCACGCCGATCGCGTGGTACACCACCAGCGCCACCACGAACCCGTAGACCACCGCGAAGGTCGCCGATTCGGTGGGCGACGCGATCCCGCCCACGATGCCGCCGACCACGATCACCGGCACCAGGCACGCCGGGATTGCCGGGGGCGTGCTGCGCAGCGCCCGCCACAGCCGGAACGGCTCCCCCTTCGGAAACCTGTGGATGCGCGCCCGGATCACCGCCGCCACGATCAGCGCGAGCGCCAGCGTCGCCGCCGGCATCACTCCGGCCACGAACAACGAGCCGACCGAAAGCGTGGTGATCGAACCGAGCAGCAGCAGCATCAGCGAGGGCGGAATCGTCTCGCCCATGGCCGCACTCGCCGCCAGCACGGCCACCGATTCGGTCGCGGGGTAGCCGTACTGGCGCAGCGGCACCTTCATCACGCTGCCCACGGTCGCGATGTCCGCCACCTTCGAGCCGCTGAGCCCGGAAAAGATGTACATCGCCACCACTTCGGCCACCAGCAGCCCGCCGCTCCAGTGCCCGACCCACTCCTGCACCATGCCGATCATCCGCCGTGCCATGCCGGTCACGTCCATCAGCGTGCCGGCCACCATGAAGAACGGCACCGCCAGCATCACGAAGCTGGAGACCCCGTACTGCATGGCCGCCGGGATCGTCACGATCGGCGCGGCTCCGGTGATCAGGATGCCGGCAATCGGGGTTGCGGCCAGGAACGCCACCAGCACCGCCGGCATGATCGGAATGAACGGATCGAGCGTGATCGCGCCCACCGTGTAGCCCCAGCGCAAGCCGGCCGTCGCCAGCGCGATCGCCAGCGCCACCGCGAACCCGGCCAGCACCGCGCGGCGCTCCAGAGCCAGCATCTTCTCGATCGCGAACACCATCATCAGCACGAAGCCGATGCCGAGCCAGATCGAGACGAAGCCGCCGCTCACCTCCAGCACCGGCATCACCTGCGAGGCCTGCCCGGCATGGAAGCGCGGAAACGCCGCCAGCGCGGATGCACAGACGCCGAGGAAGATCGCCAGCCCCGCCGCCTCCAGCAGATCGCGCCTGAGCCCGTGGGCGCGATCGATCAGCGCGGTGTAGGCCATCCCGCTGGTGCGCCGGAAATACGCCGGCGCGCCGAGGAAGGTGATCAGCGAGATCAGGATGGTCCACACATCGGTCGCCCACGGAAAGTCCTGCTGGGAGAGGTCGCGCACCACCGCGTTGGAAAAGGTGATGACGATGTTGACGATGATCGCGCTGACCACGATCGCTTCCACGCCGGCGGCGAGCCAGTCCATGAAGCGGCTCCGCCTCTTCACGCCTGTCGTTCCCAGCCGGGCATGTCGCTGCCTCCCTCGCCGCGGCCCCGCGGCGGGCAGCCCGAGGCGCGAACGTTCTGCTCGAGATAACCCCGATCGGGCAAGGCGATTCCTGCGGCGCCGCCTGCTTGACACGATCGGCCCGCCCGCGTCGGACTCTCCGCCTGCCCAGAGCGGCGTCCCCCGCATGGGGGAAGGAAGGAGAAAGACGATGCCAGCCACGTCCGTGGAGGACCGCCTCGCCATCGAGGACCTGTTCATTCGCTACACGCGCGCCATCGACGCCGGCGATGTCGACACCCTGACCGCATGCTTCACCGAGGACGGCACGCTGCAGAGCCCGGTCGTGGGCGGCTATGCCGGACGCAAGGCGATCCGCGCCTTTGCCGAGCGTTTTGCCCGTTACCGCGAGGGCGGCGCGCAGTTCCGTCACGTGATCTCGAATTTCGTCGTGCAGGTGAAGGGCGATCGCGCGCATGCCGGGGCCTACCTGCTGGTGTTCCTGACCCGTAACGGCGCCACCCGCACCCTGCCGCCCGCCGAGTACGACTGCGACCTGCGCAGGGTGGACGGCGCCTGGCTGTTCGACCGGCGGGTCGTGCGGCATGACTGCGACTACACGCTGGAAGGCATCTGAGCGAGGCGCTGCCTCGCGCTCCGCCAGGCCCGGCGCGGGCCGCCTTCGCGCGACGGCTCCGCCCTGGACCCCAAACGAATGGGTTCCAAGGGCCTCTCGGCCCGTCGCGCGAAGGCGCGCACCGGACTTGGCGGGGGTCCAGGGGCGGAACCCCTGGCCTTCAGCCGCCGCGCGGGCGGACGAGGAAGAAATTGATCGTCACGTGAAGCGTCGCCTCGTTCTCCTGCACCGACAGCGGGAACGGCGGCAGCATGGCGTCGCGGAACATCGCCAACGAACCGATATCGAGCCACGGGCTGCCGGAGCGCAGCTCGAGCTCCACCGAGCGGACCCGGCCGCTGCGGTCCACCACCAGGCGCAAGCCGGTGGTGCCGTCCTCGCCCAGCACCGCCGCCTGATGGGGATAGTAGCCGTGCCGGTTCCACCATTCGTGCAGCAGGCGAATCCAGTCGTCGCCGAGGTCCACGCCCTCGAAGCGCACCATGCCGGTGCGTTCCGAGGCGCGGGGCGCCTCACCGTTGCTGGCGCGCGCCAGCGGGCCGATGGCGAGGTCGAGGCCGCGCCGCGGCGGTGAAGGCGCGGGGAGGGCGGGCGCGGTCTCGCCGCGCAGATCGCCGAACGACCGGGCGATCGGCTCCGGGAACGGTGCCGGCCGTGCCGGCCGGGGCGGCGCCGCGGCACGGGGTGGCCGTGGTTCAGCCCGGGGCAGGGGAGGGGCCAGGGTCGCCTGTTGCTGCTTCGGCACTTCCGGCGGCGGCGGCAATTCGGCCACGGCCGGTGGGGCGGGCAGGCTGGCCTGCTCCTGCTTAGGCGCCTCCGGGGCCGGCGCAGGCGGGGGCGGCGCCGCCGCTTCCGTCGGCGGAGCCGGCAGCGTGGCCTGCTCCTGTTTCGGCGCTTCCGGCGCCGGCGGGGGCGGGGGCGGTGCTGGGGCTTCCGTTGGCGGAGCCGGCAGCGTGGCCTGCTCCTGCTTTGGCTGTTCCGGAGCCGGCGCAGGCGGCGGCTCGGGCAGCGTGGCCTGTTCCTGTTTCGGCTGTTCCGGGGCCGGCGGCGGCTCGGGGAGCGTGGCCTGTTCCTGCTTCGGCTGTTCCGGGGCCGGCGGCGGCTCGGGGAGCGTGGCCTGTTCCTGCTTCGGCTGCTCCGGGGCCGGCGGCGGCGGCGGTGGCGACTCGGCCGGGGCCTTGCTGGCAACCGGCGGCGTCGCTTCGGCGACCGATGGCGGCGGGGCGGTCACCTGCGGTTCCGCCACCGGCGCGGGCGGCGCCTGCGGCAGGCCGGGCGGCGGCATCATCACCACTTCCACCGTTCCCGGCGTGGCAACGTCGGGCGGCGGGGGCGGCGGGGACGACAGCACCACCAGCGCCAGCACCACCGCCAGGTGCAGCAGCAGCGAGAGCGGCAGCACGTACCGCAGCGCCGCCCGCCGGCGCGACCCGGGCCATATGGCGCCCGGCGCCGTCGTGCCCAGCCCGCTCCTCGACACAGCCTCGGCCATCGCCCGGAAGATGGGTCAGGCCAGGGCGTCTGGCCAGAACATTCGGCTCAGCGCTGAGTGGCGTTCACGGCACGCGGGCGTGCCACCTCCGGATAGAATTGGGGCGCTTCGGCGCGATCGTGCATGCCGTAGTCGCGGATCACCCGCACGCGGCGGTCCCGAAGTGTCGGGGCGGGTCCCTCAAAGCTCGCCGCGCGCGGCCAGCGTCCTGATGCGCGCCGCCGTGCGGCAGGCGACCGCCTGGATGGTCAGCGACGGATTGACCCCGCCCACGGTCGGGAACACCGAGCCGTCGCAGATCCAGAGGTTGCGGATGTCCCAGCTGCGACAATCCGCATCGACCACGCTGGTGCGCGGATCGTCGCCCATGCGCGCGGTGCCGTTGAGGTGGCAGGTGTCGTCCTCCTGCACCCAGATGTCGCGCGCATCGATCGCCTGCAGTGCCCTCGTCATGAAGCGCAGCGCATGGTCGATCAGCCGCTTGTCGTTATCGCACCAGGAATAGCTGACGCGCGGAATCGGCAGGCCGTACTGGTCCTTGTCCTCGGCCAGCGTCACCCGGTTGGAGTCGTGCGCCAGCATCTCGCCGACGATTTTCAGCCCGACCTGGTGGTTGTAGTTCTCCATCGCGGCCAGCAGCCGTTCGCCCCACAGCCCGTGCGCACTCATCTGCGTGTTGGCCCACAGCTGCGGCAGCGGGCCCTGGCTCATGTACGAATAGCCGCCGAAGAAATCCTTGCCGCGGTCCTCGTAGTTCCAGTGCTCGGTGATGGCGAGCGAGGGCGGCCCTTTGTACCAGCGCACCTCCTCGTCGAGCAGCCCCCATACGGCCTGGTTGGACTGCGCCATCAGGTTGCGCCCGACCAGCCCGGAGCTGTTGGCCAGGCCGTCGGGGAAGCGCGCGCTGGCCGAATTGAGCAGCAGGCGCGGGGTTTCGATCGCGTAACCCGCCACCACCACGTTGCGCGCCTTCTGGAACCGCCAACGTCGCTGGCGGATGTAGTGCACGCCGCTGACCAGGCCCGCGGCGTCGGTTTCCACCCGCCCGACCATCGCCAGGTCGCGGATCTCGGCGCCGGCGCGGAGCGCGCGCGGCAGCCAGGTGACGAGCACGCTCTGCTTGGCGTTGGTCGAGCAGCCGATGACGCAGAAGCCCCGATAGACGCAGGGGTGCGCCAGCCCGCGCGGCGCCGACAGCGTGGCCAGCGGCGTCTCGGTCCATTGGATGCCCAGCGCCTCGCAGCCCCGCGCCAGCGCCAGGGCGGGGGCGTTGAGCTCGTGCGCGCGGTACGGGTAGCGCGGCCGCGGCGGCCCCCAGGGGTAGCGGACGGGCCCGGCGATCTTCAGCGCTTCCTCGACCTCGGCGTAGTAGTGCCACATCTCGCGCCAATCGAGCGGCCAGTCGGCGCCGTAGCCGAGCAGGCTGCGCGAGCGGAACCACTCGGGCCGGAAGCGCAGCGAGACCATTGCGAAATGCACGGTGCTGCCGCCGACCGACCTGCCGCTGTTGTTGGCTCCGAGTTGCAGCGGGTTGGCGCCGTCCACGATGCGGTCGTCGGTCCAGTACAGCTTGCTCTGCTCGGCCTCGTCGGAGGCGAAATCTTCCAGCGGCCGCCAGTACGGCCCGGCATCGAACGCCACCACCGAGAAGCCGGCCTCGGCCAGCTTGCAGGCGAGCGTGCCGCCGCCGGCGCCGGTGCCGACGATGGCGAAATCCACCGCCTCGTCATTGGAATATTCGCGCATCGGCACCCAGGCGCCGGGGCGGAATACGTCCGGCGCCCGGCCGCAGATCGCGCGCGGGGTTGCCAGCGGATCATCCGCCATGCGGGTCGGCCTTCGCCTCCTCGGCTTCCCACGGGTCGCGCTCGTTGAACCCCATCCGCACGTAGCCACGCGGGCTGGCCGGCCCGCCCCAGCCGATATCGTTCCAGGCGGCGGGATGCGAGTAGTAGGCGAGCACGAGGTCGCGTGCCATGCGGCGCTCGAAGAATGCCTTCGGTGGCATGCCGCTCCACGCCGCATCGTGCAACTCGCCGCGCTGCATGCGGGTGAGCAGCGCGTCCTGCTCGGCCACTCCGAGGTCGCGGAACCGCGCGCCGTGCGCTGCCCGCGCCTCGGCATCGAGCGCCGCCAGCCCCCGCCGCCAGGCCTCGCGCTCGCGCGGCATGCCGGCGAGGCGATAGCCGTCGGCGCGATCGGCAAGGAGCTTTTCGTCCACCAGCGCCGCCACCGGAATTGGCGCGCGGCCAGGGCGCCGGGGGACGATGCGCGCGGCGATCGCGACCACCGTTGCGAATTCGTCTTCGGTAAGCAAGCGGGGGTCGCGCGGCACCGCCAGGCGGCGGTCGATGACGGTGCGGGTTTGCTCGTTCCAGGACGGCGTGTGGCGCTTCGCCAGCACGTCGTAGCCGGGAAACCGATCAGGCATCGGGGCGGTCCTCGAGCAGGCCGAGGGCGGCGAGGCTCGCCAGCGCGAGGCCGGTGAAGCTTGGCGGCGCCGGCAGCGTCGTAAGAGGTGAAGCCGCCGCTGCCGTAGATCGGCACCTCGTCGCGCCGGCGGCCGAGCAGCACGGCGAGCGGGAGCGCGAGCAGCTTCGCCTTGAGGTCCCACAGCGCGATGTCCACCGCGGAGATCGCGGTGGCGGCCAGGCCCTCGCGGCCGAGGTTGCGCACCTCGCGGCCGAGCGCCTGCCAGGCGCCCTGCGGATCCATGGCGTCGCGGCCGCGCACCGTCTCGGCGAGCATGCCCGCGATCAGCGCCACGATGGAGGCGTCGGCGTAGGTGTAGCCCAGCCCGGTGCAGCCGCCGGCCTCGGCCTCTACCACCACCAGGGTGGTGGAGGTCCAGGCCAGCGTGCCGTCGGCTTCCGGCCGGTCGGTCGGAATGGTGTAGGCGGCGGCCCGCACTCCGCCGATCGGCGCCCGTGGATCGGTGCGCGCCATCGCTTTCTCCGTGTGGCCTTGATGCAGGGGTAACGCCGGGGATTTCCCGCACGTTGGCGGTGCGGGCGATTAACTCTGCGACAGGTCGGCCACCGGCGCGGTGCCCACTCGTTGGCCTGCGAAAGGAAAGGTCGTAGCCATGGGCAGCATCGTCGCCATAACCGGAGCGCGCGCGGGGGTCGGGCGGGCGACGGCGGAGGAATTCGCCTCCCAGGGCTGGGACGTGGCGCTGCTCGCGCGCGATCCCGCGCGCCTGGAGGAGGCAGCCGCCGAGCTCAGCGAACGTCACGGCGTGCGCACGCTGGCGGTGCCGGCCGATGTCGCCGATGCCGAGGCGGTGGAAGCGGCGGCCGAGCGCATCGAGGCCGGGTTGGGGCCGATCGAGGTGTGGGTGAACGTGGCCATGGCGACCGCGTTCGCGCCGTTGGCGGACATCTCGGCCGCCGAGTTCCGGCGGGCCACCGAGGTGACCTATCTCGGCCAGGTGCATGGAACCATGGCGGCACTGAAGCGCATGCGGCAGCGCAATCGCGGCACCATCGTCAATGTTGGCTCGGCGCTCAGCTATCGGGCGGTGCCGCTGCAGGCGGCCTATTGCGGGGCCAAGTTCGCGGTGCGCGGGTTCACCGATGCGGTGCGCTGCGAAATCCTGCACGACGGGCTGGCCGTGCATCTCACCATGGTGCACCTGCCGGCGGTGAACACGCCGCAGTTCGACTGGGCGCTGAACCGCACCGGGCGGCAGGCGCGGCCGGTGCCGCCGGTGTTCCAGCCCGAGGTGGCCGCGCGGGCGATCTATTTCTCGGCCACCCATCGCCGGCGAGAGGTGTGGGTCGGTTTCCCGACGGTCGGGGCAATCCTGGCGAACCGGATCCGGGGCTGCTCGACCGCACCCTGGCGAAGGCAGGCTACCGCGGACAGCTCACGGAGGAGCCTCGGGGGGCCGATGCGCCGTCCAACCTGTTCCAGCCGGTCGGGGGGAGCTGGGGTGCGCACGGGCGGTTCGACGCCGTTGCCCGCGGCAGCAGCCTGGAGATGCTCGCCAGCCGGCATCGGGCAACGCTGCTGGGTGGCGTGTTCGTCCTGCTGTTGGTGGGGCTGGCGGCGGCGCGCCGGCGAGCTCGCTGAGGGGTGAACTGCCATGCAGTCGCGGTAGCGCTGATCCCCTCTTGCAGGCTGCGGTAGCGATACCATCTGGCGATGCGGTAGCGATACCATCGCCACCTATAACCAGGCGGGAACGTCCTTCGGACCACCAGCCGGCAATGCCGGCACAACCGAAGAGGACACTGACATGAGCATTTTCGAACAGAGTGGTGCCGGCATGCTGGAAATCGGCAAGGGCCAGCAGGAGCTCGCCAGGGCGCTTGCGGAGGCGTTCGGCCGCTTTGGCCGGGCGATCTTGCGGGGTCTCGACCACACCGTCTCCTTCTATGGCTGAACCGGGATCGCCTTCGGCCCGGGCCTGGTCCCGGGCCGAAGGATGCCGGCTCAGCGCCGGCGCCGCCTGACCGATACCAGCAGCATTGACGTGAGCACGATGTTGGCCCCTGCGGCCACACACAGCGCGGCCATGGCGCCCTCGGCGCCGAGGTGGCGCATCAGCACGGCGCCGATCGCCGGCGAGGCGGCCTGCGCGACCAGCACCGGCATCGCCAGCATCCCGATCAGCGCGGCGTAGCCGTCGCGTCCGAACAGCGCCAGCGGCACCGTGCCGCGGGCGATCGAACGGATGCCGCTGCCGGCGCCGTAGAGCAGGATGCCGGCCGCGATCACCGCCGGGCCTCCCATCAGCATGGCCAGCCCCACGGTGACGCCGATGGTGGAGGCAACCAGGGTCCAGAGCGGATGGTGGCGGTCGCCGATGGCCGCCTGCGCCACGCGCGCCGCGACCTGCGCCGGGCCGAACAGCGCGCCGAGCCCGACCGCCTCGGCAAGGCCGAGGCCGCGCGCCTGCAGCAGGATGAGGAGGTCCACCGAGACCACGGTGGTGATCACCGAGGCGAGCGTCATGATGGCGGCGAAGGTGATCAGCGCGAACCACTGGCCGCGGCCGCCGCCGGTGTTGCGGGCGGGGCCGTGGGCGGGGATCGCATGCGGCGCCTCGCGGGGAAAGCCGAAGACGTAAAGCGGCAGGATGACCAGAACGGCGAGCGCGGCATAGGCCAGGCAGGTGCCCCGCCAGCCCACGTGCTCGACCAGGAAGGCGCTGAGCGGCCAGCACACCGTGCTGGCGAAGCCGGCGAACAGCGTGACATTGGTGATCGCCGAGCGCGCGTGCTCGCCGTACAGGCGGCCGAGGGCGGCGAAGGCCGGGTCGTACAGCCCGGCGCCCATGGCGAGGCCGAGGACCGCCCAGCCGGCGATGAAGACGGGGAGGTTGGGGGCCAGGCCGATCACCAGCAGACCTGCCGCCAGCAGCACCGCGGAGGCCGCCAGCACGGGCCGCCCGCCGCGTGCCTCGATCAGGCGGCCGACATTCGGCGAGACCAACCCGGACACCATGAGGCCGACCGAGAGTCCGCCGACGATCCATTCCATCGGCCAGTGCGTATCGGCGGCGATCGGCCTGGCCAGCACGGAGATCAGGTAATAGGACGAGCCCCAGGCCAGGGTCTGCGCGACCCCGAGTGCGGAGACGACGACCCTGCGTGGCAATGACTCGGGGGCGGCGAGCATCCGGACAGGCTAGAGGCCGGCCGATGGGACGACAACGCCGGGGCGGCGCCCGAAGCCGGCGGGGTGGGGTGGGGGGAACGCTCGTGCGGCGGCCCATGGCCTCGATCGAGACAGCGGTGCCTGGCGCCAACGTCGTTTTCCGGGGCGGCTCCGTCCCCACATCGCGCCCGTGGTCGAAAACCGATGCTTAGCACCCGCGACTGGGGCTGGGATCACGGTGGGGCTGGGGTGGCGGTCGGGTAGTCGCGCGTGGCCAGCCCATCGTCAGAACACGGTGCGCGATCACCCTATCGCCCACGCTGACCAGCTGGCAGTCCGCGGCGGCAGACCTGGCGGCGGACCGGCTGTCCTGGCCGATGGCCGCGCTGGTCATCGCCGCTGTCTCATCGACCCTCTGGGGTGGGCTCTGGCTCGTGGGATGCTGGCTGTTCGGGCACTGAACGATCAGCCCACCACCGAGCGGATGACCGTTGCGTGAACAACTCTTGATCTCTGCAACGAGCGCGAGCATGCGCCTTGTATGTACGGGTAGCCCCCTTTTT
>Ga0326727_10010908_pt1 | contig 21415 bp, 20 predicted proteins | sample MB2enrmetagenome_FD_207643 | JGI IMG/M metagenome (GOLD analysis project Ga0326727, IMG submission 207643) | Lab enriched peat soil microbial communities from McLean, Ithaca, NY, United States - MB29MY | ecosystem: Environmental > Terrestrial > Soil > Wetlands > Peat | place: USA: New York...
TCAGCAAACTGTCAAAAATTACCCCACGAAGATAGGCGAGAGTTCACCCTACCCCTTCGCCAAACCGCGCAGCACGTCCCACGCCCTCCTCCAGCGCTTCCTGTCCCAACAATTCCGAAGCCGCTGTTGTCCCATGTTGGGGCTTGCCCCCCCGGCCGCTCTCGAAGTAAACTGCCAGCGGCAGTAAGTTCGCCCATGCGGCGGGCGATCGTCCGAGGAAAGTTCATTACCGTCATCGAGTTGAACCCTGGGCTACGGCGGGCAAGTGGCTGTTATGCCACACCTGTACCCGGGCGCAGCGAGTCGATTATCTTCTTGCCAGCTCGTGGTATACTTTGGCAAAGTTAGTGTCGACGGGAGCGACATGAAGACCTGCCCAACGTGCCAAGCAAGTTATCCAATCACATACGCCGTTTGCCCCAATGATGGCAGTCCGCTGGAAGAGGTGGGGACGTGGGCGGATGGAAGCATCATTCGCGGGAAATACAAGCTGATTTGCAAAGTGGGGCAGGGCGGCATGGGTTCGGTGTACAAAGCGACGCACCTGGCTTTTGATGAAGTGCGGGCGCTGAAAGTGATTGCCCCGGAGCTCCTCACTGACGAGCTTTTCGTCAAGCGCTTCAAGCACGAAGCGGTCATTACCCGCCGGCTCCAGCACCCCAACGCCGTGCGCGTGGACGATATTGACGAGGCGGAAGACGGCCGGCCCTTCATCGTCATGGAGTTCATTGAAGGAAAGAGCCTGAAGAAGCTCATCCGTGAGGAAGGCCCACTGCCCGTTTCGCGCGTGTTCTCCATCATCAAGCAAGCCGCGAGCGCGCTGGATGCGGCGCATAAGCTGGGCATGGTGCACCGCGATATCAAACCTGACAACATTGCGCTGGTGGATGCTCCTGATGGCGAGATGGTGAAGGTTCTCGACTTCGGCATTGCCAAAGTGAAAGAGGCGCGCATGGGCGAGGCCGCCAGCATGACCTTGACCGGCGCCGGCGTGGTGATCGGCACACCCCAATACATGTCTCCGGAACAGGCCATGGGGAAGCGCGGCGATGAATTGGATGGCCGCGCCGACCTTTACTCCCTCGGCATCGTGATGTACCAGATGCTTACCGCGGACCTGCCTTTCAAAGCCGATACGACCATGGAAATGCTGCTGGCCCACATGCAGAAACCGCCGACCCCCATCGGCGTGCTACATCCGGAATTGCAAGTGCCGGAGAGTGCGTCCGCGCTCGTTATGCGGCTGCTGGAAAAGAACCGCGACCTGCGTCCAGCGTCCGGCCGCGCGCTGATCCAGGAGATTGAGAAAATCGAAAAGGACCAGTCGAGCCCCGGCCGCACGCGCGTGTTGACGGCGGATGATTTGATTCGCGCCGAGGCCCGCGGCCCCAGCGGCGGCGACCGTGGCGGCGCCGGAGTCCCACCTCCTCCCCGGCCACAGCCCGTTCCGGTTCAGCCCCCGCGGCCCGCGCCCGTGCCCGTCTCCCGCCCGCAGCCGCAGGTGGTGGCTCCTCCCTTGCGCGCCCAACCTCCCGAATCCCACTGGGGAATGTGGGTGGCGCTGATCGTTTTGCTGGTGGGCATCGGCGGGGGGGGATTGTATATTGCCACGCGTCCGTCCGGTCCTTTGTCGCAGCCCGCCCTGCCGGTCACCGCCACGCTGACCGCCGAACCGGCCGCGGTGGAGCAGGGCCAGTCCGTCACGCTAAGCTGGTCCACGGAGAACGCCACGGACCTGGACTTGGAACCGGGCGTGGGGAAGGTTCAGGCGACGGGTTCCACCTCCGTCACCCCGCAGGAATCCACCACCTACACCCTCACTGCCTCGGGTCCGGGCGGAACGCAGGCTCCCACGGCCCGCGTGAGCGTCACCATTCCCCAACCGGCGGCACAACCTCCTGCGCAGAATCCGGTGGTCAATACTCCTCAGCCCACTTCCGAGCCGACTCGGGAAGCCCATAAGACCAAAGCCCCCCGCCGGACGGAAGCCCCGCCGCCCGCGCCCCCGGCCCCGCAGGTGGACGCGAAAAAGGTCCAGGGGAAGATTACCCTGGGCAACTTCTACTTTAAGAATGGCCAGTATGATGAAGCCATCGCCACTTTCCAGGAAGGCTTGCAATTGGATCCCTCCAACGCTGAACTTAAGAACCAACTCGCGAAAACCCTTAAGGCCTGCCAGACGGAAGTTAAATATGCAGGCGCAAACTACAAGTGCGGGGGGCCTTAAAGGACGCAGCTTGCCATGATGAATCCCTCCCCTGGCCTTGACGAGGCCCGCCGGTAGCGATATAAGAAGGGCGTCGTTAATTCCCGAGGCCAATCATATGGGTTCGCATTCCCGGGGTAAGTGCATTCCAAAGATTCTGGCACTGCTGCTGGTATTGATGGCGGCCATTGCCTTTCTTCCCGCAATTGCCGGCGCCCAAGTAACTCCCAAGAAACTCACCGCGCAGGACGTCATCGATCTTCTGACCGGGGACGTATCCAGCGCCGATGTCGCGAAGGCGGCGCAGAAATCCGGCATCTCCTTTCAGGTTACCGCCGCCGTGGCCAAGCAAATTCGCGATGCCGGGGGAACCGAGGACTTGATTCGCGTGCTGCGGACGCTGGCGCCCCGTCCTCCCGCCGCGCCTGCGGGCACACCCCACAATGCGCCGCCCGCTTCTCCCCCCGTGCTGATGATTGAGTCCAGTCCCGGCCAGAGCCAGGTGTACCTTGATGATGAACCCATGGGAACGACCAGCCAGGAAGGGCGCCTGAAGTTGACCCGGCTCGCCGCCGGAGATCACCGCGTGCGCATTTCGCTGAGCGGCTACCAGGATTACGAAGAAACCGTCACGCTTGCCGCGGGAGAAGTCACCACCGTCGCCGCCACGCTCCAGAAGCCCTCGGCGCCTGCCACGTCGTTTCCAACGCCCAGTCCCCAGACGGAAGTGACTCCCCCGGCGAACCCCGGCCAAGCCGGATACCTTGGCGTTCAGGCCATGGACCCACAGCCAGCGGGCGCTCGCGGCGTAGTCATATCCGGCGCTTACCCTGGTACCCCGGCTGAGCAGGCGGGATTGAAGGCCTACGACACCATTCTGGCTGTCAATGGGCGACAGGTGGCCACGCTACAGGATGTCCATAATGCCTTGGCCGGCCATCAGGTGGGGGAATTGGTGCAGGTCACCTGGTTTAACGGATCAAGAAATGTCACGCAGCAAATCCAGTTGGTGGCGGCCCCCGCGACCGGCCAGCCCGCGACGCAGCCCTCCGCCCCCCCCTCGCTCAGTAATATGCCGCACAACGGCTTCATGTCCTTTACCGTGGCCCACGACCATCAGCAGAACGCGGCGAATTACTGCGTCGGGTTGATGTCCATTGGAAATGGAATGATTTATTACAAAGGTATCAAAGGAAATGGTCCGATTCATACTTTTGAAATACCCTTGAGCACGGTTCGGGAAGCCCGCCGGAACCTCGCGTATCTCGTCAAGCTCGGGGCGTTTCACATCCGCCTCAAAAAGGGGACGAATTACAACTTCGTGGTGGTTAATCAGCAGAATCAGCCCCAACCCCCTGACGCGCTTCTGGAGGCTATCGACCGCGCCATGGGAAAGTGAACCATTTTGGATTTTCGATTCCAGAGCGCGTGCCGCAACTCCCTCGGTTTAATCCAAAATCGAAAATCCAAAATCTGCGCTGTCCCATTACAAGTCGAACAGGTTCAACTGGATACCCGGATCGACACGGGGAGATTGATCGTTGAAATTGGAAAAACCCTCTAAGATCGGGTTTTTTTCGAAAATCGTGACACTGAGAATTTCGAGAATTTGATAGAGACTCATATTCAGTCCGAGTTGCTTTTTGGCAATGGCGACCAGGACGTAGGCCGCCAGGGCGACCCAGACTTGTGTCTTCACGGCGTTCTCGGAGGTACCGTAAAAAGCCTTGATCCGGAGGTGCTGTTTGATCCAGCGAAAGAACAGTTCCACCTGCCAACGCACGCGATAGAGTTGTGCGATGATCAAGGGAAGAAGGGAAAAGTTGTTGGTCAGGAAGGTCAGCCGGCACGCTTTCTCGGCGTCGAAGTACACGATGCGGCGCAAGGTGTCGGGATAGCGTTGCGCCGTCCGGATGCCGGTGAGGCGAATGATTTGGTCGCAGCGCACGCCACTGGAGCGCTCGACCGGGCGCGAGGTGCGCAGGTAGAACTGCAAGTTCTTTTTGGCGCGGGTGACGAAAAAGGCGCAAGCTTGGGTAAAAAGGTAGAGACGCGCGAAGTCCACATAGCCGCGGTCGAGCAAGTAAAACGCGCCCGGCTCCAGCAGCACTTCGTCGAGGAGATTGACGTCGTGGACCTGCCCGCCGGTCACATAAACACTGGTGGGAATGCTGCCGCGCACGTCCAACAGGGTATGCAGCTTGACCGCACTTTTGTGGCGGCGAAACTTTCCCCAGGGAAACAGCGCGAGGCACAAATCGATGGGGGTCGAGTCGAAGGCATACACCGTCTCGGACAAGTCCACGCCGAAAGATTCCTCGCGGTAGAGGTTGCGGGCGAGGCGAATCAACTCTTGGGCAAAGTCGCGGTAAATGCGCCAGTCGCGAACCTCGTTGGCATGGGCCAGCGTGTTGCGAGCCATGTGCCCGCGGAAACCCATATGATAGAGTCGGGATTGCTGGGCGCGCAGACACGCTTCGATATCGCGCAAGCTGCGGCGATAAGTGAGTTGGGCGAACAGCAAGCAAAGGAACTGCTCCCAACACGAGAAGTCCTTGACGTAACGATTGCCTTGGTAGCGATCGACGCAAATCTGAAACTGGTAGGTGGGGAGGAAATCCAAAAGCTGAGAGAAAACACTTCGGCCAAGGTTCACCTGCTGCCTCCGGCATGGGCTGGAAAACAGCAGAATGATGCCAAAAGGGCTGCAGAAAATTGAAATCGAAAAATAACATCTCGACCTCTTACGTTCGCTCAGTCAAGCAGTTACGACGAAGTGCCCCAACTTTCTTGGGACAGCATTGATCCAAAATCTAAAATTCAAGGTCCAGCGGAACCCGCGCCATGCCAACAAGAGCGCGTGCAGCGGTTGCTGTTTAATCCAAAATCAAAAATCCTAAGTCCAGCGGAACCAGCGCAAGGCCAGCAGGTAGGAAATAACTCCCCAGAGGCCCAGCACCAGCAGGCGCGCGGATTGGTGTGCCAGCGGCGCGCCTTCCAATATCGCGGCGCGCAGGGCATCGTTCAACGCGGTCAGCGGCAGGGCTTTAATCAATGGGTGAAGGAGGGCGGGGAATCGCTCGTAAGAAAAGAAGACGCCGGACAGAATCCACATGGGCATCATGACGAGGTTGATCAGTCCGCTGACCGTTTCGATTTTTTGCGCGCGGCTGGCGGCGAGCAACCCCACGCCGCCAAAGCAAAGCGCCCCCAGCGCGCTGATCACCAGGATGGACACCCACGAGCCGGTTACGCGCAGATGGAACACCAGTATGCCGAATCCCAGCAGCAGCACGAGCTCAATCAACATCAAAACCAATCGGCTGCTGGCCAGGGCCAGGAGGAAGTCACTGCGTCGCATGGGGCTGGCGACATAACGCTTGAGCAGCTTGCGCTGGCGCAAATCCACCAGCGCAAACCCGATCCCCCACATGCCGGAGTTCATCAGGTTCATCCCCAACAGGCCCGGAATGAGGAAGTCGATGTAACGCGCCCCGGGCTCGCTGGAAACACGAGCGCTGCTGGGGACGCTGTTCTTTCTTCCCGCGGCCGCCTGAAGAGCGTCGTCAGTGACGCTGCGGGCCAGCACGCTTTCCGGCCGCGCCGGGTCATAGAGGTATTCAAAACCGCCGGCGCGCGGCGTCACCACCAGATCGTACTTGCCCAGCCGAAACTGGTTGAACGCTTCGGGGGCAGGGAGTATTTCCGCCCGCACCGCTCCCGCCGCCGTGCGGAGAAGCTCCATCGCCTGCGCTGCCTCCGGCCCCGCCACCACGGCCACGCGGCAGACGTCGGCGGGCTTGTTGCGGAAGGCAATCCCCAGTCCCAGCGCCAAGAGAATGGGAAAAATGAAGACCCAGAAGATGACCTCCGGCTCGCGGTACATCTCCTTCAGCCGCGCCAGGAGCAGGAGTTGGTAGCTTTTCCAGCGGGCGGTTTCCGGGATGGCGGCCGGCGAACTCATGGGTACCTCATTCAAGCTGGCTTGCGCAGAGCGCAGCTCTGCGATTCACGTCCATCTCCGGCGCTAAACCGCAGAGCTGCGCTCTGCGCAATCCGGCAATCGTCAATCGGCAATCGACCATCGGCAATCCAAAATCACCAATCACCAAGCACCAATCACAAATGTCCTCACTCCTCGCGCAGGTGCCGTCCGGTGAGGTGCATGAAGACGTCCTCCAGGCTGGCATGGCGCGTGGTGAGGTGGAGCAAGTGCCCGTGGCGATCCTCAATGGCCGCGAGCAGGGCGGGGATGGTCTCATGCGGTTCGCGCACGCTCAGCACCACGCGCCCATCCTCCTCGTGCACGGCTTCGACGCCGGGCAGCGCGCGCCATGCCTCAACTTCGCCGGGGACATTGTCTGTGGCGTCGAATTCCACCATGTGGTGCCCGCCCAGGCGCTCGATCAGTTCGGTGGGCGTGCCAAGAGCGATGGTGAGACCGTGGTCGATAATGCCGATGCGGTCGCAGAGGCGCTCGGCTTCGTCCATGTAGTGTGTCGTCAGCAGGACCGTGCCGCCGCGCTGCTGGAACTGCCGGATGACTTCCCAAAGCTGGCGGCGGCTTTGCGGATCGAGGCCCGTGGTGGGTTCGTCGAGGAACAGGATTTTCGGATCGGGCACCAGGGCCGTGGCCACCGCCAAGCGCTGCTTTTGCCCGCCGGAAAGTTTGCCCACCCAGGCGCTCGACTTTTCCGTGAGCTCCAACTCTGCCATGACTTCCTCGACGGCGCGCGGCCGTCGATAAAAACTGGCAAATAACTCCAGGGTTTCGCGCACGGTCAGCTTCTCCGCCAGGCGCGTTTCCTGGAGCGAGATCCCCAGCAACTCGCGCAGCTCGCGATTGCTATTCCGCCAGTTATGGCCGAGAATTTCGATTTCGCCGGAAGTGGGTTCCAGCAGGCCTTCGAGGATTTCGATGGTGGTGGTTTTGCCCGCCCCGTTGGGTCCCAGGAGGCCGAAACATTCGCCAGCGTGGATTTCCAAATCGAGCCCGCGAACGGCCTCGACGTTGCCTTCGTAGGTTTTGCGCAGCGCCCGGCAGCGAACGGCGACGTCCATGCGCAGCATCATAGCGGATTACGGCGCGGGTGGGAACTCACTTGTCGCCCATCACCGTGACCATCACCGTACGCTGGCGTCCCCGGACATCACATTCAAGATGGAAAATTTGCTGCCACGTTCCCAGCACCGGTTTGCCCTCGGAGATGGGGACGGTCAGCGAGGGCCCCAGCAGGGTGGCCTGCAAATGCGAATGCCCGTTGCCATCGTGCCACGCCTGCTCGTGGCCATAACTGCGGCTGGGAGGGATGAGTTTGTTGAGGATGGCCGGCAGATCCTGCTGCAGCCCCGGCTCAAACTCGACGGTGCCGATCGACGCCGTGCTGCCGATATTGAAAACGTTTGCGATCCCGGTCTGTATGTTCGACGCGGCAACGGCGGCAGCCACTTCATGTGTGATGTCGTGCATGTCGCCCTGCCCGGTGGTGCGTAATGAAAACTGTTGTTGGTGAACCATAATCACTATGTTCCCACGTCGTTCGCAAGACATCGAGGATATTCTGTTGTTTGTGAACGGCTATCTGGTCACTTCTGGCGGGACCATGCCTCCTCGGGCTGGGGAAAGGCGCCCGTGTCTCCGGCGTACTCCTGAAGAAACGCCCGCAGGTCCGGCGTGGGCGCGGTAAGCACCAGGGTATCGTTTACTTCTTCGTGGTCAATTTCAACCTCCCCCTTGTTGACGGCCTCCTTGAACCAGTCTTCGCTAAGGTCGACGAGGCGCAGCGTATCTCCATCCAGCCAGACGCGGAATACCCAGTGACCCTGAATCAGATGAAGTTCGTAGGCGCCGCCGGCGCTTCCCGCGGAAGCTTGCGGCGCCGGAACGAAGCTGGCATATAGCCCCTCACCAACCTCGACCAAGTGTGGCTGTAGTCCGTTTTTGTCTTCGGATGGGGAAAATGCATAAGAGCCGGGATGGGCGCTCGCCGGTTGAGGGAGCAGGTCCAGGAAAACGTAATCTCCCAATTTCACGAGACGGCCTTCGAATTTGCTTTTCTGCCGGGTGCCATCGGACTGAACCTCAGTGTCGACCACCTTGTAGGTGTTGTCGTCGGCCTTCTGGAATTGCAGGGTGCTGCCGTCCGGGCTGTTCCATCTACCGACCAGCGCCGGGTCGAAGGTCACATCCCCATCGTTATAGAAAGGACTGAGCCACTCCACCGGACCGCAGGCCGTCATCATCGCAAGCAGTGCCAAGGGAACCAAGATTTTCGCGCTACGCATATTCGCCTCCTAATACGCTATAGCGACAATTTCGGGCGGGAATTGCACGGAATTGGCGATTTTCGATTGCCGATTGCCGCTATCAGCAATCGGCAATTCACTGCCTCAGGGCTTGCGGCGGACCAGACGGATGAGGGTCATTCGCAGGGGAGAGTAGTTGGCGGCGGCGAACATCAGCAGGAGGCCGGCGAGGAGCAGGCTGAGGGGCCAGGCGGCGTGCTCCTTGAACAAATCCTGTTCGAGGCGCACGATGCCGATGGCCAGGAACAGCAGGCCGGTGGCGAGGAAATTCTTCATCTGCTTGGGAATGCTTCCGAAAACAAACAGGCAGGCCACCACGGGCAACAGGACCTCAAAGAATCGGGCCTCGTGGCGCAGCGCCGCGCTTTGGGGCGATTTATCCCAGAGGTCGGAGGCGGCCATCCCCAACAGGAGCAGCGAGGTCAGAACGTGCCCGGGAATGACGAAGCGAAAGGTCTTGGCCACGCCGTGCATTTGAGCCAGGGGCAGCCGCTCGCAGGCAGTTTGCAACGACAGATAAATGGCGGCGTTGATGATGAAAAGGTATTCCAACTGACCGCGCGTCCGGGGCGCCACCCGCTCCAGCCACTGGGCGTAAGGCTGATGGAACAGCGCCACCCCGCTCAGGCTCACGAAGGTTGCCACCACCGCCACGGAATAGAAGTAGCGGGAGTCCGCGGGGGAGGGAAGTCGCTCAATCAGCATGCCGGCGAGAAAGAAGAGGAGCGCGAAGGGAATGAGCTCGAGGTAGGGCTTTCCCGGGTCGCTGTCGAGCCATTCGAGCAATCCCATCCGCAGCAGGGTTACCCCCGTGAGCGCAGCGGACATCACCGCGAAGACCAGCGAAAAAACCGAGGCGCGGCTGAAACGGCGCAGCCACAAGTAGGCGGGCAGAGAGAGCAGGATGGACCACCACAGTTGGGCGTTGGTGGTCCTTTTGAAGGTGGCGAACTGGGCGAGAAACTCCAGCGCTTCGTCGCCGTGGCTGGGCGCCGTCAGCAGCTTGAACCTGCCCATCATCACCAGCCAGGCCACCGGCAACAGAAGGCAGAAGGCAAGAAGGTAGGCAATTGAAATGCGGCGCTGGTTTTGCTGCCAGCAGCGCACGCCGATCCAGGCCGTGGCCGCGGTGGCGGCGCCCACCACCAGCACCGAGGGCGATTCCGCCAGGCGGGGATAGTGAAACAACATCACCAGCACCGCGCCCAGCACCAGAATCCAGGCTCCGAAGTAGAGGCTCACCTGGGCGAGCGTGAGGCGGCGGACGGTCATGATCCACGCGTCCTCGCGATCCACCAGGCGTTCATAGAGCTTGCGGAAGGAATCGAATTCGTGCTCGGAGAGGATGTTATCCTGCTTCCAGCCGGCTAATTCGCGTAGGTGCTGATCGATTTTCCCCACCATCAGGCGCGAGTACGACGTGGGCGCCGCCAGCACCGGCTCTCCCGCCAGGAACCTTTCCAGGTCATTGGCCATTTCGCGGGCGCTCGCGTACCTGTGCGCGGGACTCTTCTCCAGGGCCTTCATACAAATGTTTTGCAAGTCTCCGGGAATAGTGGAATCGATCCGGCGCGGCAGGGCCGGGTCCTCCTCGCAGATGCGGCGAACCTGGTCGGGGAGAGTCTCACCGCGGAAAGGCAGTTCGGAGGTGAGCAACTCGTAGAAGACGGTTCCCAACGAGAAGATGTCGCTCCGGATGTCGAGCGGGGCTGTGGCGCGAGCCTGTTCGGGAGAGAAATAGTCCGGCGTTCCCAAAAGAGCGCCGGGCAGGGTCAGCCGGTTTTCCTGCTCCTTCCCCACCAACACCAGGCCGAAATCCAGAACCTTCGGCTCGAGGTCGCGCCCCACCAGAATATTGCCCGGCTTGAGGTCGCGGTGGATCACCTGGTGCTGATGGAGAAAATCCACCGCCAGAACGATTTTGTGCATCAGCTCCACTTTTTGGCGAAGCGTCAGGGCGCGGCTGGCTTCCGTCAGGGGAGCGCCTTCCACATGCTCCATCACAAAGTGCGGCGATTCGTCGGGCGGGCCGAGGCTGTAAATATGCGCGATGTGAGGGTGAGCGAGCTTGGCCATGGCGCGCGCCTCTTGCATGAAGCGCTCGCGCAACACGGGGTTGTCCTCGAAGCGTGGGCTGAGCACCTTGATGGCCACCTTGCGGCCCAGCCGCTCGTCCATCGCCAGAAGCACGCGGCCCATCCCGCCGGAGCCGATCTCGCTGAGGATTTTGTGGCCGGAAAGGCGCTCGGGAAGCTCCGCCGCGCGCGGGTGATCGGGGAGCGGAGGGTCCTGAGGCTCAAGCACCGCGTCGATTCCTGCTGCCGCTTCCAGCGCTTCCCGCAGGTCCGGCTCCAGCTCCTGATGCGTGCGGCAAAATGCGTCAACGTCCAGAGTCTCGCCCTGGGAAAGGCGCTGGAGATAGTCGGCCACCGCGTTGGCCACGAGTTGTTCCCGGCCGTCGGCGTCCTGTGGCGCTTGCGGGCAGGAGTTTTCGGGAGCAGGTGCGGTCATGGTCCTTTCATTCTACGCCGGGTCATGTCGGCGAGGGCGCAAGCGCACGAAAACGCTTGAGGGCCCATTGCTGCAACGCGGAGTAATATACCCTACGCGCGTCGGGTGGAAAAGCTGCAAGGCTGGGGAGCGGCGTAGCGCAGAACCGATAACATCGCCGATGCGCCCCTGACTCACAGCGGCCAATCGGTCGATCGCGTGTGGTTGCCCGCCGACCCGCACACCCGCATTTGAAGTTTTGCGAAAGAACTTGAACCAAACGGCGGGACGACCAGCCATTTTTGCCATTACCGAGATGCGAGGCGTACCGCAGAGTAATTTTTCTCGGAGAAAAATGACTCTGCGCTACGCCGCTTAAAGTGGTGCGCGCTCCAGCGAAACAATAAACTGGATGCCTTCCACATGCCTGGTTTGTAAATGCATGTCGTTGGTGATGAAGAGATCCACGCCAGCGGCGGCGGCGCATGCCAACTGGATGGCGTCAGGAGCTCGAATCGACCGGTCGCACCGCAGGCGGGCGTAGATTCCGGCTGCCTTGATGTCAAAGGGAAGCATCTGGGCTGTGGCGGTGATCGTTTGCTCGTATTTTCGCGCTAATTCATCCTCACCCCGTTCAATGGGCTTCACCAAAATCTCGCCGAGGGTGAGGGCGGAGGTCATCAACTGGTCCCCCCGCCCGAGCATCGACCGCCGGAGGCTGCCTACGCGCTTCGAGAGTTTGCCATAATCCTCAAAAAGGTAGATGAAGAGGTTGGTGTCCCAAAAAATTCGGCTCATTCCCAACCCTCGCGCAGGCGCCGGACGTAATCGTCCGCGTGCTCATCTGACCACAGCCCTTTGCCGGAGCCGAGGAGGGCGAGCAGGGGATCACCCTGCTGAGATGACTGTGCTTCCGCCGCGGACCAGTCGCGATACCATGGGAGCAAATAGCCGTAAGCCGGAGGAATATCCTCGGGTGCAGGAGTTATCTTGGCCCCTTCTCGCGCGGGATGATAATTGTCTCCCTTACGGAAAAGCCGCCGCCGACCGCTGGCTGTCTCATAGAGCATTCGGTAGCGGCCAGGATTCGGCGGACGATTGGCCACGCAGTGCTGATCCACATGAACGTAGACGCCGGGGCGCAGCGGCTGCTCAATGCCCTCCTTTTGAGCGCGGGCGACGATTTCCCTCACGGCGAAGTCAGCCTGCTGGGTTTGCTCCCTGTGGAGTAGCGCCGTCGCGATCCAAACCTCGTCGGCCACCTTCACGTTTGTTTTGGTAGCAGTAGGTAGAGCCATTCGGAACCTCCCCATAGGGTCCATACATCAAATACATTGTAATAATGTAATTTGGTAGATTTTAGTTGTCAAGGAAATATGGTTCCGGAGCCCCAGGGGGGCGACCGATCAGGCGATTGGCGATGGGGACGGCGATGGGCGATGGGGACTGGCACGCGTGTCCCCAGTTTTTAGAGATCGTGAAACCCGGGGGCTAAATAACTAGGGACATGCGTGGAGCCTGTCGGAAATAGCGTTTTCTCGACTAAGAATCAATAACTTACAGACGGTCGAATCTCGCTAAGTTATTGATTCTACGTCCATCGAAGTCTATCTCCGACAGGCTCCGTACCAGTCCCCGTCCTCCCACAGAACCGTAATTCCGGCGATAACTGCGAATACTCATTAAGAGTCGTGTGTAATGATGGCCTCTCGGTCAGGGGTGCGCTATGATAGAGCATACTTGGAGATTAGCCATGCCACAACACACACATCTCGTCAACTTGGATGCCCTGATAAAGCGCGAAGATTTCGAGTCCGGGCCAAAAGCCGTTGGTGAAGTAGGGGAGGAGATAACGTTCAATGCCACGCAACTTAAACAGGGTGAATTCTTTTATAGTTGCTTGCGGAAGCCAACATTCCAGCGCGAGACGAGTAATTGGTCCCCAAACATGATTGTCGAGTTCATCAGAAGCTTCTTAGACGGAGAACTTATACCCTCAGTTATTTTATGGCGCTCGAAACAAACAAACCACGTTTTCATTGTAGACGGCTCACACAGAATAAGTGCGTTGATAGCTTGGATTAATGACGACTATGGCGACGGAGAAATCTCTCGACAGTTTTGGGGTCCCGTACCACCCAAACAAGCAGCGCTTCATCGTAAAACGCAAGAATTAGTAAATGAAACCATCGGCACTTATAAAAGCTTGTGTTCTCCTTCTCAATCTCAGTCTCAAGGCGCTTTGTCAGAATTAAGCGCGAGTCGAGCCTTCCGCGCTTCCGCCCGACAAACTCCCACTCAGAAGGTCGAGGGTGACGCGGAAATTTGCGAAAAATCTTTCTTAACTATCAACAGTAATCCTGCCACGATCGACAAGAATGAATTGGCAATTATTAAGGCACGAAAAAAGCCTAATGCCCTCGCAACGCGAGCTTTAATGCGGGCTGGTACTGGTTATCCCTATTGGGGCAACCTCCCTCGGGCGCAGGAAATAACAAAACTCGCGGGTGAAACGTACGAACTATTGTTCGGGCAAATCGTGGATATTGGTACGCGAGTCGCGGATGTGCCCCGGGCTGGGCAACCATATTCAGCCGAAGCGTTTACGATGCTGCTAGATATGGTCAACATATTCAATGAAGTAACACCGGCAATGTGGCAACAATCGACATCCAAAAATACAACACAGACGACAATTACTTTGCCTGACGACTTGGATGGAAATACAACCTTAGCGTTCATTGAAAAAGTTCAAAAAGTAGCGAGGTTGGCGATTTCACCTGAGACCAAAGATGGGTCACTAGGGTTAGATCAAGTTGTATATTCTTACGGTGCAAATGGGAAATTCTATCCAACAGCATTTATCGCCTCTTTGAAGTTCGCCAAAGAGTTAACGGATTCAGAGCGATATGCCTTCCTAAAAATCCGGCTACCCTTTGAGGACTTTCTTGTTGATTACAAGTCCTTCATTAAGGATATCGGGCACAGCAAGGGTTCCCGCTTAAGAGGTTTGGCGGCCTTCACCATTATGTACAAGACTATATTCAAAGCGTTATCAGATGGTGAGAGAGATATTCAGAAGATTATGTCATTACTACTAGGCAATCCCGATTTAAAACTGAAAGAGCCAAACCTGAAAGCAATGAAAGTCAATCGCGTAACCCGAAAGAAGTTTCCGAAAAGCGTACAGGCAGCCGCGGCTGTTCGTGAAGCTTTAAAAACGCACGGCAGATGTACCATATGCGGTGCACGCTTGCCATTTTATTCTAGGTCTCAAGATCATAAGCTAGATGGAAGCAAAGGGGGAACGGGGAGTCTAAATAACTTGCAATACACACATCCATATTGCAATAGCGTTAAGACAAAACTTGAAGCCGAAGGGTGGAAACTAATAGGCGACAATTAACTAGGAAACTTGAGCTATAGAGCGGCGTAGAGTTATTTTTCGCCGAGAAAAATTACTCCGCGCTACGCCTTCGACGCCTTGGAGCGGTACGCCCGGGGGGAATTCACCCCACCTTTCAATGACCCTTCAATGACGTGTTGCCGGCGTGGATGCGAGGCGTATAATGCGCGGCATGTCGCGTCCTCGGCGCTTGGTGATTTCGGATCGATGGTTTCACGATGCGCCGATAACCCCGAGCGGCCTGTCGATTGATCGTGTGCTGTTACCCGCCGACCCACGCACCCGCATTTGAAGTTATGCAAAACACCTTGAACAACGCGGCGAGCCATTCCCGTAATCACCGCGAGTCGCTGCGCATTCGAGGCGTACTACGCCGCTTCCAATTTCCCCGCTTTCGCTGTGTCCCGGTTTCCCTTACCCCTTTTGTTTGTCTAGCAGTTGCCTTCGGTGGCAGTCGAATATATCCTACGGAGCGTCACCGGAGTCGGAGGCCGGAATTCCGGAGTACAGTGTGAACCGCGCGTTTGGTATCTGCGTCTATTGCGGGAAGCAAAAGAAGCTGACGGTCGATCACGTACCGCCGAAGCTATTTCTTGCGCGACCGTACCCGCCAAATCTCCTGACGGTGCCAGCGTGTGATGAATGCAATGCTTCATTCATGAAGAACGATGAATATACCCGTACCGTAGTAACCCTCGATGTGCGCGCCGCCAACAACAGCGATGCACGAGTCAACCTTCCGGCTGTTATCCGGTCTCTTGGGAGGCCAGATGCAAGGGGTTTGGCAGAATATCTCGTGAGGAGTACTGAGAAGAGCACAATTCTAGGCGAGGATGGGGTGCCGTGGGCTAATGCCATTGAGATAGACCGCAAGCGGGTTCAAGCAGCGGGTGAGAGATTGATTCGTGGCCTCTACTTTATAGAGATGCAGAAGCCTCTGGCGCGAGGCGCCATGGTCCGGGTAGCGGCGAGGCCGGGAGTTAGCGCCCGTGAGCCTGCTATTCAGGAATTTGCGCGTCTTTACGCACGCGCAGCCGTGCGCCGTGACAGAGCTATAGGAACTGCCTTCAGTTATGCAGCCGGGTTCACGGGGAATATTTCAGTCTGGATGATGCTGCTGTATGACTATTTTGCATGGCTGGGGACGGTTGACTGCCGTCCCATTTCCGAGCGTCAGACGTAATGGCTATGAGAAATCGGAACCGCCTCGATCACTACGTTCCGCAAGGTTATCTTCAGGGGTTTATCGGCCCTTCTGGAAATGGAAGGCTGAGTGTGTTCGACAAACAAAAGGGCAGCTGGTTCGAAAGCGGCACGCCGGGCGTAGGGGCAATCAAAGGATTCTACGACTACAGCGAAGGCTCGGAGTCCGACCAGACAGCAGATGATGCCTTTGGCGCGTTAGAAACAACGTTTCCCAAATTGCGGAGGGAATTGCTCGGGAGCGGATTTGCCAACTGGAACAAGAGACTCGGCACGCTTCTTCGGTTTGCGCAGATGCTGCGGGCGCGCTCTTTGCTTTTTCGAGAACAGGCGCTCTCAAGGAATCGGAATCTCCCGTTCCTGAGAATCGAGGAAATCCTCGCTCCGCAGCCCGGTGAGTCTGGCACACGCATACGGTATTCGCGTCATGTGCCGTCAGAGGCAGAGCTCCTGAACAAAACGATCACTGATATGCGGACGGAAATTGCCAGCGGGGCGGCATGGATGTCGGACCTCCACTGGTGCCTCAGAACGACTTCGAACGTCGAAGATCCATTCGTTACCTGCGACGGCCCAGTGATCACGGAGGGGCGGGCGCGCCAGGTGGCGGACGCTCTTCGGGACCGTGAAACGCTTGTTTTCTTCCCTCTATGCTGGCAGGCTTGCTTGGTCGGAAGTCCTGCGAAATTCGATGTTGAGTCAGGTGCGCTCGCGTTGGACGATATGAAAAAACTGCGCGCCCTGTATTTGAAGTCGGCAAATCGTTTTGTGTTCTCGCCGCGGCGCATTTAGTTTTGGCGTGTACCGGACCCCTTTTCCACAACACATCGGAGCAGGACCTTGACAGACACAGAGAAGTTATTTCTCACTCTAGTAGTTACCTTATTTGGTTCGGGCGTCGGTACAACAGTGGTCGGCGCACTCTTCAAGCGGCGATTTGACGCCCAACTCGAAACTCAAAAGGCGCTGCTTCAGCGCAGCTCGCGCATTCAGGAGCGGCAAGTTGGTGCGCTGCTCGCGATCCATGCGAAGCTCGAACAGGCCCTCTTCTATTTGCAACGGGCGGCTTCTGCCGGAAAATTTGAAGGCGAATCAGATGAAGAATTGTTGCGGAGGATGGCACGTGATCTAGGAGCCGCTTCGAAAGTCTTCTCTCACAACAAGCTGCTGATGGGCCCAGAGCTAACCCGCAAACTCGATGAGTTTTTCGACGAGATGTTCTCGGCTGGGATGAATCTCAGGTGGGCAGAGCATCCTATGACTCCAAATGGCAAGACGCGTGCTGGCTTCTTTGACAAGGCACGCGAAACGGCGTTCAAGAAGTTGCCCTCAACACTGGAAGCGATCAGGATTGAAGCCAAGTCGGTGATTAATAGCTAGCTTTTTTCGAAGAACATGCGCCCTTAATTGGGCGGCACACTTTAGAAGGAGTCATGATGGCAATGACATACACGATTACCGAGGGCGGATCGGTCATGGGCTGCTCAAGCGCGGCTGAAGTCGCTCAACATGTTGTTCTGGCTGGGGCCACTTACACTGTGCAGGGAACGCCTGGAGAACAGGCTGAAGGTGTGAGAAAGGTGGAACGGGAAGTTCAGAAACTAAGAGACGCCGCGAAGACTCCGTTCAAGCGGTAGGTGGCGGAGCAGGCGGCGTAACAAAAGGTGAATCCGGGACACGATATTTCCTATTTCCTCTGGCCATCCTTCAGGGGCCTGAGCTTCACGCGGCGTCATCCCTTGCCTCCCCGGCACCGGATCACGGCCCCGGCTTCACTTCGTAGTACTCTTCCCGGCCTCGGCAGAATAAGCCTTCCGTCTTGTAACGTCACGAGAGGTCTGACGCTTTCTATCGATCCTGAGGTGGAGGGTGGTGGGTCTGGATGAGCGGACAGCGGCGCCGAAGGCACCGGGATTCAGCGCGGTGAGCACGGCAACGGGATTCTTGTCGATGATGGTGAGCAAAGTACGAGCGGGCGCTTCCGGGGTCCTCCGCCCTCCCTCCCAGTGCTTGATCGCGTTAAGACTGAACCCGAAAGTGTTCGAGAACCTGGCTTGTGTCATGCCCAGTCGATTGCGGATTGCTTTCACGTCAACTTCCTGCGGCACATGTACCTTGAATCCTTCCCGCTCCCCAGCGAGAAAAGCCTCAACATCGTTAAGGCCGTCCATCATCTGTTCGAATTGGCTTTTCATGCTAGCTCCCGCCTGAAAAAGAAGGGTACCTGACACTCTTTCTCCTCAAATTAGATAGGAGTTGACGGGGGGCTGGCACCCTTGTTCTGCCGACAACCCACACAACCGCTACCTTGCGCAGAGCCGCGATGCAACGTGCGGCTTAATAATCCGCGTACTGTCCATTTTGCTGCCTGTGGTCTACCCAGAGAATGTCCCCGTTAGGGTAAGCGATGCCCACTACGCGGGTTGACCAGAGAGAGCATAACAAATCCTCGTGCTCCGTCACGGCTCTACTCAGACCACGCACCGCCGTGTAGTGGAGCAGCTCTTGGCCGGACCAAATCACGAGGAGTGCTCCAGCCACAACGGCAAATCCGGACTTGCTCTTGGCAAGAGCCCATATGAAAGAGCATACAAGTACGATCAGCGGCCCCCAGGCAAAGATACGGAGCATCCTCACCATTATCGGATTGAACAAGAAATATCCGATGATCAGCAGCGGCGTGGCGAAGAGTAAAAAGGGTTGCCTGATGGCGGCGTACAGCACAAATGCAATTACGGTGAGATGCGGCAGTGAGCCCAACACCCACGCTTGGATGTTTAACAATGGGGAGGAATATAGCCCTACGCGGGCCCATCGGCAAGCAACTGAACGGCTGATGAAAGGCGAGGCAACGCCTGTCGCGTAGGCGGCTCTGAATTCGTGAAAGTCGTGGAACGGGAAATGCGCCAAGATTTCTACGCGGGGGGCCTCCGCCTCTGTTTCGTCTCTGCTCATTTTGTTTGCACACGCGAAGCCAAAGAATGCGGATCAATCCCCGGCCTCATTGAAGTTGTCCAAATTGTACCACGCACGACTCATACCGCTGCACCTAACGCGAAATTTCGATCGGAGACCTAAACATGGGACTGGGCGCCCCGGCGGCGGCTCTGCTCGGCCTTGAAATGGCCTGGTTCGTGAGGTGGGCGAATGAGACCAACAAGATGGATTTGGTTCTCAGATCCACGCTTGCCCACTTGTGGTTTCTGACCATCCACCCCTTCGACGATGGCAACGGCCGCATTGCGCGGGCGATTGGGAGGGGAAATGGTTAGGAGAGAAGCAAATGGGAGGAGAAAAGGTAGGAGGATAAAAGGTACCTGGAACCTTTTTCCTGGAACCTTTTTCCTCCGTGCCGGCTGAACGCACGCCCAGCCCCGGGCCTACCCGTACGGCTTCGTTCCGTAAAGCGCGTGTCGATGCAGACCGCGCCAGCGCTTGGGCTTGACACCAATGAGTTGGATCTCGCCGTAGGGCTCCATCGTAGAGTAATCCGCAATCCAAATCTCGCGAAAGCCGGTCCGGGCCATCTCATCCATCAATTGGCCACCAAGATACTCGATCATTTCTTCGCCATCGCTGCCAATCAACTGAACGACGATGATTGTGGAGTTTGGATAGCGCCAGCCAGCCGAAGCGCGTTTTTGTTCCTTTACGTAGACGGCCGCCTGCACGAGTAACGCAGCCTCAAGGCCGTGCAGGTGCCCGTCGCCGCCGAGGAGAACCTCGTCATGACGCTGGACAGGATCTTGCATAGCTCTCACCAGTTCAAGACCGAAGTGTCGGCCCAACTTCTCGCACACGAAGTCGGGACGCTCCCCGGCGCCAACGAGAGCCAGCTCAACGCCCGTAACGCGGGAGTATTCCGCCACAAACAGTTCCGCCTCTTCCCGCTCGACCATTTTCCTGCCATCGTCATTGGCGATCACGACCAACGGTTATACCTCCCAGTTACGAAACGACGGTTGCATACTCGCTTGAGAGTTTGACACAGGCAGCGCAACGAATGCTACCGGTGCTAGCGACCGAAAATCGCACGCACGATTCTTCCGAGTAACGTCTCATACTGATTTCTCCTCTTCCACAAGAAGTCCAGTGCAGTATTGATGGCGGTCTCCTCGTCTTTCTCTTGGATATACGGAAAATCTGATTTATCGATCGGCTTCCAACCAGTGAAGGCATCATGTCTGTAGGCGGATATTGTCCAATTGTTGTTAAAATTGGAACGGAAGGCCTCCAAGCGGTAGAGTCCCCTACCCGCTCCGCCACTGACCGAGACTCGAATCGTTTTGCCGAGTTCGTCAACAAATATTGGGCTCGCGTCCTTGGAGATTGATTTCACAATAAACCTCCTGCGTTAAGCTCCATTAGAGGCTGGTCGAAGGATGATACTCATCGTCAGTGGACATATCGGGGGATGTGGACAGGCACCGCGTCCCCGGTTTTCCTGCTGCGAGGCGAGATGAGGGACGCTCACCCCGGAAGCATGTTGCAGGGATGCCTCATTTCCCTGCCTTGCCGGCATGCAATTCCCCCTCCTTGCTCAACGCCTCGAGCAATTCTCTTTCGATGGCGCGAAACTTTTCCGGGTCGCGGACGTAGTCGGTGAGTCCCGCGACGGCTTCTTGCGACAAGCGCGCGGCCGCGGCGGGGTCCTTGGCTTTAAGCGCCGTAAGCATCTCGTAATCCTCAATGCCTTGCAGCATGGTTTCCAGGCGAAGGGAGGAATACACGGACATCCGCCCCCGGTCGGGATAGACGATGTTCGAGTCCCCGGAAGGCAGCAGCGTGGCGTTGTCATTGATCACCGGCTGGGTGTCGAGGATGGGGTCGGGAGTCCAATAGCTCCAGCCCCAGTGCAGGAAGCCGGTGAAACCGTAGCGGAAATCGAGCCATTGCAGCAGCCGCGTTTTGATCAAGGGGTAGTCCATGAGCCGGTTCATGTAGCGCCCGTTGGGAAACAAACACGTGTAGAACCACACTTCGTGGCCGCTCGAAATGCGTTGCTGAACCATCTCCATCTGCTCGTCGAAGCGGCCGAGTTGAGGGACCCAGATGTCGCAATTCGCCCGGAGCTCTTCCGGCAGGTGCGAAGCGTCGACAGCATCCAGGGTGGGAACGCCGGGAAGATAGCGGTGCACCAGTTCCGCGAAGCGCGCGTAGTAAGGCGGCTCGGCGCCATGGGGCTCATCCAGGACGTGTTGGTAATAGATCGATTTCCAACCCTTCTCGTCCAGGTGGGCGTTGAGCGCGGAAAGGAAGCCGATCAGGAAGGGCTCCACGCGCGGGTCATCGGGAGGCAGGGTTTGCCTTGCCACCTTGCCGCTTTCGGTTTGAAACGTGCTGACGCTCAGGCCGGAGTTGTAGCTTCCTCCGCGGCCCAGCACGTGGGCGCCTTCGATGTACCCGATGGCGCCGGCGCGCTGAAATGTCTCGACCCAGCGGTCGAAATTGGCGAAGTCGTAAACCAGGCGGCCGCCTTCCACCTGGGGCTCGATCAGGTTCATCAGCGGCGTGATGATCACGTTTTGCCGATGCTCGGCCATGACCGCGCCGAGGTTCGAAATCAGCGTCCACCAGCCGGGTGAAAACTCGGCGACCTTGTAAAACTGCTGGGAGTTGGCGTCGTTGAAACCGAACCAGTTGGTGACCTTCAACGTGCGCCGGCTGGGCACCGTTGCCGCCAAAACCCTGATGCGGATTTCCCGTCGCGCCACTTGCCGGGCGCCCGCGCGCAGCACCACCGCGCCACGATAATCTCCCGGCTGGGCGTCCGCGGGGACCGCCACGCTGATCCACAACGGCTG